>Ga0073934_10006218_pt1 | contig 17580 bp, 19 predicted proteins | sample LarsenN4metaG_FD_76834 | JGI IMG/M metagenome (GOLD analysis project Ga0073934, IMG submission 76834) | Hot spring sediment bacterial and archeal communities from British Columbia, Canada, to study Microbial Dark Matter (Phase II) - Larsen... ... | reverse complement strand
GTCGCCGTCCTACAATATCCAGCTGGGCGATGCCTATTTCGCCCGGATGATGAGCTATTACGGCGGCGCCTATCCGCTCGCGGTGGGCGCCTACAACGCCGGGCCGGGTCGGGTGAACGAATGGCTGCGGATGAACGGCGATCCGCGCCGGGGCGAGATCGACTGGGTCACCTGGGTCGAGAAGATCCCGGCCAATTTCGAGACCCGCTACTACATCATGCGCGTGCTCGGGAACGCGGTGACCTATTCGCATATGTATCCGCGTGAGGCCGGGTTGCCGCGTCCGATCAACACCTTCCTGCGTTGAACCCGCCATGAAACCGCAAGGGCCGCCGATCACGCCTGCCGGCATGGCCGCGCTCAAGGCACGCTATGATCTCCTGCTCGGCACCGAGCGTCCGGCGATCGTCGAGATCGTCAGCTGGGCGGCGGGCAATGGCGACCGCTCGGAGAACGGCGACTACCTCTACGGGCGCAAGAAGATGCGCGAGATCGACCGCGAGCTGGCCCACCTCGCCCGGCGGATGAAGGCCCTGCGGGTGGTCGATCCGGCAGCACAGGTCGACCGGTCGCGGGTGTTTTTCGGCGCGCGGGTGGAAATCGCCGACGAGGACGACAACCGGCAGGTGGTGCAGCTTGTGGGCGATGACGAGCAGGACGCGGGCGCGGGCCGGATCGGCTGGAACTCCCCGCTCGCCCGCGCGCTGCGGGGCGCGAGCGTGGGGGACCTGCGCACCGTCACCCTGCCTGCGGGTACGCGCGAATGGGAAGTGCTGGCCATCGACTATGACTAGGCTGCTGGTGCTGCTCCTTGTCGCAATCGCCGCGCCCCTGGCGGCGCGCGACAGCCTGGGCGTCTTCGACGGCTGGGCGGCGTTCAGGGATGCGCGCCCCTTGCGCTGCTATGCCATCGCCAAGGCGCAAGGGAGACCCCCAGCTCCGGCCTATGCGACGGTGTCGAACTGGCCGGAAAGGAAGGTGCGCGGCGCGGTGCATTTCGTGCTCTCGCGCGAGGCGGCCGGCAATGTCCGCCTCCGCATCGGCGAAAAGCGGTTCGAGCTTGTCGCCAAGGGCCGCAACGCATGGGGCGCGGACGCACGGCAGGATGCCGCCATCCTTGCCGCGCTGCGCTCGGGCACCCGCATGAGCGTTTCGGGCGGCACATTCACGGATCGCTACAGCCTTGCCGGAGCGGCCACCGCGATCGATGCGGCGACCGTAGGCTGCGCGAAACGCAGCTGACTCGCCAAATCCTCAAAGCGCGACTATATGGCCGCCACCCATGGCCGATACCGCACTCATGACCATCCCGGGCCACATCGACCCGGTGCCCGCCGCGCGCGACATCACGCCGCGCGCCGACGGGCGTGTCGACCTGATCGGCCTGCCGCGCCCGCGCATCCGCGAACTGTTCGAGGAAGCCGGGCTCGATGCCAAGCAGGCCAAGCTGCGCGCCAAGCAGGTGTTCCACTGGCTCTACCACCGCGGCGTCACCGATTTCGAGGCGATGACCGACATCGCCAAACCGATGCGCCCGTGGCTCGCCGAGCGTTTCGTGATCGGCCGCCCCGACGTGGTCGAGGCCCAGCACTCGGTCGACGGCACCCGCAAGTGGTTGCTGCGCACCGCCGACGGCCACGATTTCGAGATGGTGTTCATCCCCGACGAGACGCGCGGCACGCTGTGCGTCTCCTCGCAGGTCGGCTGCACCCTCACCTGTTCCTTCTGCCACACCGGCACGATGAAGCTGGTGAGGAACCTCACCCCCGGCGAGATCGTCGGCCAGGTGATGCTCGCGCGCGACGCGCTGGGCGAATGGCCGCGCGGCAGCATGGCCAGCGATGCCGACGCCATCGACGAGGATGACGAGGCCGGCCACTACACCGCCGACGGCCGGTTGCTCACCAACATCGTGATGATGGGCATGGGCGAGCCGCTCTACAATTTCGATCATGTGCGTGATGCTCTGAAACTGGTCATGGACGGCGACGGCCTCGCCCTCTCCAAGCGGCGCATCACCCTGTCCACCAGCGGCGTCATCCCGATGATGGAGCGGTGCGGCGAGGAGATCGGGGTGAACCTCGCGGTCTCGCTCCACGGCGTGCGCAAGGAGGTGCGCGACGAGCTGGTGCCCTTGAACAAGAAGTACGGGATCGAGGACCTGCTGCAGGCCTGCGCCGACTATCCCGGGGCCTCCAACGCGCGGCGCATCACGTTTGAGTATGTGATGATCAAGGACAAGAACGACAGCGACGAGGACGCGCGCGAGCTGGTCCGGCTGCTCAAGCAATACAACCTGCCGGCCAAGGTCAACCTCATCCCCTTCAACCCCTGGCCGGGCGCGGGCTACGAAACCTCGACCCCTGAACGCATCCGGCGCTTTTCCGAAATCGTCTTCGAAGGCGGTTTCTCCGCCCCGGTGCGCACGCCGCGGGGACGCGACATCGATGCCGCCTGCGGCCAATTGAAGACCGCCGCCGAGAAGAAGTCGCGCGCCCAGCGCGACCGCGAGGCCGCCGCCGCGGCTGCGCTTGATTGACGCTGCGCTGGCCGCGGCGTAATCTGATGGCGCCTCGAGGAGGGAGGCCCCCAATGGCGTTGACCGCCCCGAAACTCGCCCTGCTGCTTGGCGCGCTTGCGCTTGCTGCGACGAGCGCCGCTCCAGCGCAGGCCCAGCTCGGCAACCTGTTCAACAGCGGCAAGCGCGGCGCCGACAAGGCCGACGCCTGCGGCGAGGGCAAGAAGGGCGACAAGGGCCGCGGCGTGCTCGGTGGGTTGCTTGGCGGCGCGGTGGACGAACTCGCCCGCAGCGCCAATCTGCCCTCCTTTATCCCGGTGCCCGAATTTTCCGATCAGCTGACCGAAAGCATCGCCTGCCGCCTCGATCCCGAGGAGCAGAAGCAGGCCGCCGAGGCAACGCTCAATGCCACCCGCGCCGATGATGGCGCCGCCGGGCCCGAAGTGGGCGCGAGCGCATCCTGGACCTCGGCGACCCGCGATAACGTCAGCGGCACCTCGACCGTCACGCGGCGCGATGCCTCCAGCGGCAACGCCGACTGCATCACCGTCACCGATGTCGTGATCATCGAGGGCGAGGAAGCCCGCGCCGAGAAACGCATGTGCAAGGCGCCCGGTTCGGCGCGCTATTCGATCGTCGCATGATCGGGCGCGCCCGCCCACTCGCCGCGCTCGCCGCGCTGGCGCTGCTGACCGGCGCGGCCAAGATGGACCCGGAAAACCCGACCTGCCCGGCCGAACCCGATTTCGGCCCCAAGACCGCGATGACCCTGACCCCGGCCGACAAGGGGGGCAAGCGCGTGCTGCTGGCCGAGGGCACCATCGACAGCACCTTGCCCACGCGCCTCAAGGCCGCGATCGAAGCCGACGAGCGGATCGAGGAAGTATGGCTGCGCAGCCGCGGGGGCAATGCCCGCGCCGGCAACGAGGCGGGCAAGATCATCCGCTCCTATCGCGGCATGCTCACCCGCATCCCTGCGGGCTGGGCGTGCTTTTCGGCCTGCAACTTCGTGTTCATGGGCGGCGACCGGCGGGTGGTGGATGATGGCGGGGTGTTCATGGTCCACATGTTCACCCACACCGGTGACCGCGCGGCGATCGACGAGGTGGTGATCGAAGGCAGCAAGGCCACCACCGAATACATCGCCAGCGTCGAACAATCCTCGGCGCTCCTCGCCAGCGAGGACAATGATTTCCTCATCCGCATGGGGATCAGCCGCAAGCTGCTCACCGACATCATGTACAAGCAGCAGGCGGTCAAGAGCGAGGACAACCCCTCGACCCGCTATTGCCTCTCCCAGGCCGAGGTGCGCGAATACAATGTCATGCCGCTCGAAAAGCGCGCGCCCTGATCCGCGTGAGCCGCGATCCCGACACCATTGCCTTCTACCAGGCTCGCGCGCCGCATTATGTGCTGAAGTTCGGGCAGGCGCATTCCTGGCAGCTTGATCCCTTCCTCGATCGCCTCCCGCCCGGCGGGACGGTGCTCGAACTGGGCTGCGGCGGCGGGCAGGATGCCGCACGGATGGCCGCGCGCGGGTTTAAGGTCGATGCGACCGATGCGACCCCGGCGATGGTGGCCAAGGCCAATGAACGTTGGGGCGTGGGGGCGCGGGTGATGCCGTTTGACGAGCTTGAGGCTGAGGCCGTCTATGACGGCGTCTGGGCTCACGCCAGCCTGCTGCACTGCCCGCGCGCTGCCTTGCCTGACGTGCTCGCCAGGATCCACCGCGCGCTCAGGCCCGGCGGCTGGCACTTTGCCAGCTACAAGCTGGGCGAAGAAGAGGGCCGCGACGGCTTTGGGCGATTTTACAACTTCCCTCATGCCGATTGGCTGGTGGCGCAATACACCGCGATTGGTTGGGAGATCGTCGAGGTTGCTTGCGATAGCGGCGCAGGGTTCGACGATGTGGTCCGCGAGTGGATCAACCTGACGGTGAAGAAGCCATGAAGTTTACCATCGCAGCCGTCTGCACCGGCACCGCCCGCCCCTTCAACGGCGCGGAAACCAGCGCGATCATGAAGCACCCGCGCGAAGGCGCGGTGCAGGTGCTCGAAGAAGGCCTCGCCCCCGACGAACAGGCCGACCGCCGCCTCCATGGCGGGCCGGAGATGGCGCTGCACCTCTACCCGCTCGATCATCATGGATGGTGGCGCGGCGAAATCGGCGATCATCCGCTGCTGGCCGAGCCGGGGGCGTTCGGTTCCAATCTCTCGGTCGCCGGGCTGAACGAGAAGGACGTGCATATCGGCGATCGCTTTCGCCTGGGGAGCGCACTGATCGAGATCAGCCAGCCGCGCCAGCCGTGCTGGAAGATCGAACACCGCTTCGGCCACAAGGGCATGGTGGCGCGGATCATCGAAAGCGGGCGGTGCGGCTGGTACTTCCGGGTAATCGAAACCGGCACCGTGGCGGCCGGCGATGCGCTCGAGCGAATCGCCGTCGGCGCGGCGGACTGGAGTGTGGAGCGGGCGTTTCGCGCGCTGGTAGCGGGCAAGGCGAGCCGCGCGGAGATTTCCGAATTGGCCGAACTCGCCGCGCTGTCCCCCAAATTGCGCGAAAGGGCCGCGGCTCGTCTCGGCCAGTCAACGGCTTGACCGTAGCGTGGAATAAACCGCCCATATTAACCGTTTCCTGTAGACTTCGTTCATCCTGCATTCGCTTTTGATGAACGAAAAGGGTCGGGCTCCATCGGGGAGCCGCCACAAGGAAACGAGCCATGAAACATCTTGCCCTGATCGCCGCCGCCGGGTCGCTCGCGGCTTTCGCTGCCCCGGCTGCGGCCGCCGAACTGCCGGCTGCGCCCACCCCCGTGTTCGCCGGTATCCATAACAGCGCCCTCCCCTTCGCGCCGGTGGCCGCCTACGACCGCGGCGACTGGGACGATGACGACGACTGGCGCGACCGTCGCGACCGCCGTCGCTGGCGCGAGCGGGATCGCGACTGGGACGATGGTCGCCGCTACCGCGGGCGCGATCGTTACTGGCAGGGCCGTGACGGTCGCTGGCGCTGCCGCCGCGACGACGGCACTACCGGCCTGCTGGTCGGCGCAGGCGTCGGCGCGCTGCTCGGCCGCGAAATCGACCGCCGCGGCGACCGCACGCTGGGCACTGTGCTCGGCGCCGTGGGCGGCGGTTTGCTCGGCCGCGAGATCGATCGCGGCGACGTGCGCTGCCGCTGACCACCTGACCGCCCTCTCCCCCTTGAGCGCCGCTGGCCCCACCGCCGGCGGCGCCTTCGGCCGTCCTCCTGCCCGGTCATGGTCCGGGCTTCCCGATTGAAGCCATGCGGCGGGGCTGATAGCCTCGCCGCCATGCAGAGCCCGATAGCCTTCCCCGCATGACCCGCCCTGCCGTGCTCGTGACCGGCGGGGCGACCCGTATCGGCGGCGCGATCACCCGTGCCTTTGCCGCAGCGGCCTGGCACGTGGTGATCCATTATCGTTCTTCCGCGGCGCAGGCCGACGAATTGGCCGCAACGCTCCCCTCGGCCGAGACCGTCGGTTTCGACCTCAATGACGACGAGGCGGCGGTCGCGGCGATCCTCAGGCTCGCCAACCATCAGCCCGACTGGCGCTGCCTCGTCAATTCCGCCTCGGTTTTTCGCTATGACCCGGTAACCGCGCTCGATCCGGCAACGAACCGGGAGGCGATGCAAGTCAACGCCCTCGCTCCCGCCCGCATGGCCCAGGCCTATCTCGCGCACGCCGCCAGCGCGGGCTTGCGCACCGTGATCCACATCACGGACATGAAAATTGAAAATACGAACCCCGATTTCTTCAGTTACACCATGTCCAAACACGCGCTGGCTGCCACCGTCGGCATGCTGGCGAAGGGGCATGGGGCAGATGACGTGCGGGTCTATGGCATCGCGCCGGGTGCGATCCTGGCCAGTCACGATCAGCGCGAGGAGGAAACCGAACTGTCGCACCGCATGAACCTGCTCCGCCGCAAGACCGGCGCGGACGAGATTGCCGCGGCGGCGCTGTTTCTGGCGGGCGGTGCGCTCGCGAGCGGCGAGACATTGTTCATCGACAGCGGCCAGCACCTGCTCGATCAGCCGCGCGATGTGATCTGGCTGGCCCGCGAGCTGGCGGCGGCCGAGCGCAAGGGGTGAGACAGGCATGATCAAGCACGCGCTTTCCACCCGGCTGTGGCACTGGATCAACGCGGTAGCGATCGTGGTGCTGTTCATGTCGGGCCTGAACATCTCCAATGCGCACCGCTATCTCTACTGGGGCGACTATGGGTTCGATCCCGCCGACGCCTGGCTGAGCGTGATCCGCTTTCCCGGCTGGGCAACGCTGCCGCAATATTACAACCTCGCCATGGCGCGCGACTGGCACATCCTCGCCGCCTGGCCTTTCGGCATCGGCCTGCTGTTCATCTGGATCGCGATGCTGGCGAACGGCCATTTCCGCCGCGATCTCACCACCCGGCCGGCCGACTGGACCCTGGCGGCGGTGATCGCCTCGGTGCGCGCGCACGCGCCCGCAGGCGACGGCGCGGCACATGGCTACAATCCGGTGCAGAAGATCCTCTACGGGCTGGTGTTCGGGGTGCTGCTGCCGCTGATGGTGTTCACCGGCCTTGCCATCAGCCCCGGGTTCGAGCCGGCCGCGCCCTGGCTGGTCGATCTGCTCGGCGGGCGCCAGAGCGCACGCTCGCTCCACTTCCTCACCGCCTGGGGCATCTTCGGCTTCTTTGTCGTCCACATCGTGCTGGCGCTGACCGATTGGCGGCTGATCGTCGAAATGTTCACCGGCGGGCGCCGCAATCCGGCCCCCACCCCCGTCACGGCGACGCCCCTGCCCGATGCCGAACCCACTCTCGTGCGAGGAGCACCCGATCATGGCTGACATCAAGCGCCGTTCCCTGCTGGCCGGGATTGCCGCGCTCGGCGCCGGGGCCTGTTCGAAAGTCGCGGAGAGCGACGCGGGCCAGACCCTGTTCAAAGGTGCCGAGGACTGGCACCGCGTCGCCCACCGCACGCTTGGCGGGCGCCAGGGCCTCGCACCCGAATATGCCCCCGCGGACCGCTCTCCCACCTTCAAGGGCAACGGCTCGATCACGGTCGACAGCGATTTCTACCGCGCGCAGCTTGGCCAAGGTTTTCCCGATTGGCGGCTGATGATCGGCGGCCTCGTCGAGCGCCCGCTCGCGCTCAGCCTTGCCGACATCCGCGCACTCCCCCAGCGCAGCCAGATCACCCGCCACGACTGCGTCGAGGGCTGGAGCGCGATCGGCGAATGGACCGGACCGCAGCTCTCCGCGCTGCTTGATGCGGCCAAGGTGCGCGAGGCGGCGCGGTTCATCGTGTTCCGCTGCGCCGACACGCTCTACGGCAATGCCTATTACGAGAGCATCGACATGGTCGAAGCCTATCATCCGCAGACGATCATCGCCCATGCCCTGAACGGCGAGCCGCTGCCCGAAAAGAACGGCGCCCCGCTGCGCGCGCGGGTCGAACGGCAGCTCGGCTACAAGCAGGCCAAGTATCTCACCGGCATCGAGGCCGTCGCCAGCCTCGACGGGATCGGCCGCGGCAAGGGCGGCTTCTGGGAGGATTACGCCGGCTACCAGTGGTACGCCGGGGTCTGAACGCGGCTCATTCGGGGGGGTGGACGCGCAGCATCGTCTGCCAGTCGGCGGCGATCATCTCCTCGAGCACGGCGAGGTCGATATCAGCCAGCTTGTTGACATAAAGGCAGCTCCTGCCGGTCGAATGCTTGCCCAACCGTGCGAGCGCCGCTGTGCGATGGGCCGCGGTGACATCGTCGCAATAGCCGCCCATCAGATAGAGCGAGTGCTTGGCCTTGCGCGGAGAAAACCCGCTGCGCATCCAGTGCATCTGGCGCCCGCTCGCATAGGTGGTGCGGTATTCGCCGTAGCCGATGATGTTCGGCCCCCACATCTTCGGGGTCGCGCCGGTGACCTTGCGGAACAGCGCATCGAGCACCGCCGCATCCGCGCGCTTGGCGGGCGGTTCGACCGCCGCGATGAAGGCATCCACGTCGGCATCGGTGATCGTTGTCTTGACCTCGTTCATCACCATTCCCCCCGGGTGTCCTGCCACCTTGCCGAAGCGGCTGCAGGCGGTAACCCTCAAACAGAAAACCATGAAAGGAGCCCCATGAGCAAGGCCCTCCTCGACCGCTTCCTCTCCCGCGCCGTGACGCAGGGCCGCCTCGGCGTGGTGTTCGCCGATGGCAGCGCCAGCACCTACGGCACCCCCGCCCCCGGCTTTCCCGAGATCGTGCTGCGTTTCACCGACGCGGGCGTTCCGCGCGACATCATCATGGACCCGCGGCTGGGCGCGGCCGAGGCCTTCATGGACGGCCGCCTGCTGATCGAGGAGGGCGACGTGATGGGCCTTGTCAGCCTGCTGCGCGCCAACAATGCCTGGGACAAGGGCGGCGAAATCGGCCCGCCCAGCGTGCTCAAGCGGGTGATCAACCGGGCAAGCTTTGCCGCGGAGCAGTTCAACAACCGCGTCGGCTCGAAGCGCAATGTCGCGCATCACTACGACATCGGCAATGATCTCTACGCGCTGATGCTCGATGCCGAGCACTGGCAATATTCCTGCGCCTACTGGCCGCGCGAGGACATGACCCTAGCCGAAGCGCAGGGGGCAAAGCTCGCGCATATCGCGCGAAAGCTGGCGCTCGCGCCGGGAAATCACGTGCTCGATATCGGCTGCGGCTGGGGCGGAATGGCGATCCACCTCGCCACGCACCACGATGTCCACGTCACCGGCATTACCCTTTCGGAAGAACAGGCGGCGCTCGCCCGCGAGCGGGTGCGTGCCGCCGGGGTGGCGGACAAGGTGACGATCCTGCTTGAAGATTACCGTGACACCGCCGCCTCGGGCCGCCGGTTCGATCGGATCGTGTCGGTGGGAATGTTCGAGCATGTCGGCCGCGCCCAGTTCGAGACCTTTTTCGGCGCCTGCGCCAAGATGCTGGAAGATGACGGGGTGATCCTGCTCCACACCATCGGGCGGATGGGCGGACCGGGCACCACCGATGCCTTCACCCGCAAATACGTCTTTCCCGGCGGCTATATTCCGGCCCTGTCCGAGACGCTGGCGGCTTCCGAGAAGTTCCGCCTGATCGCCACCGACGTCGAAACGCTGCGGCTGCACTACGCGAAGACGATCCGCTGCTGGTATGCCAACTGCATGGCCAATCGCGAGGCGATCATCGCGCTGTTCGACGAGCGTTTCTTCCGGATGTGGACCTTCTACCTCGCGGGTGCGGCGACCGTGTTCGAGCACGGCAGCATGTGCAATTACCAGATCCAGTACGCCCGCAGCCGGCACGCCCTGCCGATCACGCGGGATTACCTGCTCGGCGCTTGACAAGGGGGGGAGCGACTGCGACCGCGCGCGGCGCGTTTTCAGTTCAGGAACCAGCCCATGGCCCAGCCCCAGAAAGTCGTCCTCGCCTATTCGGGCGGTCTCGATACCAGCGTCATCGCCAAGTGGCTGAGCGTCGAGCGGGGCCTCGAGGTCGTCACCTTCACCGCCGATCTGGGCCAGGGCGAGGAGATCGAGCCTGCCCGCGCCAAGGCCCGCGCGATGGGCATCCCCGACGAACACATCTTCATCGAGGACCTGCGCGAGGAATTCGTGCGCGATTTCGTCTTCCCGATGATGCGCGCCAATGCCCGTTATGAGGGCGACTACCTGCTCGGCACCTCGATCGCCCGGCCGCTGATCTCCAAGCGCCTGGTCGAGATTGCGCACCAGACCGGCGCGGACTTCATCGCTCACGGCGCAACCGGCAAGGGCAATGATCAGGTGCGCTTCGAACTCAGTGCCTACGCGCTCGATCCCGACATCAAGGTGATCGCCCCGTGGCGCGAATGGGACCTGACCAGCCGCACCGCGCTGATCGCCTGGGCCGAGGCGCACCAGATCCAGGTGCCCAAGGACAAGCGCGGCGACAGCCCCTTCTCGACCGATGCGAACCTGCTGCACACCTCCTCCGAAGGCAAGGTGCTGGAGGATCCGTGGGAGGAAACCCCCGACTACGTCTATTCGCGCACCGTCAATCCCGAGGACGCGCCGGACGAGCCCGAATATATCACGGTCGATTTCGAGAAGGGTGACGGGGTCGCGCTCAACGGCGAGGCGATGAGCCCCGCTACGCTGCTGGCGGCGCTCAACGATCTCGGCCGCAAGCATGGTATCGGGCGGCTCGATCTGGTCGAGAACCGCTTTGTCGGCATGAAGAGCCGCGGGATGTACGAAACCCCCGGCGGCGAGATCTACGCCCGCGCGCATCGCGGGATCGAGCAGATCACGCTGGATCGCGGCGCCGCGCATCTCAAGGACGAGCTGATGCCGCGCTATGCCGAGCTGATCTACAACGGCTTCTGGTTCAGCCCCGAGCGCGAGATGCTGCAGGCCGCGATCGACCATTCGCAGGACAAGGTCAGCGGGACGGTGCGCCTGAAGCTTTACAAGGGGCTGGCGAGCGTGGTCGGACGCAAGTCGCCCTACTCGCTCTATTCCGAGGCCCACGTGACCTTCGAGGACGACGCCGGGGCCTATGACCAGAAGGACGCCGAAGGCTTCATCAAGCTCAACGGCTTGCGCCTGCGCCTGCTCTCCCGCCGCAACCGCGACGCCTGATTGCTGCAAGCGGATCGGGCACAAGCGAGTCGCGGCGCTCGGCGCGGCGGCTCGGGCGCCCTAAAATGACAGTCTGAAGGCGGTTTCGTTCCCGCTGTTTGCTCCGCTTCGCGACAAATGCGACGAAGCGTTGAGTTATCCACTCGTGTCCACAGGGCAATCACCCCGCAGTGGAAAAGTCGCGCCGCGGAATGTTGTCAGATCGCCGATTCAGGCGCAGTTTCAATTTGTCTTCGGGACACGAGCCGCTCGAAACGGAAAGCCGCAAGGCCTTGAAGTTTTGAAGGTTTTTATCCCAAAGATGGCGGTGGCAATTGTCCACGCGCTCGTTGAGAGAAGGCATGCGGGAGGCTTCGGCCAATTGCAAGCCAGCTCGCCTGAGGCGGGAGCGACGCTAAGCCATCGGACAGGCCGGGAACCTGGCCGGATCGGGTGACGGAGTTGGGCGCGAGCCCGGATCCGCCGCAAGCCCGGATCGGTAAAGGGACGCGGTCTCGGCTGGGAGAGCCTGCGCAAGGCAGCGAAAGTCGAAGGCTTCGGGCTTCGAGGGACGCTGCAGGGCAGGAGCGAAAGCCGGATGCCGGCGCGAGCGCCGGTGACGAATCCCGGCGCGGGACGTTGCAAGACGAACCATGCGCAGGGGCCAGACATCGGGCGCCAAGTACGCCCCGAGGCGCAAGCAGCGGAAGGTTCGCCGGAAGCTGCCCATGCAAGGGGGGTCCACACGCCGGTGAGAGTGGGGTCGGCAGCAATGCCGGCCCCATTTGCTATGCCTGCAAGTGCATGTCTCGTTCGCTCGACGGCACCGGCCATGCCACCCGATTCGCAGCCACCCTTCACTCCGGAGCCGCGCCCGCGCCGCAACGCTTCATCGCAAATCCCGCGCGGCTCGTGCCGCAATAGCGCTCTCGCGGCGACGACACGTTGGCCCGGTTTGCCTTTTGGAAGGCTTGCAACCTACAGCCCCGGGTCATGCGGAGGGAAAATCGCATATTCGGCTTCAGGGCCCATGGTTTGCGATCAACGCTGATCGCGGCGGTGCTGGGCATGGCCCCGCTGGCCGCCTCGACCGCGGCCACCCCGGCCGATGGCGGGCTCCCGCTCGAGGCGAGCGCCGCGGCAACCGAGCTTTCGACCGAGATCGTCCCCCTCACCGCCGCACCGCTCCCCGAAACGCCCGTGGCGATCCCATCCGAAGCCCCCGAGGCGCCGGCCACCACCAGCCTCGGCAGCGGCACCGCGTCCTACTATGCCGGCAAGTTCCACGGCCGCCGCACCGCCAGCGGCGAAGCCTTCGACAATGGCGCCATGACAGCGGCGCACCGCACCCTGCCCTTCGGCAGCCTGGTGCGTGTCACCAACCCGGCCAACGGCCGCAGCGTGGTGGTGCGCATCAATGATCGCGGCCCCTTCACCCGCGGCCGGATGATCGATGTCAGCCGTGCCGCCGCCGAGGAACTCGGCCTTATCACCCGCGGCCATGCCACGGTCGAGCTCGAACTGATCGAGGGTTGAGAGCCGCGCTCGCGCACCGGCGCGGCGGCTCAATTGTCCCGGTAGCTCATCCCCAGTGACGAGGTATCGCCGCTGATCTTCAGCTTGAGCGTGGCCATGCGCGCACCCGAGGTGTTGCGCAGCAGCGCCATCTCGCCCGCTTCAAAGCGCGCATCGACCGCACCGCCGGGCTCAACGGTGCCGCGCACCACCGCAGGCTCGCCCTCGGCCTTCCCCAGCACCTCGACCGCGACCGGTCCGGTGTCGCGGCCGGTGACCGTGAAGCCGCCCTCCTGACCGCCGCCGAGTTCGAAGGTCTTGCCCGGATCGATCTGGAGGTTGGAGTTGATCGTCCCGGCCGCCAGCGGACTGACATGCGCGAGGCTGGCACCGACAAGCCCGGCCAGCAGGATCATTCCGGCCCTCCGCGGACGGGTTGAGCTATGCTGCATCGAAGTGCTCCATTGCTTGCCTCCTGCGAAAGCTACGCGGCGCAGGGAAAGGCGGATGCACCCCCTCCCCCGGTGTGGCCCGGCGCATCGGCTCTTGCGCGCCGCGGCGGCGCGGCTAGATGGCATCGCCTCGGCGCCTGCGGCATCGGCAGCGGCAGCGTGTGTCCGGGAACAGGGGGACAAGGCCATCACACTTGCGCTGATCCTGCTCTACGTCCTCGCCCAGATCCTGCTTGCCGCATGGGCCGGGCGCGGGGCGAAGTCCGATGCCGACTATCTCGTCGCCGGACGCAGCCTCGGCCCCTTTGCCGTGGGCATGAGCCTGTTCGCCACCTGGTTCGCCTCCGAGAGCCTCATCGCCACCGCCTCCGAAGTCGCCAGCGACGGGCTCGCCGGGGCGCGGACCGAGCCTTTCGCCTATGCGCTGGGCATCCTCGCGATCGCGCTGTTCTTCGCCTACCGGCTGCGCAGCGGCGGCTACATCACCATCGCCGATTTCCTGCGCGACCGGTTCGGCGAGCGGAGCGAGGTGCTCGCGGCCGGTGTCGTCGCCCTGTCGGCCACCACCTGGTCGGCCGCGCAGCTCTATGCCTTCGCCACGATCATCGCCGCCGCCTCGCCGGTCGAGTTCCCCGTCGCGCTGGCCGGCGCCACCCTGCTGGTGCTGACCTACACCCTGTTCGGCGGACTGGCAGGCGATGTGGTGACCGACATGTTGCAGGGCGCGATCATGGTCGCGGCGATGCTGCTGCTGGCCTTTCTGATGTTCGATGCCCAAGGCGGCGTCGCCGCGGCGGTGGCGGCAGTCCCGGCAGAGGCGTGGTCCTTCACCCTGCCCGGCGAGAGCTGGACCCAATGGGCCGAGCTGTGGCTGGTCCCGATCGCGGGGACGATGGTGAGCCAGGAGGCGCTGTCGCGCACGCTCGCCGCCCGCTCGCCCGAGACGGCGCGGCACGGCGCGCTGACGGGGGCCGCGATCTACCTGATGGTCGGACTCGTGCCGGTCAGCTTCGGGCTGTTCGGCCCGGCGCTCGGCCCGATGCTCGGGGTCGAACTGGCTACGGACGAGACCTTCCTTCCCAGCCTTGCGCAGGCGCTGTTGCCCACGTGGCTGCACATCGTCTTCACCGGCGCGCTGCTCTCGGCGATCCTGTCGTCGGTCGATTCGGCGCTGCTGGCCGTCTCGGCCGTGGCGACCGAGAGCGGCTATCGCCGGATCGATCCCGACGCATCGCCGCGCGCCATGCTGCACGCCGCGCGCGGGGCGACGCTGATTGCCGGCGTGATCGCCGCGATCCTCGCCGCCTCGGGCGAATCGCTGCGCGATCTGGTGCTCGATGCCGGCGCGATCGCCGCGGTGCTCGCCGTGCCGATCGTGATGGGCCTTGCCGGACGCGGGCGCGGGACCCAGGCGGCAACCGCGGCGATCATCGTGCAGATGGCGGTGCTGGGCGTGCTCGACTGGTGGCTCGGGATCGAAGGCGCGTTCCTGTGGATGCTCGCGAGCGGGCTGGTGACCTTCGCCCTCATCGCCGCCGCCGGGCGACCGCGAGCGGAGCCGCAGCCCGGACACTGATCCATTCCCGACCGGGCGAAGGATTGCGCCCGCCGGCGCGTTAACCGAACGGCCAGCCCGAACAAGGGGTTGCTCCAGATGGGATGCAACCCCGCTTGTGGCTGTCCGGCAAGGGTGCACATCCTTGCCCCCCTTCTCTGTATCCGGACGGAGACGCGATGTTCTATCTGCATATCCCCAAGACCGGCGGCCAGACCTTGGCGCGCCGGCTCGCCTCGGCCTTTCCTCCGGGCCGGTCGCATCTGCAGGCCGAGCAGTTCACCTACCCGGCCGATCGCGCCGCCTTTGCCGAGTGTCTGGCGAAGCACGACTTCGTCGAGGCCCATGTCACCGGCGAACTGCTGCAGGGGTGCGAGGTCGCCGATCTGCTGGTCACGGTGCGCGAGCCGGTGGCGCAGATCATGTCCAATTTCCGCCACATCCGGCGCGAACCCGACCGGCGGCTGAGCCGCGCCGCGCGCGAGCTCGATCCCGGCACCTTTCTTGACCATTTCGGCGACTTCTTCACCAACTTCCAGTATCGCTATCTGCTCTCCGCCTTCGTGCCGCTGGGGCTCGAGGAGCAGCGCCACGGCTACTGGCCCACCGCCGCGCGCCATCTGCCGCCGGTGCTCGGCCGGGTGCGCTGGCTGGTGCCGACCGACCGGATCGACGCCTTCGTCCCGCTGTGGGAGGCCGAGACCGGGCGCCGCGCAGCCGAGCGGGCGTTCGCCACCAACCATGCCCCCTCCGACGGGGTCGATCTGGCCGCGCTCGAGGCGGCGATCCGCGCGCGCCCGGCGCTGTTCGCGCTCGACAGCGTGCTCTACCAGCATGCCTGCAGCCGCTATGCCGAATGGGCCGAGGCGGTGCGGCAGCAGATCGCCCCGTGGGACTACCCGGCCAATGCCAGCCGCGTGTTCCACGATGCGGGCGGCGGCATCTGGCTGCGGCGCGGCTGGTACCCGTCCGAGCCGACCCGCCATGGCCCGGGCAACTGGGCCGGCCCGGTCCGGCGCAGCGACATCGCGGTGCGGCGCGCGCCGGGGCAGGACACGCTGATGTTCGACGTGATCGTCATCAACGGCATCACCTTCACCGACATCGCCGCCTTCGACGCCGCCGGCTTCACCCGCCTGCCCGTCCGGCGCGAGGAGGTGGCGCGCGATCAGTGGCGTTACCGCGTCGATCTCACCGGCCTGCCCGATGCATGCGAGATCGCGCTGATGGTCCCCAATTGCTACGCCCCGATCAACGTCTTTGCCGAGGGTGAGAACGGCAGTCTCGAACGGCGCAGCTTCCTCGCGGCGAACTGGGCGCTGAGCGCCGCCGAGCCGCGCCCGCCGGCCAAGGCCCGGCAGACCGAGCAGGACGCTCCGGCCAGCGCGGACCGGCCCGCCAAGGCGCTCCCTGCCGAGTGAGGCCGGGCAGGAGGGGGCCGGACGGCGCCGCAGAGGCCGGTGCCGCCCGCCCATGACCGCGCGCGGGGGCCATCGTCACGCGCCATGACGGGGGCGGAGCCGCGGAGGGGCCACCCCGCCCCGGCCCCGCCCCTGCCTCAGCGCGGCCTGTTGGAGACACATGAGACACTGTCCAGGAACGGAAAACCGGCCCTGACAGCGCAGCCTAGAGCCCCCGCCACGCCGCCCACCCCGCCAGGCCCGCATCCGGGCCGGCGGTGCCATGCTCCTGCGCGGCCTCGTCCGCGAATGGCGCGTCGTCGTCATCCGCGGGGTTGTCATCCGCTTTGCCTTCATCCCCGTCGTCATAATCCCCGGCGTTGTCATCGTCCGCGTAATCCTCGTCGTCCCAGTCCATGATCGCCGGCGGATCGAGCAGCTCGGCCAGCCGTTCGTCGAAGGCCTCCGCCGCCATCCGCACGCCGCGATCCTCCTCCATCCGATCGAGCCGCGCGAGATGCGCCAGCAGCAGCCGCGCATCGTAGCGGGTGCGGGTGGCGACCTCCTCGCCGTGGTAATAGACCACCTCCTGCACCCCGTTGAGCGCGCGGTCGGCGAGCACCTCCTCGACCTGCGGGCGGGCGAGCACCAGCGCGGCATCCCACAGCGTGCGGAACTCGGGGCACGCGCGCCGCATCCGGTAGAGATGCGCGCGGCTGACCCCCACCTGAGCCGCCGCCGCGCGGACATTGCCCCACTGCGCCAGCGTGCGGACGAAAGCCGCCATCGCCTCACGCGGGAGATCGGAGGCGAGATCAGCGGGGGCAGCGACGGCGGTCTGCGCCGCAGGGGCGGTGTCTGCGGTCAGAGCATTGGGCGAAAGCGGCGAGGCAGGGTGCGACATGGGGCGGCTCCAAGGCTGGGGGCAAGGAGCGCGCGAGGCTAGAGGGGGTTCGGGGGTGTAGGAAAGGGGGGGTTACTCGTCAGTAACGCAATTTGGCGTGATACCTATCGCAAGCACAGGACAGCCACCGTTGCGCCCAGCATCCAACCGATAAAGGAGTTTTCCCATCCACGTAGTGGAGGCACCGTATTTCTTAAAGACGTCCTGACTTCCTTCATTGCCATCTTTCGTTAGGACCTTGCCGAGGCTCCGAAAGAAGTTGTTGTCCAGCGATGAACCTCTGGTAATCAACACGCCAACATCAATCGCTCCAGCATCGTAAAATGCCGAGAACGCGTACAGATCTCGGTCGTAAGTTTGATCCTTGCTATTCCACTCAAGATCAAGCGCAACGCGACCACTCAAGAAATCGATCCGGTGGCCGTCAAGAAAACCATCCCTTACGTACTGCTCCACAACATGATTGGCCTTCTTGGCATCAAGAAGCTTAACGTGCAGGTCCGCGGAAATCCGTGTCTCACGCCAACCGCTACTCTCAGTGAAAAGGGTGTCGACGTATTTCGCGATCGGGCCTTTACTACCGCCCGGCGTGCGAATCATCGTCTTGGAGATGCTGAACT
>Ga0073934_10006216_pt1 | contig 17582 bp, 10 predicted proteins | sample LarsenN4metaG_FD_76834 | JGI IMG/M metagenome (GOLD analysis project Ga0073934, IMG submission 76834) | Hot spring sediment bacterial and archeal communities from British Columbia, Canada, to study Microbial Dark Matter (Phase II) - Larsen... ... | reverse complement strand
TCCGCGGCGGAGAACGGGGGGGCGTTACCTCGCTCTTCTCATAGCCGCCCTGTTGACTTCCGCTCCCCTCAGTGTCCTCCTCACCCTTTTCCTGACGCCATTCTGGAGATGGTTGGAAGCGACCTACCACATCGAGTCCATCGGTCACTCGGGGCCGGCAGAATGGTGCTATGTTGTGACGTTCTTCGCATGTCTCATCCCCTTGGGTTGGGGCGGCATACGGATATCAAAACGCCGGTAGCATAAAGGAGCTACCTAACGACTCGGTGATGCAGACGAGCGCCTGCAGGGCTACTACATGGGCGTGGCACCGGCGCTAACAGCTTTTTTGCCTGGCCCTATGGCCCCGTTAGTAAACTGTGCGGAACTGATCCAATAGCCGATCTTACCGTGCACAGCTCCAGCTAGTACGCTGTTACTTTAACTTTGCCCTGACCGTTCTGCTTCCCCTCCCCTCTCCCACCGCGTGGGAGAGGGGCCGGGGGTGAGGGTAGCAGAACAGGAACTGTTTAAAAATTACACAAAACTAAGTCAACCATGTACTCCTACCCCGTCCATTTAACTTTGCCCTGACCGTTCTGCTTCCCCTCCCCTCTCCCACCGCGTGGGAGAGGGGCCGGGGGTGAGGGGAGAACCGTAAAGTCAAAACTAAGTAAACGATGTACTAGCGTCCTCCTTGTGCAGGAAGAGTCAGCCGCATCCCCCTTTTCCTAACCCCTTAGCCCTCCTTAATTCTTTACCCCTTTCTATCTCTTCCCCTTTTACCTTGCCCCGACCCTCTCAAAGGCATAACTTTTAAAGTGTTGAAAGTCGTTTTCTGGTAACGGGTCCTCCCTATTGAGAAGAGGAGCATTATGTTGCCCAACAGATATCTCTGGATGGTGATGGCCCTCATCGCCGTGCTTCCAGTGAGGATTGACGCGTCCGGTGAGAGGCCGAGGCTGACCCACGTAACCCAAGAGGACCTCCTGGCGGCAACCTTCGACGAAGTTTTCGATCTTGGGGGAATAAACTTTCGGACGGAATTTAATCGCCTGGATGGCTTTGGGGACTCGGCCCGTCCGGGTCTTGATCGGGTCCAAGGTCCGGATGCCCAGTCCTGCGCCGCCTGCCATAACAAAGTCAATGACGAAAAAGGCCATGTGCCAGCCTTAGGGGGAACCGGGGATATTATCGTGGATGAGTTCATGAGCCCCCCGAAAAGTTTTCAGCCCAGAACGAGGAAATCTCTCCCGCTCTTCGGCGTCGGCGCCGTCCAACTCCTCGCCCAGGAGATGACGGCAGCGCTTCAGAGCATCCGAGAACAAGCCATCCAGGAAGCCCAGACAACCGGCCAAACCGTCCCCAAGACCTTGATCGCAAAAGGGGTGAGCTTCGGTGAGATCGTGGCATTTCCCGACGGTACCGTCAGCACCGAACAGGTGGAGGGCGTCGATCCTGACCTGATCATCAAGCCCTTCGGTCGAAATGGATCGATCCCGACCTTGCGAACGGCCACGATCATCGCCATGGAAAAGCACTTGAGCATGCAGGCCGTCGAGCGCGTTGGCCCCGGCGATCCAGATGGGGATGGTGTTTCCGATGAGCTGACCTCCGGAGATATCACCGCCATAGCCGTATGGCAGGCCGGCTTGCCGCCTCCTTTCCAGCAGATTCCCAAAGATCTCAAAAGCGCCTTTGAGGTCCATAGGGGCGAAACGCTCTTTACCCAGATCGGTTGCACAAGTTGCCATCGCCCCTTTCTCCTCCTCGATCACCCCGTCTTTCAAGAACCGACCCCGGATCCCAACTACCGGGAGACCGGCCCCTTTGCTGACCTGATCCCGGTCACCCCGGTCACCTTCGATCTCACCCAAGAGGGGCCCCTGCCTCGCTTCGAGCGAACCCCCGATGGGAAGGCCGTCGTCCGCCTTTTTAGCGACTTAAAGCGGCACCAAATGGGGCTCCTGCCCGTAAAAAGAGGAATCGGAGGGACCCAGGAGGGGAATCAGATAAGAAACCGGAGGAGCGAGCAGGAGGACCTTACCACCTTGATCACGACAAAGCTCTGGGGAGTCGGGAGCTGGGGTTTCTGGATGCGCGACGGGAGCGCAACGACCTTAACAGAGGCTATCCTCCTCCACGGAGGCGAGGCCCAACAGGCCCGGGATCAATTCGCTAACCTCCCAGATACAGATCAACAAGCCATCGTGGAGTTCCTCAAATCCCTGGTCGCTCCGATCTTCTTTCAACCTTAGGACCTTGCGGCAAAGTGAAAAACGACCTCGTACTTTGTAAAGTTAAATTTAAATACCCCTTTTGCCCTCACCCCCCACCCCCTCTCCCCTGGTGGGAGAGGGGGCGCTTCGGAAGATGGCCCTAGAAGATAAGGAACATGCCATCAGGTTTTTAAAACCCACCAGGGGAGAGGGGGCGCTCCGGAAGGTGGCCCGGAGCTCCGCTTACTCCCCTCCCCCACCTCGGACCCCAGATGCCCCTGGCACTAACAAGGATCGTCCGGAGCTCCGCTTACTCCCCTCTCCCACAGCGTGGGAGAGGGGCCGGGGGTGAGGGCCCTCAAAACAGGTTTTAATCCGCTTACTCCCCTTGACATCGGGAGCTACACGCATAAAATCATTTATAATAAGCGTGAAAAGAATCTCTTCTGAACCTTCTAACCGGCTATTCCTAAAGAAAGGAGTCATACACCTGTGAAAATATCAAAGTTCTCGATAGCTCTCTGTTCTATGGTTCTTTTGGCAGGTTCCTGGACCTTTACCGACCGCGGTAAATCCTGGGCCGCCGAAGGCATTCAGCTTGAAACGGTCGTGAGCGGCCTCGAAGATCCCCTCTATCTAACCGCCCCTGCTTCGGATCCCCGGCTATTCATCGTGGAGCAACCTGGCCGTATCAGAATCGTTCAAGACGGCCAGCTCCTCCCCACCCCTTTCCTGGACATCGTCCGCCAGGTCCGGAGTGGCGGCGAAAGGGGGCTCCTCAGCGTGGCGTTTCACCCCAATTACGCTTCCAATGGCTTTTTCTACGTTAACTATACGGATCAAAGAGGGGATACCCGCATCGAGCGGTTTTCCGTGAGCTCGGATCCCAACGTGGCGGATCCGTCCTCGGGCAAATTGCTTTTGAAGATCGAGCAGCCCTACGCCAACCACAATGGCGGTCTGAACCTGTTCGGCCCCGACGGGATGCTCTACATCGGCATGGGCGATGGAGGGAGCGGAGGGGACCCGCACGGCCACGGCCAGAACCGAGGTGCCCTGCTCGGAGCCCTGCTCCGCATCGATGTGGACGGCGGCGATCCGTACGCCATTCCCCCAGATAATCCCTTCGTGGGACAGCCCGGCATGCGCGGAGAGATCTGGGCCTGGGGTCTACGAAATCCGTGGCGTTTTGCCTTCGATCGGGAAACGAACCTGCTGTACATCGCAGATGTGGGCCAGAATAAATGGGAGGAGATCGATGTGGCTCCCGCCAAGGAGGCAGGGCTGAATTACGGGTGGAACCTCATGGAAGGGGCCCACTGCTTCCGATCCAGTAACTGCAGCCCCAAGGGCCTCGTTCTCCCCGTGCTCGAGTACGGACACGCCGAAGGATGCTCGGTGACCGGCGGATTTGTCTACCGGGGAAAGACGATTCCTTTCCTCGTCGGCCACTACTTCTACGCAGATTACTGCGATGGATGGATCCGCAGTTTCAAATACACCGATGGCAAGGTTTCAGAACAGCGCACGTGGGACATGGGCCCTATCGGTAAAGTGCTCTCGTTTGGCGAAGATGCCGCCGGAGAGCTCTACGTCTTATCGGACAACGGACGCGTCTACCGGATCGTAAACAGGTCCTGATAAGGTACCCGGCCCTGCCCACCTTAGTTAGGCCGCGGGCGGTGGCGCGAACCGGAACAAGAGACAGGTCCCCATGCATCACCTTTTTGTCCGCACCTCGTTCCCAGGCTGAAGCCTGGGAACGAGAAAACAGAGCTACGGATCAAAATGTTAGGCCGAGTATAGGTCCAGATTTAACAAAAACTGGAAAAAAGTGCTTGACATCCCCAGGAAGCATGTAATATTCAAAAAATACGTGGCCGTGTATTTCAGGGTCTTATTAAGAATGCTTCTCTACAGGTAAACGGCAGCGCATGAAAGGGTTAAGAAAAAACACACAAATTGATCATTTGATGCAATCCATTTTTAACCTTCCGGGAAAAAAAATCCTGACCCTGATCGATGCAAACGCCCGTATCAGCACTTTTGATATCAGCGAAGAGGGAGTTATCGGGTACCATAAATCCCATAAGCGCCTGTTCTACGCCAGGCTACGTAGAGCGATAAATACCCATGGAGGGCTGGTTATTCGGCAGTTTCTGCCCATTAAAGTGGAAAGGATCTCACCGAGCGGAAAAAAAATCTGGATCCCCATAAAAAATGTTTACGGCGTTTATTTAGGGGAGGGATCCTGGGCACCTCTTTCGGCAGCGGAAATTCGCGAGGTGTCTTGCACAGATGCAAAAACCGGAAAACCTCTGCCTCCAGAACAGGATGTGAGATACCGGGCCTTTCCGGTTACGAACCGAAAGATGAATGCCTAAACGCCTAGAGAGCGACCTCCCCCCGGAGCTGCTCCTGACTTTCCGGTTACGAACCGAAAGATGAATGCCTAAACGATGAGGTCTCTGGCCGCTTTTATACTGCTGACCGTCCTTGGCGTGATCGGCTTCCTGGCGTTCCATCGCCTATACGGGGCGCTCCCGCCCACGGACCCACCCCAGGCGCAGCCGGCGAAATACGAAACACTAAAAGCCGAGGCTGAGAGCTTCTTCTCTGATGGCTCTTATGGGCGCGCCCACGAGATTTATCTCCAGGCCGACGCGTTGGATCTCCCACCGACGGAGGCACGGTGGGTGGACTTTCGGTTGGCGGATACGCTGTGGCGCTCGCAAGCCGGAACCGAGACTGCCGACCCTACAAAGTACGACCAGGCCCGCGAGCGACTCGAAGCGCTGATACGCGATGTACAGCGCGCCGAGGACCGGGACCGGGTCTGGGTGGAGGCGCAGGAATCCCTCGGGGACTTCTGGTGGACGCGGCGCGATTCCAGAAACTGGAGCCAGGCCTGGCCCCATTACCAACAAGCCCTGGATGGGTGGGCGGGGTCGCACGATATCGAATGGGCGCGCAAGCGGTATCTCCACATCGTCTGGACCATGGCCAGGCCACCTTGGCCCGAGGAATCCTATTACTACGGGTCTTACGGTAATTGGATACCCCTGGAGACCCTCGAAAACGCCCTCAAAATAGCTCAAACTGAAAACGACAAAGCTCACCTTCATTATCTTCTGGCCATGACCCTCCGCCAGCAAGGCGGCCCATGGGATCAGCGCCAACGTGTGCCGGAAGAGTTCGAGGCGGCGCTCCGACCTGGGCGATCGACCGATTGGTATGATGACGCCCTTTACCAGTACGCCATGTGGCTTGCTACCTACGGTCGGACCGTCGCCCTGGAAGATGGCCAGTGGCGCCAGGAACCTGACTATGTGAAAGCCGTCCAGCTGTTCCGCCGACTGGTGAAGGAACATCGGAAGGGAGAGACCCGCTACTACGATGAAGCCAACCAGCAGATCGTAGCTATCACCCAACCGGTCATCGGTATCACCGTCTCCAACATCTTTCTGCCCGATTCGGAGATCCAGTTTTATTTGAGCTGGCGTAACTTGAAGAAGGTGGACCTCGCCCTCTACAAAGTAGATCTCTCCCAAGACGTCCGCTTCTCCGACGGGAACGCAGGCAGCAGCAACTGGATGCAACAGATCGACCTGGTCGGGCGAGAAAAGGTGAAGTCCTGGGAGAAGGAAACCGGAGACGAGGGGGATTATAAACCCGGACAGGAAATCCTGCACATCGATGATAAATTGCCCCTCGGGGCCTACCTCCTGGAGGCCAGGGGCGGTGGGCTCCGCGCCCGGGACCTGATCCTGGTCACCGATGCCTCCCTCGTGCTAAAAGCCTCAGGGAAGCAGGCCCTGGTGTACTTCTGCCATGCCCTCAGCGGAGCGCCTATGGCCGGGGCCCGGGTACAGTTCTGGGAACGTAGCTATAACGGCCAGGAATGGGTCTGGCAGGAGAGCTCGACGGAGACGAACCAGGAAGGCCTGTCAGTTTTCGATCTCCGGGATACCTCGAGCCACAGGGAGTTCTTCGCGGGCGCGACCCTCAACCACCGACAGGCCTTCAGTACAGGTTATAGCTACGGCTCCCCCCGGGAGGTTCGGTCCTGGCGTATCTACGCGTTCACGGACCGTCCGGCCTACCGGCCAGGAGAAACGGTGCAGTGGAAGCTCATCGCAAGGCAGTACAATGGCTCTGCCTACGAAACTCCCTCCGATCAAACCCTCGAGTTCGAGATCAACGACCCGCGAGGAACCAAGGTGAAGGAGGGCCGGGCCACCTTGAACGCCTTTGGCAGCGCCTGGGGTTCCCTGGAGCTCACCCAGTCCATGCCGCTGGGGGAGTATCGCACCACTTTCTGGAACGCAGGCCGTACAACCCGCCTCGGCGAGGCCATTTTGTTCCGGCTCGAGGAATACAAGCTCCCGGAGTTTAAGGTCAGCCTTCAAACCCCGGAAGTGGATGGGAAGAAAAGGACTTTCCGGCTGGGCGAGAAAGTCGAGGTGAGCCTGCGGGCCGAGTATTACTTCGGGGGCCCGGTTGCCAACGCCACCGTCGAGGCGCTCGTCTATCAGAATCCCTTCTACCCTTCCTGGCACCCCCCGCGCGATTTCCCATGGTTCTACGAAGATACGGCGTTGCAGCGGGGGGACTATGGGGGCGGAGACGGTCAGATCATCAAGCGCGAGACGCTCAAGACGGATGCCATGGGCCAGGCGCTCCTTACGTTCGAGACTCCCCCCAACGTCCAACAAGATTTTGAGTATCGCGTCGAAGCGCGGGTCACCGATGCTTCCCGACGGGAGATCATCGGACGTGATACGGTCCGTGTGACCCGTCAGCGTTACTATGTGTACCTGTGGGCCGAGCATACCCTTTACCCCCCGCAGGATCCGGTGAAAGTGAACGTCAAAGCCCTGGACGCCAACGATCGGCCCGTGCAGGCCGAGGGCACCGTCCGGGTAACCCGGGATGATTGGGTTGAAATCTGGTTGGACCCTGACGGCAAGGAAGTGAAGGGGGCGGAGCTCAAGACCCTGCGTGAAAGATTCGCCCCCTTTCCTCCCTCCCCAAAGGATCCAGGAAGCGGACCCTGGCGGCTCAAGTTCCGGGGCTACCAGCATGAGGACATCCTCACACAAACGGTGAAAACGACCGGAGATGGCGAGGCCGAGCTCACCTTTAAACCCGAACGGGAAGGCTACTACCGTATCGCCTGGATCGGCGAAGACCAAAAGGCCCCCTCGGTCCCACCGGAGCGCCCGGTTCGAGCAGAGACCGCCGTCTGGGTCGCCACCCACGCAACCACCGAGCTTGGCCACCGCCATGGCGGCCTTGAGCTCATCGTGGATAAGGAGACCTTCCGCGCCGGGCAGAAGGCGCCGGTGATGTTGACCGTGCCAACCGGCGATCGCTACGTGCTCTTCAGCGTCGAGGGGATGGACCTCTATAGCTATCGGCTCGTCCACCTCACGGGCACGGTGAAGCTGGTGGAGGTAGACGTCCGGGAGGAGTATGTCCCCAACGTCTTCCTCAGCGCCGCGATGGTCAGCGACGGCCAGATTTTCATGGACACCCGGCAGGTCATCGTTCCGCCGGCGCAGCAATTCCTTGAAGTCACCGTGGAGCCCGATCGCCCGCAATATCAGCCCCAAGAGGAGGGCACCCTCACGGTAACCGTGCGGGATCACGAAGGCAAACCGGTCGCTGCCGAGGTCGCCCTGGGGCTGGTGGACGAATCGATCTATTACCTTCAGCAGGATTACGCCGGAGATCCGCGCCCGTTTTACTACGGCACCAAGCGCCCGCAACTGATCCAGACCCAGAGCACGTTTCAGCAGAAAAGTTACGCGAAGCCGGTCAGAGACGTGGAGGAACCGGGGAGCGATGAACGCGACCGAGAGCTGAGGAAAAGCTCCGAGCCCCGCAAGGAGTATAACCAGTTAGAGGCCTACGCTGCGGGTGAAAAAAACCGATTCGACCCTGCGGTCAGGGAGAGCGCGGACATGGCCCCTTCAGGGGCTCTCAAGGCTCCCGCGCCGCAGCGACTTTCGCCCGCAACGGAACCGGCCCAAACGCCGGACCAGGAGCCCGCGGTGCAGGTTCGCAGCGACTTTCGCACGACGGTGTTCTGGCAGCCCGATGTCCTCACTGATCAGGACGGCCAGGCCATCGTCAAAGTGAAGTACCCCGATTCCCTCACCGGCTGGAAGGCTGTCGCCCGCGTCGCAACCGCGGGCAGCCGGTTCGGCATGGCTTCCGGCAGCACACGCACGAAACGGCCCCTTATCGTTCGCTTACAGGCCCCGAGGTTCTTCGTGGTGGGCGATACGGTCACTATCTCGGCCGTTATCAACAATAACACCGATGAGGCCATGGCGGTGACCTCCTCACTGGACGCAGAAGGCATCCTCGTTGAGGAGAACCCCCGACCGGGAGGTCCTACGATCCTGAAGGCCAGCGGGGAAGCTCGCGTAGATTGGGTTGTGTCCATCCGGCAACCCGGCCAAGCCAGGCTCAGGGTTACGGCCCGCAGCGATAAATACGCGGACGCCATGGAGAAGAGTTACCCCATCTACGAACACGGTATCGAGAAGCTGATCACCAGGTCCGGTAAGGTGCGCGGAGACGAAGCGACCGTAAAGCTCGACCTCCCGAAAGAGCGCAAGCCGGAGTCTACGACGCTCACCGTGCAGGTTACGCCGAGCCTGGCCGTCACCATGCTGGAGGCCCTCCCCTATCTCATCGATTACCCCTACGGTTGTACCGAGCAGACGATGAGCCGGTTCCTCCCGGCCGCAATCGTGGCAAAAACCCTGAAGGACCTGGGCCTTCCACCCGAAGCGATCGCGGGCAAGATCTGGGGCGGTATCGTGCGAGAGCACGCGGGCCAGACCCAGCCTCAAGGCCAAAGAGACCTCCGCCAACTGGACGATCTGGTAAAGCAGGGTCTCGATCGGCTCTACGACTTTCAGCACGCCGATGGGGGTTGGGGCTGGTGGAAGGACGGCGAGAGCGACCACTTCATGACGGGGTACGTTATCTGGGGGCTGACCCTGGCGCGAGAGGCCGGTATCGCAGTGAGGTCAGACGTGCTGGATCGTGGGGTCGAATATCTGGATAAAGAGATCGTCGAGGAAGAAGCCCGGTACGATCTGCAGGCCTGGCTGTTGCACGCATTGTCGGCTTACCAGGCGTCGATGAAACAGAGCGGAGTTGAGGAATTCCGGGAAAAAGCCTTTGAAAACCTCTGGGCCAATCGGGAAAGGCTCAACGCTTACACCCGCGCGTTACTGGCTCTGAGCGCCCACCATCTCGGCTACACCGACCGGGCGAAAACGCTGGCAGAAAATCTCGAAAACGGCGTGAAGCTGGACAAGACGCCGGACGTAACCGTACTTCAGCGCGGCAAACAGGAATCCCACGGGGCGGTGATGGGGACCGCCCACTGGGGCGAGGACAGGCTCTATTGGCGCTGGTCAGAAGGGGGCGTCGAGGCGACCGCCTTTGTGCTGCGCGCCCTGCTCGCCATGGATCCGAAGAACAAACTGGTCGAGCCCGTGACCCACTGGCTCCTCAAGAATCGCCGCGGCGCGCAGTGGAGCAATACGCGGGATACCGCCATCGTGGTCCTGGCCCTCAACGATTACCTCCGTCAGAGCGACGAGCTAAACCCTGAACTGGAGTACGAGCTACACGTCAATAACCATCCCATAGCCACGCAGAAGATCACCCCTGAAGGGGCCCTCAGCGCCCCCAGCCTCTTCCCGATCGACCGCGCCTACCTCCAGGACGGGGCCAATGAGATCCGTATCGTGCGGAAGTCCGGGAGCAGTCCCCTCTATTTCGCCGCGCAGGCCCAATTCTTTACCCTCGAAGAACCCATCCCGGATACAGGTCATGAGATCCATGTCCGGCGTCAATATTACAGGCTCATGGGCCGCCCAACGCTGCTCAAGGGTTATATCTATGACCCTCAACCCCTTAACGATGGAGAACCGGTCACCAGCGGAGAACGGGTCGAGGTCGTTATCACCATCGAAGCCAAAAACAATTATGAATACCTCGTCTTCGAGGATCTTAAACCGGCGGGCCTGGAAGCGGTCCAGATCCGGAGCGGGGAACCCCTCTACGCTAAGGAGCTGAAGGCCGGCACCGTCCATCGCAAGTTTAGCAAGGACCCGGGGTCTGCCGACGTACCCCTCCCTCAGAAGGTCGGCGACCCGACCGATTACACCGACCGCGCCCGCTGGGTCTATCGAGAGTTGCGCGACCGCAAAGTCGCTCTATTCATCGATAAACTCCCCGAAGGGGTTTGGGAGATTCGCTACGACCTGCGGGCCGAGGCACCTGGGAAGTTTCATGCGCTGCCGGTGATCGGTTACGCGATGTATGTCCCCGAGATTCGCACCAACGGTGAGGAGGTGCGGATCCGCGTGGAGGACAGTCGGTAGCCCGTCACCCACGCAATTTAAGGATTATGTGCGGACGATATACCCAAACTCAAGGGTTCGAAGTTTTGCAGAACCGCTTTGGATTTATCCCTCAGGAGGAGATACGTCCCGGGACTCCCCTCCTTAAACCGAGATACAATCTGGCTCCCGGGCAAGAAGCGCCCGTGGTCATCTACGAGGACTCAAAGATCCTCCGGCTGATGCAGTGGGGACTGGTGCCCTCCTGGGCTAAAGAGGCATCCATCGGCTATAAAATGATCAACGCTCGGGCGGAGACCCTCACCCAAAAACCCAGCTTCAAAAAATCTTTTAAGCAGAGGCGCTGCCTGGTCTTGGCAGATGGCTTCTACGAGTGGCGTAAAGGGACTGGCGGGCGAACCAAGATCCCCTTGCGCTTCGTGCTCAAGAATCGGGAGCCCTTCGCCTTCGCGGGCCTCTGGGATACCTGGCAGAAACCCGACGGGGACCTGCTCCACTCGTTCACGATCATTACGACGGAGTCCAACGAGCTCATCCGACCCATCCACGATCGCATGGCCGTCATGCTCCGGCAGGAGGACGAGGCTAAGTGGCTGGACCCGGACTTGAAGGACGTCGAGCAACTGATTCCGCTTTTAAAACCTTATCCCTCGGATCAGATGGAAGGGTACGAGGTCTCCACCCTGGTCAACTCCCCCAAGAACGATACGCCAGAGTGTATCTTGAGCAGAGGCGCTTAGCCCGATGACCTACGCCCTTCGGATTCCATGGCGTTAGCGAAGTAATTATGCATGGAAGTTTCGTCCCCCGCACCGTAACAACGCTCCAGGGGTTTAATGACTGCGGGCAGATCCCTCGCTGGCCGATTTATTTAGAAAGGAGCCGCGCTATGAACGTTAAAGAAAGTAACGCCGGGCAGGCGGAGATTTGGACCCAGGGGGACTCCTACGAACGTTACGTGGGCCGCTGGAGCCGCCTGGTCGCCCAGGAGTTCCTGGCTTGGCTGGCAGTGCCTCCGGGCAGGCGGTGGCTGGACGTTGGATGTGGCTCCGGCGCGCTCAGCCAGACGATCCTCGAGGTCGCCTCCCCCGGCGAAGTCAAGGGAATAGATCGCTCAGAGGCTTACGTAACCTTCGCCCGCGAGCAAATAGGCGAAGCGCGGGCCAGTTTCGACGTGGGAGATGCCCAAGCCCTCCCCGTTGAGACGGCCGCGTACGATGCGGTCGTCTCCGGTCTCGTCCTCAATTTCGTATTACAACCCGACCGCGCGGTGGCAGAAATGGCACGAGCGGCGCGACCGGGCGGTATCGTGGCGGCGTACGTCTGGGACTACGCCGGTAAAATGCAGATGATGCGCCACTTCTGGAATGCAGCAGGGGCCCTGGACCCGGCGGCGCTCGGCCTGGATGAGGGGCGAAGGTTCCCGATCTGCAAACCGGAGCCGCTCGCTGCGCTCTTCCACGCCGCCGCTCTGAGAGATGTCCAGGTGCGGACCCTCGATATATCCACAGACTTCCGAGACTTTGAGGACTATTGGTCGCCATTCCTGGGGGGACAAGGGCCCGCACCGGGTTACGCGATGTCGTTGAGTGAAGAGCGCCGCATGGTGCTTCGGGAACGGCTCCGCGCTAGCCTCCCGACCGCCCTGGACGGCTCGATCCCTCTTGTTGCGCGCGCCTGGGCCGTGCGTGGAGTACGATAGATACCGAATCCCTCGGATGAGAAGCGAGACGGACCAGCGCCCCGGGCCTTCCTCCTGTTACAATCCCCTCATAGACTGCCCGCAGAACGATCCGTCTCCAAAATCAGTAAACGGCGTTCTAGGGACTTTGACGGCGCTTAAATATCATAATTTTAGGGTGGTCAAATAATCGAAAGGTCAATTCCGCCCGGTCATCGTTTAACGTATAACCTAACAGGGAGGGATAAGTCTTAAAGGTTTTAACTAACTCATACCCCAGTTGGCCTGAAAAAAGATCCTTGTAAAACTGATTGAGGGTAGGATAAGCGCCAGGGCGATGAGAGTACTGCTCGTAGTACTCATCGCTCATAACGATAAAATCAACGTTCTCCAAGCGCTCTTCTAAATAATACTGCCACCATCCCGGGGAATGGAGAGGTTGAGAAGAGTCCGTAATCAGATTCAGGGCCTTAATGGTAAAGTAATCCTTTTTAAGGAAGTGGATATAATTCCTTCCTACAATGTAGGAGGTGTAAAATTCCGGCTGAAAGAACATGGAACCTAAGAGGGGGGTGGAAGAAGCGGAGTCAATCAGTAGCGTGGATTCTGGAGGAATATTTTGATGAATCCATTTGGAGGCCTGGATCCTCACATCTTCCTGACGATAAATATTAAGATAGGCTAACGCGTACAGGAAGGAAGTCATCACTACAGCGGCTATAAGCATCCTGACGGCGGTGCGAAACATCCCTTCGATATACCTGGGACCCCAACCCCATTTACGCGTCGTTATTTCAAAGAGATCTAGCAGGAAGCGGGCGCCAAGCAGACACAGAAAAGGCAGTAGGGGAATGGCATACCGGATGAATTTCATATAGCCTCCCCCGACGAAATAAAAGTAAGGAAGGAGAAAAGATAATATAAGTAAATCCCCCACTTTTCGCTTCATAACCGCCCACAACGCTCCCATAAGACATACCAACTCTAATAACGGACCCATTCCAAAATAAAGTAGGTTGGTAAACCAGTAACGGATAGTCGTGCCGGTAAATTGAAAGGTCCATTGAGGTTGGTCTAGTCCTTTAATAAACCTCGCGGTTTTACGAGACATCTCCAGAAATTTCCCGGGATAAATAAGAACAAAAGGGTTTAGCAGGAGAAAGGTAAGGCCGGCTACGAAAATCGGTAATAGCAAGAGTCCCCAAAACTGAAGAGAGAAGCGATACCCCGAACCTGTCGAAGGGATGATTTTTTTATAGGAATTCCACTGGACGGGCATACCTTTGAGCGTTCTTATAAGATGGGCGGTAAGAATGACGGGGAACACCATTAAAGTTGTCTGCTTCGTAGCCAGTCCGACGCCGGCAAAAACTCCGGTAAGTATATAGTATTTAATTCCCCCCTCCTCAACGAGCCTTGCCGCAAAAAAAACTGTCAAAACGGTAAAGAAGGTGAAGGGCACGTCGGGAAAGTAAAAATGAGAATCTCTGACGTGTAAGACGGAAAACGCTAGAAATACAGAGGCCAGCATCCCAATGGACTTCGAATATAATCGTTGACCCAATAGATAGACTAGAACGAGGGTGGCCGAGCCAAAACAAGCAACTATACCGCGCCCCAGGAGATAGTATAGGGTTAAACTTCCCGGATCTGTGGGAGAAAAGGGATGAAAAAAAGAGGCCAGCGTGACCGAACCGATGAGAAGATACATAAGAAAAGGAGGATAAAGGAAGAACCGGATCTCCCGGTTGGTTAACTGCTCTATGGACTCAGCAGTTCTCAGTTTTTCGGTAAAGTAAGCCAGAACGTGTTCATCGCTGTGGAAATGATAAGGCAGTCCCCACGTTAATCCATAAAAGCGCATACCTACCCCTAACAGGATGGCTATTAGGAAAAGCAGCAGGATTTTACTATTCCGACGCATGGTCCCTTCTCAGCAATGAACCCAGAATACTTTGGTAAGCTTCACAGGGTGTCCAGCATTGAGGACATTGATACGCCCAGATTTCCTTCTGGAGTTGTCGGCACTTCTCCGAGTTCCAGATTCGAGATAAATCATAATCGCTCTCCCGGAGACTTCCGACTACGCGGCTATACATCCCACAGGGGTACACGTTACCGAAAGGATCTAGGAAGCAGGAGGATTTTAAGGAATGACAGCGAACGGGGGTTTTCCCAGTTTGAAGATAACGTTCCACCCGCTTTAAATATTCCCTCTCTAAAAAGGCAACGGGATGGAGGGGGATACCGCGATGCCGCATATATTTTTTAACTTCTTCAACGAGCGTTTCCCGGCATCCTTGATACGGGTCCTGATCGTCGTTGCCGTAGTAGTGTCCCGAGACATGGGCAATATTGATATGGAAATCCTCATATTCTAGCCAGTCGCACTCCCGTTTTGCTGCCTGGAAGGCGACTTCCACCTGGTCGGCATTATAGGCGGATAAGGTCATTCCAAGAACGACCTTGACCCCCGGGATGGTGTGAAGTTGCTTGAAGGTCTCTATCTGTCGCCGCCACCCCCCTTTGATCCCCCGAACCTCATCGTTAACGGTCTCATCTCCGTCCATACTCACCGTAATAATAAGTTTCTCAGGTCTCCAGGTCATGATTTTTTGAACGGCGGTTACAATTTTATCTATCAAGTACCCATTTGTCGGGAAGTGTAATAAAACAAGCTTAGTACAGGACGAAAGAACGACCTCAACGATATCTACAAAATCCTTTCTCAGAAACACCTCTCCGCCGGTCAAATCGATCCACGAGAAGTCAGGGGATTTACGAAAGAACTGTTGAATTTCCTTCAAGGAGAGCTCATGCACCGGCCGCTTTTGCCAAATATTACAGGTCTTACAACGATAATTACACCGGTAGGTGAGGGCATAGGTGAGTTTATAAGGAAAGTCTAATCGCTTCAGATTAGACACAAGGATATTTTTCGCAAGGGTTATATAAGGCCTTAACATGGGTTTAAAAAATATTTTTGAGCAAGCTCCAGATGTAACGATACCACACTTTCCTTAATACAATAACTGAGGTTCCATAGCGTCTCGCATACTCGTGGGTGGGAACCTCATGCACCCGATACCCCTTTTTCAGACACTTCATGATCATTTCTTGTTCAATAGTGGTAATATCTTCTTTGAGATTTAAGGCCCTTGCGACGTTCGTGCGGATCGCCCGAAATCCATTCTGGCTATCTGTCAGTTGTACTTTCCACCGGTAATTGATAACCAACAGAATGAGATCAGAGCCAATCATTCGGAAGAGTTTATGAATATCTCCATGCAACTCGTCGCTCCCGCCTCGTCCCCGGGAACCCACCACCATATCTGCTTTGTTTTCTAAGATGGGACGCACCAGCTTGGGAATATCCCTGGGATCGTGGGATCCGTCTGCATCCAGAAAGACCAGAATCTCACAGTCAATCTGCTGAATGGCCGTACGAATCCCATCCCCTTTACCCTTGCCATGATCGAGAAGAACTCTAGCTCCTTCCCTCTTAGCGATCGTCCTCGTACTATCCACGGAATGTCCATCTACCACCACGACCTCATCAACAAAGGGCTTGGCCGATTGGATGACTTCCCCTATCGTTTTCTCTTCATTGCGCGCTAGAATAACGGCAGAGATCCGCTCGTGCATGGGTTATCTCCATTGAAGTCTTCTAAGATACTCTTACCTTGACATTTAATCTCAGCGTACTAAACTGGTTTCATCCTGAAGATAATTGTTAGGAAATTTTATGGAAGAAATCAGGAATGTCAACAGAAAAAATAAATTTTACCTGAAATTATGTGCCGTCTAATTGCCCTTCTTTCTATTAACAATTTTATATTCAATAACTTAAGAAAGACCCTATTTTTTAAGTTTTATAATTCTACCTAAATTTTTTAGGAGCAGCAAACGTACAGGGTTTTAGATATGAAGAACGCGCTCTTAAGGTATGTAAAGATTGCCTGCTACGGCATAGAAATGGAAGATCCGCTGGTATCCTGGTTACGACAGACCGGCTACCCGGTTACGATGGTCACGGACCGTGCTCACTTACTCAGCTTCAACGAGCAAATGAAGGAGGTTTATTTAGTCCTAGTTAAGGACCAGGTAGATGTTTGTGAAAAATTGGAGGTCATCGGCCTCCCAGTTCTTCTGATCTTAACGCATAAACACCCTCAGATCCTTTCCCTTCTTTTTAAGGAGAATACGATCTTTGATTTTATGATCTTACACGGGGACTCCTCTGATTTAGAAGAGTTACATTATCGTTTGACCCGACTGGTAGAACAGAGCCGAACTATTTCCATCTCAACGGAGTATCATTTTGATTTTCTGACCCATACTTTCCGATATAAAGATCAGGATATTCTTACAGGTAGAGGGAAACGGCGGTTTATGGCTGCCGCCGTTTTACGAATGTTGGTGCGAAACCGAGGAAAAGCTCTGAGCAAAGAAGCGATTCGCCTGTACCTGGGGCATCATGTGCCATTGCCCGCTATCATCAACGATCTGCGCGCAGCCCTTCAGGATTATGATAGCGCCTATATCCAGAAGACTTTTATTCAGTACAATAAGGAAAATAGAACCTACACCTTCACCGGACATGCGCTGTTTCCACAAAAAAAAGCTCTCAACGAAAGCACCCGGCAATTAGTGGAAGAAGCCTTGGCCAAAGTCCTACGTCCCCTTTCGGTAAGGCGGAAATTAAAGTTTGTCCTAGGGAAGGTCAAATATATTTTAATGACAGATCGCGCTGGATTATTCTGCTTTTCCAAGGAAGAGAATAGGTTGCGCCAGTTTATTGGGGATTACCGAGCCCCACAACCGGCCAAGCGGTATGATCAAGTAGAGATAGATCTCAGCGCCCCCAACCTCTCCCCTGAATATGACGCGCTTCGCCAATACCTGCTCCAGCCGAAAAATTTAAATTCTAACTTCTATATATCATGCACGATCCCAGAAATTGGATCCGATTGCTGCATCTACGTGGGAGATTATATGGGTTACCAAATCTATCTGCTTGTAGATGACCTGATTCGGTCACGTACTTTTAATCCATTTGATCTGAGATACTGTCGAGATATTCTCCTGTTGCGCAGTGTGAAAAAATTGCTTCGGCAACTTCTGGAACAGTACAAAGACTAGCAGCCGGCTAAGCGTTTAGCTTAAATCCATTGCCGTCATAGATATCTGGGTAAATAAGGGCACTATGCAAGTTACGAATTAAGAGGAGAAGTCTCCACCGTATCATCTCAACCCCGGGTCTTCAAAAATTAATTTCTGGGATCCGGGAGTACAGTTATACAGCTCCGT
>Ga0073934_10006215_pt1 | contig 17582 bp, 19 predicted proteins | sample LarsenN4metaG_FD_76834 | JGI IMG/M metagenome (GOLD analysis project Ga0073934, IMG submission 76834) | Hot spring sediment bacterial and archeal communities from British Columbia, Canada, to study Microbial Dark Matter (Phase II) - Larsen... ... | reverse complement strand
CGAACAGCGAACGCGCGGACGTCTCCTCGGAGCCGCCCGCGTTTTCGTTTAGGGCTGGACGTTGCGCTGCCCGCTCGTCAAAAGCGCGAGCCCGGACAAGATCAACAGCATCCCCGCGCCTTCGGCGGGGCTCGGCCGCTCGCCGAGCTGAATCCACGCTGCCACCACGCCGACAACGGGCACCACGAGCACGTTGAGCCCGCTGATCGTCGCCGGCAGTCGCTGGAGAATGTAGAGCCAGAGCAACGGCGCAATGGCCATTCCGCCGATCGCGTTGTAGAGCAACGCCCCGATGAAGTAGCCGCTGAAGACGACGGGCCGCTCGTCCACGAACGCCGCGATGACGACGAGCGGGACCATGCCGAATGCCAACTGCCACGCCGTCACGGAGAGCAAGTCGTTGCGGCTCGCGACGGGCATCCGTTTGAAGATGATGACGCTGATCGCCCACGAGACGCCGGCCCCGAGCGCGAGCAGGCTGCTCGTCGCGTCCGCCTGTCCCGCCCACAGCTCGAGCACGAGCACGAGCCCGAAGAGGATGAGCGCGGCCGCGGCCCACTGCCAGCCGCGCAGCCGATCCGGCAAGAACGGCCAGCCGAAAACGATGACCCAGAACGGCATCGTGTAGCCGAGCACGGCGCTCTTGCCCGCGGCGCCGCCGTCGAGCGCGAAAGAGATCAACGCCACGAATCCCGCGGTTTGGAACAGGCCGAGGAAGAACGTCCTCCCGACGTGCTTCGGCTTGAGCGGCACGCCGAGCGCCCACAGCACGACGAACAAGAAAACGGCGCCCAAGACACCGCGTAGGGCGGCGAAATCCATGGGACCCACGTACTGAAGCGCAAGCTTCATCACGACCCAGTTGTAGCCCCAGATCGAAGTGAGCAGAGCGAGCGCGAGCAAGGGGCCTGTGCCGGCGGACCGCGCCGGCGCCGCGGAAGTGGAGTTCGTCATCGAGCCGCTACTGTACCTGCTCGGGCCATCGGCCTGCTCGGACTATCGATATTCGATGTCGCGAGTTGCCAGCCGAAGCGGCCGCCACTTATCTTGCTCGTTCGCACTCGGAGAGCATCGATGACGAAGATCCTGCCGACGCTGTCGCGTCGCACGACCCTGCTTGCCGGCCTGAGCCTCGCGTTCGGCGCTCGCGTCTTTGCGCAATCGGCCGGCCCGCAACGCGCGCCGGAGAACGAAGCGTACTGGGCGCGCCTGGGCGTGTCGCTGCGCGGTAAGACTGCGCTCGTCACGGGCTCCACGGACGGCCTCGGCAAGGAAGTGGCGCGCCAGCTCGGCGCGCTCGGCGCATTCGTCATCGTCCACGGCCGTAACGCCGGGCGCGGCGAGGAAGTGGTCCGCGCGATTCGCGCGGCGGGCCACGGCGACGCGGCGTTCCATCGCGCCGATTTCGCGTCCCTCGCCGGAGTCGCCGCCTTCGCCGAGGAGATCCTCGAGACCTACGACCGGCTCGATCTCCTCGTCAACAACGCGGCTGCCGTCAGCGGCGCCGAGCGCCAGACGAGCGCCGACGGCCATGAGCTCGCGTTCGCCGTGAATTATCTATCGCACTTCCTGCTCACCTACCGCCTGCTACCGCTGCTCGAGGCGAGCGCGCCTGCGCGCATCGTCAACGTGTCGTCGCTCGGTCAGACGCCGATCGATTTCGCGGACGTGATGCTCGAGCGCGGCTACAACCCCGGCGACGCGTATCGCCGCAGCAAGCTCGCGCAGATCATGTTCACGATCGATCTCGCCGCCGAGCTCGACCCGGCGCACGTGACCGTGAACAGCTTGCACTTCGCGCGCTCGATGAACACCGCCCGCGTCATCAACGGCGGCTTCCAGCCCTTGAGCACCGTCGAAGAAGGCGCCGAGGCAACGATGCAGCTCGCCGTGTCGCCGGCGCTAGCCGCCCGCACGGGCCTCTATTTCAACGGCCTGAACGAAGCGAGGGCGAATGCTCAAGCTTACGACGTCGAGGCGCGAGCGAAGCTCAGAGCGTTGAGCGTCGAGCTGACGGGGCTCGAGCTGCGCGGCTGACGACACCGGCTGTGCCGCGCGCCACTTGCCCGCCGAAACACGGACGCGAGTTGCGCGTCAGGGAAGCGTTCGAACGCACTCTCCCTAGTCTCGCGGTGATCGGCGCGTAGCCCAACGCCTCGTCGAACCGGTGCGCCTCGGCATTGGCGTCGTAGATGTTCAACTCGAGCCGCGGGGGCCGAGGTTGGCTCCCGTCGTCGCTCGGTTTATTGGTTTGGATCGCTCTGCGGTTCTTCCCGGCTCGTCGGTCCTTCGCTGGTCGTCGAGCCTTCACCGGTGTTTTGCTCGGCCGGATCGTTGCCGAGGCGCTCGTCGCGCTCTCCGGTGCCGCGCGAGCGCATATCGAGACCGCCTTCGTCGCCGGTCGTATCTGCACAACCGGCCGCTCCGAGCGCCAGCAGCGCCGCGAACATCGAGCTCACACGCTTCATGGTGATTGCCTCCACTCGAAAATCGCGGCAAGTTTCGTCCCGCGACTCATTCAGCGCAAAGTACGCAGCGCGGAAGGCTCCGGCGTCTGAGGTGTCTTTTGGGCAACCGGCGTGATGGGGGGGCTTTAATGCGGGTCCGTTGCGGCAGGCTGCCATCGACGCCTCGGCTGCTGCCGATGGCAGCATTGGCTTTGCAAGGCGCCGCGTCGGCCTCGGTGGAGATTTCCGTCCAAAGGCTCGAGAACCACAGCATCATCGCGCGCTACGTGTTCGATGCCGAGGTCACGGAGTTTCAGTTTCTCTCGAAAGGCGACGTCGCGCGCGATGACTGGCACGTCGCCGAAGCGGCGCTGACGCTCGCCGGCAATGTCGTCTCGTCGGTCGGCGGCTCGCCGTTCATGACGGCAACGCTGACGTTTCCCGCGGAACGTCTTCGAGCGTTTCGACGGATTCCCGCACGACGCGAACGGGGCCGTCGTGTCGCCGGACGGCGCTCGAGTGGCATGGTTTCGCGATCCCGACGCCAACATCTTGTCCGTCGTGCAGTTCCCGGAGGGGCGGGCGCCCTATTCCGCCTTCAGCGTCTCCATGGGGTCGATCGTCGACGCGCGCCGCGCCGGCAGATAGCTCGCAAGCGCCGCGGCCGCGAGAATCACGACGACCGCCGCGGCATAGGTCACGACGTCCGTCGACTCGATTCCGAACAGCAACGACGACATGAGCCGCGTCAGCACGAGCGCGGCCACGAGACCGATCGCGAGACCCACGGCGCTCAGCGAGAGGCCCTGGCGCACGAACATCGTCCGAACCTGCCTTCGCCGTGCTCCGAGCGCCATCCGGATGCCGATCTCGCGCGATCTCTGTGCCACGACATAGGCGATCACGCCGTAGATCCCGACGACACCGAGCGCGAGCGCCATCGAGCCTGCGATCACCAACATCACGAGCGCGAACGACGTTTGCGCGAGCGAGCCAGCGTATAGCTCCTGCATCGTGCGCTCGAGCGCAATCGGCACGTCTCGGCTCACCGACCAGATCGCTTCGCGGATCTCGTTGCTGAACGCAGCCGTGCCCGTGCGGCCGCTGCGGATGACGTAGGCCATGGCCGCAACTCCGAACGCCTGGCTGCCGAATGCGTTCGCCATGAGCGCCGGCCAGTACACGATGCTCGGCGCTTCGGTGTGGAGGGCGTCCTCTTTCACGTTCTCCACCACACCGATGACCTCGCGCCAATCGCTGCTGCCGACGGCGGGGCGGATGCGCATGCCGAGCGCGGCCGCAGGCTCCCCACCGAGCTCGCGCGCAAAATTCTCCGAGACGACGGCAACCCGGCCGCCCGCTTCGATGTCGGCCCACGTGATGTCGCGCCCCGCAACGAGCCGTGTGCCCATGGCCTCGAGGTAGCCCGGCGAGATGACTTTCATGCGACGCGGCGGCGGCCCTTCGCCATCTTGGAGCGGCCGTCCTTCGACGGCGACGGGCACGTCGTTGACGAACGGGCCGCCTTCCATGGGCAGCACGTGCGTGAAGCCGACAGCGCTCACGCCTGGCAGCGCCGCGATCGCGTCGAGGATCTCGCGCTGTAAGGGCACATAGCGGCCCGCGTCACGGATGACGTCATTCGGCGCCCATGTCCGCACGGTTTGGATCGTGGCCGCCTCGACGAAGCCCGGATGCACGTCGCGCAGCGCTTGGAAGGTTCGAATCATCAGCGTGGCGCCGACGACGAGCACGAGCGCGAGCGCCACCTGCACAACCACCAGACCGCTTCGCGTCGCGCTGCGCTCACGGCTCGCGCTGCGGCCGCGCCCACCGCCGAACGCCGACATATCGAGGGCGCGCGCGTGCTTGAGCGCCGTGATCGAGCCGAACGCGAGCGTCGACACGAGCGCCACCACGGCCGTGAACGCGAGCACGGGCGGATACACGCCGATCTCGTTGAGCCGCGGCAGATTGCCGGGGCCGATGGCGACGAGCAGCTCGAGGCCGCCGTAGGCGAGCGCCAAGCCGATCGCGGCGCCGATTGCGCCTATCACGAGACTTTCGACGAGCAGCTCGCGCGCAATGCGCGCCGGCACCGCGCCCAGAGCGGCCCGGACGGCAAGCTCGGCTCGCCGCGCATCGGCCCGCACGAGCATCAGATTCGCGATGTTCGCGCAGGCCACCAGCAACACCACGCCGATCGCGCCCATGAGCACCCAGAGCGCCCCCGAGATCTCGCCAATCATGTCGTCCTTGAGCGGGCGCACGACGGGAGCGATGCGCCAGCTCTCGATCGTCTCGCGCGTCATCGTGGACCCTTGCAGGATCGGCCAGCTGTCGAGCCAAATAGGCAGCATGCGCGCAACGTCGGCGCCGGCTTCCCCCGCCGTGACGCCGGGCTTCAGGCGCGCGATTCCCTGAAAGTTGCCGAAGTTGACGATCGAGATTCGCGCCGGATCGAAGCGGAAGGCCACCATGATCTCGAACGGCGGCGACATGTTCAGGAAGCGGAAGTCGGCCGGCATGATGCCGACGACTTGCGCGGACCGCCCGTTGACCTCGATCGCGCGCCCGAGCGCTTCCGCGTCGCCGCCGAAGCGGCTCTGCGCGAACGCATACGAGAGAATCACGGGATCAGGCCCCTCGGCGCCTGGCTGATGGTCTGCTTCCGTGAACCAACGTCCGCGCAGCGGCTGAACGCCGAGCGTCTGCAGGACGCCGTGCGTCACGCGCAGCGAGCGCACGCGGTCGGTCCCATCTGCGCGCGTCAGCGTCTCCCCGCCGTCGCCCCAGAAACCGACCTCGGCGAACGCCCGGTTCTCGTCGCGGTACGTGAAATACATCGACGGCTGCGACTGAATATCGGCCGTACCGAGCGCCGTCGCGCTGTGCCGGATCCGTACGAGCTCGTCCGAATTCGGATAAGGGAGCGGCTTCAGCAGCACGGAATAGACGACGCTGAAGATCGCCGTCGTCGCGCCGATGCCCAGCGCCAGGGTGAGAACTGCGGCGACGGTGAACGACTTGTGGCGCGTCAGCGCGCGCAATGCATGGCGTACGTCGCGCCCGATCGATCCGATGATTTCGATGACGTTCATGGGGACGAGGCCTCCCGACGTCTGCGGACGCCGTGCGTGCGCATTTGCGACATCTATGCCAAGCATCGAGCTCGCAGCAAGCCATTGATTCGGCTGGCAATGGCCGGCTCGAAAGTCGAGCCGCATCGCTCGCGACGTCCCGATTCCGTGTACGCCTGTCCCGGTTGCGGGACGCTTAGAGGAGCCGCAACTGCGCCCCGTCGAGCTCTGCTTCGAAATTGAGCAGGGCACATCGGCCGATCAGGCGGTCGTTGATCAGCGCACGCTCAGCCGCCCTCGCCTCGATTGCGCCCACGCGGGCGACGACGGGGCGGCAAGACGCACGCAGACAGTTTAGGGTGACGGCTCCGCGCCTGGAACCTTCGGAATCAAACCCGCCCGCCTCATGAACTCCCAGCGAAACTCCGCTGCCTCGCGCTCCACGGCTTCATAGTCGGTCAAGTAGCGCGTCGCGAACCCGTCGACGCCCCACTCCGCGAACTGCATGACGTGCTTCAGCTCGTGCGCCCAAAGCTTCGGGTCCTCGAGTGCCGCATGGCGGTCCGCGAACACCACGACGTCGTCGAGCGTCGTTGCCGGCACGTGGCCGAAGCGGAGGACGTTTTGCGGCAGCGACAGCTCGCCCGCACCTTCGCGCCAGCGCACGCGGTCGAGGATCGGCTCCGGCACGTAGCCTTCGAGCGCCGCGCGGATCGCCTTTGGAATCGGCTCGACGCCCTGCTTCTTGGCGGCGTCACGCTCGTAGGCGATCCAGCTTGCGAGAAGCGGCGACAGCGATTGAACCATCATCGGCGTCAACCCCGACGGCGGCGGATCCGCCGAATTCTGGCCCAATGCCGCGGCGACGAGACTCAGGATCGCCGCGATGGACAGTCCTGCGCTTGCGCGGCGTGTCACGGCGCGGCTCGGCCTTCCCCGATGTACGCGTCGGCTTCGATCTCGATGAGCATCTCGGGCGCGATGAGCTTCGACACCTCGACCATCGTCGTTGCGGGCCGGATCGAGCCGAAGAACTCTCCGTGAACTTTGCCCGCGAGCTCCCACTCGGCGATGTTCACGACGAACATCCGCGTGCGCACGACGTCCGCGAGCTTGGCGCCGGCCTTCTCGAGGGCGATCTCGATGTTGCGCAAGCACTGTCTCGTCTGTGCGGCCAGGTCGCCGACGCCGACGATCTGGCCGTCGCTTCCCGTCGCCGTGGTACCCGATACGTGGACATACTCGCCGATGCGAACAGCGCGGGAGTAGCCGACGATCGGCTCCCATTTCGACCCGGAAGAGAAGTTCGTCCGTGCCATCTGCCGTGTCTCCTACCTCGCGGCGGCACGTAGCCGCTCGCGGTTCGCGAGCAGAAGATCGCGTACGCTCGTCGCCAGCCGCCCCGTGAGCTCCTGAACCGCCGTGCTCGGCTCGCCGAGATGCGGAGAATCGAGCTCGGCGGCGAACGAGATCGTGCCTTCGATCGCGGCCGCCGGCATGCCGGAGTCGGCCAGGCGCTGCCGGTACTCGGCCTCACTCAAGACGATCAGCTCGGCCGCCTTACCGCTGATCTCGCTCGCGAGCGCGACGAGCTCCCGCGGGCCGACCGCTTCGGGACCTGTGATGTTGTAGGCACGGTTCTCGTGCCCCGGAGTCGTGAGCACGGCCGCGGCCGCCGCGGCGCAATCCTCACGCGTGACGTACGCGACGCGCGCGTCGGGCGTATGCGTCACGAGGCCGCCATCGCGCACGATCATGATCGCCTGATCGACGAGGCCGTTGGCGTAGATGTGATTACGCAGCATCGTCCACGCGACGCCGCTTTCCTTGAGGTAGGTCTCCGTGCGCCGGTGGTCGACGGCGATCGTCGACGCGTCGTTACGGTCCGCATTCACGTACGACGTATACGCGATATGCTTGACGCCTGCTCGTGCAGCCGCGTCGATGGCGGCCTTGTGCAGCTCCGGGCGGTTGCCGCCGCCGGCGTTGATGCTGATCAACAGCATGCGCGTGCCGCCGCGATACGCTTCGTCGAGCGAGTCGGGCTCGGTGAAGTCGCCGAACCGCACGCTCGCGCCTCGGGCGGCGTAGCGCTGCAAGTGGTCCGTGTTCGGTGTGCGGCTCACGAGGATCAGGTCTTCGGGCGCCACGTCGCGCTTCAACAGCTCCTCGATGACGAGGCTGCCCAGTTGCCCCGAAGCACCCGACACGATGATCTTGTCCTGCGCGAGCGCCGCCGCCGGGCAGAGCAACAGCACGAGCCAAGCGGCGAGGCGACGCATCACGCGCTCACCCGGCGCCGCGGCGCCATCCCGGTGAGCGCGTAGAGCGACTTCGTCTCGTCGGCGGTCAGTGCCCTGCTCGCGCCGCGGTAGAGATCGCCGAGCACTACGCCGTCGTAGCGCACGCGGATCACGCGACTCACGGGCAGCCCAACCGCGGCGAGCATCGGGCGCAAGTCCCGATGCCGCGCCTCTGTCAGCGTCACGTGATGCCAAGCGTTGCTGCCGCTCCCGCGACCGGCCTCGATCCTCGCGACCCTCGCGACGCCCGTATCGAGCTGAATGCCGTGCTCGAGCTCGCGAATCTGCGCCGGCGACGGCGTCCCTAGCAGGCGCACGGCATACTCGCGCTCGACGACGGTCCTCGGATGCATGAGGCGGCTCGCGAGCTCGCCGTCGGTAGTGAGCACCGCCAAGCCGGACGTGTTTCGATCGAGCGGGCTCACGTCGATCCAGCGGCCGTGCCGCGGCCGCGGCAGATCGAAAGCGCCGTCGTCGGCCGCGCCGCGCGTCGCGCCGGGCTTGTAGTAGGCGAGGAAATCTTCCTGCGGCGGCCGCGCCAGCTTGGCGGCGCTCAGGCGGATCGGCTTGCCGTCGAAGCACACCCGCTCGCGGCCCTGAAGGCGCTCGCCGAGCTTCGCGACGCGGCCGTCGACGGTGATGCGGCCCTCCGCGACCCAGCGCTCGATCGAGCGCCGCGAGCCGAGGCCCGCGTTGGCGAGAACCTTGTGGATGCGCTCGGGCACGGCGATCACCAGCGCCGGGCTATCGATCGTCCTCGGACGCTCGCAGCGGAATGACGTCCGCGGACTTCACGTCGGCGTCGTCGCCGCCGGCCGCCTCGTCGGTTGACCCGCGGTTCGAGGGCGTCGGCTCGTCGTCCTCGGCGCCGACGAGGTCCGGCCCGGCGATCTCCGAGTCGTCATCGGCGTCCGCGTCATCGGCGTCCGCGTCGGCCGTTTCGGCTCCGGCGGCAAGCACCGTCACCGAGGCGCCCGGCTCCCCCTCGTCGGTATCCTCCAAGCCGCCGTCGCGCGCGCGGTGCTCTTGCGCGTTGCCGCCTTCCGCGCCGACGTCCTGCGTCAGGACCGCATCGACGCCCTGCGCCTCCGCCTCGAGCGCCTCGATGAGATCCGTCTGCGGGCTCAGCTCCGGCGTTCCGTCTTTGATCTCCGCGAGCGTGGGCAGATCTTCGAGCTTCTTCAAGCCGAAGTAGTCGAGAAACTCTCGCGTGGTGCCGAACATAGCGGGCTTACCCGGCACGTCGCGGTGTCCCACGACGCGGATCCAATTGCGTTCGAGCAGCGTGCGAACGATGTTCGTGCTGACGACGACGCCGCGAACCTCTTCGATCTCGGCGCGCGTGATCGGCTGGCGGTAGGCGACGAGCGCGAGCGTCTCGAGAAGCGCCCGCGTATAGCGCGGCGCTCGCTCCTCCCACAGCGGCTGGAGCCAGTCCGTCATCGTGCGTTTGATCTGGATGCGCCAACCCGAGGCCACTTCCTTGAGCTCGATGCCTCGGCGCTCGTAATCCGCTTGAAGCGCATCGAGAACGCGCTTCAGCGTGGCGCGATCGGGCGCGCTGCCCTTCGCGGCGAACAGCTCGCCCAAGCGCTCGATCGTCAGCGGCCGGCCCGCCGCCAGCAGCGCGGCCTCCACTACGTGCTTGATTTCCGTTTCATCCATTGTATTGCTCGTCCGTGCCGCTGACCTGTATGCGGTCTTCGCTGATTTCGTTCGGACCCGGCCCGGCGTGCGCCGCGCGAACGTGAATGGGGCCGAACGCTTCGGCTTGAACGACGTCGACGAGCGACTCCTTCACGAGCTCGAGAATGGCGAGGAACGTGACCGCGACGCCCATGCGCCCCTCGCCGGGATCGAACAGCCGCTGGAATTCGACGTAGCGCTCGCTCTGAAGCGTGAGAAGAATGTTCGACATGCGTTCGCGCACCGACAGCGGCTCGCGCCGCACGTGGTGATGCTGGAACATCTGCGACCGATCGAGTGCTTCCTTGAAGACGATCAACAGCTCCTTTAGCGTGATGTCCGGCAATTTCGTGACGACCGGTCGCTCGACGACCTCGGCGCTCGCCTGCAGCACGTCGCGCTCGAGGCGCTCGAGCGCGTCGATATCGCCGGCCGCCTTCTTGAACCGCTCGTACTCCTGGAGACGCCGCACGAGCTCGGCACGAGGATCCTCTTCGTCTTCCTCACCATCCGCCGAGCGCGGCAGCAACATCCGCGATTTGATCTCGGCCAGCGTCGCAGCCATGACGAGGTACTCGCCCGCGAGCTCGAACTGCATCTCTTTCATGAGCTCGATGTACTGGACGTACTGGCGCGAGATCTCGGCGATCGGGATGTCGAGGATGTCGAGGTTTTGCCGCCGGATCAGGTACAGCAACAGATCGAGCGGACCTTCGAAGGCCTCGAGAAACACCTCGAGCGCGTACGGCGGAATGTAGAGGTCGCGCGGCAGCTCCGTGATCGGCTCGCCTTCCACGACGGCGAACGGCATTTCGCCTTGCGCCGGGGCGCCGGCTCCCTCCGCCACGACGGGCGGCGGCGTGGCGGGCACCAAACGCAATCTAGGCTTGGCCGGTTTGGCGGCTTCTTCGCTCAATTAAAGGAATCCTGCGGCTGAGTAGAAGAAATCGATGAAGAAACGGAGGAAGGGCTCCATGACGTTCCACAGCAGCGGAATCGGGCCCACCACGAGCAACAACACGATGATAAAGCCAAAGGGCTCGATGCGGGCCAGAAAGTCGGCACCGGATTGCGGCAACATGCCCGCGAGCACGCGACCGCCGTCGAGCGGGGGGATCGGAATCAAATTAAAAACCATCAGCAACACGTTGAACCATATGCCGACACGGGCGGCGAGGATGATCATTCCGCCAAGGAAGGTTTCGTCCATTCCGAGCGCGAAGATCGACATTGCAACGATCGCCCAGAATGTCGCCATCACGAGGTTCGAGCCTGGACCGGCCGCCGCCACGAGAATCATGTCGCGCTTGGGGTTGCGCAAGTTGCCGAAAACGACCGGGACGGGCTTCGCCCAGCCGAACATCATCGATCCCCCCGACAGCAGCGCCAGGCCGATCGGTACCGCTACCGTCCCGATCGGATCGACGTGGCGAATCGGGTTCGCGGAGAGCCTGCCTAGCCGGTGCGCCGTCGGATCGCCGAGCTGCTTCGCTGCCCAACCATGGGCAACCTCGTGCATGGTGATCGCGAAGACGACCGGAACGGCCCCATACGCCAACGTAAACAGCAGCTCCACGGGGTCCAGGCCGAACATCGCGGCATTATACGTACTCGGCTTGCGCCGTCAGCCTCCGTCTGCGCCTGCGCCTGCGACGGGTGCGCGCGCGCAGGTTTGGCGACGATGCGATGCCACGTCTTTCGTCGTTTTAGTCGCGCGACGTCCCGCTAGCGCGCGGCAGGTGCGGCCGGCGCGGGCACGATCGTGGCCGGCAACGGCCAGTTGCCGTCGTACGGTGGCCAGTTCGGCACCGCGAGCTCGGGCGGCGGATAGAACATTGCCGTATAAATGGTCCGGATCTTCGCCTCGTCGATGACGAACCACTCGCTGAAGACGTTGCGCGGCGTCGGGGAACCGGGCCGGCGGATGAACACACCGTAGGAGAGGACGACTTGCGCCTCCTCATCGACCAATGGGATGCGACGAGCCACGACCATCTGCAAGTTGAAGTTTTCGAGGCCAGCCAGACAGTCGCGGCTTCCCGGGCCCGGCGGCGTGGCGGACGCGGCCGGAGCATTCGCCGGCGTGGCGGCGGCATTCGCCGGCGTGGCCGGCGGCAGGAATTGCCCGGCCGGTGCCGGCGACCCGTTCTCGACGCGGCCGCAGCCCTCATGCGCCAGCGCGACCTTGCGGTCGCGGGACGTGATCGCGTCGAAATAGCTGTCGACGATGCGGATCAGCGTTGCCCGGTCGGCGCCCTCGGCGCGCGGGACGCCGCGCTGCGGCGGCGGATTCTGGGCGAGATAGGCCGGGTTGTGCAGGTTCGCGGGCGGCCGCCCCGGTTGCCGCGGGCCGCTCAAGCCCGGATCGTTCTCGCGCGCGATGTACCACTCGGCTTCCGTGATCGCGCGATTCTCCACGCGGACGCGCACGGTCACGATCGCCGTGGCGTCGCCTTCCTCGACCGTTCCATAGTAGGCCGCCTGGCCGGAGATCGGATCGAAGTACTTTCGCTGCACCTCGCCGAGGCCCGTGACCGAGCGCCACATTCCATCACCCGGCGCCACATTGATCGCGTTCTCCGTTTGCCTGAATCCCACGACGACGGGCGCGGCGCTCGGATCGTGCGCGACGACGGCCGCCAAATAGCGATCCAGCATCGTTCGCAGGCACTCGCGATCGCACGACCCTTGTCCGAGCGCAGAGCTCGTCACGGTGATCGAAGCCGCCACGGTTACCGCGGCGTAGAACGCCGATTTCATCGCTTGCCCCATGCGCTCCCCTCTCAGACGAACGAAGTCGCCGCTAACGGTCGATCACTGCCATTTGCGACTTGCTTTACCCGCCGAGGATCGATGTTACGCGGGGAGAACGTCTCTGAGATAGTCCAATGCGGGCCCCAGTCGCTTCACTTGATCGTCGACCTCCGCTCGGCTGTCGAGCCCTTCGATCAGGAGATCATACGGGCGGTCGCCTACGACCTGCCAAAGCCGAGCGACGAGCGCCGCGATCGGCGCAACACCTTCGCCCGGGTAACGGTACAAAACCTCGAACCCGCGGCGATGATAGTGATCCGGTTGTTGGATCGAGCGTAGCTCGAAGTCACGAACATGACCGCTCGACGCCAGCGGGGCCAGGCGCTCTATCGCACGCATGGGATCGTCGAACGTTACGAGCGGGTTGATCAAATCGAGGAACACACCCATGCGGTCGGCGCCGACGTCTCGCACGATGCGTTCGTATTCGTCCACCGTGAAGTCCGAGTGATTCTCGAGTAGCAGACGAACGCCGGCGGCGCGGGCGTGTTCGGACGCGCGCGTCAACACCGCGCTCACGAAGCGCCGCTCCGCTTCGATCAGCTCCGGCTGGTTCGCAAGCTCGGCCCGGTAGAACCCCGATACCAGTCGAAGCGAGGGGCTTTCGAGCGCAGCGGCGCGCTCGATCCACGCTTGGATGCGTGCTACGCCCCCAGAAGTGTCGTCCCCGAGGCGTGGTGAGCCGACGAAATCGCCTTGTGCCAAGACACGAAGGCCTAGGTTGCGCGCGCGCTCGCGTAGCACAGCAAGCGCTGTCAGCGAGCGTTCGCGTACGTGGTGAAGGTTCAGCGCCACCGCGGTCACGCCTAGCGACGCGGACTCCTCGAAGACCGTCTCGATCGTGGCGGCGCCGGAGCTGAGGCGCATGTGCCAACAGAGCGTGTCGACACCGAGCGCGATCGCCATGCGGAGGCGCCGTCACGCACCGAATTGCGAGACGTCGCCCTTCCCTTTTCTCACGACCGTTACGTCGCCGCCGCTCAAGTCGAGGACCGATGTCGGCTCGATGCCGCAGGCTCCACCGTCGATGATGAGATCGACTTGGGGCTCGAGCCGATCGCGTATGTCCTCAGGATCCGTGAGCGGCAGCGAGTCGTCCGGCAGGACGAGCGTCGAGCTCATGAGCGGCTCGCCGAGCACGCCAAGCAGCGCCTGCGCGATCGTGTGGTCTGGCACGCGAATGCCGATGGAGCGCTTTTTCGGATCCTGTAGCCGCTTCGGGAGCTGGTGCGTGGCGCGCAGGACGAACGTGTACGGCCCCGGCGTAAGCTGCTTCAGGAGCCGGTATGCCCAATTGTCGACCCGTGCGTAGGTGGCGATGTCCGTGAGGTCCCGGCAGACGAGCGTGAAGTCGTGGTCGCGGTCGATGCCGCGTAGCTGTCGCACGCGGTCCAGCGCGGCCTTGTCGCCGAGGTGCCATCCGAAGGCATAGGTCGAATCCGTCGGATAGATCACGAGCCCGCCCGAGCGAACGATCTCCGCCGCCCGATTCAACAGCCGCAGCTGCGGGTTGATCGGATGCAGTTTGAAGTATTGGCCCACTGCGTAATTCTAGGCCCTGTTTGGGCCGACTGGCCAAGGGCGTTAAGATGGCCGGCCAACAGGAGGACCCGCCCGCGTGCAGTTGCTCTTCGATTTCCTGCCGTTGATCGCGTTTTTCGGCGCCTACATCGCCTACGACCTTTACGTGGCGACAGCCACGATCATCGTCGTGATGGCGCTGCAAATCGCGTACCAGTGGCTTCGCCACCGCAAGGTGAACAAGATGCTCTTGGTGTCGGGGGCCCTCGTTGCCGTATTCGGCGGCATCACGCTCGCGCTGCGCGATCCGTTGTTCATCCAGTGGAAGGTCACGGTGGTGAACTGGTTGTTTGCGGCAGCGTTCCTTGCCAGCCGGTACATCGGCGAGAAGACCTTTACCGAGCGGATCATGGGCCACGCCGTCGAGCTCGAACGCCACGTGTGGCGGCAGCTCAACGCATTGTGGGTCGCCAACTTCGGCGTGATCGGCGCGCTGAATCTTTACGTGATGTACAACTTCGACGAGCAGACCTGGGTCTACTTCAAGACCTGGGGAATGATCGGATTGTCGTTGCTGATGGCCGTGGGCCAAGCCATCTGGATCTCGTCACGCGCCGGCGACACGCGGGCCGACGGCAGTAAGTGATGCTGTACGCGATCATCGCGCGCGACGTGCCGAACAGCGGGAGGCTGCGCCCGCGAGTGCGCCCCCGGCATCTCGAGTACCTTCGGCCCCTCGTCGATCAGGGACGCGTCGTGTTCGCAGGCCCACACCCCGCCATCGACAGTCCGGACCCTGGCCCCGCCGGATTCACGGGAAGCCTCATCATCGCGGAGTTCGACTCGCTCGAAAAAGCGCAGGCCTGGTCCGCACGCGATCCTTACGTGGTCGAAGGCGTGTTCGCAGAAGTCGAGATCAAACCCGTTCTGCAGGCGGCACCATGACCGCCGAACGAGTTGCGCTGATCCGTGGCCGGCTCCAAGCGGCGCTCGAACCGGTCGAGCTCGAGATCATCGACGACAGCCGCAGACACGCCGGCCATATCGGCGCGCGGGACGGCCGCGGCCACTTCAACGTGCGGATTCGATCACCGCTCTTTTCCGGGAAGCGGACCGTCGATAGACACCGCATGGTCTATGCGGCGCTCGGCTCGTTGATGCAAACGGACATTCACGCCTTGGGGCTCGTTGCTCTGAGCCCGGATGAATCGGACGGTTCGAAGGTTGCGCCATGAGGATGTCACACATAGCGGTGTTCAGCGTACTGTCGGCCCTGGTCGCCGCATGCTCGCAAGAGGCGGCCGCACCCGGCAGCCTCGACCTCGGCGCCGCGAGCGTCGCGGTGGTCAACGGCAAGCCGATCGCCGAGTCCGTGGTGCGTACCTACGTATTGGCAACGGAACGCCGGAATCTCGAAGACTTGAGCGCCGAAGATCGTGAGCGGGTGATCAACGACGTCATTGGATTGGAGCTGCTCGCACAGGAAGCGGAGAAACAAGGCCTGACCGCGTCGCGCTCGCTTGCTGCGCAGGTAGAGCTTCAGCGTCTACAACTCGTGGCGCGGGCAATGGCAACGGACTATTCCCAAAAGAACCCGCCTTCCGAGTCCGACATTCGAGCAGTGTACGACGAGAACTTGCCTCGCTTGGCGGGGCAACAATTCAAAGCTCGCCACATCTTGGTGACGACGGAAGCCGAAGCCGAAGCCGTGATTACGGAGCTCGACCAAGGAGCGGACTTCATCGCGCTCGCCGAAGCACGCGCAGACGGCCCCACCGGCCCGAACGGCGGAGCTCTCGACTGGTTCACGCTCGACTCGCTGCCGGAGCCTTTTGCTGCGGCGGTTCAGCAAATGACCGTGGGCTCCTATTCGCGCGCCCCCGTCCAGACCGACTTTGGTTACCACGTGATCCTGCTCGAAGACACGCGTCAACAAGAGCCGCCCGCGCTCGAGACGCTGCGCGAAGACCTCACGGCCGCCGCGGGCCGCAAGCGCTTGGACGATTACATCAAGTCGCTACGGGAAGGGGCGACGGTGAGCGTCGAGGAGTAAGGTCATTCTTCCGAAATGAAGTGGTAGACGCCGACCCCAGTCTTGATGCGTCGGCCACGCCTCCGTGATGGCGGCTCGCTGACATTATCCTGTGCGGACAACCAGTTGTTGAGCTCCAAAATGAACTTGTAGCCTTTGGCTCTTAAGAGCGCATCAAATGCAGGCATGAGTTCCTCTGGCAGTCCATTGTCAGCGAACACGATCCGCTCGAACCGTCCCTTGCCGGGCTGCTTGTCCATGTTGTACTCGTACGTACTGACAAAATCGCGGACGACCTCCCCGAATCGATGTAGGGCATCCGGATGAAAATCTCTCGGTATATAAACCCGAACTAAGACTTTCAGATTGCCAGATGCGGTTTGCTCAACGGCTCCGACGCGCATCAACTCGTCCAACATCGCCCGAGGTGCCATGTCCCCGCTATGGCGGCGAACGAGACTGGCGAAGCTTGCTGAAGTCGGAGACTCAAACGGCAGCTCCATAGGCATGCCGTAGGGTCCCGTAAAGGTGGGATCGCTGTGCCAGCCCTCGAGGACGCGAATCACCCGATTAAGATTGCTGTCGAAATTTAGAGCGCCGCTTCGCAATATCTCCGTTTGCTTAGCGACCTCCTTTCTCGTTAGGCCGGTGAGAATCGCGACGCGTGATAAAGATGTTTTTCGGTCGGAAAGATCGAAGTCGCGTGCAGCTACTTCCACGAATACGGTTTTGAGTACCTCGGCACTTTCACCGAAGGAGATGCCGCTTCGAATTAGTATCCGAACGAGAGGCTGTAGAAGCTTGCGATAGGCCGCGAGCAGCCCAGATCGCACCGAATCCGTCATTCGCGCTCAACTTGCTTTGGCAACCACTCGCAGTATGACACTGAGCGGCGTGCCCGTGCGCCCTTGGCGAGGGACGAGCCAAGGGCCTGGACGAGTGCGCGCTTTACTGCCGATTGCCTAGCGCGTCTCCAACGACTGACACACCCGCGCCGGACGCGTTGATCGACAGAACGCCAAGAGGCGACGGCTGAACACCAACCGCTTCAATCGTCTCGCCCTTCGTGACGGAGAAAGCAGGATCTGTCGCGAGCTGTTGTGTGTAATCGACGGTGAGGCCACCCACGATCAGCTTCGCCACCGTTGGGTCAACCACATCAATGGAAGCCTTGACGCGAACCAACGACACGCCCGGTACGTATGGGACGCCAACGTGGTAAGCGACAGCCGTCTGGCCCATCGCGCCGACGACAACATAGTCGCCAATAGCGTATTCGGATACTTCATCCAGGGGGAGCACGAATTGCTGGCCAGCTACCACTAAAGTGGCGCTAGTGCCGCCTACCGAGATCTCCTCGACTGCTCCCATCGCAGCGCGATCAAACCCATCAGCAAACGTGCCTCCGCTAGCAAACGTGCCTCCGCTCGCGCGCCCGTTCGACCCGGACATGCCGCGGCCGTTGCTGCCGCTCATGCCGCGCCCGTTCGACCCCGACATGCCGCGGCCGTTGCTACCGCTCATGCCGCGCCCGTTCGACCCCGACATGCCGCGGCCGTTGCTACCGCTCATGCCGCGCCCGTTCGACCCGGACATGCCGCGGCCGTTGCTGCCGCTCATGCCGCGCCCGTTCGACCCGGACATGCCGCGGCCGTTGCTGCCGCTCATGCCGCGCCCGTTCGACCCGGACATGCCGCGG
>Ga0073934_10006214_pt1 | contig 17583 bp, 20 predicted proteins | sample LarsenN4metaG_FD_76834 | JGI IMG/M metagenome (GOLD analysis project Ga0073934, IMG submission 76834) | Hot spring sediment bacterial and archeal communities from British Columbia, Canada, to study Microbial Dark Matter (Phase II) - Larsen... ... | reverse complement strand
TACGTCGGCGTCAACGACCTCGCCGCCGAGGTCATCGACCACTCCGTCAGCGGCGACTACATCAACTTCGGCGCCGCCTGCCCGCATTCGACGCTGTTCCCCGCCAAAAAACTCGCGCGCCTCCTCGGCTCCGTCGCCCGCCGCGACCCCTCGCTCATCGCGCGCCAGGCGATGAACTTCGCCTACGAGCCCCTCGCCCGCGAGATCGCCCGCCGCTACCTCCAGGCCGGCTGCCCGCTCGCGCACGACGAGATGGTCATCACCGTCGGCGCCACCGAGGCCCTCAACCTCTGCCTGCGCGCCGTGGCCAAGCCCGGCGACACCATCGCGCTCGAGACCCCCGCCTACTACGGCTTCCTCGAGATCATCCAGAGCCTCGGCCTGCGCGCCCTCGAGATCCCCACCGGCCCGCGCGAGGGCGTCTGCCTCGACGAGCTGCGCGACGCCCTCTCGAAGAACGAGGTCAAGGCCGTCCTCGTCATGCCCGTCTTCCACAACCCGCTCGGCAGCCTCATGCCCGACGAGAAGAAGCGCCGCCTCTACGACCTGCTCTGCGAATTCGACGTCGCCGCCATCGAGGACGATGTCTTCGGCGACGTGCACTTCGGTGAAAAACGCCCCAAGCCCCTCAAGGCGTGGGACACCGACGGACGCGTCATGCTCGTCTCCTCCTTCGGCAAGACCCTCGCCCCCGCCTTCCGCATCGGCTGGGCCGCCCCCGGCCGCTACCTTGAGCGCGTCAAGCGCCTCAAGTTCACCAGCACGATGGGCACGCCCATCATCCTGCAGAAGACCGTCGCCGATTTCCTCCGCGACGGCGGCTACGACCACCAGCTCCGCTCCGTGCGCCGCGCCTACCAGCAGCTCATGCACCAGTATGCGCACGCCATCCAGCGCTCCTTCCCCGAAGGCACCCGCCTCAGCCGCCCCGAGGGCGGCCACATCCTCTGGGTCGAATTCCCCGCCGGCGTCGACACCACGCGCCTGCACAACGAGGCGCTGAAGCACCGCATCAACACCGCCCCCGGCCAGCTCTTCTCGGTCAAGGACCGTTACCGCAACTGCCTCCGCATCAACTGCGGCATCCCGTGGTCCGACGAGGTCGCCGGCGCCCTGCTGACCATCGGCCAACTCGCCAAGCGGCAACTCGGTTGAACCCCGCGCGCGAATCACCCGCCCGGTTTTCGCAGGCGACGTCGATCCGGGTTGGACGCAAATTTGCGTGTCATTCTGAGCGAAGCGAAGAATCCATTACCCATCGACCGACCTGCTTCCATCCCTTCCACCGTCCTCCGCCTCCCGTCCCCATGCATCTCACTCTGGCCACCGAGACCGCCCGGCTGCCCGGCCCGCCCACGGAAAAATATCCCGCCGGCGCTCCCTTCGTCGTCGGCCTGCGGCACGGCACCATGAGCGTCGAGCTCTACGCCCCGCGCGGACGCGACCTGCAGGCGCCCCATGCGCAGGACGAACTCTACATCGTCGCCACCGGCCGGGGCGAATTCGTCTGCGCCGGCCAGCGCGTCCGTTTCGGCCCGCATGACGTCCTCTTCGCGCCCGCGGGCGCCGAGCACCGGTTTGAGAATTTCTCCGACGACTTCTCCACCTGGGTCGTCTTCTACGGACCGAGCGGGGGCGAAAGACCATGAGTCCCCTCGTAACCGTGCAGGCGCTTTACCAGGCGTTCCAGGCCCGCGATCGCGCGGCCATTCTCCGCCTCTTTCACCCTGAGATTGTCTGGATACAGAACGCTGGCTTCCCGCACGGCGGCACCCATGTCGGTGCCCTGGCGGTCTTGGACGGGGTTTTTGCCCGCTTCCGTCAGGATTGGGCGGCGTGGGGTGCCGAGGTGGAAGAATGGCTGGAATGCGGCGAAACCATCGTGGCGATCGGATTCTACCAGGGTGTTCATGCCACGACCGGACGCGCGATGCGCGCCGATTTTGCCCATGTCTATCGGGTGCGAGACGGCCGTATCGTCCGGTTCCAACAATTCACCGATACGTATTCGGTCCGTCAGGCCATGCCTCCATGAAACGCAACGTCGCCATTTTCATCTTCCCCGATGTCGAGGTGCTCGACTTCTGCGGCCCCTTCGAGGTCTTCGCCGTCACCGACGAGCTGAATGACCGGAAGCTCTTCCACACCTACACCGTCGCCGAGCAACCCGGCCCGCTCCTCGCCCGCAACGGCCTGAAGGTCGTGCCCGACCACACTTTCGCCGACTGCCCCAAGCCCGACGTTCTCGTCGTGCCCGGCGGTTTCGGCACGCGGCCGCTCCTCAACCGCCCCGACGTCATCAACTGGATCCGCGCCCGGGCCGACACCGCGGAGATCGCCGCCTCCGTCTGCACCGGCTCGCTCCTCTATGCCAAGGCCGGTGTGCTCGACGGCCAGTCGGCCACCACGCACTACCTGCGCCACGACCTCCTCCGCGAACTCGCCCCGGGCGCCCGCGTCGTCGAGGACCGCCGTTTCCTCGACAACGGCCACGTCGTCACCTCCGCCGGCATCTCGGCTGGCATCGACATGTCGCTGCACCTCGTCGCCCGCCTGCACGGCGCCGGCGTCGCGGAAAATACCGCCCGCTACATGGAATACCACTGGCGCAACGACGGGGGCGCCGCGCGCTGAATCTCCGTCCATCGGCCACTGTCGCCGGTCTCCTATTCAGGTATCTTCCCCCATGGCCCCCGCATCCCAAGTTTCCCGCACCGCGTTGATCACGGCCTTTGCCGCGGTCTATATCGTCTGGGGCTCCACCTATCTCGCCATCCGCGTCGCAGTCGAGACCATCCCGCCGTTCCTGATGGCCGGCGCGCGCTTCGCCGTCTCCGGCGCGTTGCTCTACGGCTTCCTCTGGTTCACCAAGCGCATCAAACCCACGGCCAAGCAATGGCGCGACAACGCCATCGTCGGCGGCTTCCTCATGCTCGGCGGCAACGGTCTCGTCTCGTGGGCCGAGCAGCGCATCCCCTCCAACATCGCCACGCTGCTTGTCTCCATCGGTCCGCTCGCCGTCGTGCTCATCGACTGGGCCATCCTCGTGATCGGCAAGAATCCCAAACGCGGCTCCAGCCCCAACCTCCTCACGCTCCTCGGCATCGCCGTCGGCTTCGGCGGCCTGGCCCTGCTCGTCGGACCCGACATTGCCGCCGGTGGCGGCGCCAGCGGGCTCGACTGGATCCACGCCGGCGCGCTCATCGCCGCCTGCTTCCTCTGGAGCGGCGGCTCGCTCTACGGCCGCTATGCCAGCGAACCCGCCGAGGCCTTCACCGCCTCCGCCCTGCAGATGCTCACCGGCGCCGGCTGGCTGTTTGCGACCAGCCTCCTGCTCGGCGAACCCGGCCGTTTCGCCGTCGCCGCGGTCTCGGCACCGTCGTTCTGGGCCTGGGTTTATCTCACCCTCATCGGCTCGCTGGTCGGTTTCACGGCCTTCGCCTGGCTCATGCAGCACAGCACCCCGGCCAAGGTCTACACCTACACCTACGTCAACCCCATCGTCGCCGTCTTCCTCGGCTGGTGGCTGCTCGACGAGCCCGTCGGCTCGCGCATGGCCGTGGCCTCCGCCGTCATCATCGGCGCCGTGGCCCTCATCACCATCGCCAAGACCAAGTCGAAAACCGTCGCCGCTGCTCCCGCCAGCTCGCCCCAGCCCAAGGCGGCGTGATGGGCCTCCCGGCCTTGGATCCTGGCGCGCGGACGGAATCGAACCGCCTCACACCGCCGCCGGATGGAGGAGCCCCAATCCTTTTGCCACCGCCATCAATGAGCGATCGCGCGTCCATAGCGTGAGGCTGTCGATTCGCGCCGCGGCCAGCAACTGGACATCGGACCACGAAAGACCCCGCCCGGCCAGTTCATGCTGCTCCAGCAGATGCAGCCCTTCCGCCAAGTCTATCTCATCGGCCCGGGGCAACTTTTGCAGATGCCTCAGCACCTCGGCCCGGTGTTTCAATCTCCCCGCAGCCAGTTCCCCGATCACCACGGTGTGCGTCCAGACCCGTCCTGCCTGAAGGCAGGCCTGCAACCCAGGATCCGCCCGGTGGAAATGATCGATCCAGACGGAAGTGTCCACCAATACCCTCATCGCCGGGCGCTTGCCTTCCGCCGCGGAGCCGCCACCGCCTTGGTGTCCTTGCCCCCGAGCGCCGCCAGTCGTGCGGCCGCCTCCCGTTGGATGAGCGCCCGCAGGCCCTCGTGCAACAGGGCGGTTTTCTCCTTCAGGCCGGCGTATTCACCGGCCTCCTCCATCAGGGCTTCGTCCAGGTTCAGCGTCGTTCTCATGCAGACCAAGCTGCATGTTTCGTCTGCATCGTCAAGTGTTGCCCGAGGCGGCGCCTCGCGGCGGTTCAGTAATCATCCATCACGTGGAACATCAGCCACCAGGTGGCGAGTGACAGCACGCACCAGCCCGCGAAGCCCCACGCGAGGATCGGGCTCCCGAAGAGCACCGCGCGCAACGTCGGCCAGAACTGGTCCGGCATCTCGGCCGCCAGCGTCTGCGTGGCGACCGCGCCCCACGCCGCCGCCCCGAGGAAGGCGTAGATCACCACGAACAACCCGACGACGATCAATCGAAAGTCCCGTTTCCGCCGCGAACGCTTGGGCGGCTTTATCTCGAGTTCGTGCAAGCCCGCCGCCCGCTCCGCCGCCTCCACCTCGCGCCGGATGGCGAACACGTCGTGCGCCGCGGAAGGCTGCGACTGTCCCGAGGGTTCGTTTACCGCCTCGAACTCCTTGGCCTTGAGGCCGTATTTCTTCGGGGTCGGCTCGTCGCTCATGGCAGGTCAATTGAGCCGTTGCCCGAGGGTCTCGCGCAAATCGGCGAGCTTCCAGTAGTTCTCCACAATCTTGTCGTAGGCGGGCGTGCCGATCCAGACCGACAACCGCCCGCCCAGGTTCTTCATCCCCAGCTCACGGCCGAAGGCGCCGACATGCGCTTCGCGCAGGGCCCGGAAGCGGCCGATCTCGCGCCTTTCGGCGCAGTCGGCGAGGGCGTAGATGTAGCGTCCGTGCAGGTTGACCGTGGCGTTCGGGTTGATGAGCAACGCGCTGAGAAAATTGAGCGGTCCGCGCACCAACGGGGCGACCGGCTTCAATTGGTTGGCCGACAGCAGATCGCCGAGCCGCATGCGGGAGATCGTCGGCGCGAACACGGCGTATTCGATCAGCACGAGGCGGCGCGCCATGGCGGGAGCGTTCACTTCACCGAGCGCGGCTGCCAGTTTCGCCCGCGCCGCGGGCGAAACCTCGCCTTGGCCGAAGATGAACAGCGCGGTCTCCACGCATTGCCTTTCCACCACTGAGCCGATCATCGCCCGGATCAGCGTGCGTGCCGAGGGCTGGAGCTTGCGACCGGCCGCGAGCATGGGCGCCAGCAGGGCGCAGGCCTCGTCACGCCGGCCATCGAGCGCCAGCAGGGTCGCCTGCGCGCAATAGCGTTGCGAGAGCGAGCGCCAGATCTGGAAGGTCGGGATATCCGCCGCGAGGTCCGAGGGCGTCAGGTCGCCGATGCGCTCGAAGGCGGCCAACCGCTCCAGCCATGCGCGCTGCGGGGCGAGCGCCGCCCAGTCCGCCTCCAACGCCTCGCGGTTCTTGCGAATATATTCCACCCATTGCTCGCCCTTGCCCGGTGAGCTGGCGAAATATTTCACCTTCAATTCCAGCTTGGCGAAGGCCTTCGCCTCATCGCTCGGGTGCTGCTTCGAATATTCCATCAGCACGCGGTAGCTCTCCTCGGCGCCCGGGAAAACGGGTGAAAACTCCTCCACCGGCAGCGGATGCAGGATCGCCGGTTCGTCCCACGACAACCACACCAGCACCGGCGTCACCGCCGCCCAACTGATGGCGAGAAAGCGCCACGTCACCCATTTCCGCCGCGCCGCCACCACCATGAAAATGACGGGCAGCAGGAATGTCACCAGTCCGGCCACGGCCAGCGTGATCTTCACGTAATTGGGCAGCTGCTTGGACGAACTCAGCAACTGCTCCAAGGCGGAGACCACGGTCGGCATCGTGCCGCAGATCGCGAGAAATGTGATCAGCAACAGGGCCAGAAGCAGCCCGGCGCTGACCAAAGAGCGAGGAATCCTTGTCCACCAAACGGACCGGACCGGTTGGGTATCAGCGGTTGTGCTCATGGGGTATGGGCGACTACGGCATCACCACGCAGTGGGGTGGCTGCGCGCCGGACATTCTTTTTGGACGTCAGTAAAACAAGACCTGGCGTGCCCTTCCAATGCCAAAAACACACCGGAATAATTATTGCCCCGCCGGCTCCGACCCGTAGCGTCCCCGTCCGCATGAAACGCCTCACCGGCCTCTTTCTCGCCGTCTGCTGCCTGACCCTCGTGCAGGTGCAGCCGGTCGCGCCGTTGGCCCCGGCCAAGGCGGAAGAGAACGCCTACGGCGAGCGTCCCCGCAGCCAAGACAGCGCCCCGACGCCTTCTGAGCGCTTGCCCGTGTCCCGCTCCGCCCAGGTCGTCATCGAGGTCAGCAAGCCCGGCGCCCCCGCACCCGCCGGCACCAGGCCGAAGCCCACGCTCCCGCCCATCGCCTTTTTCTCCGTCTCGTAAGTCGTGACGGTTGGCGCGGGTTGCACCGGCGCCTCAGGCGGTGGATGGAACCGGTTGCGCCTCGACCCGGGCGGCCTCTTCGCGCGCCAGGCGGCGCTCCCAATACCACGTGTAGAACACGGGCACGGAGAAGAGCGACACGATGTCGAAGATCATGCCGCCCACGACGGGCAGCACCATCGGCACCATCAGCTCCGAGCCGCGCCCGGTGGACCACAGCACCGGCACCAGCGAAAGCATGGCGGTGGCGTTGGTCATGATGGCGGGCCGGCGCCGGCGCAGCCCGGCGAGGAAGACCCGCCGGTTCACCTCGGCGAGCGTGCCGGGGTGCGTCTTGAACTGCTCCTGGATGTAGGTGCCGAGCAGGATGCCGTCGTTGAACATGACACCCAGCAACACAAGGAAGCCGACCACCACCGCGGTGGTCATCTCCGCGCCCCACAGCCAGACAAAGAAGAAACCGCCCGCCGTGGTGACGACGGCGTTGGCCAAAATGATGATGCTGGTGATCAGCCAGGAGCGCGTGCCGAGGTAGATGAGCACCACCATCACGAGCATCGACACCGCGATGATCCAGCGGAGGGTCTGGTCGGCTTTGATTTTCTGCTCGTAGCGGCCCACCCAGCGGTAGGTCGCGCCCGCCGGCAGCTCAAGCCGGCCGTCGGCCAGCGCCGCCCGCAGCCGCGCGTCCGCGTCCTGCACGACCTCGACCTCGCCGCGGCCGCGGACATTGAGCATCACATACTGCGTGCGCTTGCCGCCCTCGGAGCGGATGGCCATCGGCCCGATGGTGTAGGTCAGCCCGGCTTCGCTGGGGCGGCGGCCCTGCACCCGCACGACACCGGCGGCCATGGCCTGCGTCACTTCGGCCGGCAACGGTTCACCGGCCGGCACCGTCAGCTCGGCGCGGCGCGGCGCCAAGACCGTGAAATTGCGCTGTGCCGTGAGCGGCAGGCGCGCGCGGAATTCCTCGGCGGCCGGCGCGTCGGGAGCGAACTCGAGTTCATGCACGGTGGGGATTGCGAGAAGGCTGGTGAGGGGGATCGCCCCGTGTTCGGCTGAAATCGGCACCTGCAGCTGGAGCAGTTCGTCGGGATCGTCGCGTCGTTCGCGGGCGTAGCGGATGCGCACCGGATAACGCAGGGCGCCCTCGACCGACCAGGTGACGGCCATGCCGCCGAAGGCGGACTCGACCGCGCGCATCACCTGCTCGTTGCTCAGGCCGAAGCGGGCGAGCTTGGCGGGATCGAGCCGGATCTCGGCGTAGGGTTTGCCGCCCTCGCGCTGCATCTGCACATCGACGGCGCCGGGCGTGGGCTGGATGACCTTCTCCGCCGCCTCGGCAAAGCGCTCGAGCGCCACGCTGTCGTCGCCGAGGACTTGCAGCGCGATCAGGCTGCGGATGCCCGTGGAGAGCATCACCACGCGGGTCTCGATCGGTTGCAGCCAGCTCGGGGCGACCCCGGGGATGTCGGTGATCGCCGCCAGCGCGGCGCGGACCTCCGCCAGCGTGCGCGGGCGGTGTTCGATCGTGCCGTCGGGCCGGGTGATTTCATGGGTGGGCCAATCGGCGTAGGGTTTGAGCAGCACCACCGTCTCGATCATGCCGATGGGCGCGGGATCGAGCGCGGTCTCGGCGCGGCCCATCTTGCCCATGACGCCGGCCACTTCGGGCACGGATTCGATCAGGCGGTTCTGCGTCAGCATGATCCGCTGCGTCTCGCCCAGTCCTCCCGTGGCGGGAATGGAGGGCATGAAGAGCAGGCTGCCCTCGTCCAAGGGCGGCAGAAAACTCGATCCCGACCCGGGAAACAGCCGGGTAAGAGTCTGGTCGAGCGTCGTGTGGGAAAAATCCGCGCCCACGGCGGTGAACACCCGCCGCAGCGGCCAGCTGAGCGCGGGCCAGCCCAAACCCAGCAGGTAGCCGCCCAGCGCCATGGTGGCGATGGTGCAGGTGAAGACCACCTTGTGGCGCTGGATGCGCGCATAGGCCCATTCGTAAGCCACATGGATGCCGTGGCTCATCGGATTCTCCTCGTAGTTGACCAGCTTTTCCTGGCCGATGCGCCAGACCGCCGAGCCCACCAGCGCGGCAAAGAGCGGCGCAAACAGCCAGCCGGGCACGGTCAGGGCCCAGCGGCCGTATTCCATCGGCAGCGTCCAGCCGTCGCGGACAAACCACCCGAAAGCCAGGCCCGAGGCGAGCGCGGTCAGCACGATCAACAGCGGCTTGCGCACGTGCCACGGCGGCAACAGCAGCCGGCACAACACCGGCACGAGCAGCGTGCCGAACAGCACGGCGCCGCTGATCGCCAGCGACTTGGTGAGCGCGAGCGGCTCGAACAGCCGGCCGGCCTGGTCCGTCAGCGCGAAGATCGGCAGAAATCCGATGACCGTGGTGGCGGCCGAGGTCAGCAACGGACGCGCGACCTCCTCGGCCGCGCGCACGACCGTGTCGGTGATTTCCGGGTTGAAGGGGGACACTGGCATCGGCCGGCCTTCCCGCTGGCACTTCGCCTGCAGGTCGACCAGGTGCTGCGTGATGTTCTCCGTCATGATGATGCCGAAATCCACCATCACGCCGATGGCGATGGCGATGCCGGCCAAGCTCATGATGTTCGCGCCCACGCCGAAGAGATGCATGACGAGGAACGTGAACAGCATGCCCAGCGGCAGGCTGGCCGCGACCGCCAGGCTCGCCCGCACGTGCAGGAGAAACGCCACCACGACGACCACGGTGGTGATCACCGCTTCCTGCAGGGTGGCCGTCACGGTGTTGGTGGTTTCGCGGATGAGTTGCGAGCGGTCGTAGAAAGCCACCGCGCCCAGCTGTTCGCGGGCCAGGGTCGGTTGCAGATCGACCAGCCGGCGCTTGACCGCGTTGATGACCGTCTTCGGGTCTTCCCGCACCCGCATGCCGATGATGGCGCCGACGTGCTCCTGATAGCCGTCGGCCAGCAGCCCCTGGCGGAACTGCCCGCCCAGATGCACCTCGGCGATGTCGCCGAGCCGCAGGCCGGCCCCCCGGGCGGGATCGCCGCGGATGATGATGTTTTCCACGTCCGCGACCGACCGGATGAAACCGACCCCGCGGATCATGGTCTCGACACCGGATTGCTCCACGCTCATCGCGCCCACGTCGCGCCCGGCCAGCTGCACCGCCATCATGAGCATTTCCAAGGTGATGCCCTGCTCCTCCAACCGCGTCGGATCGACGTCGATCTGGTATTCGCGCACCATGCCGCCCGCCGGGGCCACCTCGGCCACGCCCGGCACGGCGCGCAAGGCCGGCACGATGATCTGGTCGAGCAGGTAGCGCTTCCGCTCGACACTGGCCGGCCCTTGGAGCGTAAACGCGTAGATCTGGCCCATCGCGGTGGCGTCGGGCCCCAAGCGGGGATTGACCCCCTCGGGCAGCAACCCCTGCAACTGCGAGAGGCGCTCCAGCACGCGCGTGCGGCATTCGTAGAGATCGCGGCGCTCCTCGAAGATCACGTAGAGGTAGCTGGCGCCGTAGAGCGACATGCCGCGCACGGTCTGCACCCCGGGCAGTCCTTGCAGCTCCCGCGCCAGGCGGGAGGTGACCTGATGATCCATGTCCTGCGGGCTCTTGCCCGGCCACTCGGCCCAGACGATCACCTGGTTGTCGCTGAGGTCCGGGATGGCGTCCACCGGCACGTGGCGCCAGCCCCACAAGCCGGCCGCGGCGAGGGCGAGGGCGGCGGTGAGCGTCAGGAAGGTGTTGCGGATGACAAAGGAGAGCATCGGGGGAAACAGACTGGCGCGGCGGGGGACGCGCCGGGCGGACTCAGGAATTCATGGTTGCTCAGTGCGAATGGCCGGACGCTGGCGCGACGGCCCCGTGGGGGAAGAGCAGGCTCGCCGTGCCCGCCAGCTGCGCCTGGCTGTCGATCAGGAACACGCCCTGGGTCGCCACCTCGTCGCCGGGCTTCAGCCCGGCCCGCACGACGTAGAGGTCGTTGCCGGATTCATCCTCCAGGCGCGGGCCGAGCGCCAGCGGCGCCAGCTCAAAACGCAGCCGTCCGTCGTTTGCGCGGCCGGCCACCCGCCACGCGACGTGCCGCACGCCCGTGCTGAGCACGGCGGTCTTGGGAATGAGCGCGAACCGGCCCCAGGTGGCGGGATCCTGCGGATCGGCCGGGCGCAGGTCGGCCGCGAGGGCGCCCTTGATGCGGGCCGCCACCAGCGAACCCGGCTGCAGGACGGATCGCGCCCCGCTGATGTAAATGCGGACCTCGCGCGAGCGGATGACCGGATCGATCTCCTGCGCCAGCCGGCCCACCACGGCATCCAGCTGCGGGAGCGCGCCGTGATCGTCGCTCTCCAGCTCCACCTTCTGGCCCTCGCGCAGGAACCGCGCGCGCCCCTCGGGCACGTGCACCACCAGCGTGAGCCGGTCCGTGTCCACCAACCGCAGCAGCGGGGTGTCCGGCATGACCTCGCGCCCGATCTCGACGGCCTCGTTGACCTTCTCGAACTCGCGCAGCAGGACCTGTCCGGCAAACGGCGAGCGGATGGTGACCGTGTCGCGCGGCTCGGCGCCGTTGGCGATCGCCTCGGCCACGTCGGCCAGGTTCCAACGCTCGAACCGCTCCCGGAGGGCGCGCACCGTGGAGACGTCGCCGAGCTTCAGCGCGGCGGCGAGATCGCCCTGCGCGGCGAAGACTTCCGGGCTGTAGAGATCCACGATGGGCGTGCCCACGTCGATGTTTTCGCAGCACCCGTAGGTCGCCATGTAGCGCTTGACGATGCGGCCCGCCACGCGCGGCAACACCACCGTCGTGTAGCGATGGTCGTAGTCCGCCGCGCCATAGGCGCGGGCCGTCACGACGGCGGGACCCTCCGCCACCGTGGTCAGTTCGACGCCCATGCGGCGTTGCTGCTCGCGGGTGAGTTCCCCCGCGGTGACCTTGGTCATCTTCATGCCGCAAACGGGGCAGTCGCCCGGCTTCGTGCCGATGAAATCCATCATCGGGCAAGCCCAGCGTTCCCCGGGAGCCGAGGCTTCATGGTCGTGCGGTGCCGCCACCGCAAACAGGGCTTTTTCGGGCAGGAGCGCGACGAGGCCCGCGCCGAGCACGAGGCCGGCGGCGACGACGAATAAGGTGGGTGGAGCGCGCATGGGGATTATCGCTTGATGATCTCGTTGCGCAGATAGGCGGGGCCGTAGCGGTCCGGATCGGCCTTGAATTTGGGCGGGCACATCTTGCAGCCGAATCCGATCGTCTTGCCCTGATACTGCGCGGTGGGAATCGCCGGGTTCACGTCCATGCCACAGATGGCGCAGACCGTGTTGACCGGTTTGCCGGCGGCCGCGGCATCCGCGGATTCACCCGAGGTGCCGTGCTGGCTGTGGTCCGTCACGCCGGCTGGAGCGGGATCCGGCTTCGCGCTGGCCGGGGCGGCGGGCGTCAGGGGGTTGGTGACCATCGGCGCGTAGTCGCCGCCCGGGGCGGGATGGCCCTGGTGTTCGGCGTGCGGCTGGAACAAGGCGGCGCGGGCGACGAGCGCGATCAGGGCGCCGGCGGCAAAGGTGCCGAGGAAAATGAAGGTCTGGCGGAGCATGGGATGGGTTGGGTTACGTTGGGAAAATATCAACTGGAGGGGGGCGAAAACCGGTCGGCGGGCAGGTAGCGCCACAATTCCGCGCGGGCGAGCCGCACCGCCAGCTCCGCCTGCAACACCTGCAATTCCGTCTCGGTGGCCTTCTCCAGCAATTCGACGGTCTGAAGCACGGTGGATTCCCCGGGGCGTCCGGCGCTGGCGGCCCGGATCAGGGCATCATATTCGGCATTGAGACGGGTCAGCGTCTCGGCGCTGAGACGGCGCGAGACCTCGGCCAGTTTTTCGGCACGCTCCACCCGGGTCAGCGCGGAGGCGATGCGGTAGCTTGCGGCGGAAGCGTCGGCCTGCGCGGCGGCGCGGTCGGCCTCGGCGGCCTTGGCCTCGGCGCGGGAGACGCGCCGGCTCCGCCACGGCAGCTCGGACATGAAAGCGAGGCCCAGGGTGTCCTCGTTGCCCATGGCGGTGCGCTCGCGTTCATAACGCACCCCGACAGCCGTCATGGGGTTGGCGGTCGCCCGGGCCATCTTGAGCATCGCATCAGCCTCTTCTCCCCGGGCGGCGGCCAGGCGGACAACCGCGGCGGCGGCGGGATCGATGTCGCCCGCGACGGGCGCCGCGTAGTCCGGCAAGGGCATGTGCGGCTGGAGCCCGAGGCGGCCGCGGGCTTCGGACAGAGCGTCCGCGACCATGCGGCGATCCTCCTCGACCATGAGCTGCATGGCGGCGCGCCGGGTTTCCACCGTGAGGCGGTCGGCAAGGCGGCTCTCGGATGCAGTGGCCAATCGCGCCTCGATGCTGCGCAACACCGCGTCAAGTCGTCCGATCTGCGTTTCCCGCAGCCGGATCCGCGCCTGCCCGTTTTCGGCTTCGGCGAGGGCCATGGCGGTATCGGCGGCCATTTCGCCCGCCATCACGGCATAATCGGCGGCGGCCATGGCCGCGCCCGCTTGCGCCAACCCCCGCCGGGCCGCGAGTTCGCCGCGCTTGGGCAGGGGCTGCCGCAGGTTGAGTTCATACATTTTGCTTCGCTCGTCCATCGGGCCGACCATGCGGGAGGCCATGCCCTCGACCTCGGGATCCGGCAGCACTCCGGCGGCGGCGACGCGCTGCTTGGCCGCATCGAGCCGCTTCGCGGCCGCAGCCAAGGCCGGGGCCTCGGCCACCGCTTCGATCAAGGCGCGCGCCGGCTCCGTGCCGGAAGCTCCGGCCGTCAGCGCGAGCAGGGCGGCGCAGAGGGGAAAGCGCAAGGGCGGGCGGGTTCGCATGGGATCAGTCGTGATGTCCGGCATGCTTGTCCTCTTTGGCCTTGTTCGGCTGCTTGGCGGCGGCATCGATCTTGGCGAGATACTTCGGCGGCTCGCTCATGAAATCCTCCACGCACGCCTCGCAGCAAAAGAGCACCAGGCGGTCCGGCTGGCCGGATACGCGGTAGATGAACTCCGCCGCATCGCCCATGCTGCCAAGCTTCTCATCGGAGGTGACGCACACATCCAGGGGATAATTCTTGCGGGCTTCGGCGGCCCAGGCCGCGTCCTTCTCGGTCACCTTGACCAGCTGGCCGGGCGCAGGCTGGGAGGAAACCTTGGTGCATTGGGTGCAAGATTCGGTGCGGCTCTCGCGGGGCTGCGCAGCCAGTGTCGGGCCAAAGACCAGGATTGCGGCCAGCCCGATGAGGGATGAAGGTAGGGAGGTGTTGATTTTCATAAGGGTTGTCCCAGCTATACCCGGACCGGGTGGAAATCCCCCGGAAAATTTTCCGGGGAGTTTCCTCCTGACGCGGTTATAGGCACACGGAACCGACCATGAAACCGTCCCCCTCTCCCGATCCCCTCGCCGCGCTGCTCTCCGAGTGGCGCGTCCACCCTCTCCCGGACCCGCATTTCCGGGCGGCCGTCTGGCAACGCCTCGCCCAGCGCACGCGCCAGACCTGGCCCGCCTATCTGCGCAGCCACGCGTTGGCGTGGTCGGCCGCCTGCGTCGTGGCCGTGGTGGCGGCCGGCTGGACGGGCCACCGCGTGGCCCAGGTCAGGCTCGCCGAGCAACGCGAGCAGATGGTCGTCGCCTACCTGGGCAACCTGGATCCGCGCGTCCTGGCCCGGACCACCCCCCCGCCGTGAAAAACCTGCTCGCCTCCATCGCCCTCGTGGCCGGACTCGCCCTGGCGGCCGGACTCGCCACCTACCGGAGCAGCTCCGATCCCGTTCTGTCCCGCGCGCTCGCCCAGCAGGACGCCTTGGAGTGGTTGCGGGCGGATTTCCAACTCACCGAGCCACAGTTTGCGGCCATCAAGCAACTGCACGACTCCTACTCCGCCGTGTGCGCGGAACACTGCCGGGCCATCCAGGAGGCCGTGAACGACCGGGAACAGCTGGCGCGCGCCGACCGCGCGACGCCGGCGCAAATTGCCGCGGCCGACCGGCGCGTCGAGGAGCTGCGCCTCGTCTGCGAATCCGCCATCGCCACCCATGTCCGCCAATGCGCCGCCCTGATGTCGCCCGAGGCCGGTGCCCGCTACCTCGCGCTCGTGCTGCCCAAGATCAAGGACTTCGACCACCTGGCGCCTCCGACGCTGCGCCTGAACCCCACCGCTCCCTGAACCATGTCTTTCCCGGCCCCGACCACGACCGGTGAAACTGGGGAGGACCGCGACTTGATGCGGCGGGCGCAGGCCGGTGATGAGGCGGCCTTCGGCGCGCTCATGCATCGCTGGGAGCGCCCGGTGAAGGCGTTGCTCGCCCGACTCGTCTTCAACACCCGCGACGCGGACGAGCTGGCGCAGGAGACCTTCGTGCGCGTCTGGCAGCATCGCGCGAAATTCCGGCCCGAGGCCGAATTCCGGCCCTGGCTTTTCTCCATCGCGGTCAACCTCGCCCGCAACCGCCTCCGTTGGTGGCGCAGCCGTCCCGAGGTTTCCCTCGCGGAATGGGACGGCGGTTCGGCGCGCGGCGAAGACGGCTCGGTTGCCGCGGAGCGCAACGAGCGTGCCCAAGCCGTCCAGGCCGCCATCGCCCGCTTGCCCGCCGAACAACGCGAAGCCCTCGTCATGTTCGCCTACGAACAGATGTCCCAGGCCGATATCGCGACGGCGGTCGGCGCCACCACGAAGGCGGTCGAGAACCGCATCGCCCGGGCCCGTGTCCATTTGCGCAGCGCCCTGGCCGGCTGGCTCTAGCGGCCGCGGGCCGGCCTCAATGCCAGCCCGCCGGGGGATTCCGCTCCCTCGGGTGTATATCCTCCGTGCCGGGCCATGAACTCAGACATGCCACAGGAAAGCCCTGCCGTCCCACCCGCCGACGGGCTGTGCGCCGTATGTGGCAAGGTGATCGACCGGAACGGCGGCTTGGCGCGGATCTATCATCAGGGCCGGAGTTTTACGCTTTGCTGCCCCCTTTGCCTGCAAATGTTCCAGCGGGCCCGCGACCGCTTCATCCGCGGCGAGCGCCCGCAAAGCGTCGTCGAAGACCTGCTCGATCAGATCCGCTGGAGGGAACGAGACCTATGATTGCCCATTCCCACGCCTGCTTGCTGGGTCGCCAACCGTGCATGATCAAGGGTGTTGCTTGGAATAATGACGGTTTTATGCCGCTCGCGCGCCGAACGCGATAAACGCCTCCATGCCAACCCCAACCTCCAGTTCAACTTACATTCCCGCGCTCGGCTATCACTGGCTCACTCCCTTATACGACCTTGTCGTCGGCGCAACTACCCGTGAACGCACATTCAAGCGCGCCCTGATCGCCCAAGCGCGCCTTGAATCACATCATCGCGTGCTCGATCTCGCTTGCGGGACCGGCACCCTCACGATTTGGGCCAAACAAGCCACGCCCTCGGCCGAGATCACCGGAGTTGACAGTGATCCCGCCGTCTTGGGCCTCGCGGAAAAAAAGCGGACCGCCGCGGGAGTGCAGGTGCGTTTCGATCACGCATTGTCCACCGCGTTGCCCTACGCGAACGGGCAATTCGACCGCATCCTTTCCAGCCTGTTCTTCCATCACCTGAAGCCGGCCGAAAAGCATCGCACTGCCCTCGAGTCTTTCCGTGTCCTCAAACCCGGTGGCGAACTCCACATCGCCGACTGGGGCCAGCCCGCCAATCCGCTCATGCGCGCACTCTTCATCTCCATCCGGATGCTGGATGGGTTTGCCAATACTCGCGACCACGCGAACGGAAAACTGCCGGAGTTTTTTCTCTCTGCCGGTTTCCACCGAGTGGAGGAAACCGCACGATTCAATACCATCTATGGCACCTTGGCGCTGTATCGGGCTGCCAGACCTTGAAAAATCGCATGATCGCAGGCCTCGTCCACATCGTTCTCACCACCCCCCTCTCATCTTCGCCTAGTTGCGTGAAGATGAACTGGTGATATCGTCCTCCTAGTCCACCATATCACTATGGCCCGCCGCGCCACCGACCTCGCCGCCGCGCTCAACGCGCACCGGAACGCGTTCAAGGCGTTCCTGACGGCGCGGGTCGGCAGCGAGGCCGAGGCCGAGGACATCCTCCAGAACGGCCTCCTCAAGGCGCTCCAGCGCGCCGACGACCTGCAGGATGACTCCAAGCTCACGGCCTGGTTCTACCAGCTTCTGCGCAACGCCGTGGTGGACCACTACCGCGCGCGCGGCTCGGCCAAGCGGCGCCATGACGCCCTCGGCGAGCTCGTTGAGCGGCTCGGCGACGACGTCGCCCCCGCGCCCCGCGGCTGGCACGCCCAGATCTGCACCTGTCTCGGCGGCGTGGTGGACACGCTCAAGCCGCAGCACGCCGAGCTGCTCCGGCGCGTCGATCTGGACGGTGAATCCGTGCAGGACGCCGCCAAGGCGCTGAAGCTCACCGCCAACAACGCCAGCGTCATCCTGCACCGCGCCCGCAAGGAACTGCGCGCACGCCTTCAGACCTTCTGCGGGGATTGCGCCGACGGCGCCTGCCTCGACTGCGACTGCGCCGAGCGCGACCAGCGCTAGAGCTTGGCGACAGCCCGCGCCGTCTCGACAAAGGCCAGCCCGACTCCGGCCAGCGGGCCGCGCAGATAGGCCACGCCCACCGCCGCCGGGGCCGGGGCCGGCAGCAGCTCCACAAAGCGCAGCCGGTCCTTTGACACCTGGTCCAGCGAGGCGGAGAAATGCACGCCGCGACCAGCGGCCACGGCAGCCGCCAGGCTCATCCCTCCGTCGCATTCCTCCACGATGTTGAGCCGGCGGGCGCGCGGTCCGAGCGCCTTGGCCAGAAAATCGTAGTAATCGGGATAGTCCTTGCGGGAATAGGCCACGACGGGCTGCGCCAACACTTCATCCAGCGCGACCCGGCGGCGGCGGGCGAACGGATGCGCGGGCGCGACCGCCAGCCGGATCGGCAGGAGCCGCAGCGGCTCGAACTCCACCCCGCGGGCGAGGCGCGGCGCCGGTTGCATCATGAGGGCGGC
>Ga0073934_10006213_pt1 | contig 17585 bp, 14 predicted proteins | sample LarsenN4metaG_FD_76834 | JGI IMG/M metagenome (GOLD analysis project Ga0073934, IMG submission 76834) | Hot spring sediment bacterial and archeal communities from British Columbia, Canada, to study Microbial Dark Matter (Phase II) - Larsen... ... | reverse complement strand
GATCGTGCCCGCAACCTCCTCTTTCGAAGGCGATAAACTGTCAAAGGAAAGATAGATGATCGCCGCGACCGCGATGATCGCGCCGGCAATCACCCACAAACCTTTGCGGTTGGTCAGATTGCTCATGACAACCTCCCTGTGATTTTAAATGTGAGAATTTGTTGTTGATTTCGCATTTTTATAAAGTACAATCGCCAAGTAAAAAAGTTGCCAAGGTTTCATCTATCTCAAACCGCGAATGAACACTACTAAACGCGAATTTAAACTAAAGGAATTAGCGTATATTTGCGTTTATTAGCGGTTTCATAGAAATAAATTGCGCTCCTAAGGTGAAATGACCGCAGATTTTTCATACAACACCTCACCCGCGCCAACGATCTTGAATTCAAGCATGACCGCTGCCGGGTCTTTCTTCATTAAGACGACGGCGTAACGCCTCCGGCCCGCGTGCGTCAACTGCGCCGCACCGGGAATGAGAATCGCTTCGCTCGAGACCGCTTCATCCAGCATCGTCAGGCTTTTAAAGCCGAGATGCTTTTCATTGAAGCTGATGGTCACCTCGATCGGTTGCGCGGAATCGAGCGCCAACTCGGCGGCAACGATGTTCTCGGTGTTTTTCAAATCAATTTTGCCGGAGACGCCGTGACCGCTAATTTCCAGGGTTTGAATCGTCTTGAAGTTTTCGATGGTCTCGCGCTGAATCATCGTGCCGGAAAGCTTGCTCAAATCTTCGGAGGGGCTTTGCAGCGCCGGATGCGCCAGCAGCGCGTACATCACAATGCCGATCATCGCGCCGCCGGCAAAAGCGAAGGCATATTTTGGGCTGAAATTCGTGGCAAGCCATTCGCGGGAACCCGCCAGCCAATTCGTCGCGGACCGGCTCGTGTAGCGGCTCGCCGGCAGCCGGTTCATGATCACATGCGGCAAATACGCCGGCGGCTCGACAGGTTTCACCTCCTGCAAAAGATTTGACATCGACGCCAACTCCTCGTAAAGCCTCCGGGCTTCCGGATTCGACGCGAGATAAGCTTGCAGCCTCGCGCTCGCGTCCGGGGAATTGGCGCCGTCGATTTCGTGGTGCATCAGCTCAATGAATTGGTCGGCGATCATGTTGTAAATATCCTTTTTGGATCAAGATTTCTTTCAATGTTTGTCTGGCCGTAAACAACCGCGACTTGACGGTTTTTTCCGGAAGGTCGAGAATATAGGCGATCTCTTGATAGGACAACTCTTCAAAGTGTTTGAGCACGATCACGGCACGGTGATCGATTTCCAAATCCATCAAGGCGTTTTGCACGTTGCGGCTCATTTCACTTTCCTCATGTTTTTTGTCCGAAGTGGGTTCAACGGCGGCATAGTCGGCGCTTTCGTCCAATTTCTCGAAGCGCCGGCTGCGTTTGATGAAATTCAGCGACTCGTTGACGGCCAGGCGGTAAATCCAACTGAAGAATTTGTGCCGGGCATCGAAGCGATCGAGCTTTTCGTAGGCTTTGATAAAAACGGCTTGCGTCAGGTCCTGCGCATCCTGATAATCTTTGACGAGGCGCAACGCCACATTGAACACGGCTTTTTGATACCGGGCGATCAACTCTCCGAAGGCCTCGCGCCGGCCTTCGAGACATTGCCGTATGAGCATCAAATCATCCGGTGCGGTCATCGTGTATTCGAATTACAATTAAAAAGTGAAAAAGTTGGTGAAAAAATTGATTTTTTTGGTAAAATCTTTTTCAAAATAACGATGCAACCCTTCCTCAAAATCCGCTTTGGTTTTCAGCTTCAATTTGATGATCGTCTCCGCATCGCCGTTGTAAACTTCAAAAAGTGAGATTGGCACATCCTTGCCCTTCACTTGCACCTTGCCGAGAAAGCGCGTGTAATAGTCGCCGCGGTTCACGAGCTTGTCGAGTGTGATTTCACTCACCACGATGGAGGCGCCGTAAAATTTGCACAAGCCTTCGATGCGATTCGTCAAGTTGACGGCGTCCGAGAAAATATCGCCTTGCATGCGCTCCTGCTCGCCGACAATGCCGAGCATCAGATTGCCCGTGTGCAAGCCGACGCCGATGTTGATCGCCGGCTTGCCGGTTTTCTCGCGTTCGACATTGAAGGCGCGGATGCGTTGCAAGGTTGTGATGGAATTGTTCACCGCATCTTCGGCGCTTCTTGGGAACAGCGCCATGATCGCATCGCCGGTATAGCGGTCGACGAAACCGTGATACTCCCGCACCGTCGGGCTGGCAATGCTGAAGTATTCGTTGATAAAGGAAAAATTCTCCGCCGGCGTCATCTTCTCGGAAATCGTGGTGAAGCCGCGAATATCGGAAACGAAAATCGTCACCTCCATTTGGGTGTGATCGCCGAGCTTCACATCAACCGCGCTTTCTTTTTCGAGATAGCGCAGAAACTCGCGCGGCACGAAGCGGCCAAAGGCAGTGTTGATTTTCAGCAGATTCAAATGCGTTTTGATGCGCGCCAGCAGCTCGTCTTTGGAAAACGGCTTGGCGAGATAATCATTCGCGCCGGAGGCCAATCCTTCCAGCAAATCCTGCACTTGATCCTTGGCCGTGACCATAATCACCGGCAATTCCGCTGGCAGATACTTTTGGCGCAGGCGCTGGCACACTTCGTAGCCGGACATTTTTGGCATCATGATGTCCAGCAAAACCAAATCGAATTTCTTTTCGTTTTCAATGGCTTTGAGCGCATCTTCGCCATTAAAAGCCTGGGTAAAATCGTAATGGGCGAGGGACAGATGATTCGCTAACACTTGCTGATTAATCGGCTCATCATCAACGACAAGAATTTTGAACTCACCGTTTTGTATGGGCGAAGGGGGAAGGGGGAGGGACGAAATTGGGGAGGTGGGAATGGCCTCGACTTCGCGGACGCGGGCGAGTGCAGTAGCAGTAGTAGTGGCAGTAGCAGGTGTACCTTCGGATTTTGGTAGTGTGAAAGTGAAAGTTGACCCTTTGCCGAGTTCGGATTCAACCCAAATTTTCCCGCCGTGCAGCTCCACCAATTGTTTGGTGACGGCGAGGCCCAATCCGGTGCCGCCGTATTCGCGCGCAATCGAAGCATCCACCTGCTCGAAGGATTGGAAAATGGACGCGAATTTATCTTGGGGAATGCCGATGCCGGTGTCAGTAACGGAGATGGCGGTCATGCCGTTGTTTTCTTTTGCGGAAACTGTCACCGAACCCGACTGCGTGAACTTGATGGCATTACCGATGAGGTTATGCATGATTTGCTGCAGCCGGTTTTCATCACCTTCAACCGGCGGAATATCTTTGGCAACTTCGTTTTTCAATAACAGGTTTTTACCGGCAAGCAGCGGCTCGCTAAATTTCAGCACGAGGTCGGTGAGCACGCGCATGTCAACGGGCTTTTTCTGAACTTGCAGATCTTGCCGCTTGAGCTTGGAGAAATCGAGAATGTCATTGACCAGACTAGCGAGGCGTTTTCCGCTTGAGACCACCATTGATAGATTCGCATTCGCCTTTTCCGGCAACTTTCCAGCGGCACCATCGATGAGTGATTCGGTGATGCCAATGATGCCATGCAGCGGCGTGCGCAGCTCGTGCGAGGTATTGGCCAAAAAATCATCTTTGAGTTTATCAACTTGTCGCAGACGTTCGTTGACTTTGCGCTCACGCGCCAACTCTTTCGCTTGCGCTTGGGTTTTGTAGCGAATATAGCCAAACACCGCTCCGGCAAACATGAGAACGTAAAGTGTATATGCCCACCACGTTTTCCACCACGGCGACGTGATGGTGATTTTAAGCGATGTACCTTCTTCGTTCCAAACGCCATCGTTGTTGGAGCCTTTCACGCGTAACGTATATTCGCCAGCATCGAGATTGGTAAACGTGACCTCGCGCTTGGCGCCAAGCTGAATCCAGTTGTCGTTGAAGCCTTCCAGTTTATAGGCATATTGATTTTTGAACGTGTTACGATAGTTTAGGGCGGCAAACTCAAAAGTAAGGATGTTGTCTTTGTAAGAGAGCTCGATTTCCGGTGTTTCCGCAATGCCCTTTTCGACAATGGGTTTCCCCGCGACATCATCCGTATTGTAGCGCGCCAAGGCGGTGATGACCACCGGTGGGATATAGGGATTATCTTTGACGCTATCGGGATGAAACGCATTGAAGCCATTAGGGCCACCGAAAAACATCTCGCCACTCACCGCGCTTTTATAATAAGCGAGTGTGTTGTACTCATTGCTCTGAAGCCCGTCACGAACATCATAGTTTTTGAACTCTTTCGTTTGGGGATTGAATTTTGATAACCCGTTATTCGTGCTGAGCCAGAGGTTTCCGTGATCATCTTCTAATATCCCATAAATGCAATCATTCGGTAATCCATCTCTTTCTCGATAATGCGTCATTCTCCCCTTTTCTCGATCAAATTTATTAAGCCCACCAGCAGTTCCAATCCAGAGCATCTTCCCGACTTCGTCGGGATCTTCATAGATTGACAAGACGCCGTTGTCACTCAAGCTATTGGGGTTATTGGGGTCGTGTTGATAGTGGGTAAAGGCTACGCCCGTCGGGGCTTCTTTTTCTCGATCAAGCTTATTGAGCCCCCCGCCCAAAGTTCCAATCCAGAGCACCCTCCCGACTTCGTCAGGATCTTCATAGATTGAATAGACAGCGTTGTAGCTCAAGCTATTGGGGTTATTGGGATTGTTTTTATAGTGCGTAAATTTCTCTTTTTTTCGATCAAACTTATTGAGACCTCCGCCAGAATTTCCAATCCAGAGCACTCCCGATCGGTCTTCATAGATTGAAAAAACACGGTTGTTACTCAAGCTATTGGGGTTATTGGGGTCGTTTTTATAGTGCGTAAATTTCTCTTTTTTTCGATCAAGCTTATTGAGGCCCCCACGCTCAGTTCCAATCCAGAGCACCCCTGATTGATCTTCATAGATTGAGTTGACGGCATCGTTACTCAAGCTATTGGGGTCATTGGGGTTGTTTTTATAGACCGTAAAGCGGTAACCATCATATTTGTTCAGCCCGTCTTCCGTGCCAAACCACAAAAAACCTTTGCGGTCTTGCAGGATACATCGTATTGAATTTTGCGAGAGCCCTTGCTCAATCGATATACGCTCAAATTTAATGCTCTGTCCTGCCTGCCCCGATTTTTTCAGGGAGCTTGTCGAAGGATCGTGCTTCTGGGCGTGCAGGTTGGTTGGCAAGTTCAGCATCAGCAAGAGCATCAGGCCCAGGCGTTTTATCCATGCGCCGCTGTGGCCCTCAAGAACGAAAGTGATTATTGCTCTCATGAGAATCACCCATTCTTAAAAATTTTGTTTGCGATTGAAGCGCGGACACGCTAAATTATCACTTGAGATTAATATGGCGTCAAACGGTGTATAAAGCAAGGGCGTTTTTATGGACTACAAGCAAGCGATCCTGCAAGAAATCGATACGCTGCCTTCCGAACTGTTGCCCCAAATTCATCGTCTCTTCAATGATTTTCGGAAGCAAAGACTCTCGGTGCAGCACGTGCTGGCCCGCGCGGAGGCCATTGCTGCCGAGCGTAAAGCCTGGACGCGCGAGCAGCATGTTCAACGGTTCTTGGAAGTCGCGGAAGAGCTTCGGCAAGAGGCCATAGCAAAGGGAGTTGCCATTGATCGCGACGAAGAAGCGGCGCTCGAGAGCTAAACCAAAATTTCGCGCGGTCTTTGACACGAATGTGTATGTTGCGAGGGCCTTGTCAAAAAATCCGCGCAGCCCGAATGTCGAGCTTTTCGAGCTTCTGAAAGTAGATGCTTATGTGCTCATCTGGTGTGAAGAAATTCGTGCCGAGGTTGGCGAAAAGTTGTTGGCGAGGCATTTGTCAGTCGAGCGCATAGCCGAACTCATTGCTGAAGTCATGAGGTTGGCAGTTTGGATCGAAGTGCCTGCTTCAGCGATATGTTGAAGACGATCCCGACGATGACATTATCATCGCCTGCGCGGTGGCTGCAAATGCAACACACATTGTGAGCTACGATCAACACTTACTCAGCCTTAAGGAGCCTTTTCCTGGATGCGTTGTTTGGGACAGGCTGCATTTTCTCTTTCTTGTCCGTGGCGACAAACTTCCATTGAGCGTGAGATTACGCAACTGGCTAAAGACGATTAATCAAAATGTTGTAGCCATCCTATACCCTCGGCAATCTGATCACAAACTCCGTGAACTTCCCTTCCTCGGTTTCCACATTGATTTCCCCGCGATGCTGCTGCACGATGATGTCGTAGCTGATCGACAAGCCCAAGCCCGTGCCTTCTCCGGTCGGTTTCGTGGTAAAAAACGGGGTGAAAATTTTGTCGCGGACTTCCGGCGGAATGCCCGGGCCGTTGTCGCGGATGCGGATTTCGATCCGGTCGCCCAAATTCTTCGTGCGCACCGCGAGCACGGGCGCATAATCTTCCTCCAGCTTTTTTTTCTTCTGATGCGTGGCGTAGCAGGCGTTGTTGACCAGATTGAGAAAAACCCGGCTCAAATCCTGCGGAAAAAATTCGACGCGGCCGATCGATGAATCGTAATCCTTTTCGATTTTGATGTTGAACGTCGCGTCCGTGCCGCGCATGCCGTGATAAGCCAGCATCACATACTCATCGAGAATCGCGTTGAGATCGGCGGGCCGGCGCTCGCCGGTTTCGCCGCGCGAGTGCAGCAGCATGTTGCGCACGATGTTGTCGGCGCGCTTGCCGTGCTCGTTGATCTTCGTGATATTTAGTTCCAGCAGCCGCAAGGTCTCCTCAAGCTCGGCCCTGGCATCCGCCTCCAATTCTTCTTTTTGCTGCTCAAATCCTTCACGCAGCTCCCGCATCAAATCAACCGAAAGCTCGGCGAAGTTGTTGATGAAATTGAGCGGATTTTTCATCTCGTGCGCAATGCCGGCCGTGAGCGCGCCCAAAGAAGCCAATTTTTCCTGGGTGATGAGCTGCTGCTGCGTGGCTTTGAGATGCTCCAACGTCGCATTGAGCCGGCGATAAGCGTCGGCATTATCCAGCGCGATGGTGGTGTAGGCGGCAAGACTCTGCAGGAGATTGAGATGATATTCGGTGTAGGCATTTTTTTGAAAACTCTGAATGGTGATGACGCCGAGCACGCGATCTTTTGCAATCAGCGGCAGGTAAATGAGTGAATAAGGTGCCTCGGAACGCGAGCCGTCTTCGAGCAGGCGGCCGGCGTCCTGGTAGGCGCTGATGTAGCGGCTGTATTCGGCCGGCACGTCGTTGATAAAAACCGGCCGGCGGTTTTCAATGCACCAAACGGGAAACTGGTTTTTGTCGCTCATGTCGCGGGTGTAAGGCGCATAGCGTTTGCCTTTGGCGATGGCCAGCCTGTATTCGATCTGATTTTTTTCCGAACGATAAATGCCGACGCCGAAAATGCTGGCATCGGCGAGGCTGTTGACGTGCTCGTACAGCTTGTAAAAAATCGTTTCAAACTCCAGGGAAGCGGTGATTTCCTTGCCGATTTGACTGAGCTGTTCGACGTTCTCTTTCTGCGCCCGAATTTCTGCGGTTCGTTCGCGCACCGTTTTTTCCAGCGCCTGGCTGCGAGTCTGCAGTTGGCGCGTGCGAAATCGAATAAGACCGACGATCACGGCGCCGGCGGCGAAAACGTAAAAAAAATACGCCCACCACGAACGGTACCACGGCGGCAGAATTTTGAACGCATAAACCGCTTCGTCGCTGAGACGTTCGTAAATATTTTTGGCGCGCACGTGGAAACGATACTCGCCGGGCGGCAGGTTGATGTATTCTTTTTTCGTCTCCCGGCTCCAGAGCGCTCCCGCCGGGCGGAATTTGTCGAAGCCTTCGAGAAACGTTTGAAACTGATTGTCGGCGGCTTCCTCGTAATTTGACGCGGCAAATTCAAAACGTATCGCATTGTTGGTGAAGGGCAAGGTAGAGACATTCGACCCGGACGTCTCTACAGCGCCGCCAGTACTGGCGCCGCCGAAGAGCAGCGAATCTTCACCGACGATGACGCGGCGAATGAGGGCCGGATAGGCGGCCGCCTTATCCGGCGCGACGTTGGTATCGTAACGGATCAGGCCGTTCGGGCCGCCCAGCCAGACGATGCCGTCAGGCTCGGGATAAATGCAAAAAAACGGATCGTTGGAAAATTTTCGCAAAGGCGCGCCGGCGCCGGGCTGATCGGCCGGCGAATGATCTTCCAAAATCGTGTTATCGGCGAGATAACCGCCGCCGGCTTGCGGCCGGGCCACGGCGGTTTCACGGCCAAAGTTGATCCACACGCGACCGGCATGATCTTCGTGCAGGAAATATTCTTCCACCGAACCGCCAAACGAAACCAGGTTGAACGTCGAATCCGGAAAAAACTGCCGGCGCTCAGCGTCGAAACGAAAAACGCCGTCTTGTGAAACGAAATACTCTTTGCCCGCCACGGCAAAAACCGCCACGCCGCCGGCCGGCAGGCCCTGCTGAACGCCGAAAGACTCAACTTTCGCATTTTTCAGAGCGTTTTGATTTTGCCCGAAGCCGGCGCCCTCCACACGCTTCACGCCGCTGGCCGAGGTGCCGAGCCACAGGCTGCCGGGTGGATTTTCGACGAGGCGGATGATCCGTTCCTGCACGCCGTTGACTTTGCCTTCGTCAATCCATTCCCCGTTTTCGAAGCGCAGCGCCGCGAGGCCATTATCGAGGCCGACGAAAATGCGCCGGTTATTTTGCCGGGAACGATGCAGCACGAGGGCGCGATACGAGTTGTTGACCGATGGCTTCACGAAAGCGGCGCGATCACCCTGAATGCGATAAACACCGTCGAGAGTTGCCGCCAACAACATGTCATCCACCGGCAGCAGCGAAAGGCACTGCGCTTCGATGCCGGCGACCGGCCGAAATTCTCGCGAAGCCGCATGCAAATAAAAAACGCCGACGTTGGTCGCCGCGTACAAAATCTCCTGATGGCGGAGCAAATAAGCGATCGGAATTTTCAGTCCCGACTGCTCATCATAAAAGGTGAAGGGCGAGACGGCCTCGACGCGCGCCAGCCCATTATCCAGCGCCAGCCACAGCGCGCCATCGCGGTCGGTAAAAAGAAACGACACGGTGTCATTCAACAACCCGGTGGCTTTGTCGATGACGCGCAGCAAACGTCCCTGCCGGTCAATAATGGCCACGCCGCCGCGCAAGGTTCCCAAAGCCAACGTGCCGTCCTTCAGCGCCGCGCCGGGCAAGTAAAGCTGGTTGGCCGCCAGGAACGCCTCCGCCTCCGTTCGAAACGGTGTTACCGCCGCGCCGTCATACAGAAACAATCCTTGCGCGCGCGTGCCGATCAAAATATTCTTTTCGTCAAAGGGCAGCATGAGGTAAATCCGCTCGTCGGCAAAGCGCTCGCCATCAGGCACAAGCTGCAATGAGTCTTGCGCCATTCGCATCAAGCCGGCCTGCCATTGGCGGACGTACAACGTATCGCGCACGACAAAGGAAAGATGAAATGAAGTCTGCGGTTTCCACACGTCAATACGATGATCGGCCCAGCGAAACAGCGCGTTGGTGGTCTGAAAATAAACTCCTTGCGGCGTCACGCCGGTATGCAACACGTCGGCAAATTTTTTGTCGGCTTCATTCACATAAGCCAGCAACGAAACGTACCGCATTTGTCCGACGCTATCCGGCGCCAAATAACCGAAATCACCGACGCCGCCGACGTAGATGCGGCCGTTTTGATCTTTCGCCAGCGACCGCGCCAGGCTTTTGTTGGGCAAACGGATCAGCCGCCACGTGACGCCGTCGTATTCCAGCACGCCGCGCACGTTGCCAAAATACATCACGCCGCGGTCGTCCTGCACGATGGCCCAATTTTGCGCGTGCGCGCCGTAATCCTTCGGCCGGTAGTTGGTGATAAAAACCTTGCCGGCTTCGTTGTTCCGCGCCGGGAAGTCCGAGGTCGCAAAGTCCGAAGTCACGCCGGACGACGCCTGTTGAGCGTGTAGAGGTTCGAAGCGCGTCCAGCCTGCAAAAAAAACGGCAAAAATGAGAAGCTGTTTTATGATTTGATTCATAAGATAAAATCTTGTCAACCGCCGAATAATGATTACAAATTTTGGCGCGAATGTCAACAGGAAAACCGTGCTTAAAGGCCACGCTTTGCAACTTTTAAAAGTCTCCAACTTTATAAATTTTCATTTAAAAACATTCACGCAAAGACGCGAAGCCGCTAAGGCTACGCCCGTAGGGTTGCGCAAAGAAAAGCAAAGAAAACTTTGCGGTATCTTTGCGTCTCCTGCGGACGTAGTCTGCGTCTTTGCGTGCGCTTTTGCTTTTTTGGTTCCGGCTTGTCCGGGTTGAGGTTACACCAGCACGATGCCAACCGGACAATGATCCGAGCCTTTCACCTGCGGCAAAATAAACGCTTCGCGCAATTTTGGCCGCAGCGCCGCCGACAGGCAAAAGTAATCGATGCGCCAGCCGATGTTTCTTTCCCGCGCGTTGTTCATCAGACTCCACCAGCTGTAATGCCCGCCGTCTTGGTTGAAAACGCGAAAGGCATCGACAAAGCCGGCTTCGATGAAATTGCCGAATCCGGCGCGTTCTTCCAGCGTGAAGCCGTGATTGCCGACGTTGGCTTTGGGATTGGCGAGATCGATTTCCTGATGCGCGACATTCAAATCGCCGCAGAAAATCACCGGCTTTTTCTTTTCCAACTTCTTTAAATGCGCCAAAAAATCGGCGTCCCATTTCACGCGATAATCCAACCGCGATAAATCCCGCTTCGCGTTCGGCGTGTAAACATTGACCAGAAAAAAGTCGGTAAACTCCATCGTGATCACCCGACCTTCGCGATCATGCTCGGCAATGCCCATGTCGTTTTTCACGCCCAGCGGTTTTATTTTCGTAAAAATCGCGGTGCCGGCATAGCCGCGTTTCGCGGCTGCATTCCAATATTGCCGATAATCCGGCAAAAGAAAATCAACCTGCTCGGGATGCGCTTTGGTTTCTTGCAGGCACAGCACCTCGGGATTGGTTTGCTCAATAAATTCCAACAACCCCTTTTTGATCGCCGCGCGAACGCCGTTGACGTTCCAGGAGATGAGTTTCATGACAGGCGTGCCTTTCCAATCGAAGTTGAATACCGGACAAATATAATGTCAGACCGTCACGAAAGCAAACTTTTTTTAAAAACTATCTATTGGTGAGAAAGAAGGCGAGGCGGGGTTGAAAAACAAAAGGCCTATGCCATATCTCATATACGGCAGAGGCCTGGGAGCGAGAGGTTGGAATTTTAATCAGCGGACTCGGTCGACTTATCGAACCAGCCGTTTCAGCTCGCCGAGCAGCAAGTCGCCGACGAACTTGAGGCCGCGGATGTGGATGGTGGACTCGCCGTCGCCCAGCACGATGGTAAATTCGCGGTTGATGTTTTTCTCACTGTACGACTCGCCGCGCTGGAAGGTCGCGAAGGCGGTGTAAGTGCCGCTGATCGTGCCGCTGAATTTGCGTGTGTGATCGAGCCGCTTGCCGATCGGGCCTTTCACGTCGGTCAATGTCAGCTTCAAAGTGTGATCCAGCGTGCGCACGGCCTCGCGCGTGGTGATGGTATCAACGGCGGAACGTTGATAATTGCCGTTGATCGTGATCAATCGCGTGTTCACGCCGGTCGCGGTGAAATTGCCGCTCAAGCCGGTGAGCTTTTGCGACAAGCGCCGCGTGCGATGGGTGCCGGTGCCTTCGACAATGTTGAACTTGATCGTGTAGGCGGTGTCCGCGCCGACGATGTAGTACTTCTGCGGCTGGCCATTTTTGTTCAAATATTGATACGTATACGTGCGGCTGATCTGCGCATACGGCACGCCGTTGGGATTGCCGCGCTCGCGTTGCAATTTCAGCGTCCAGGTGCCGGTCGCCGGATCGTAACTCGTGTCGATCTTCGCGATTTCGGTTTCGCTGGTGTACTTGCCGAGCAAGGAGCTCGATTGCTCTTGAATGCCTTTCATGCTGGCCAGTTCGATCACGTCGCTCAATTGATCGGCCACGCCGCCATTGTCGGAACCGATGGCGCTGGCAACGGATTCCGCCGCGTCTTCGGTCGCATTCATCTCATTTTGCGGCGAAAGCGGACTGTTCTTGTCACACGCCGTCATCAAAAAGGCAGCGCACGCGAGAAACAACAGGCTGACGAATTTGGGGAACTTCATGATTTCTCCTTGAATAGATTTTAGATCCATGTATGTTTATGCTCGCGCACTCATTTTCGGAGTTTTGCAAGCGGTTGTGAGTTCATGCTCCGGAGCGCTGAGACGATCTACAAGTGACGTCGGTTTTAAATTCAGCAACGCCCATGCCAGACGATTTTTGGATTGAAACTCGAATGATATCCAACGAAAATGTTCCTATGCGTACAAACACAAAGCACGGAGAGGTACAAAGAGGCACCAAGCGCCAAAAGTTACAATAAAATTCCCTGGGGGCGCAGTCTAAAAGTTCTTTTGTTGTCGAATGGCCTGATTTAACACGGAGATTTCTTTCCGCAACTCGTTTTGCCTGTTGATAGAAATCAATTGTATTCAGCAGCATGTCTGTGAGCGACTCAACCCTCCGGATTTCCTCAGGCCGGCAAAATTTGACAACCAGGAAAAAACATGCGAAAACAATTGCACTCTTGATTCTTATCGCCTTTTTGATTACATTGGAACGGCTGTAAACGGCTGGTCAGGAAAAGACGCCAGAGAGCGAAAGTTGTTTTGAGTTTTAATTGGCAAACCCGTTGTTTTGAATTTTATTATCCAACCGCCGGGCGTTGGCAGAACAGTTTGAAAGGATATTTCAAATGAGTAAGCTTTCAATCATCAGCGAATTTTGGCAGTTCATGCGCGTGCGCAAAAAATGGTGGCTGGGTCCGATCGTTCTCGTCATGCTCATGCTCAGCCTGCTGATCGTTTTAACCCAGGGTTCAGCGCTGGCGCCGTTTATTTACACGCTTTTTTGAAAATGAACGCCAAACTTATTCTCGAGGACGGGACCGCGTTTTCAGGACGGGCCTTTGGCTGGACCGGCTCGGTGGCCGGCGAAGTGGTGTTCAACACCGGCATGGTCGGTTATCCCGAATGTTTCACCGACCCGTCCTACAAAGGCCAGATTTTAGTGTTGACGTATCCGCTGATCGGCAATTACGGGGTGCCGAGTGAAAGATCGATGGGCGGCATCAGCAGTTTCTTCGAGTCGAATCAAATTCAAATTTCGGCGCTGATCGTGGCGGAATATTCCGCCAATTTCAGCCATTGGAGCAGCAGTCTCTCGCTGGATCGCTGGCTGCAATCGCAAAAAGTTCCCGGCATTGCCGGCATCGACACGCGGCTGCTCACGCAGAAGCTGCGCAACGCCGGCAGCATGTTGGGCAAAGTGATTTATGAAAATCGCGACGTCGAGTTTTACGATCCGAATCGCGTCAATCTCGTCGCGCAGGTGAGCCTCGAGAAACCGATTCATTACGGCGACGGCTCCGCTTTACGGAGTCCCGAAAAGCGGGACAAAAAACGCGTGGCAGTGGTCGATTGCGGCTGCAAGAACAACATCATTCGCTCGCTTCTGCAGCGCGGTCTGTCGGTTACAGCCGTGCCGTGGGATTGGCCGTTAGAGAATGAACGCTTCGACGGCGTCGTGCTCTCCAACGGCCCCGGCGATCCGAAAATGTGCGACGCGACGGTCAAAACCGTGCGCCGCTTGCTTGACAAAGATGTGCCGGTGTTTGGCATTTGTCTCGGCAGCCAAATTCTCGCGCTCGCCGCCGGAGCGGAAACGTACAAACTTAAATACGGCCATCGCGGCCAGAACCAGCCGTGTGTGTTGGTCGGCAGCAAGCGCTGTTTCATCACCTCGCAAAATCATGGCTACGCCGTCAATGAAGAAACGCTGCCGCCGGATTGGCAGCCGTGGTTCTTCAACGCCAACGACGGCACCAACGAAGGCATTCGCCATCGCGCGAAACCGTTTATGGGCGTGCAATTCCATCCCGAAGCCTCTCCCGGCCCGGTGGATACGGCGTTTTTGTTTGATGAGTTTGTGAGCTTGTTGCTGGATGCTTGATGCTGGTTGCTTGTTGCGGGTGTTCTTCCTATGAAAATAACGTTTGTAGTTACGCCTTCAGGCGTCGTGCTCTAAGCAGGACATGAATGCCTGAAGGCATCACTACAAACATTTTCTCAATAATATGTAACAAGTGATCCGCCACCGTTGATTAGCAACAAGCAACCAGCCACCAGTAAATTTTTTGTTGATTATAGACGGTCTTAGCGTTACCTTTTAATTGAATAAGTTTCGAGGCGAATATGGAAAAAGTTATGAAACCGGAAAACCTTTGGCGGCAGTTTGAAATATTGCCTACCGAAGCCAAGCGCGAAGTTATCGATTTCATCGCCTTCCTGCAGATTCGTTATGAGCGTCCAGTCTTGGTCAAAAAGGCGAAAAGAGTGAAATTAAAAAACGAGCCGTTTATCGGAATGTGGAAAGATCGTGACGATATGAGCGACAGCGTTGCATGGGTTCGAGATCTTCGACGCCGGCACTGAAGCTGATCGTTTATCTCAAATAGATTGCATCAATCGAAATTTGTACTTATTCAATTTTAACCTAGCGAATGCCAACTGTTCAAAATATTTACGGTCCATATCGGATCTTTTTTTATAGTTTCGATTGTAACGAGCCAATGCATGTCCATGTACGGCGCGAAAAAATGACATGTAAATTCTGGCTTGAGCCTACCGTTCTCAGCGAGAATCATGGGTTTTCACCAAACGAACTGAATCGCATTCGTCGAATGATTCAAGATAACGTAGATAAAATTATTGAGGCTTGGCATGAACACTGTGGTTAACAATATTGAACCTCGTATAATGCGCGTTGAGGTTACCGAAGATACGATTACGGCCCATCTCATAGATGGCCGCGTCATCAGCGTACCGCTGGCGTGGTCATGGCGCTTGTCAGACGCCGCACTGGAACAAAGAAATAATTGGGAACTTATTGGTGACGGTCAAGGCGTACACTGGCCTGATATCGACGAAGATATTAGCGCGAAAGGCATGCTGTATGGAATTCCCGCTCGTCGCCCTCAGCACGTATTGGTTTGAAATTAGAAAATAACACAATGTTGTAACCTCGCGTTATAAACCATTAACGAAGAAACGTTGCCGCCGGATTGGCAGCCGTGGTTCTTCAACGCCAACGACGGCATTCGCCACCGCGCGAAACCGTTTATGGGCGTGCAATTCCATCCTGAAGCTTCTCCCGGCCCGGTGGATACGGCGTTTTTGTTTGATGAGTTTGTGAAGTTGTTGCTGGTTGCTCTGGTAGCTTGTTACTTGTAGCTGGTTTCTTGTGATCAGCAACGAGCAATGAGCAACAAGAAACAAGCAACCAGCGACTAGCCACCAGTAAATTTTTTGTTGATTTTAGACGGCTCTGGCATTACCTTTAAATTGAATAAACTTCGAGGTAAATATGGTTCAAATAACGATGCAAGTGCCCGAAGAGTTGGCGAATAAGATTCAGCCGATGCAACATTGGTTGCCGACAATACTTGAGCTTAGTTTGGTCGGCTTCAAAACGCTGGCAACGGAAACGGCAACAGAAGTTATTCAGCTTTTCGCTACTAATCCTTCTCCGCAGCAAGTGTTGGATTACCATGTTTCCGAACGCGCACAGGATAGGGTCCAGCGTCTGCTGGCTTTGAATGCCGCCGGCCTTTTGGGAGAAGAGGAACATCAAGAGCTGGATGAATTAAATAAAATTGAGCACACGATCATTAAGCTGAAAGCTCAACTTGCCAAACAGGTGCAATCGGGGGCTTAATGCGGTCAGAGATTCCCGACTATTTGCGGCGATTGGTTATAGAGCGCGCCGGCAACCGTTGCGAGTACTGTTTGCTGCCGCAATGGGCCGCCTTACACAAACATGAACCGGATCATCTTATTCCTCGTCAGCATGATGGCAAAACCGAGGAGAGTAATTTGGCGTTGGCGTGTTTGCGGTGTAATCGTTACAAAGGTCCCAACGTTGGCGCGTTTGATCCGGTGACCGGCCAGCTTGTTCCATTGTTCAATCCGCGTCTTCATAAATGGTCAGATCATTTTTTGCTCGAAGGCGCAACGATTCGAGCTCTCACCGCCGAAGCAAGAGTGACGATAAAACTTTTGCGTCTAAACGATGAAGATCATGTCACGGAACGGCGACGTTTAGTGGATTCAGGATTATTTGGTTAAATCACGGTTACGCCGTCAATGAAGAAATCCTGCCGCCGGATTGGCAGCCGTGGTTCTTCAATGCCAACGACGGCAGCAACGAAGGCATTCGCCACCGCGCGAAACCGTTCATGGGCGTGCAATTCCATCCCGAAGCCTCACCCGGCCCGGTGGATACGGCGTTTTTGTTTGATGAGTTTGTGAAGTTGATATAAAAACTGTTCGGCGCTTTGAGCGTTATGTTTTGCGATTGTAGATTTTATGATGCTCTATCGCTGATAGAATTTGACTATGGTATGTGTAACACATCTTTGAATCAAGCATCCGAGGTTTGCCATGAGAAGATTAGCGATGATTATTTTGTTGTTTGCTGTTTTACTTTCGTATACTTCTTCTGCTCCGTTAGAAGGCAATCTACCTGCAAAGTTCACAGCAAAAGTACAGTTACGCGTTTCAGGATCAGACAATATTAAGGGCGAGGCCCTGAGTTACTTAAGCCGAGAATTGCGTTTGCTAAACGACATCGTGCTTGTTGATGAAGGAGCAGATTGGATTCTTAGTATAATTGCAATGGAAATTTCAACAACTGGAGGATACAAAAGTGGTATAACAGTTTCTGTTGTTGTTATGCAACCACTTGATAACGAAGCATTGGCTGAAATATTTGAGTTGAATTCAGAAAAAATTAAATTCTTCAAAGAACTTACATCTGGTTTTTATTCTTTCGAAGATCACTGGATACACACTTGTGGTTCAGATCAATTAAGAGCTACTTGCCGAAAAATAGTAGCAGATTTTGATGGTAACCATTTAGAAAACGCTAAGAAATTTCAAGAGAAGTCTGAAAGAATAAGAGAGGAGTTTCAAAAAAGAAGGAAGTAATAAGAAATACAGATTATATGGAACACCCGCCAACCCATTGGGTTACGCTTAGTAAGCTAAGAGGCTTAAGTAACTTGGAGCAGATGCCGTTTCCATAATGCGCAAAATACTTAACTGAAAACTTAGTGAATAGTAATCATCAAAAATGAACCACATAGACAATTATGCAAAGCATCAAGCATGAAGAAATAATTCACATGAACCGTGAAAGGGAAAAGGGTGTTCATAGGGGTTTAGAAAGGTTATGTTTTCTTGTGCGAAAATATCCCTTGAAAAAACTACTTAGTTTATTTTCAAGCTTTAATTGGCCTCACAACAATGCTTGGGAGTACCTTAATAGAAAAACTAAAGATACAGAAAAGCTAATGTACCGAATTTATCTTCCAGCATTAGCCAAATTCGCCATAGTCAAAAGTAACGATCACATTCGCGAATCGAATAAATATGTTGTTGAAAAGTTCAGAATAGTAGAAGAGATGCTTTTTATCGTAAATGATAT
>Ga0073934_10006212_pt1 | contig 17588 bp, 12 predicted proteins | sample LarsenN4metaG_FD_76834 | JGI IMG/M metagenome (GOLD analysis project Ga0073934, IMG submission 76834) | Hot spring sediment bacterial and archeal communities from British Columbia, Canada, to study Microbial Dark Matter (Phase II) - Larsen... ... | reverse complement strand
TGCGGTCCCTCCAGGATCTGGCCGTCACGGAGCGCGAACTGGGTGTGGAGGCGTCGAAACTTCGGGACCAGGTCGCCGCCGCCGTCGTCGCAAAGGCCGCCTTACATGGCGTGGTTCGCAGTCTGGAACGCGCGACCGAACGGTTGAGTGACCGCCAGACCGACGCCGTCACACAGCAACTGGAACGCGACGCCGCCCAACGGCTGAACCGCATCCTGACCGCCTGGAACCGACAGGCGGAGGCATCGGAGCAACCCGCGGACGACGATCAACCTCCCCCCCATCAAGACCAACCCGAACAATCCGGTCCGCCCGGCGAGGCGATCTCCGCGATGGTGCAGCTGGCCCTGCTCCGCGAATTGCAGGCCGATTGCCTTGACCGCACGGTGGCGCTGGAACAGCAGCGACAGCCCGATGGCACGCTCCCCGACGATCTCGCCCCGTTGCTGGCCGACCTAGCCGAGGAACAGGAAAACCTGCTCAGTCTGGCCAAAGCGCTGATCGAGCTCGTCCGCCAGCCTGACGCCGGGCCCGAACCATCTGCCCCGGAGACCCAGCCATGACCGCAAGCTTCAGGATCCGAATTGGTCTGGGGCACACGTGGCGCAGAATGCTCGCCGCTGGCTTCGCCTGGCTGTGCCCCACCCTTGCCGTCCTGGCCGCCCAACCACCCGAAGCCGTCCCGATGTCCCGCGCGGAGGTCGCGCAGCCAGAGCCATCCTTCCAGCGGGCGCTCAGTATCCTTCAGCAGGCAAAAGACAAGCTTGCAGCGGGACAGACCGGAGTGGAAACGCAGACCCTGCAGAAGCAGGTGCTGGCAGAACTCGACGCCCTCCTGAAATCGCCGCCTCAAAAACCCCCCTCCAGTTCCTCCCAGGGAGCAGGCGGAGGGGGACAGTCCGAAAGCTCTCAACGCCGCCCCTCGTCGCCACCGAACGCGAAGCCAGAGAGCCAGTCCACAACGCCGGACGAGTCGTCCAAAGGCGCGCAGCAAACTCCAGCAGAACAGGAACGCGAGCGTTCGCAGGCTCTGGACAGCGAGGAACGAACGGGAACGCAACGGGCGGGGGCTGCCGCCGTGCTGCCACGTCGCCGGTTGGAGGTCGACGTCTGGGGGCATTTGCCGGAGAAAATGCGCGAGCAGTTGCTTAGCGGCTACGGCGAGCGGATGCTTCCGCAATATGAAGAACTGGTGCGCAAGTTCTACGAGTCCCTGGCCGAGACGGGGCGCAAGTGAACGATCTCCGCTGACCGGGTCGACAACCGGCCGCCGCCGGACTGGTCACCCCGCATAATCCAGCTCATCGGCGAAGTAGTACTCGTAGAACAGGCGGCCGATTTCGTCGCTCAGGCGGGACAAATACCGCGCCTTGAAGTTGCTGTATGTCTCTTCAGCGGCGGAGATCGGCTGGTGGGTTGGGAACTTCGAGATCTTCTCCTTGCTGAAGATTTTCTCTGCGTCTTCGTTCTCGCCCATCTTCCAGACGCTGACGATGGCCTCCGATCGGCCGCGATACAGCGTGCCGCTGCCCTCTTCGTACAGGGAGAATTCGTTGAGATCGATGTAAACCACATACGTGCACTCGAATGCCGCGCCAAGTTCCTCCGGCCTGTCCCAGTCGGGATGCTCGTCCAGCCACGCCTTCACGCGGTCGGGATTGATGACCTTGATGTGATGTTCGTGCAGCCGGAACGTCACGTACTTGGCGAGTTCGTGATCGATATTCTCAAAGCTGTACTTCACGTCGTTCGGGGCGTAGCAAATCACCGCGACCGTGACCCCCTTGTCGGTCATGGATTCCTTGGTTTCGGCGTCGAAGTCCGGCTCGATCGAAGGCGGGCCGCCAATCAGGTACCCCGCAAACAGGATATAGTTGCAGCCTGACAGGCCCGCAGCGAGCGCGGCCGCCAGCACCACCAGCGACAGCCGAATGGTCCACGGTCGAAGCAACGAGAACGGCGACATGGAGGCCTCGCTAACGAATAGGTCGCAACTCGGGGTGGGAATCGCTTGCGGCTTCCCTCACGGTCGGTGGTCGTAGAACTTCATGGCCAGCTCGTCGCAGACGCGATCGATGTATTCCTTCTGGAACGTGAGCGCCGACCGGCCCGTTTCGGAAATCGGCTGGTGCTGCGGAAACACGGACGTGAATTCGCTGTTGAACGCCGAGAGCGCGACACGATCGTCGTTCACCTCTTCAACCTGATAGACCCGGACAAACCCCTGCGAGCGGCCACGCAGCAGCTTGGGACTGTTTTCCTCGCGGATCGAGAACGTGTGCAGATCGATCCAGGCGACGTAGTCGGCGTCGAACGCGTTGGCCATGGCCGACGGATCGGCGACCACGCCCCCGTTATCGTCGATCCACTTGGCGACCAGATCCGGACTGACGACATCGACGCCGCGAACCTTCATCCGGCGGGTGATTCCGTCGATCAGATCGAGATTCAGTGTCGACAGCTCGGACTCCACCGACGTGGGCGTCGAGCAGATTACGACGACCTTGTGCTTCCCTTTCGTCAGGTCGGTACCGGTCATCGCCTTGAACTGGGAGGGTACCATGGGATCGCCGGTGAGCATGCGGTTGGCCATGACTCCCAGCGAACAGCCGGACAGCCACGCCAACGGAATCAGCCACACCAATCCCGTCCGCCAGGACGGGGCGACGAGTCGTCGAACCATGCGCGATCCTTCGCTTCAGGTTCCCCAGCGGACAAGCCACACCACGAGACCGGCAAATCCCCAACTCGCGAGCAGCACCGCCGTCGCCGTCCAGGGATCGCCAATACCCAACAATCTCCCGCGCCAGGCGCTGAGCCAGCACCACGGCACCAGCCCGGCGCAGGACACGGCAATCAGCAGTCCGGCCGGATTGGCGCGGGCCGCATCGCGGAACTGTCCGCGGACAAAATGTGCGAAACTCGTCGTCATCCCGCATCCCGGGCAAGGTCGGTCAAACAACACAATCATCGTGCATGGAGGCAATCCCAACTGCTGGTGCGTGCCAAAGCCCCGCGGTTCTGGCGGCAACCAGGCCGCCAGTGCGAAGCCTGCCAGCAACAGCATGCTGCCGACAACCAGAGCCGCCCGCCCCCGTCGTTCAACGGGAAAATCAGCCGGTTTGGAAGCACGCACGGGCATGGATCTGGGAAGACCGGGGTGATACTGAAGGCAACCGCCAGCGACAAGCCGGATTGACTGTTCCACCATCGTATTAGCAGGCGGGTTTGTGGAACATGTCGTGAACCGGCAATTTTCGCGGCCGCGCCGGTCGCCTGATCCCTGGCACCGCTTTTTCCTTGATCCGACAGACGTAACGGGCTACCGTCAATTATCCCCGTTTTGTCTGGAATGGATTCATCCTGATGATTGCAGGTGCCCCGGAGACGCTGATCGCACCGAGCGGCTCGCGTTGTCGAGGGAGCGGCGTCAGGCGCCACCTCCGGAAGCTCACGGTCTTGGGCACCGCTTTGGCAGCATGCGGATGCGGGGATCCGCCCTCCTCTGAGACTCCGACGTTATCCCCCCCGGCGGTCGCGACAGCCGCCGAACCAGAACCGGCCGCGACGCCAACCGCCGTCGTGGAAACGACGGCGGCAGGGGATTCTTCTCCCGAAAAGATGGGAACGGAGTTCCCTCCACCAGCGTCGGAACCAGTGAGGGAAACTCACGCCCCACCCGCCGAGGCTCCCCGCATCCCGCCCGAGTTGCGGGAACCGGTGGCAGCGCTCAGGAAGTTGGGAGCAAGGATCGAGTTCGGAGCGGGGGATCGGCTGATCGGCGTCGATCTGACGGACCGCCCGGTGACGGATGCTGACCTGGTGCATCTCCGGCCCTTGTCAGAACTTAGATCCTTGAACCTGTCCGGCACGAACATCACGGACGCGGGTTTGAAGGAGCTGGGCGAGAACGCGAAACTCAAATTCCTGTACCTGTTCAACACACCCATTACCGATGCCGGGCTGCAGGCGCTCGAGCCGTTGTCGCGGCTGGAAGTGCTGTGTCTCGATCAGACGGAGATTACCGACGCAGGGTTGGAAACGCTCAAAGCCTTCACACGGTTGGAGAAACTGCATGTGCACAGCCGGCAGACGATCACCGATGCGGGATTGGAGGCGTTGGCCGTTCATCGCCGGCTGTTCGAGTTGCGCATCGGTGGACCGGGCGTGACGGAAGCCGGACGGAACCGGCTGCAGACGGCATTGCCGAACTGCACGATTGCGTTTGACGCCGCAAGCGAAGCACCGACGGACTGACGGACATCACCGAAGGACTGACGGACATCGAGTGATTTTCGTTGCCCCACGATGCAGAGGGAGCCTTCATGCCATCGGACCGCAGAGGACGCCTGGAGCGTCGCCGGTTTCTGCACGTGGTGGCAGCGAGCTTGGGAGGCATGACCTGGAGCCGCGTCGCGGCCGGGCAGGACGCTCCCACGGGGCGGGTCCGCGAGCGGGCGGGCCTTGAACTCATCACGCCCGCGACCAAGACGGCCATCGAACGCGGGCTCAACTTTCTGAATCAACGGCAGATCACACGGGGGAACCTGCGCGGTGCCTTCGGATCGAACGGTTATGCCGCCGGCGTCGCCGTGTGCGGACTTGCCGGACTGGCCTTCCTGACGAGCGGCAGCGCGCCGGGCCGTGGCAAGTACGGACAGGCAATCGACCGCTGTCTCGATTACCTGCTGGCCAACACCGACGAGAACGGCTACATCTCGGCCCAGGCCCAGGGTGGGCAGGACCGGATGTACGGACACGGCTTTGCCACGCTGTTTCTCGCCGAAGCCTATGGGATGGGCGTGCACGCCGACCGGGAAGAGGCCCTGGGGAAGAAACTGCGGGCCGCGGTCAGGCTCATTGTCAATACGCAGAACGACCAGGGAGGCTGGCGGTATCAGCCGGTGAAGAGTGACGCCGACTTGTCGATCACCATCTGCCAGATCATGGCGCTTCGGGCGGCGCGCGACGCCGGGCTCGATGTCCCCGAGGCAACGCGCAACAAATGCATCGACTACGTGAAGCGGAGCCACACCGGCGACGGTTTCCAATACACGCTCGGCGGGGGCCGCACGACGTTCGCCCTCACCGCCGCCGGCGTCGCGGCGCTCAACAGCGCGGGGATCTACGACGGCAAGGAGATCGAAAACGGCCTCAAGTACATCATGAAGCACAAGCCGAACGGCACGCTTGAGGCCGGGTTCTCATCGTTCTATGGACAATACTACGCGGCGCAGGCGATGTGGCATGCCGGCGGCGATTACTGGACGCAATGGTACACCGCCCTCCGCGACACGCTGCTCCGCACGCAGCGCAACAACGGTTCGTGGCCGGACCCCGGCGTGGGAGACGAATTCGGCGCCGCTGTTGGCTGCATCATCCTGCAGCTCCCGTACAACTACGTGCCGGTATTCTCGGAAGGCTGAGCACAGCCCTGGGGATCGGTCCCCGCGATTCCTCGCGAAGACGCCAATCAGGATTGATGACATGTCAACCGCTCCTGAGCCGACCAATGATGAACTCCGCCAGCTCGAACACGTCAAGCAGGCGTTCGGCCGGATTCGAGGGGAATTGGGGAAAGTCGTTGTCGGGCAGGACCGGGTCGTCGAACAGCTGCTGCTGGCGATCTTCGCCCAGGGGCATTGCCTGCTCGAGGGGGTGCCCGGCCTTGCCAAAACACTGCTGGTGAGCACGCTGGCCCGTTCGCTGCGGCTGAAGTTCAACCGCATCCAGTTCACCCCCGACCTGATGCCTTCGGACATTACCGGCACCGAGGTGCTGCAGGAAGACAAGGCGACCGGCCACCGCGAGTTCCGGTTCTTGCAGGGGCCGGTGTTCGCGAACATCGTGCTCGCCGACGAGATCAACCGCACTCCGCCGAAGACCCAGGCCGCATTGCTGGAGGCGATGCAGGAGCGGCAGGTAACCATCGGCGGGCAAAGGCACGCCTTGCCGTCGCCGTTCTTTGTGCTGGCGACGCAGAATCCGATTGAACAGGAGGGGACGTACACGCTGCCAGAAGCGCAGCAGGACCGGTTCATGTTCAAGGTGTTCGTCAACTATCCCAGCTACGACGAGGAATACCGCGTGGCCGATTGGACGACGTCGGACCACCATCCGGAGGTCGCCGAGGTGTTGTCGGGCGAGGATTTGTCGCCGCTGCAGCACCTGGTGCGACGGGTCCCCGCGCCGCCACACGTCATTCATTATGCCCTGCGGCTGGTCCGGCGGACGCGCGTGCATGAAGAGGGGGACATTCCAGAGTTCATCCGCGAATGGGTGAGCTGGGGAGCCGGCCCGCGCGGAGTGCAGTACCTGCTGCTCGGCGCGAAGGCCCGGACGGTGCTCAACGGCCGGTTCTGCGTGACGACCGATGACATCAAGGCCGTGGTGCACCCCGTGCTCAGGCACCGCGTGATCCCCAACTTCTCCGCCGACTCCGCCGGCATGACCCCCGACAAGATTCTCGACCAGTTGCTGAAGGACACGCCGGAACGCCATCCGGACGACGAGGTCGCCCCCGCGTGGCAGCAGACCATGACGTGAAGAGAAATCCGAAACTCGAAATCCGAAACCCGAAGGAAATCCCAAAACTCAAATCCCAAGCAGAGACACCAACGGCTCGTTTAGGATTTTGCCTTTAGAGTTTCCTTCGGATTTCGAGATTCGGATTTGAAATTCCCTTTATGACCACCACCGCCCCCAAATACATCGACGCCAAATCGCTGTCGCGGATCTCCCGGCTGGAGGTTCGCGCACGATTGCTGGTCGAGGGCTTTCTGACGGGGCAGCACCGCAGTCCGTACCACGGCGTGGCGATCGAGTTCGCCGGACATCGGGAGTACGTCGCCGGCGACGAGCTCAAGCACATCGACTGGCGGGTTTGGTCCAAGACGGACCGGCTGTACATCAAGCAGTACGAGGAAGAGACCAACCTCGGCTGCCAGTTGCTGGTGGACGCCAGCCGGTCGATGAAGTACGGCGACCAGTCGCAGCCCGCGTGGAGCAAGTTTGATCACGCGGCCACCGCCGCGGCCGCACTCGCCTACCTGCTCAATCAACAGCACGACGCTGTCGGGCTGGTGACGTTTGACACGAAAATCGGCCGGCAACTGCCGGCGAGCGCCCATCCGGCCCAATTGCGGCGGTTGCTGCACGAGCTCGAACAGGTCGTGCCAGATGACCAGACCGATGTCAGCAGCCTGTTCCTCGACCTGGCGACGACGATCAACCGCCGGGGCATCGTGGCGTTCTTCTCCGATCTGTTCGTCGATCGCGACACGCTAAGGGAATGCTTCCGCCGGTTTCGGGGTCGAAAGCAGGAAGTGATCGTCCTTCACGTCCTGCATGCCGACGAACTGACGTTCCCGTTCGAGGACACCACGCTGTTCCGCGATCTGGAGCAGTCGCGCGAACTGCAGACGAACCCGCGGAGCCTGCGGCGGGCGTACCTCGACGTCTTTCAGGGGTACCTCGCTGAGGTACAGAAGTTGTGCGGAGCCGAGGGGATTGATTACGTCCGGCTCAACACCGCCGAGCCGCTGGATGCGGCGCTGGCGGCGTATCTGTCGTTGCGGTCCCGGTTGCGGAAGCGGATGTAACCGATGGAAAGCCTGCTCGGCGGCTGGCTGGTGAATCCCGTGCTGCTTGCGGCCGGATCGCTGCTGGTATCCGCCCCGATCATCATCCATCTGCTCAGCCAGCGGCGCAACCGCACGCTGGACTGGGCGGCGATGGAGTTCCTGATCCAGGCGGAGCAACGCAACCGGCGGCGGATTCAGCTCGAAGAACTGCTGCTGCTGGCACTGCGGTGCCTCGCCGTGCTGCTGGCGGCGCTCTTGGTGGCGCGGCCGTACTGGCCCAGCCGCTGGACTCCCACCTGGCTGAACGCCGAGCGGCGGGAGCACATCGTCGTGCTGGACGATTCCCCCAGCATGGCGGCGACGGAGTCGGACGGCAGCCCCTTCATCACGGCCCGCAGACTGATTGAGCGGCTGGTGACGGAATCGGCCACGAACGCCACGGGGGACTCCCTGACGCTGATCCGAACGTCGCAACCCGACCGACCCGTGTTCAACGACCTGACGCTCGACTCGGGAACCGCGGCGACGGTCCTCGAAGAGCTGTCGCGGCTGACCCCGTCGGACGTCGCATGCCGCTGGGACCGACTCCCGTCGGAACTGCAGCCGCTCGTGGGGCGGAGATCGGACAAGCTCAACCGCTCGGTCGCGGTGCTGACGGATCTGCGGCGCGTCGACTGGTCGGCCGGCGGGGAGGACGCAGCGTCCCCGGTCGTGACAATGGTTCGCGAGCTGTCGCTGAAGGCCACGCGGACGGTGGTGGTGGATACGGCCCAGGAAGAGCCGTCCAATCTGGCCATCTTGGAAGTGCTGCCCGATCAGGGATTGTTGCTTGCCGGTTCGCCGGTGCGGTTCCAGGTCGCGGTGAAGAACTTCGGCACGCAAGCGGCGAGTCAGGTGCCGGTGCAATTCCTGGTGGGGGGCTCACTGCCGGTGTCGGCAACGATTCCGGTGATCGCTCCCGGCAGCACGGAGACGATTCCGTTTTCCTACACGCCGCCGCTCGCCGGGTCTCCTGCGGAGGAGCCTCTGCCGGAACTGCTGGAGATTCGGGCCCAGCTCGATGTCCGCCCGCCGGTTGATGGATTGGCTTCCGACAATCGTCGCGATTTCGCCGGCCAGGTGCTGCCGGGCATTCCCACATTGGTGATCGACGGCGATCCTTCCACCGAATACGGCCAGCGGGAAACATTTTTCCTCCAACGGGCGCTCCAGCCGCCGGGGCCGTACACGTCTGGGGTGAATGTCACCACGCTTACGGATGCCGAACTCGACCAGCAACCGCTTGGCGCCGTACACGCCGTGCATCTGTGCAACCTGTATCAGCTGAGCGAAAGCCGCAGGGCCGCGTTGGAACAGTGGGTGACGGCCGGCGGCGGGTTGGTGGTTTGGCCGGGCGGTCAAATCGACGAGCGGCATTACAACGCCGACTGGCAAAGCCTCCTCCCAACCACGTTCTCCCAGATCAACGGGGACGAGACCGAAGCCAACTGGGTTTCGTTCCAGGCAGCTGCGACGGATCACCCGGCCCTCGGCGTGTTCCAGAAAGATGCGGCGGCCCTGTTGGGATCGACGAAGATCTTCCGCTGGTGGGAGCTCGCCGAGCCCACTGCTGATTCCGGTCACCGGGTCGTGCTGCGGTTCACCGATGCGGACCGTACGGCGGCGATGATTGAACGCCGCCTCGGCCGCGGTCGCGTGGTCCAGATGGCCGTCCCCGCGGACAGCGACTGGACCGACTGGCCCGAAAACGCCGGCTACGTGATCTTCCTGCAGGAGCTGACGCGGTCGCTGGTTCCCGCTGCGCCGGCGACCGCGGACCGGACGGTCGGCGAACCGCTCGACCTGCCGCTCGATGTCCGGAGCTACCGGGCCGAGGCGTTGCTCACGCCGCCCGACGGCGAACCGCTGGGCAAGATCGCGATGGCCGGCGACGACGGCGGACCCCTGTGGCGGCTGCGCGAAGACAATCCGCAGGTGCGCGGCGTGTACGTCTGGACTTTGACCCGGCTCGACGGACGCACCGAACGGCGCGGCGAGGCGGTCAACCTCGCGCCCCAGGAAAGCGACCTCCGCCGGGCCGATGGGGACGCCGTTCGCACCGATTTCGGAGATGCCAACGTCGAGGTCGCTTTTGGCGACGAATGGTTCGCCGCCAAAAGCGACGGGGGCCATAATGAGTTGTGGTGGTGGGTGCTGGTGGGCCTGACCGGCGTTCTGTTTGCAGAACAGGGACTGGCCGGGTGGATCAGCCGGTCGCGGCGGTAAGGGGAGTGCAAGTGTAGGCACCGCGAGCCGAGCGGCATCGCTGAGTCTCTGAGTCTTCAATGTCCTGTGACAGCAGTGTCCGGCTCGGCTCGCCGGACCTGCCGGAAGAGCGACTTCAATGCCGTGTCAGCGATGGCGAACGTGGCAACACATCGGTCCGGCTCTCAACGCCGGTGCGGTGCTGTTGTCGCTGTTGGCCGTCGAGGTGGTCGCACAGCCGCTGCCGGCCGCCAAGTCGAAACGTAAAGCCGTGCGGGTTCTACCGAAGGCGGAGGCGGTTGTCGCGCTGCAGTCGCATCGGCCGGTTGCGGCGCCGCTGCCGGCAGGGGCCGTCGTCAACACCAACGAGGAACTGGAACGGCTGCTCGATCGGGCCGATCAACTGGTGGCGTCCGGCCGCAGCGAATTGGCGCCGGTGCTGTGGCAGCGCGTGCTCGACGAGGCCGGCGATGTGCTGGCCTCGCAATCCGACGGCAAGACCGAGACCCGTTTGCACGTCTATCAGAGCTATCGCCCTCTGCGCGAAGAGACCATCCGGCGAATGATCGCCTGCGGCCCCGAAGCACTCCGCGCCTATCGGCTGCACAGCGATGGCGCGGCCCGGTCGCTGTGGAACGGATCGCAAACGGCGCCGGCGGCCGACCGCGACACTGCGCTCACCGACATCGTGCAGCGGTATCTGCTGACGGCGGTTGGCCCTGCCGCGGCGTTCGAGCAGGCTTGCCGGCAGTTGGAACAGGGAGAAGATCTGGCGGCAGTGCGACTGTTGTCGGCGGTCGAGTCGTGTCCCGATCACGGGATTCCATCGGCGGCGGTCACCGTGCGAATGAGCGTGGCCCTGCACCGGCTGGGGGCCGTCGAGGCCGCCCTCGAGCTACTCGCACGCGACAACACCGTCCCGACCGAACACCGCCGATTGATCGAGAACGAGTTCTCGCGACGCCCGACGGCCGCCAGATCACCATCCCGGATTCCCGCAGACTCTCCTGTGGATCTGCTGGCAGAATCGACAACGGCCCTGGCCGGACGCTGGGAGCAATCGTTGTCCTACACGCTCAAGGCCGCCCCCCCTCCCCCCACGGGGTCGAACCGCGCGGTCATCGCTGAGATCGACGGGCGCCGCGTCGTCTTGCGCGTGGGCGCCAACGGCCGGATGGTGCAGCCACAGGCGAACTCCGACGCCGGCCGCGATCTGAAGCCGGAAGAACTGGCCAACCTCTGGACCGAGGCGAAATGGCAACCCGTGGGACGGGTCCAACTGGCCGGCGACCGCGTGCTGGTCAAGTCGCAGGAGCGATTGTTGTGCCTCTCCGCCGACACCGGCCGACCGCTCTGGATGGGCCGCCGCAACAAGTACCCGCACGCGCCGGAGTCGTTGCAGGCCTGGATGTGGCAGTTGATGGGCGCCGCGCCCGACGCAAACAGTCCCGTCAGACTGCCGCGAACGCTCACCGAGATCACGCTGTTCGGCGACCAGATCCCGCAACTGTTTGCCGTCAGCGACGATCTGGTGCTCAACGTCGAGGGGGAGTTGGCGCATTTGTCGTCCCCCACGCCGGCCAACGACAACAACGGCCCGCGTGCGGCGTTCGAACCCTTCGGCGGTTTGCCCGTCGAACAGCAGAGCCGGCAGAATTGGCTGGCCGCCTACGATCTGCAGACGGGTAAGCTCCGCTGGCATCGTTCACCGCTCGATGGTGACGAAACAGGTCAGGCGTGGTTCGTGTCGTCGCCGCTCGCTGTGGGAGGCGCCCTCGTGACAGCGGTCAGCGATGGCCAGCGGTTGTCCCTGCTGGCGATGGACCGTGCCCGGGGTCAGACATTATGGCGGACGACATTGTGCGACGTGCCTCCCCCCGGCGTTTCGCCGTGGTCGGCGGTGGGAATCGCCGCCGACCAGGAAGATCTCTTCGTCTCGACGGGGGCCGGAGCGGTCTGCTTCCTGAACGGACTGGATGGCAGCGTCCGGCAGGTCGTGGCATACCCGCGCAAGCTGTCTGCCGATCTGCGGAATTCCATCGTCGAAGCGGCCAACACGCCAACCGGCTCGCAGCCGTTCCGCTCGACGAGCCGCGACAACCTGGTCCTCCCCGTGGACGATCAGTTGATCGTACTGGCCGCCGATTTCGACCACATCTTCTCGCTGGACCGACGCACCGGCGGGTTGCGGTGGGAAGCCCCGCTCACGCCGCGCGTGCGCGACCAGGCCGGCGTCGCCTGCCTGGGGCTGGCGGATCGGATGTTGATTGTCGCCGGGTACGGCGCCGTCCGCGGGTATTCCGTGATCGGAGGGCGCGTCGCCTGGGACACTACGATTCCCGGCAGTTTCGGGCGGTGCGCCGTGACGACGGACGCGGTCTTCGTCCCCTTGGAAAACAAGATCCTCCAGCTTGATCCGCAGACCGGCGCAACGCTCGGCTCCGGCGTGCTGCTCAGCGGCGGCCGCGGACCGATCGGCAACCTGTCCACCGATGGTCGCCGGCTGGTCATTCTCGGCGCGGCGAACGTTTCAACGTGGGAACGCGCTCCGCCCCAACCCGCGGAGGACCAGAAATGATCGGTAAGAACTCCGGACGATGCCTGTTGCCGTGTCTGGCAGTGCTGTGGTCCATCAACGCTGCCAGTGCGGCCGACAATCCGTTTTCGGCCCGGTACCGGACCGCGCTGGAGGCCGCGGGCATTCACGCCGACCGGGAATCGCTGGCAGCGTTCCTGAAGCTGCATCACGTCGGTCCGGATCAGGAGCAGTTGCATGCAAAGTTGATCAAAGAGCTTGGGGATGATGACTTCTTCGTCAGGGAAGCGGCCACGGCGGGACTCCTGCAATTGGCCACACAGGCCGCCGGTCCCATAGCCGCGGCGGTCCAAAGCCCCGACCCCGAGGTTCGCTGGCGTGCCGAGTATATTCTCCTGGAAACCAGCAAGCCGCGCAGCGACCTGTTGTACGCCGCGCTGGTGGTCATTCAGTCGGAGTCGATCCGCGGCCTGGCGGGGCCGCTGCTCGGCGCCGCCCCCACCTGCCGCAGCGAGTATCTGCACCTGGCGTTGAGCCGCGCTTTGGAAGCCACGGTCACGCCGGCGGATATCCCGCTGCTTGTCGAGGCGGTGAGGGCCAGGGACTCGGTGGCGCCGGTGGCAGCGTTTCAGGCCCTGCTCACGATTCGGGAGTATGACCCCACCGCCCTTGCGGAGCGCTTGCTGACCGACCCGAACGACGCCCTGCGACTGTCTGCCGCCGAATGGTTGCTGCGCACCGGCTCTCGGCCTGCCTTGGAAGCCCTGGGCGCGTTACTCGACTCCGAGGACGTCGCCACCCGGAACCGCAGCGCCCAGCTCCTGCAGGGCGCACTCAAGCTGTCGTTCAAGTATTCCGCGTATGCCGAACCGGACGAACGCACCCGGCAGTCCGCAGCGGTGCGGCAGTTGATCGCTGAAAAACTCGACGGCCGGCCGGAGCGGGACGTCCCGAAGTTCAACGGCAGCGATCTCGGCCATGTTCTCCTTTGTTCCTACAAGGGAGATCAGTTGTTCGAACTTGACGGACTGGGACAGCGAGTGAACTCGTTGACCTTGTCCGGCGTTGCTGACTGTCAGCTCTTGCCGGAAGGCCGCCGTCTCATCTCGCAAATGCAGCGGATGAGCGTCGTGGAACTCGACGGTGCCGGACAGGAACTCTGGAAGGTCGATCAACTGCCTGGTTATCCCATTCGCGTCCGCCGCTTGCCGAACGGCAACACCACCATCGTCACCATCCAGGGCGAGATTCTGCAGTACAATGTCAGAAAAGAGAAAGTGTGGTCGAGCCGATTCGATGGCGCCGTGCCTCGGGACGTGCATCACCTGCCAAACGGTCATCTGCTGCTGGTGTTGTCACGACCAGGCCACATCCTGGACCTGAACGATCGGCGCGAGGAAACCTGGCGATCTCCCGCCATCGAACAGATGATCTCAGCCTGCCCGACGCTCGACGGCACCATCCTGATCGCCACCCTCAAGGAAGGGGGCCTTGTGGAACTCGATCGGAATGGAAAGTCGCGAGCGTTTCCGGGCGAATTTTCACGGCCGCAACAGATCCAGCAGCTCAGGGACGGACGGTTCCTGGTGCTCGACGCCACGGGATTGCACCTGCTGGAACGGACCGGCAAGCGGCTTCGCACGGTTGTCGATGCCGAGAATCTTACCCGTTTTGATTCTGCCGACGCGGTGGATTCGATGCTTCCCTAGGGTGGTGAGTTCGAACACCTCGAGATTCGGAGTCGAGTCCAAGATCTGATCACCTGCTGCCATGCCACCGGGCCTCTCATGTGAGCAATCCGATGCCGCCCGTCAAGCTTTCGATCAACACCGAGTGAGCGCATCCCGATGCTGTTCTCCGTTTCCACCGGAATTCTGCGCTGGCTGTTCGGAGTTGGCACAGATGAAATCCCTGCCGATGCAGAGGTGCATGCCACCTGGTCACATTGGCCGCACTCCTGGAGGGTGTTTGTCGCGCTTTTCGTATTTGTCGGCCTGGCCTGGCTCGTGTGGCGACTGTACTGTGCAGAAGCGATTGCCCTCACAACGCAGCGGCGACGATGGCTGGCTGGGCTGCGGATTGCCGTCGTGCTGCTCCTGTTTGTCACGGCCCTGGGGCCGGCGATCAGCTACACCCAGCAGCGCGTGCTGCGGCCGGTCGTGGTCGTGCTGCGCGACAGTTCGCAGTCCATGGCGACAGTTGACGTCACCGCGAGCAGCCCCACCGACTCCGCAACACCCCCTCGCAGATCGCGGGCGGCGGTCATCAACCACTGGCTGTCGGAGCCGCCACACGACTGGCGCTTGCGGTTGCAGGGCCGCAGTCAGCTGCGCGTGTTCGATTTCGCGCGAGCTGTCGCGCCCGTGGAGCCTCAATCCTCGGAGTCCGGAGAGGCGTTACCCGTAACCAGTTGGCCGCCCGTGTCCCCCAATGGGGCGGGTACGAATCTGCACCGGGCGCTGTCCGAAGCGATGTCCGAACGAATGCTCGCAGCCGTGGTGCTGTTCACGGATGGCCAGCACACCGATCATGGGACCGGGTCGAACGAACTCGAGCAACTGGCTCGCCGCGCCAGGGCCCAAAATACTCCCTGGTTGATCGTCGGCCTGGGCGATCCCCATCCGCCGCGGAATCTCGAAGTCAGCGAGGTCCACGCCGATGCCCAGGTGTGGAAGGACGACCCCTTTGAGATCAGGGCCGTGGTCAAGAACACCGGTCTGGACGCGTCGGGAATCCGGCTGGAGTTGATTGAGCAGACCTGGGACCCGCGCGGAGAGAGCCCGGCAGCCGAGCGGGTGCTCGAGACGCGCGAGGTCGAATTGCCGGAGGGAGGTCGGCTCACTTTGAGCTTCAGCCATACGCCCACGGCTGCGGGAAGATTTGCGTACACGGTCCGCGCTTCTCCGTTAGAAGGGGAGGCAAACACGGACGACAACCAGCCGCTGGCACCTGCGGAAGTGAAGGTTCTCGACGACAAGGCGCGCGTCCTGCTGATCTCCGGCGGTCCGCACTGGGAGTACCGCTTTGTCAGTCGGCTGCTCGAGCGCGAAGCCTCGATTGACTTGTCCTGCTGGCTGCAAACGCTTGATCCCAACCGCGCGCAGGAAGGGGACACGCCCATCGCGCATCTTCCCCGCACGCGCGAGGACCTGTTGAAATACGACGTCGTGCTGCTGCTGGATCCTGATCCGGCCGACTTCGATGAGGCCTGGATGCAACTGCTGACCGAGTTCGTGGGCGAACATGCCGGAGGACTCCTTTACATGGCGGGTCCCACCCACACGACCCGCTTCCTGAGCGACGCCAGGACGCGGCGGCTTGCCACGCTCCTGCCAGTCCGACTGGCTGACGTGGCCGCCACGGAAGTCAGCCGCCTTTTGGAATCTCCCGAGCGGGAATGGCCGCTGGCCGTGGTTGAATCGCAGCTCGATCATCCGGTGCTGCGGTTCGAGGAATCGACGGCGGCGTCACTCGACGCCTGGCGGAGGCTTCCCGGCATCATCTGGAGCTTTCCGGTCCTGGGCGCGGTGCCAACCGCCCGTCCGTTGCTGGAGCACTCCGATCCGGCCCTGTCACAATTGTCGGGGCCCCGGCCGCTGCTGGTGGCCGGTCATTTCGGCGCTGGCCGGACGCTGTTCGCGGGGTTCGCAGAGACCTGGCGGTGGCGTCAGGTTGGCCACAATGCCGAGTTCTTCAACCGCTACTGGGTGCAGGTCTCCCGGTTCCTGATCGAAGGCCGCGCCGTCGAGGGACAGCGGCGAGGGATCATGGAAACCGATCGTCGGCGATATGAGATTGGCGATCGGATCACTGTCGTGGCGCAACTCAATGACGCCCGTTATCAACCCCTGGACCTGTCCGAAGTAACGGCTCAATGGTCAGCCCCCGGTCGCGAACCCGTCCCGATTACGCTCCGTCCAACGCCGCAACAGCCTGGGCGGTTCGAGGCGACCCTGACCGCTGACTCGCTGGGCCGCAACGACATTCGGATCAACCTGCCGGAGACGTCGGAAACCGGCCCCAAGGTCGAAGCCACGTTTTCGGTCGCGCCCCCCTCGTCGGAGACGCTGCGCAGCTGGCAGGAGGAAACTCTGCTTCGCGATCTGGCCGAGGTGTCCGGAGGACGGTACTTTTCAGCCACCGAGATCGCCGAACTGCCAGGCGCCGTTCCGGATCGCAAGCAAACCGTGATTGTCGAGGGGCGTCCGCAGCCGGTGTGGGACACCGGCCGCTGGCTGCTGCTGATCGTAGGCCTGCTGACAGCCGAGTGGGCGCTCCGCAAGCGCTGGAAACTGCCCTGACGGCCATTTTCACCAGTCGGACGATTTGTCGATGACTCAGGTGTGGTCTGCTGCTGACGATGTTCTGGAAACGCGGCTTCGACAATTGCGGCGGCGGTTGACCGGTGGCGTGATCGTCGCCGGCGTCGGCCGGGTGCTGTGGTGGGGCATCGGCTTTGCGCTCGTCGACGCGTTGTTGGATCGGTTGTTCATCCTGGACCGACCGCAGCGCGCGGTGATGCTGTTGCTGGGGCTGGCCGGCGCCGCTTGGCTGGTCTTTCGTGCCCTCTGGCGGCCGCTCCAGAGTCCACCCACAGATGAAGCACTGTGTTGGGAGATCGAACGGCGGCATCCGCAGTTGCAACAACGGATGCTGGCGGCCTGGCAGCTCTCCCGCCTGACGGCGACGACGGCCTCGCCGACGCTCGTGCAATCCGCCATTCGAGAGGGACGGGCAGCCGCCCAGACTGCGGACTTCCTGTCGATCATCGACACGAGGCGGTGGGCTCAGAATCTGGCCCTGGTTCTGGCGGGCGTTGTCATCCTGCTCTCCAGTGTAGCCGCGGGGTTCGCCCATGAGATGGTGGGGGTTTGGTTCAGTCGGAACCTGTTCCTCACCGATCGCGAGTGGCCGCAGGACGTGCATTTCATCCTGCAGGGAGCGGACCAGGGCACGCTCCGTGTTCCTCGCGGCGAGGAATGGCCCCTGGAGGTGCTGCTGACGGACGACAGCCTGCGGACGCCCAATGACGTTCGCCTGGAACTCCGCGACCGTCAGTCTTCCCGACCATTGGAGCAACGCGACCGCAGCTACCGCGGCTCGCTACCCGCACTCATCGAGCCGACGGAGATTCGCATCGTCGCGCCGCGGGCGGCTTCTCCCTGGCACCGCGTTGAACTTGTGGACCGACCCGCCGTCGACTCCCTTGCATTGCACGTGTCGCC
>Ga0073934_10006211_pt1 | contig 17590 bp, 16 predicted proteins | sample LarsenN4metaG_FD_76834 | JGI IMG/M metagenome (GOLD analysis project Ga0073934, IMG submission 76834) | Hot spring sediment bacterial and archeal communities from British Columbia, Canada, to study Microbial Dark Matter (Phase II) - Larsen... ... | reverse complement strand
CCGCAAACACATCAACCAGCAGCGATTTGCGCAGGCAAACCTAAGCGGCGAAAGTCTCCCATCTTAACGAGGGCGTTTTGTCCAAGTTGACGTGAAGCGCGACACGTCCCAGCTGACCAGTACTTCGACCAAAGAGTTCGAACTTTTTCTCTCCGGGCGCGCCAACCTGCTTTTGTTGCCGTCCGCTCTGCTCGTAAGTTGGCGGGAATACAAGAAAAACCATCGCAGCGGGAACGTGCGTCTCGTCGTCAGTTCGCCGGCACAAGCCTGACGATCCTTCCGCCGGCTTGATGCTCGAGCAGGAGGTAGACGGCGCCGTCGTTGCCGACCTCGACGTCGCGGATTCGGCCCAGACCGGCGAGTAGCTTTTCGGTGTGCACGACGCGGTTGCGCCCGACGACCATGCGGTAGAGCTCGGTCGCTTTCAACGTGCCGACGAGCATGTCGCCTCGCCACTTCGGGAAGGCTGCGCCGTCGTAGAAGGAGAAGCTCGAGACCGCCGGTGAGGGCGTAAGGTCGACCACGGGCTGCTCGATGTCTTGCAAATCGAATTGGATCCCGAGCGCGTTGCCGTAGTCGACGGGCGTGCCGTCGTACTTCAAGCCTTTCGAAGTGAGAGGCCAACCGTAGTTCCTACCCCGCACTATCAGGTTGATCTCGTCGCCGCCGCGCTGACCCATCTCGGTGCTCCAGAGCTGCCGCGTCGCGGCATTGAATTCGAGCCCCTGCGGGCTGCGATGACCGTAGGTCCAAATGCTCGGCAGCGCGCCGGCAGCGTCGCGGAATGGATTGTCGGCCGGAATGCTGCCGTCGTCGTTGAGGCGAAGAATCTTCCCATACGGCTTGCCGAGGTCCTGAATGCCGTCGGCCTCCGACGCTCCCTTGATGCCGACGGTCATGAACACGTGCCCGGCATCGTCAAACGCGATGCGCCCGCCGGCGGCCATGTCCGGAATGCCCGTGTAGTGCCCGGCGTCGGGGCTCCAGATCGATTGCTGGTCCACCCACTCGCCGTCGCGGATACGGCCGCGCATCAGAGCATTCATCGTGACGGGCCGGTTGGACTGGCGGCTTGCGGCGTTGCACGCCATGTAGCGATCGGTGTAGCTCAAGTAGATCCAGCCGTTCTCCGCGTAATCGGGATGCAGTGCGATGTCGAGCAGATAGCCCATGCCGAATACCAGCAGGATACCCGGCACCTCGAAGCCGTCGTCGAACGCCTGCGGCGTGCCGCGAATCAGCTCCGATTGCTCGCCGCTCGGCGAGATGATGCTCAGGCCGCGCGTCTTCTCCGTCAGCAGAAGCCGCCCGTCGGGCAACGGCGCGATGGCGTAGGGTAACGGATCGAGGCCGTCCGCGACGGTCTCGACGCGAAAGCCGTGCTCTTCGCTCGCGAGCCTGCCCTCGGGAATGGCCGGGGCACGCGCGACGTTGAAGTCCGTGTACGTGAGGTCCGAGCGCCGTTCCGAGATGAAGATCGCAAGCCGGCGGATCTGGACTTCGTTCAGCGTCGCGGACCACGCGGGCATGGCGGTCTGCGGAACGCCGTCGGCGATGCTGCGCGCGATATCGTCGACCGAGTCGCCGTGCTTGAGGTCGATACCCGCGAGCGGCGTGCCTTGCGCCGCGCCTTCGAGGTTCGCCCCGTGGCACACGGCGCATGACTCCGTGTAGGTCGACGCGAAGGGGTCGGCCTGCGCGGTCGCTGCCGCCGGCGACAGCGCGCAAGCGCTGACGAGAACGATCGCGTTGCTCGGGTGGCTGAACATCGTGGCTGACCTCGTGAAGTGGCCGAACATCAGGTGATACGCATGAACCCGAGATTCCTTACAGCGGCTCGCGTTTGCCGACGCGCACGCCTTTGTACGGCAGCTCGAACTCGCCTAGCTTGACCGTGCCGGTGAACGTGTCCCCGGACACCACGCCCGTGTAGGTGAGCACGAGCGCATCGCCCACCGACCGCTTGTAGGAGAACCGGTCGCCGTCGATTACGATGTCCGTGCCGGGTCCGGCCTCCGGCGTGCCCGGCGCAGGCGGGACGACGGCCTTCGCCGTGATCTCGTAGCCGCCGGAGGTGCGCACGACCGTCACGGTCTCCGATACGTCGCCGCCCGGAGTGGTCGCCTTCGCGGCCCATTCGCCGACGAAGGACTGGCCGAACGCCGGCGCCGTCACCCCCGCCACTGCTATGAGCGCGAACGCCGTCGCGATGCGCAGCCTTGTCTTCAACGAGCCGAAATAGCTGTCGCGGAACATGTGCTGATACCTCTTTTGGTCGATGGTTGAGCGAGTGACACGAAAATCCGTCGCTTTGGATGCACGCCGCGCGTTTCAGAGGAGTCCGAGGTCGCGGAGGCGTTGCACTACGAACGAGCGGCCGAGGACGAGGCCGCTGAGGAGCAGGGCTGCGCCGAACGCCGCCAGAGCCGCCGTGGTGACGCTGGCCGTCGACACGGTCGCCTGAAGCCATGCGTCGAGCCCGGCTCCCTCCGTGAGTAGCCACGCGCCGCCGGCGGCGACGGCGCCGTAGCGCAGCGTGCGGGCCAGTGTCGCATCACGCAGCGCCCTTAGCGCGGCTTCCTCGCGCGCTAGGATCTGCGCACGCATCCAGAGCAAATCGGGATCGGGCGGGGCCGGCGCGTGCGGCAGCGAGCCGAGACTTCGCACCTGCTGCTGGATTGCGCGGTCTTCGCGCGAGTTTTCATTTGGCATCGGCGGCCTCCGGTCGAAGATCCAATCGATTCAGTATTCCTGCGAACGCCTCGCGTGCCCGCGACAACAACACGCGGACGCTTCTCTCGCCGACGCCGGTTGCAGCGGCGATCTCGCGGTGATCGAGCTCTTCGACGTACGCCATCCATAACAACGAACGCTGCCGAGGGTGTAACCCGCGGAAGGCTCGATCGACGTCGCCGCCGAAGTGAGGCTCCACCGTCTCCTCGCGCAGCTCGGCTGCCGCTTCATCGCGCTCGCGTTCGCGTCGCCGTTGCCGCCAGCGGTCGACGATCAGCGTCTCTGCGGTCCGATACAAATAGCCGCGCATCTCGGCCTCACTCAACGTTGGCGGAGCTTTCGCGAGAAAGCGCATGAACGCGTCTTGCAGCACGTCGTCGGCCGCGTGCAAGGAGCCGACGCTGCGCGCAATGTACGCGCGCAGCGTCGGCGCCGTCTTCAGATAAAAGCTGCGGAACGCAGCTTGGTCCATGACGTTCGTTCGCGGCGTCAAGGCGTTGCAAGTCCCGCACTGCCGACAAGATGCACGTCATGCGCCCCGCTTCTTGGAGGAGGCCGTGACGAACACGAGGCGCAGGAGCGCGTTGAACAGCAGGCCGATGCCGAGCGCCGTGAACACCGCTGCCGGAAGCGTCAGACCCTGCACGACGAAAATCGCGATGCCGACGCAGAGCACCAGCACGCCCCAACCGATCGCGATGCCGATCTGCTCGTCGACGGGGCGCGGCGGAGGCGGACGCCAAGCATTCGCGACACTGTCCTTCGCGCCGTGCAACAGGAGCTTGCCCGCATCGCTGTTCAGGAAGTCGGTCAGCTCCTGCGGCGACGCGAATTTCGCGAGCAGCGCTTTCTGCACCTCGGTGCGATGGCGGATGTTGGCTCGAAGGTGTGCCGCCACCAGCGCGAGTACGAAGCCCACGAACGCAAACACGACTAGGACGATCACGACGGCCGGCATGGCAGAGTCTCCTCTCGAGCATTTGCTTGCATGACGCTGCTCGGCGGCAAGAAGTTAACAGCAGATTGGTGCCCGGGCGCGCCGCCAAGGCGCGCGCGGCCCAACGCTTCGGCGAACGTGGAGTGGTATGGAGCGGGCCAGTTCGGCGCCTGCCCTCATACGAATACGGAAATCGACTAACGCCCGAACCGCATTTTCCCCTTGGCCAAGTACCGACCACACCAGAATGGGAGACGTGGCGGAGGCTGTGATGGGGACGAAGGGCTCCCTTGGGCGACTAGGTTGGTGCACGGTGGTCGGGGTGAGCTCACGTGATGTGGCGTGGCCAACGGACTGGGTTTGAAACTGGGTGAGAGCGTTATGCGGCTTGCCCCATGCGACGTCAACAAACTCTCCGCCATTCTCCAGAGCGCTCGCACTCGTCTTTCGGCGCATCGCTCAGGTCAGCGTCGCAAAAGTACTCGCGGTATTTGTCGAATCGAGCGAAAGTATCCAGCTGAACGTCGCCGATAGACGGTGAGTACGAGGCGAGTTCTTCGGTTGTCGCTGATCGGCTCGTGAACGACTGCAATCGAACGCTCTTTACTCGTTAATGAGGGCCACTAGGTCCGTTCGGCCTGAGACGTTGTTCGGCCAAGATCGATCACTCGGCGCTCGCGCGCAACGCGGCCGTGGATGACGAGGGTCGAAAGCACCAGACCTATCGGGAGTAAGGGTCTTGTTCAATTGGTTGGCCGTGCAGGGTTTTGACTGATGAGATCGCGATGGTGTCGGGCTTCTGGTCGAGGCAGTTTCCACGCCGCGATTTTGTTCCCCGGAGTATCTGCGGCCCGGAGCTCCCAGCGCTGTTCTGTACGGATCGATATTCGCATGATCGCCCGCGATGTTTCGAAGACCGGCAAGAAAATCCGTCAGTCGGGAAATCGGTTCTCCGCTTATCACGCGGACTCATATTGAGAATGCTAGAAGCGGCATCGTAATTCTGGTCGTGCAGCGAGCCGGCACCATGAGCGAGCGGCGCCTCAGATCGTACATCGAACGGTTGTTGTTGCCGACAATGCGCGATTGCGTGCAGCGCGGCGACTGGCGTAGGCGTCCGTTGCGCCGCGATAGTTGTTACATCGCCCCGCGATGAATCCTTCTACCGGGAAAATTGAAAGGCTACCTTTCAAGGTAATGCTTGCCGCCATGATCGCCAGGGACCGATTGTTCCTATACGGAGAAAGCCGCGTTGCCGCGCGGGACCTTGGCCGGCACGTCGATGCACGCATTGCGAGAGGCGTAGCGATCCGGCCCGCGCTCATCGACGGATCTGCCGCCCGGCCCCTTTACCGACCGGCCCAGGCGCCGTTATCGACGGAAGCCCGTCGTGGCGCAATCGGCGTTACCATCACGAGCCTCACGCCGCACGAGCTGCGCATTACGCCGTCGTTTGGAGCGCAATGAACCTCCGCCAATTCGACCTGAATCTGCTCGTCGCCCTCGACGTGCTGCTCACCGAGCGCAACGTCACTCGCGCCGGCGAGCGCTTGTTCTTGAGCCAACCGGCCGTCAGCGGGATTTTGGCGCGCTTGCGCCACGCGTTTCAGGACGAGCTGCTCGTGCGCGTTGGCCGCAACCTCGAGCTGACGGCGTTCGCGGCAGATCTTGCGGGGCCCGTGCACGACTGTGTTCGTCAGATCGAGGACCTTCTGAACGTTCGCCGGCCGTTCGAGCCCGAGACCGCGCGCTGGTCGTTCCGCATTGCGGCCAGCGACTACGTCGTGTTTCTTCTACTCGGCGCGCTGCTCAAGTCGTTGGCCGAGCGCGCGCCGAATATCTCCGTGCGGTTCATGGCGCTCGATCCGTCCGCCGCCGATCGGCTCGCGGCCGGCGAGCTCGACTTCGCGGTGCTGCCCACGGAGCTCGAGCCGAGCCTGCCGTCGCTGCCGCTGTTCGAGGACTCGTGGGTCTGTGCCGTCTGGACGGGACACGCGCACACCGCGCCGCAGTTCACCATGGACGAGTTTCTTGCCGTGCCGCACCTAAGCTTTAGGCTTTCCGGCCCCGACCACGGCTCGATCGCCGAGAGCTACCTCGCGCAGCTCGGCTTCGAGCTCAAGATCGTCGCCTCCACCGAGAGCTTCGCGACCGCGCCGTTCTTGCTGCGCGACACTCCGTTCGCGACGCTCGTTCCGCGCCGGCTCGGCGAGCGGCTGACCAAAGCCGCCGACATCCGCCTCGTGGAGCTGCCGCTCGACATTCCGCCCCTGCGCGAGAAGCTGATCTGGAGCCCGCGCTACACGGCGAGCCCGGCGCACGCGTGGTTCCGCGCGCGGATCGCCGAGGTGGCGCAAGCGCTCTAGGGCCTCGTCCAGCCGAGGTATCGAGCGCCGCGATACTCGGTATTCGGCGATTTCATTTCCCAAGGCGGCCGGGCCGGCCAACGATTAGACGGGTTTGGCTTCAGTGTTCGGGAGGCGGCGTGAAACGCAGAGCGTTGTTGACCTCCGTTCTCGGCGCGACGCTCGTCGCGGCGCCGCCCGCCGTCGCGCATCACGGCACGCTCGTCTCGTACGACCGCGACAAGCAGTGGACGCGCGAAGCCGTCGTCACGCGGTTCAATTACGCGAACCCGCACCCGCAAATCTTTTTCGACGTCGCGGACGAGCAGGGCAACGTCGAGCACTGGTCCGGCGAGCTGCTGCCGAATCCGGCCGGTCTCCTGCGCGTCGGCTGGACGAAGGCGCGCTCGCTGAAAGCGCTCGCGCCCGGCACGAAGATCAACATCACGATCGCGCCGGCCCGCGCCGGCGGGGTCGTCGGCCTCGTGCTTCGGATCAGGAGCCTCGACGGCGCGGACCTCGTGTCCGACAGCGTGCCCTATCCCGAAGAGACCGTCGGCTCGTCAGCGCCGCAGCCTTGAGCCCGACGATGCGCTCCCGCCAGGCTCTGTTTACGCTCGCGGCCTTGAGCCTGGCCGTCGGTGCCGCGGTCGCTCAAGCGCCGCCGGGCCCACCGCGCGGCGGGCCGGGCTACCCGCAGGTTTACGACCCGAACATGCCGTTCGAGGCGCGCGACATCGCGGGCATCTGGACGCCGAACGCGGTCGGCTTCGGCGGCGGCGGGCGCTGCCGCGATTGCGGCGACCGCGGCTTCAGTCACGAGTTTCCGGAGCTCACGCCGGAGGGGCAGGCGGCATTCGACGCGAACATCCCTTCGTACGGCCGCGTGCTCGGCAGCGCCGATGCGGCGGCGCATCCGGAAGAGCACATCGGCCGCCGCCGTGCGCAGCCGCCGGCGCTCGGCAACGATCTCTATCAGCAGTGCAATCCGATGGGCATCCCGCGTGCGCTGCTGTACCCCGATCCCGTGGAGCTCATCGTGCTGCCGGACCGCATCCTGCAGCACTTCCAGTGGGGCTACGGGCTCCGCACGATCTGGATGGACGGCCGCACGCTGCCCAAGCCGGAAGAGATCGACATCACGCGCTGGTGGGGGTACGCCGTCGGGCGTTGGGAAGGCGACACGCTCGTCGTGACCTCGACGGGCTACGACCCGCGGACCTGGGTCGATCACTTCGGCTATCCGCACAGCGACATGATGGTGCTCGAGGAGCGCTACACGCGCATCAACTACGACACGCTCGAGCTGAAGATGACCCTGACCGATCCCGTCTTCTATCGAAAACCGTGGGTCTCGGAAACGAAACGCATGCACCTGATCCCGAGGGACTTCATTCAGTCGTCGGGCTGGAGCGGCTTGCTCGAGGATCTTTGCGCGCCCGTCGACGAGGTGGACACGTTCAATCGGCTGATTCGCGATCCGGCCGGCACCGGTCAGCCCGCACAGCCGCTCGAGCGCTAGTCAGCGCCTCGCGAGCTGCGCGTTCGCGCACTCGGCCATCACCGTCAAGAACCGCTGGTACGCGTCCTGCCCGACGACGAACGGATGCGCCTCGCCGGCGCGGCGGTTCGCGAGCCGATCGAGCTTCGCGCCGAATCCGTCGTAGAGCGGGTGATTCTGGATTTCCACGTCGACGCCGAGCCGGCGCGTCACGGCGCCGAAGCGCTCGAGCGATTGCACGTACTGCCGCAAGCCGTCGTCCGGGATCCGGTTGAAAAGGAGAATCGAGCCGCCGAAGAGCGCGGCCGTGTGGCTGCGCGCGCCGTCGGCGACGCGGAAGACGAAACCGAGCGCGCCCGGCGTGTGCCCCGGGATCAGCACGGGTGTGATCTCGACGCCGCCGAACACGATCGGCTCGCCGTCCGCGACGACGACGTCGCGGCGCGGCGGCGGCAACCCGGCCGCGGCGGGTGCCCCCGCCGGCGCCGGGGGCGGATTCTCGATGAGCTCCCAGTCGGCCGCGGACAGGGCGACGCGCGCGCCACGTTGCTGAAAATACGATGCGCCGCCGAAGTGATCCGAGTGGCCGTGACCTATGAGCACGTAGCGCACGTCGGCAGGATCGAGCCCGGCGGCGCGCATCTGCGGCAGCAGAACGGACTCGAGCTGGTCCGGATAGCCCGCGTCGATCAGCAGGATCCCGTCCGGCGTCGTCAGCGCCCAGACCACCGTGCCGCTCCTGCCGAGCGCGTACAGGTTGTCGAACACGCGCGTCGGCATGATCTCGGAATCGTCGGCGCGGTTCGGCCGGCCCGTCGTGCCGCACAAGAAGTCGACGGCCTCGCCCCATTCGCTGCCCGCGGCGGCCCGCGCGCGCTCGACGATCGCCGCTACCGCGGGGGAGTCCGCGGGAGCCGGCGGCGGTTGCGCCGAAGTGGCGGTCGTGAAAGCCAGGCCTGCAAGCAAGCACGCACGGCAACGCTGAGTCATGAGCCCTCCCGGTGCGGGAACGACACCACAGTTTCGCGCCCACGGAAAATCGTGCGCGGCGATTCCAGCCATAGATAGATGTGATTTCAGCGGCGACTGCGGCGGGCGGTAGCGTGCGAGTGTCGGCTCTTTCCGGGCAGTCTACGCATGCGATGGTTACGACGGTTGCCGGTGTTGGCCGCGCTGGCTTGGTGCGCGCTCACGTTCGCGGCGGCGGCGCAGCGTCCTCAGGCGCAGGCTCCGCGCTCGCCGCGCGCCGCGGCGCCCGTCGATCTCACGGGCAACTGGGTTGCGCAAATCACGGAGGATTGGCGCTGGCGGATGATCACTCCGCCGAAGGGCGACTATGCGTCCGTGCCGCTGTCGCCGCTCGGGCGCCAGGTCGCCGACAGTTGGGACCCGGCGGCCGACGTTGCGGCCGGCGAGCAATGCCGCGCGTTCGGGGCCGGCGGCCTCATGCGGCTGCCGACGCGCCTCCGAATTGGGTGGGCCGACGACGCCACGCTCAGGATCGAAACGGACGCGGGGCAGCAGGTGCGCGAGCTGCACTTCGGCCGTGCGACGCCGCCCGCCGCTCCGCCGAGCTGGCAGGGTTACTCCGCGGCCGAGTGGCTCGGCTCGCCGCCGTCGGGAAATCCGTTCGGCGGGCTCGTCGCGCCGACGCAGGAAGCCGCCGCGGCGCGCGGAGGCGGTGCCGTGGGGCGTTTCGAAGGCGCTTCGCCTCCCGCAGCACCGGTTGCGCGCGGTAGTCTCAAGGTCGTCACCACGAATTTGCGCCCGGGATACCTGCGCAAGAACGGCGTGCCGTACAGCGAGCAGGCCGTCGTCACCGAGTACTACGACCGGTTCGAATTGTTCAGCAACGACTACTTGCAAGTCGTCACCGTGGTGACCGATCCGCTCTATCTCACGACGCCGTTCGTCGTCAGCAACCAGTTCAAGCGAGAGCCCGACGACTCGAAATGGAATCCCACACCGTGCACGACGGATCCGCCGCTCGGCACGCTCCAGCGGCCGGGGTTTTGACGCAGATGCGCAAGGGAGACGGCGTGCTCGGCGTACGGAAGCTCGTCGGCTTCGCGCTCGCCTTTGTGATGCTGCCTTCGGCGGCGTTCGCTCAGAACGACGTGGGCGGCGATTGGGAGCAAGCCGGCGGCGGCATCTTCGGCTTTCAAGAGGAGTTCCTCGACCGCGGGGGCGGTCCCGATCTCGGCGACTACGCCGGCCTGCCGATCAACGACGCGCTGCGCTACAAAGCGTCGCTGTACTCGCCGTCGTGGCTCTCCGTGCCCGAGCATCAGTGCTTGCCGCATCCGTCGACGTATCAATACCGAAGCCCGGGCGGGCTCTCGATCGTCAAAGAGTACGATCCCGTGACGCAGCGGCTCGTGGCCTACCGCTTCTACGGCAGCTACGGCCTCGCGCGCACCGTCTGGATGGACGGGCGGCCGCATCCGCCCGCGAACGCGCGACACACCTTCGAAGGTTTTTCGACGGGCCGTTGGGAAGGCAACCGGCTGCGCGTCGAAACCACGCACTTGAAGGCGGGCTTCTTGCGCCGCAACGGCATCGCCCACAGCGATCGCGCGCGCATGATCGAGTACTTCGTGCGCTACGACGACTACATGACGCTGGTCACGGCAGTCGACGATCCGCTGTATCTCGACGAGCCGTTCGTCCGCTCGACGGACTTCAGGCTCGATCCGCGCGCCAACACTCGGCTTGCGGAGTTCGGCGGCTTCGCGAACGGCGGAGACAGCGAGGGTTTCGGCGCGAGCGACGTGTTCTACAAGTGCGCGCCGACGGAAGAAATCGCGATGGATCGCGGCCGCGTGCCGTCGTACATGCCGGGCGCGAACGATGACCTCGACATGTTCGCGAAGCGCTACGGCGTGCCGCTGGCGGCGGCGCTCGGCGGCAGCGCCACGCTGTATCCCGAGCTCGCCGAGCAGCTGCGTGCCGGCGGCGGCGAGATCGCTCTCGAAGCGCCCGCCGCGCGCTCGCGGCGCTCGCCCGAGCCGCCGGCCGCGGCGCCGACCGCGCCGACAGAAGTCACGTCGCTGCATGTCGCGGGACAAGTGTGGCTCGTCGCGGCGGGCGACCGTAACGTCGCCGTGCAGGTCGGAGACGAGGGCGTGCTCGTCGTGAACCCCGGGCCCGAAGCGCTGGCCGACGACGTGCTCGCGGAGATCCACGAGCTCGCGCCGGACAAGCGTGTACGCATCGTCATCCTCACCGACGACGACGCGCGGCACATCGGCGGCTCGGACAAGCTCGCGGCCGGCCCGACGCCGGACGCGCAGCGGGCCGCCGTCTTCGCGCACGAGAACACCGCGCTCCGCATCGCCGCAGGCGCGTTGGGGGATCGCGTCTCGCCCACCGACACATTTTTCCGCGGCACGCGCGAGATCTACTTCAACGGCGAGCCGATCGAGGTCATCCACGCGCCGTCGGCCACGAGCGACGGCGACGTGTTGGTGTACTTCCGCAAGTCCGACGTCGTCGTCGCGGGCGCGGTGATCGCGGATCTCACGTATCCCGTCGTTCGATTGAACGAGGGCGGCACCGTGAACGGCACGGTCGAAGCGCTGAACGACATCCTCGATATCACGATCGCGGAGTGGCGCGCGCAGGGCGGCACGATGGTGATCCCCGACCGTGGGCGGATCTACGACGAAGGCGATGTCGCCGAGTATCGCGACATGCTGACGATCATTCGCGATCGCGTGCGCGACGCAATCGACAAGGGCCTCACGCTCGAGCAAATCAAAGCTGCACGGCTCGCGCGCGACTACGACGGCCGCTACGGCGCCGAGAGCGGCCCGGCGTCGGCCGACGCATTCATGACGACGATGTACCAAAGCCTCAGCGCGCCGCCGAACTAGCGGCGCAAGGCATCGAGACGCAGAGGAGCACGCCAATGCAAGGGAAACTGCTTTCGCTCGCGACGCGCGCGACGCTCGCGGCGGCGGCCGTCGTGACGCTCGGCGCGTGGCCGACCAACGCCGCCGCGCATCATTCATTCGCGATGTACGACCAGAGTCAGTCGAGGACGCTGACCGGCAAGTTGACGCGCTTCATTCCCGGGGCGAATCACGCCCAGATGATCTTCGAGCTGCTCGAGCCGGACGGCACGGCCGTGCTCGACGCTGACGGCAAGCCGGCGCTCTGGGGCGTCGAAACCGGTCCCGCGGCGCGAATCGCGCGCCAGGGCGTGACGCCGGACAACTTCCCGGCGGGCACGATCATCACGGTCACGTTGAATCCGCTCCGCAACGGCAAGCCGTTCGGCGCGATGCCGAACGGCACGCCGATCGTGCACTGCGGCGCGTCGATGCCCGCAGGCGGCTGCACGCCCGCGACGGGCCGCGTCTATCTCGGGCAGAACGAGTGAGCGGAGGAGCGATGAAACGGAGCAGCATCGGTCTCATCGGGCTCGGGCTCGGGCTTGCGGGCGCCGCGAACGCGCAGCCGGGCGCGCCGCAGGGCTACTCGAGTCCGGAGCCGCCGCCCGGCATCGAGCCGCTGCCCGTCGATCTCTTCACGACGAAGAACTTCTACTTCGATCGCGAGTACTGGACCGACCCGCGCTACGCGCGCTGCAACACGCCCGCGCAGCTCACGAACATGTGGGTGGCGCAGCGCGTCGGCCACTGGGGCGATTGCAGCTTCGGCACGAACGTCGACGAGGTCGTGAGCCCGTATCCGTACGAGACGGCGAAAGAGCACTACGAAGCGCTCCTGGCCGAGGCCGAGCGCGCCGGCGGCGTCACGGCGCACACGCGCGAGACGCTGCCCGACTGGGACGGTTGGTACTTCCGCGGCACGTTCTCGCGGCCGCCGCCGGGCCAGTGGACGAACGGCAACACGCTGCAAACCGCAGCGATGCTGTCGCTGCTGACGCCGGAGTACCAGGAGCGCATGACGCAGATGAACTACCACGAGGCCGTCAACAACGCGCCGCAGTGGATGGCGTCGTTCTGCTATCCCGAAGGGCTCATGCGCTGGTGGTACGTCTGGGGCATCCGCGACATGGAGGTGCTCGTGACGCCGCGCCAGGTACAGTTCCTCGCGGGTGTCGCCGACAACTTCATCCGCAAGGTGCTGATCGGGCAGCGGCACGCGCAGCTGCTGCCGCAGTGGTACGGCGAGACGGTCGGGTTCTGGCACGGCGATACGCTGATCGCCTGGACGGCGAACGTGCAAGGCTGGACGACGAGCCACTCGATGTTCGAGTTCAGCAACGAGCTCGAGGTCATCGAGATCATCGAGCGCGCGCCCGACGGCGAAGGGCTGGTCGTAGAGGCCGTGTTCTACGACCCCGAAGCGTTCGTGCGGCCGCTGCGCATCGTCACGCCGTGGACCCGCACGGGCGGCATCGACGATCCGGAGCGGCGTTACAACTTCGTCGAGTGCCGCGTCGAGAACGGCATCGTGCTCGGCCCCGACGGCCGGCCGTCGCAGCTCACGCCGTTCGACGAAGGTTACATCGATTTCCTCGGCCGGCCGTGGGCGCAGAATTGGGAGAAGTTCTTCGAGCAAGGCTGGGAGCGGCCGCCGGCGCTCGCGCCGGACGCAAACTGATCAAAAAAGGGGGGCGCATGCTACGCAAAGAACGTCTGATCGCCGCGCTCGCGGTGGGCTTGGCTCTGGCCGGCCCGATGCAGTCGCAACCGGCGGACGCGCGGCAAGTCTTGATGCGCGCCGCGGAGGCGCTCGGCGGCGTCGAGCGCATCCAGGCGATCAAAACGATTCGCCTGCGCGGCTATGGACACGACGCGTACCAGGACGGCGGCAGCCTGATCACGACGGAGCCCACGGCGCCCGAGAAGATGACGATCGTCACGGCCTACGAGCGCGTCATCGATCTGCCGAACAACCGCACGCGCGTGCGCGCGAAGCAGTCGCGCGCGTTCGTGTTCGCGGCCGAGGCGATGATGACGGGTCGGCCGATCGATCAGGCGCTCGACGGCGACGTCGCGTTCGACGTCGCGCCGGGCGGCAACGCGCGGCGGCTGTCGAGCGAGGTCGCGATGCGGCGCCGCATGGAGCTGCTCGCGAATCCGATCGTCGCCGTGCGCGCCGCCCTCGACCCGGGCAGCCGCGTCACGAACCGCCGCGCGGAAGGGGGCGCCACGCTCGTCGACGTGGCGACGGCTTCGGGCGAGCGTTTCACGCTCGCCGTCACCGATGAAACGCAGTTGCCGCGTTGGGTCCGGTGGGTGGGCTCGCACGAGAATCTCGGCGACCTCACTTATCGCGCCGAGTTCAGCGCCTACGAGCCGTTCGACGGCGTTTGGCTGCCGATGAGCTTCAACGTCGTGTCGGACTTCAGGAACAACGTGCAGCTGCGCCTGCACGTCGACCGTTACGTGCTCGACGGCGACGTCGGCGACTTGGCGGCGCCGGCCGCCGTGCGCTCGGCGCCCGAGCCCGCGCCGGTCTACACCGTCGACGCGACCGTCGTCGCGGCCGGCGTTTGGCTACTGACCGGCAACGGTGGCGCGAACTCCGTGCTGCTCGAGTTCGAAGATCACTTGAGCCTGTTCGAGGTGCCGACGAGCCGCGCGTGGACGCACGCGCTGATCGAGAAGGCGCGCGCCACGGTTCCCGGAAAGCCCGTCACCGAGGCGATCATTTCGCACCATCACTTCGATCACACGGGCGGCTTGCGCACGGCGATAGCCGAAGGGCTCACGATCGTGACTCAAGCCGGCAACGTCGCGTGGTTCGAGGAGCTCGCCCGCCGCCGCGTGGAAGCGTTTCCCGACGCGCTGAGCCGCAATCCGAAGCCGCTCGAGACGCGCGCCGTCGACGATCACTTGCGGCTCAGCGACTCGAAGCTCACGGTCGACGTGTACCGCGTGGTGTCGAACGGCCACATGGCGCACGGGCTTCTCGCGTACGTGCCCGAGCACAAGCTGCTCATCCAGGGCGACCTCTTCGACATGAACTGGGAGGTCTACTTCTGGGGCAACACGTACGACGACAACGTCGCATATCGCAAGCTCGACGTCGAGCGCGACGTGCCGATTCACGGCCGAGTGCTGCCGATCGCCGAGGTGCGTGCGAAGCTCGCCGAGCAAACGCGCAACGCCGAGCGGCTCTGCGCTCGCGTCGAAGCCGCCGGTCTGTCGATGCCGGGGTGCCCGCTCGCGTGGGATGATTGAGGTGCGCGCGGGGACGATCGCGGGGCTCGCCGTTCCGGCGCTGCGGGTGCCGCCGCCGCGTCATGCGCGCTCGAGAAGGGTTGCGCGGATCGGGCGACCGGTGCCAGGCTGTCCGCCGCACATCTGGCGCCACTGCGACCGACGGGTGAGACGATGACGATGCGATTCTTTGCAATGACGGGGCTTGCAGTGGCCGTTTGCGCGGCGCTGGCACCGACCGAGCTGCAGGCGCAGAACCGCTCGCAGGAGCGGGCGTGCGCCGCTCTGGTCGACTGGTCGCAAGGTCCCGACGATCTGACGATCACCGAGGCGCGCTTCTACGCGAACCGCACGGCCCCCGCGGGCCCAGGCGCCACGACGACGCTGCCGCCGCACTGCCACGTTGCCGGCAGCTTCGAGCAGCGAACGGGCGTCGACGGCAAGCCGTACGCCATCGGCTTCGCGCTGAACTTGCCGGCCGAATGGAACGGGCGGTTCCTGTTCCAGGGCGGCGGCGGGTTGAACGGCGCCGTGCGCGAGCCGACCGGAGGGCAGGCCGCCGGCGGCCGCAGCGCGCTCGAGCGCGGCTTCGCCGTCGTCTCGACGGACAGCGGGCATCAGGGCAGCGGCTTCGACGGCAGCTTCATGGCCGATCAGCAGGCGCTGCTCAATTTCCAGTTCCAGGCGAATGCGAAGACGACCGAAGTGGCGCTGCCGATCGTCGCGGCGTTTTACGGCGACGCGCCGCATCACAAGTACTTCGTCGGCTGCTCGACGGGCGGGCGCGAAGGCATGGTCATGGCGCAGCGTTATCCGTTTCTCTTCGACGGCATCGTCTCCGGCGCGCCTGCGATGCGGACGACGATCAGCAATCTGGCGCTGCGCTGGATCAGCCAGCAGTACGTGCAAGCCAAGGTGGAGACTCCGCGCGACCCGTTCACGCCGGAGGAAGAGAAGCTCGTCATGGGTGCGCTGATGCAGCGCTGCGACGCGCTCGACGGTCAGGCGGACGGGCTCATCTTCAATCGCACTTCGTGCGACTTCGACCCGACGGAGCTCGCTTGCTCGGCGTCGCTGCGCGGCGGGCAATGCCTCGCCGACAACAAGGCCCAAGCGCTCGCGCGCGCGATGGGCGGCCCCGTGAACGCGGCCGGGCTTCCGGTTTACGTCTCGTATCCGTACGACTCCGGCATCGACGACTCGGGCGGGCTGCCGGGGCTGCTGCTCGCGGGCGGCAACCCGCCGATCGGCCCGAACGGCGCCGAGCTCGTGGAGCAGAACGTCGACGCGGAATTCCTCGACGCCATCACAGCGAACGAAGCGCTCGGCAGCACGGCGACGTACTACAACTTGACCTCGTTCATCGGCAACGGCGGCAAGCAGATCTTCTATCACGGGGAAGCGGATCCGTGGTTCTCTGCGAACGACACGGTCCGCTACTTCGACGAGATCGGTGAGGCGAATGCCGCCGTGCAGCCCGTCGACGAGTACGGTCGCCTGTACCTCGTGCCCGGAATGGGCCATTGCCAAGGCGGCGAGCTGACGCCCGATTCGTTCGATCTCCTGACGCCGATCGTCGAGTGGGTCGAGAACGGCGCGGCGCCGGAAGCCGTCACGGCGACGGGCCGGTCGATGCAGGGCCAGAGCCGGCCGCTATGCCCGTATCCGAGCTACGCGCACTATTCGGGCGGCGACGCGGCTGACGCGCGCAGTTACGAGTGCCGGACGCCCTGACGCCGGCGCGGGGCCGCGGTGGCCGAGCGCTTGGTGGCAATCCCATAGTCCGGGCGAAGCGCCGTCCGGCAGCACCGATACCTTCAGCCGTTCATTTGCCTTGACCGGAAGCGATGGCGCGGCGCGGTCGACCGAATTGACCCCGGACCGCTCCCGGCCGGAATCGTAGTGGGGATCGCGCCGGTTCCGGTTCTCGTGGCTCCACGCGTTCCGAGCTTGTTCCACGGTCGCGGTGGCACGGTCAATGCATCGCGGCCAATATGAGCGCGCGCGAGACTGACCAAGCGGACCACCGCGCCAGCAGACGTTCCACCATCCAGCGCCGCGCCCTACTGCGGGCGATTCAGAATCGTCTCGAAGTGCCGATGCTCGTGCTGGCACTCGTCTGGATCGCGATCTTCATTGTCGAGACGGTCCGCGGCTCCAGCACGGTGCTGACGGCGGCAGGTTACGCGATCTGGGGTTCGTTCATTCTCCAGTTCGCGGTCGAGATCATCGTAGCGCCGCGCAAGCTTCACTACGTCAATCGCAATTGGCTCACGATGTTGGCGCTGGCGCTGCCCGCGTTGCGGGTTCTGCGCGTTGTGCGTATTGCGCAGCTTGCTCGAGTGTCGCGCACAGCCGGTGCGTTGCGTGGCGCACGGCTTGTACGCGTCGTCTCGTCGGTAAATCGCGGTATGCGCGCATTGCGGGCGACGATGAGGCGCCGCGGCTTCGGCTACGTGATGTTGCTAACGGCGCTCGTCGTCGCCGCCGGCGCGGCCGGAATGTACGCGTTCGAGCCGACCGCCTTCGACGGTTATGCAAGCGCTCTGTGGTGGACGGCGATGCTCGTCACGACGATCGGTTCTCAGTATTGGCCCGAGTCGCCCGAAGGGCGCGTGCTCTGCCTGCTCCTGTCAGTGTACGGCCTCGCGATGTTCGGTTACGTGACCGCTACTCTTGCGACGTTCTTCATCGGTCGCGATAAGGAGCAGCGCTCGTCACTTTCGACCGTGGAATCGATGGCCGCTTTGCGGCATGAGATCGCCGAGCTGCGCAAGCAGCTCCAGGTCCGTGACAAAGAGGACGAGCGCGGAAGCGGTGGGGCGGTGCAGAGCCGGTAGGGCGACGGCCGTGACGCGGTCAGCCCCGTTGCGGCATGTGGCATCCCCGCGGATGCAGGAATGCGGCGGCACGACGATCCATGCCCTGGCCCCTG
>Ga0073934_10006210_pt1 | contig 17593 bp, 10 predicted proteins | sample LarsenN4metaG_FD_76834 | JGI IMG/M metagenome (GOLD analysis project Ga0073934, IMG submission 76834) | Hot spring sediment bacterial and archeal communities from British Columbia, Canada, to study Microbial Dark Matter (Phase II) - Larsen... ... | reverse complement strand
TGCGCGCGGACTTTGGGCTGGCTCACGATGGGGATGCCGACCGGGTTCTGCTCTGTGACGAAACGGGGGCCCTGGTGGACGGCGACGACATCATGGTCATTGTCGCCCGGGAAATGCTGCGGGAAGGCAGCCTGGCGCAACAGACTCTCGTCGCCACGGTGATGAGCAACGCGGGGGTGGATGCCGCCCTGGCCGAGTCGGGTGGACGGGTGGTGCGCACTGACGTAGGAGATAAAAACGTCATTGATGAGATGCTGCGGCACGGATTCAACTTTGGCGGCGAACAAAGCGGGCACATTATCTGCCGGGACCACAGCACGACGGGCGACGGGCTGGTCGCGGCATTGCAGGTGTTGCGCATCATGAAGACCCGCAACCAGCGTTTATCAGAACTGGTGCGGACCTGGAAACGCTTCCCTCAGTTGGTTGCAAGCGTGGTCGTCCGGGAAAAACGGCCGTTCGAGGAGTTGGACGGCGTGTTGAGCCTGGTCGCGCAGGCCGAGGCCGCGGTCAAACCCGGAGGCGGGCGGGTCATGCTTCGATATTCCGGCACCGAGCCGAAGGCGCGCCTGCTGATCGAGGGACCCGAACGCACGGTTCTGGATCACTGGTGCAACGTCATTTGCCAGGCCATTCGCAAGAACGTGGGGGCCTGAGACTCCGGCCACAACCGTTGATTCAGCCGCAACATCGTCTGGCAGTTCTCGCGGGCAGCCGCCGATCATGAAGCCGCCGCCAGCCAGCACTCGGCTGAGAATCATGGTTCGTGGGGCCGTGCAGGGCGTTGGGTTTCGTCCGTTTGCGCATCGGATCGCTCGAGAATTCGGGTTGATGGGGTGGGTGATCAACAGCCGGCAAGGCGCCACGGTGGAAGTGGAAGGCTCGGAGGCCGGAGTGCGAGGGTTTCTGACCCGGTTACAGGCCCGCAAACCGCCGCATTGCGTGATCGAGAGTCTGGAGCCGCTCTGGCTCGATCCGGTGGGCTATACCGACTTCGAAATCCGGCCCAGCGAGGATACCGGGGAGGTCAGCGCGTGGATCCTTCCTGATATCGCGACGTGCCCCGCCTGCCTGGCGGACATTAGGGATCCGCGGAACCGTCGTTACCGTTACCCTTTCACCAACTGCACGCATTGCGGGCCGCGCTTCACGATCATTCGCGCGTTGCCCTACGACCGGGTTAACACCTCGATGCGGGCCTTCCCGCAGTGTGAGCAGTGCCGGGCAGAGTATGACAATCCCGCCGACCGGCGGTTTCATGCCCAGCCCAACGCCTGTCCAGCGTGCGGTCCCCACCTGACCTTATGGAACAGGCGGGGCCAGACGTTGGCTGAAGGCGATGAGGTGTTGCGGGCCGCGGCCGACGCGCTGCGGGAGGGAGCGATCGTCGCCGTCAAGGGTCTGGGTGGCTTTCATTTAATGGTCAGGGCGGATGATGAGCAGGCCGTGCAGACCATGCGGCAACGCAAAGCCCGCGAAGAGAAGCCCTTCGCGCTGATGTTCCCCACCTTGCGACAAGTGGAGGCGCTCTGTGTGGTGAACGCCCTGGAGCGTCGCCTGCTTGCCTCGCCGGAAGCCCCCATAGTCCTGCTTCATCGGCGCGGAACGCCTGAACGTGCCGGGGTCCGGATTGCCGCCGGGGTGGCCCCTGGTAACCCATGGCTGGGGATCATGCTGCCGGCCAATCCCCTGCACCATCTGCTGCTCGGCGAGCTCGGACAGCCGGTCGTGGCGACCAGCGGGAATCTGTCGGATGAGCCGATCTGCATCGAAGAACATGAGGCACTGGAGCGTTTGGGCCGAATCGCCGAGGTCTTCCTGGTGCATAACCGTCCCATTGTCCGGCATGCCGATGATTCCATCGTGCGGGTCGTGGCCGGGCGGGAACTGGTTCTACGGCGGGCGCGTGGTTTCGCTCCGCTGCCGGTACCGCTGCCCGCTCGCACGGCGCAATCGGGGCCGGGCAAACCGACCGGGCACAGCCGGGGTCAAAGCGTGGTTCTGGGGGTCGGCGCGCAGATGAAGAGCACTGTCGCCCTCGGCGCGGGGCAACAGATCTTTCTGAGCCAGCATATCGGTGACCTGGAAAACGAGCAGGCTTTTGCCGTCTTTCGGCGCGCAGCGCAGGACCTGCAGGAGTTGCTCAGGGCCCAAGCCACGCTGGTGGCCGCCGACGTCCATCCCGACTATCTCTCCACCCGTTACGCCCGGGAGCTCCCCCTGCCCTTGCACGCTGTCCAGCATCATCACGCGCATGTGCTGGCGTGCATGGCAGAGAATGGCCTGGAGCCGCCATTGCTGGGTGTGGCCTGGGATGGCACCGGCTACGGGCTGGATGCAACGATCTGGGGAGGAGAATTCTTCCACGTCACCGAAACCACTCTGGAACGGGTTGCCCATTTTCATCCGTTTTGCCTTCCCGGCGGCGAGCGAGCGGTGCGCGAGCCACGCCGGTCAGCCCTGGGGCTCATGGTCGAAACGCTGGGCGAATCCGCGTTCGAAGACACTTCCTTCGCCACTTTGGGCGCTTTCAGTGCGGCGGAATTAAAGCTCCTCCGACAATCCCTGGTCCGGCGCATTCAGTCGCCCGTGACGACCAGCGCGGGTCGGTTGTTCGACGCCGTGGCCAGCCTGCTGGGCATACGACAAATCGCGCACTATGAGGGGCAGGCCGCTATGGAATTGGAGTTCGCGGCCGGCAGGACACGGACCCAGACCGTTTATCCCTTCAGTCTCGATTCCGAAGCAACCGCTGATTCAAGGCTGTCCACTGACGCACCGACGGCATCCACGGGCAACCGGGGAGTTGTGGTCAACTGGAAGCCCATCGTCCACGCGCTCAGGTCAGAGCGCCGCGCCGGAACGGCGAATGCTCTCATGGCCGCACGCTTTCACAACACGATGGCCGCCACGGTTCTGGGGGTAGCGCGGCGTTTCGCGCTTCAGCGTGTGGTGCTGAGCGGAGGTTGTTTTCAAAACCGGCGGCTGGTAGAGACCACCGTTCGGCTCTTGCGCCGCTCGGGCTTTCAGCCATATTGGCACCAGCGGGTGCCACCGAATGACGGTGGCGTTGCGTTGGGGCAGGTTTTTGCCGCGCGACGTGTCCCGACATGAAACCAACTTAGGAAGTCTATGTGTCTGGCAGTGCCAGGGCGGGTGGAAAGCATCCATGGTGAAGATCCTCTGTCGAGGACCGGGAAGGTGAGCTTTGGCGGGGCGGTTAAGGAAGTTAACCTGGCCTACGTGCCGGAGGTTAAGGTGGGAGACTACGTGGTCGTGCATGTGGGTTTTGCCCTGAGCATTGTGGATGAAGAGGAGGCGACCAAAGTCTTTGAGTATCTCAAGGAAATGGAGGACCTGAGCGACCTCAAGTCGAACGCCTGAAGGCTGCGCCCTTGGCCCGCACTCCTGGCTATTCCCCCACCGCCCGCCGCCCTGCCAGAAGCCATTCCCATCGAGTCTGGCCCAACACCACCCCCAGCACCACCAGGGCCATCGCGGCCCCGAAGGTCCGTGTGATGGCCTCGCCCAGGCAGAAGTGAGCCCAGAGCATGGTGCTCACAGGGATCAAGTTGTTGAACAAATAGACCTCGCTGGTCCGCCAGCAGCGCAGCGCGCTGTTCCATAAAGCAAACGCGGCAATGCCACCTCCCAGAACGCAATAGGCCTGCACTGCAAGGAGAGCTGGCGCCAATGGCAGGTCCCGCCCGAGGCACTCTACCACACCCACGGGCATCAACAGAACGCCAGCCCGCCACATGGTTTGTGCGGTGACCGTCGCTCCAGACAACTCCGTGCCCAGTGAGCGACACTGCCGGCCAAACTGGGTCCACAAGACACTGCACCCCAGCCCGAGGGCCTCGCCAACCCAGTGGCCGTGGCCCTGAGCCAATGTTGGCCAGAACAACACCACGACCCCGGAAAGTGCCAGGGCGGCCGCGCCGTAGCGGCGTGCCATCTCGCGCCAGCTTCCAGACGTTTTGCCTTCCCACAGCAAGGCCCAAACCGGGGAGGCTCCCAGGTAAAGCGCCACGTGCGAGACGGACGTAAGCCGCACCGCCCAGTTGAAGGCTACGATGTAGACCGCCAGGCTTAACGCGCTTCGGCGCCACAACAGACGCCTCAAGTCATCACGGACCATCTCGCGTGGCCCCAACCAGGAAGTCCACCGCAGAATGGCCAGCATCAGCAGGCCTGCACACAGGAAGCGGGTGCCGCCAGTCCAGACCGGCGGCCACGATTGAAGAATGAACTTCGTGCCGGCGTTGCTGGCGCCCCAGAGACCAACCGCAAGAAAAAGTGAAACCGCGATCGAGCCGTGGCTTCGAGACGACGGGTTCACTGCTCCGACTCAGGGCCGGACTACATGCTGAGTTTGCCCAGCGGACGCTCGAAGGCCGCTCGAGCCGGCGCCTTGACCAGGGCTTCGGCGGTTTGGTCCGTGCTTTTTGTGATCAAGGCGAATGGCAACGCCACCAAAAACAGTGCCGCCCCGCCCACCGTTCCTGCCACGCAGAAAGGCCGGACAAAAACCGCATCCACCGCAACAGCCTCCGGACTGCCGTCGGGAAGCGCCGGGCTGGACAGGGTCCCGCCCAAACCCACCGCCAGGGCGCAGGCGATGCAGACAAGACGTTTTCTCATGGGTGAACGCTAGCCCGGCGGCGCTGCCTCTGTCGAACAAAAAGGGAGTTTGGTGTTGCGGCAGCGCATCCGATGAGGCCATGGTTGAGTTTCGTGAAAACGGTAACGCCCCCGGACCGCTTTCGGTTTGAGCGCGAGTTGCTGGACCGCGGCCTGACTCGCGTGGCCGGCGTGGACGAAGCCGGACGCGGACCCCTTGCCGGGCCGGTCGTCGCGGCAGCAGTCGTGCTGCCTTCAGCCTGGGTGACCGACGGGCTCCCGTCCGGTCTGGCCGGCCTGAATGACTCCAAGCAACTGACTGAGCGGCAACGGGAGGATTATTTCGAGTGCCTGATGAGCACACCCGGGGTTCATCACGGCATTGCCGTGATTCCCGTGGAGGTGATTGACCGGGTCAACATCCTGCAGGCGACTCACATGGCGATGAATGAAGCGTTAGCCCGGCTGCCCTCGCCGGCGGAGCACGCCCTGGTGGATGGCAGGCCGGTGCCCCGCCTTGCCCTGAAGCACACGGCGGTCGTGAAAGGCGACTGCTTAAGCTACAGCATTGCCGCTGCCAGTGTGCTTGCCAAAGTCACCCGGGACCGGATCATGATTGAGCTGGACCGGCGTCATCCGGGGTACGGCTTTGCGATTCACAAGGGTTACGGCACGGCGCAGCACCGCGCGGCCCTTGCGGCGCTGGGACCGTGCGCCGCGCACCGACGCTCCTTCGCCTGGAGCAAGCCACGCCAGATGGGGCTGTGGTGAGACCGCGAGCCTCGCTCCGGCCACAGGCGGTTGTGTCAGGGGGATGGAGTGGCGGGTTACTACTTCACCTTGACCACCCACCCTGTTTTGAGCTCGCCGGAGCCGCTGTAGGTGGCTTTGCTACGATCTTCCTGCACCGTATCCAGGGTAATCTCCCCGTAGAGTTTCTCCTCCGAGAAGACCACCACGCCCTTGTCATCCTTGATCTCGGACAATTCGTAAACCTTGAGTTTCTCGCCCGGCTTGAATCCGTGCTTGCTGCCGAGGGAAACGACGACGGTGCTCTTGTTGACAACGGCCAGGATCTTGCCCGGGGTTTCGCGGAGCGCATTCAGGGCCGCCGCCTCCGCGGCTTGTTGCGCCTGGGCCTTGGCTGCCATGTTCCTGGCGCGTCCGGATGGCGGCGGGTTGTAGGCCATGAGTTCCTGGACAATATTCGTTACCGCTTTGCAGGTGGCCTTGCCCAGCGCGCTGTTCATGAAATCCTTGTTCTCGAAACCAATGTTTCCCCCGTGTCCCTGGACCGCCACCCCCACATCGAAGGCCAGCCCCTTCTCCGAGGCGGTTGCCGAACCAGACTTGACGATCTTGCGGGTGTAAACGTCCACCAGCCGCCAATCAATGCGCACGTCGTCGGTGCTCTGGCCGACCTTCAGCCGCCCGCCACTGAAGGGCACAAATCCCCCGAGGTCCACGCCCTTCTTGTTATGACCAAAGCGGGTCACCTTGCCCTTGAACATGAAATCCGCTGCAGCCCATCCCCCCTTGTCCACGCGCTGCTGCTCGTTGACGTAGCCCTGGTTGCCCAACTCGATTTCGCCCGCCAATTCCCTGAGGCTGGTGGATTCCACCATTTCGTATTTGCCGAGGCGTGTCAGCTCGGTGATGAGCATTTCCGCAAGGCCTTCACCCAGGGCGGGCTGCCAGGCCAGGATAGCGTTGATGTCGCCCTCCAACGGAGCCACAAACATGGTGGGTTTGCCGGAGTCGGGCGTCGCCGTGGATTGCGCATGCGCCAGGAGGGTGGCGCCTGCCAGCATGAGAAGAAAGAGGATTCGTTTCATGCGATTTAGCTTAGTACGGAGGGCGTTTTTTTGCAAACCCCAAGAGGAACCCTCAGGGCCGCGATTCAGACACGGTCCGGACGGCTGGTTGACAGGAAAAACCGGGGCATGTAGGGTTGGTCGCCAAGCAGTGGTGGTATGAGCACTTATCTCAACCAACACGTCTTGGTGCTGAACCGGCTGTGGCAGGCAGTGAATGTCTGCACCGTGCGGCGGGCCCTCACCCTGTTGTTCGAGGGGCATGCGCAGGTCGTACTCGGGGATGAGGATGGCGATTTTCAGACCTATGACTTTCGCCAATGGCGTGATTTCTCCCAGCAGGAACCACACCCGGAATGCATCCATACCGTTTCCTTCAAGATTCGTATTCCACGCGTCATCCTGCTGGTGGTGTTTGATCGCCTGCCTCGCAAAGAAGTCAAGTTCACGCGACACAATATATTTGAGCGCGACCGGAACACCTGCCAGTACTGCGGCAGAGTTTTTGAGCGCAAGGATCTCAACCTGGACCATGTGGTGCCCCGGGACCGGGGTGGTCCCACGACGTGGGAAAACATCGTGTGCTCCTGCATCGAGTGCAACACCCGCAAGGCCAACCGGACGCCAACCGAGGCTGGCATGCACCTGATCCGCCGGCCGAAGCGGCCGAAGTGGCGGCCTTTTGTCCAGGTCAACCTTGGCATCGCGCAACACGAGAGTTGGAAGCATTTCCTCGACGTCGCCTATTGGAACGTGGAATTGGGCGAAGACGTCGGGTAGGCCGGAAGCGCGCGCTTCGAGTTGTTACATGCCGTCAGCGTTGATGGGCGCTGGCGGCTGCGAACTTTTTCCCCAATACAGTCTAAGAAATCGCCAGGTCCCGGGTCATGGTAGATGAAGCCTTGCGCAAATGCGCGGGAGCAGGAAACGATGACAACCGGTCTAACGGGGTGTGGGTAAAGCAGCACCAGAGGGCATGACCGTGGCTGAAGCAGACCACCGCACGCGGAGCGCGCAGGCCCGTGAGACAATCGAGGGGTTGTTTCTGGGTTTAGAGGCGCCGCTGTTGAGGTATGCAGTGCGACTAACGAAGGATATGGCTCTGGCTGAGGATATTGTGCAGGAGGCCTTCCTCAAGCTGCACCATCAGTTCGAGGCGGTCCGGCAACCGCAGCGATGGCTTTACCGCACAGTGCATAACCTGGCGTTGAACCAGCAGCGCGACTCGGGGAAGATCGTTCCGCTGCCCCAGGCCGATTGGCAGACGGAGGTGGAGCCCCCAGACCAGACGGATCCACAACCGCTACCCGATGAGGAAATCGCCCGCTCCGAACGTCTCGGGCAGGTGCGGCTGGGGCTCGAGGCTCTCGACGAACGCAGCCGCCGCCTGCTCCACCTGAAGTTCCACGAGAATTTGTCCTACAAGGAAATCAGTGAGCGCACCGGGCTAACGCCCGGTCATGTTGGTTACCTGCTCCATCATGCGCTCAAGGCCCTGGCGGCTGAACTGACGCGAGGTGGTTTAATACCATGAGCAATGATTTTCCAGAGTCCCCCCAGGAGGTGGTTGAGGCGCAGTTGACCGCGCTGATCCTTGGCGAGCTGGAGCCCAACAAGGCCCAAGAAATCCGCGATGCGCTCGCCGGGTCGGTGGAACTTCGCACCCTCTACCAACGGCTCCAACGCACAGCGGAACTGGTCCGGGAGGCCGATCGGGAGAGTGGCGAGGAGAGCTTGATGGCCGGTGGATCCTTGCGTCTTTCTCCCTCAAGGCGGGCAGAGCTAGTGGCCCGGCTCAAAGCCAAGCCCACGGCTTCGCTTCCAGCTCCCGCACGAAATCGCATCCGGTGGTACATTCCGGCGACGGTCGCCGCCGTTCTGGTCGCCCTGATGGGGCTGTCGGCCTTGATCCTCTCAAGTTCCCGAAAGGCTCATTCGCAGGCCCGCGTGTCGGGGAGGGGCACCCTCTCTGATGGCGAGGAGCGCCGCGCCCCGCAGGCTGGCCGAGAATATGCAAGGCCAGACGGGCTGAGGCAGATCGAATTGGCCTACAAAGCCCCGCAGCAGAACCAGCGCGCGGCGGGCTTCCTCCTCCCTTCAGTTTCGACGGACGATGGGGTTCGGGAGCCTGGAGCCACCACGAGGGGAGACACGACGCCAAAGCCGCGTTCCCATGTCCTGTATCTGCCCGCAGGCGGCGCCGAGGTCACGGAGACCAAGAGCGGCAGGCTGCTTTTTACGTCTCCGCGACCCAGCGCGAACGGCATCAGCCATGAAACCGAAGTAAGAGACGGGGTGGCGATGAAGATGACCCGGCCCGCGCCGGGCCAGGATCAGAACACAGCCTGGTTCGGATACGGCGTAACCGCTCCTGGGCAACCTGCAAGTGGCGCTGAGTCTGCTGGCACCTTGGGCAGCGCGGGTGTCCCGACGGTGAAGGACGCATTCTTTCGCAGTGAATCGGCCTCGGTGAAGCCAGGGGGAGGCGCCGTGAATCTTGCCGACGAACCGAAGATGGAGACACTGGCGCCACTGCCTCTGACCCTGCCCGCCCCTTCCTTTAAGGGCACTCCGACTGACCTCAGCACGGTCTCGAAAGAAGATCGGGAACTGATGCAGGAAGAGGGTAAGAATGCCCAGGCGGCGTCCGCAAAACTTGGAACGATTGCGGAGACCGAGAAGGCGGCTGCCCGTGGGAACTTCGGCGCAAGCTCACTCCGGTTCCAACGCGATGAGCAGGCGCGGCAAGGAGCTCACAGCGTGTTGGAGTCGCTCACACTCTCTCGGGAAGATTGGTCCAGGCAAGAGAGCCTTCGCGACCTCCCAGCACTCGGTGACCGGCCGGTCCTGGGAGCGCAGATGCGGGATGAAGTCTCCGACCGATTGAAGGAAAAGACCGGTAAGGCGGCTGGACCCGGATCTGGAACAGAAGCGGCTGCTCCAGCGAGTGCGGAATCCCGAGTGGCGGGGGTCACTCCATCCGGCCCAAGGTCACTGGAACGATCCCAAGCGGCTGTGACTTCCGACCTGGTGCAACGCCCCGGAAGCATCACCTTGCCAAAGCCGAGCGCCGACATCGAGAAACCTGAAAGGTCAACACAACCCGGCGCAGTGTGGCCGGAAACACAAGGGCCACGCCTTTCCGCGGTGAATGCGAACCACGAGAAGAGGGGTTGGAGATGGTCTGAATTTGACAACGAGTCCATGTTAGACCGTTTGGCTCCCGAAGCACTGAACCAACCGGCGGCCATCCACTCCAAGAGCCAAAGGGGGGTGATCGAGGTTGAGGCCACCACCACGTCCGAGAGCGAAAAGAAGCTCGCGGAGTCCGCCCAGAGATCGGTCACCACCGCGCCCTCTCACATTGGGGGCAAGACTGTGACAGCAGTGGATTTCACGAGGTCGCCAGCCGACCAGTCCCGGGTAAAGGAACGGGGTGAATCGCGCGAGGATCCCCCCATGATCAAGAGCACGACAACGAACGCGCCGGTTCCACAGCCTGAACTCCCGACCGCCGAAAACGCGTTCTCGACGTTTTCTCTGAACGTAGCAGACGTGTCCTTCAAGCTGGCCGCGGCCAGTCTGGAGAAAAACCTGCTGCCCGACCCCATGACCGTGCGCGCGGAGGAATTCCTCAATGCCTTCGACTACCGGGACCCTGAGCCCCCGCCGGGAGTGCCGGTTGGTTTCACGTGGGAGCGCTGTCGTCATCCCTGGGTCCACAATCGCGATCTTTTGCGGCTGGCGCTGAAAACGGCGGCGCAGGGCCGGGAAGCAGGCCGCGCTTTGAACCTTGTCGTGTTGCTGGACAACTCTGGCTCGATGGAGCGCGCGGACCGCGTGCGGATCATTCAGGAATGCCTGCGTGTGCTCGCGACGCAACTCAAGGCCGCGGATCGCCTGAGTGTGGTCCTGTTTGCCCGAACTGCCCGTTTGGCGGTGGACGGCATCGCGGGAGACCAGGCTGCGCCAGCGCTGGAAAAGGCGGGAGAGTCCCCGCCACAAGGTGGCACCAACCTGGAGGAAGCCTTGAACCTGGCCTACGCGACTGCCGCACGGCACTTCCTCAGCGGCGGGGTCAACCGGGTGGTATTGTTGACCGACGGAGCGGCGAACCTGGGCGATGTGGAGCCAACCTCACTTCGCCGGATGGTTGAGCTGCGGCGGCAGCAAGGCATTGCGCTGGACTGCTTCGGGATCGGCTGGGAGGGCTATAACGACGATTTGCTCGAGGCTCTGGCCCGCAACGGCGACGGCCGTTATGGTTTTATCCATACGCCCGAAGCCGCGTCCACGGAGTTTGCGGCCCAGTTGACCGGCGCGCTGCAAGTGGCAGCCTCCGATGTGAAGGTGCAGGTGGAATTCAATCCCACGCGCGTCACAACATGGCGCCAGATCGGTTATGCCAGGCATCAGCTCAGCAAGGAACAGTTCCGCGATAATACGGTGGACGCGGCTGAACTGGCCGCCGCCGAGGCCGGCAACGCCCTGTATGTCCTGGAAGTGAACCACCGTGGTCAAGGTCCCCTGGCGGTGGTGCGCGTGCGCTTCAAAACTCCCGGCACGCTGGATTACCGTGAAATGGAGTGGACGGTGCCATACCAGGGTACGGGCGCCACGCTTGAGAAGACCTCCGCCGCCATGAGACTGGCCGCGGCGGCAACGGGATTTGCGGAGTGGCTGGCTGGCAGTCCTTACGCGGCAGAAATCACCAGTGAGCGCCTTCTCGGCTGCCTCCAGGGAGTGCCAGAGGCCTTTGGCGCGGATACCCGGCCGCGGAAACTCGAGTGGATGATTCGCCAGGCGGGAGCACTGGCCGGTCGCTGAGAAAACACACCTCGCGAGAGCGCATGGAATCGAACCAATACACATCGTTGCCTTGTTATGAAAACCATTAGATCCGGCCCTCGATACATCGTGCCCGGTAGTTGGCTGCTGTTGTTGGCCAGCCTTTGCCTTGCTGGCGAGCAGAGGTACCTTGGCAAGGGGGCACAGCCACAGGGAGTATTCCAGTCCGCACCAGCAACGAACCTTTGTTTGGATGAACCGGTTGCCCACAGCAGCAGGCTTCTGATTGCTCCACGTCCGCCCTCTGGCGGGAAGGGCATAAACGGGTTCAGACCATCGAGCAACCTGGTGGAGACCAATTCTTGGGTGACTCTGCCCTCTGCGGCGAGGCCGACGAATGGGTTCGTGCTGCCCTTCGGGGGGCGGATTCCTCCCGGACTTTACAGCGCGAAGCCCTGGTCAGGACTGGTGTTGGTTCCCGCACCGATGGATGAGAGCATTGTTGTTCCTCGACACTCGGCGGATGACCTGGCGCAACGCCTCATCCGTCCCCCCCTCTACCTCGAACCGAGAAGGTGATTTATGTTGAGGTTGACCAGGGGCAACGGCGCGAGGCTCGTCCTTTACGCGTGTTTAACTCTGAGCGTGCCATGGGCTCCGCTGCGCGCAGCAGAGGTCACCAACCAGGTCGAGCTCGAGCGCGTTTCCGTCGCCGGCGGCATTGAGGAGGGCAAAGCGCGCCTCACCATCGAGGCCAATCTGCTCGGCATGGGTCCACGCACGGAGAAGCCGCTCTTTTCCACGCAGATCGAACAACTTGTGCGCGTGAGTCCGGATCGCCTTGCTTTGCGCTTCGCGATTCGGATCCAGGTCCTGCAGGGCGAGCTCTCAGAGATTCCCCTTCAGATCGGAGGCACCGGCGTGATTCGGGACGTTGAGGGGGCGGCCCTGAGGGACTGGAGCGTGCGGCGCGACCGCGAAGGTCATCGCGTGTTGGCATTGCGTTGCCTGCCCGGGACGGTCACCAACGCGTTGTTGTTTACCGTGACGGCGGAGGAGGAATTGAAGGCATCACAGAATTCGCTGGTCCCATTGACGTTGTTGCCTCCCGACCCGTCCCTGCTGAGCGGGTTCATGGTTGTTCTCAGCGATCCGGAGCAGGGAGTCGAACTGATGGATTGCTCAGGGGTCATGCCTGTGGAATCCAGGTATCTCCCCTCTTCGCTCTGCGCCGAGATCCAGGCCTCGGGCAGGGAGCCGCTGGCGTTTCGCTTTCAGGGCGCACCTTACAAACTGACGCTCAAGCCTGTTCGCGCCGACCCCGAATTCTGGACTGTGGCCTTGCGCGACTTTCAACTCACGGGGCGTGTGGTGGAGAACGTGGTCTCGTTTGAACTCACCGCCCAGGCTCGCGTAAAACACCCGAAGGGCATGTCCCTCGAATTGCTCTCCAGTGGTGTGGCTCTGACCGAGGTCCCCGACCATCCGGATTGGCGGGTGTGCCTCGAACAAGGGCGCTTTGTGCTGGTCTTCGACAAGCCGGGCGAATTTCCAGTGAGGGTGAAGTTTGACGCATCGGTCCGTCAATCAAACGGGTGGAACCAGGTGGAGTTTCAGGTCGCCCCCGCCGCCTTGAAACCGCTAATCCTGCGCGGCCTTGGCCCCGACACCCAGTTTCGTTTCGTCGGGGCCGCCAACCCGGAACGGCATGGTTCCGACTTTGTCAGCCATTTGCCGCCACTCGGGAGGGTGGTCCTGGCCTGGCAGGAGGCCAGGGCCGAGACCGAGGGCAAACTCTTCTACGCGGCCGATGTGTTGGAGCAAGTCACCATCAGCCCGGGACTAATGCGGCAGGCCCTGTTTTTCGAGGGGCGGGTGATGCAGGGGGAGATGAACCAGATCGAGTTCCGCCTGCAAGGAGAGGGCGAAATCACGCGCGTGGCCGGCGATGCGGTGCTGTCCTGGGTGGTTGAGCCATTCGCTGAAAGCAAGGACCGCCGTCTCCGGGTCCGGTTTAATCAACCGCAGAAAGACAGTTTTATCCTTCAGGCGCAAAGCCAGACACCACTGGGGGCGCTTCCCCAGACACTGGAACCCCTGCGGATTGGTCCGGAGGGCGCCACTCGTTATGGCGGTTACCTGCGTCTGGTCAACGAAGGGGCCGTGCGTATCGAGGTCATCCAGGCGAGTGGATTGGCGCAAATCTCTCCCGAGCAATTCCCCGAGACCGATCAGTCCCGCACTCTCCTGCGCGCCGGCGGAAGCCAGCGTTTTGCTTTCCGTTACGCGGGTAAGGATCATGGTGTGAGGCTCCACGCGGATAATATCCTCCCCGAGTATTCGGTCTCAGAGGTCCTGTCCTATCATCTCGGTGAGACCGAACTTGCCCTCGATGCGGAATTGGAACTGGAGGTGCGGGAGGCACCCTTGCGTGAGTTGGCAGTCATCGTACCGAAAGGCTACGCACTCTCAAAGTTGACGGGGGGAAATGTGAGTGATTACAGCTTGCGCGATTTGCCGGAGGAGACCGAGGCAGAACTGCGCCTGGCATTCGGCTCCCCGGTCATCGGCCATCTGTTATTGCAGCTTCGTTTTGAACGCAACCAGTCGTTGGCTGGCGAGGCCTGGACCTTGCCCCGCCTCGAGGTGGTTAAAGCCAGGTCCACACGCGGTCACCTGGGAGTCTCATCGGACGCCGGGTTTCGCCTGACACCCGAACGCACCGCGCGTCTTACCGAGGTGCCAACGGCATTCTATCCCAGGAAACTGGCGAACATCCAATCGGCCTTCCGCATCACTGAACCTTCCTGGCAGGCCACCCTGCGCCTGGAACGCCTTCCCCAGACGGTGGAAGCCGATGTCCTTCATTTGTTTTCGATTGGCGAGGGGTTGCTCTATGGCAGCAGTGTGATGAATTTTCTTGTTTCAGGGGCACCCGTCTCCACCTTCCGTGTTCAACTCCCGGAGGCCCATGTGGAATTCCTCGGCAAAGACGTGAGAAGCTGGCAACGAATCGAAGGGGGTTACGCCGTGCAGTTGCACACGCCGGTTTCGGGCAGCTACACCCTGCTGGCGGCCTATGAACGGCCCTTCAACCGGCAAGGCGATACTCTCGCCTTCTCCGGGGCACAGCCACTGGATGTCCAGGGGGAACGCGGCCACATCGTCGTCGTCAGCGCCTTCCAATATCAGGTGCGCCCGGAAGAGGCGAGCGCCGGCCTTGTGGCGCTGGAACCCGGGGAAATCCCTCCGGAGTATCGTTTATTCTTCGACGCCCCCGCACTGGCAGCCTATCGCTACACGTCCCGCCCTTTCACCTTGAAGCTGGCTTTGAGCCCTCTTGCCCAGGCCGAAACCCTCGCGCAAGTTGTGGACCGCGCCGTGCTGCGAACGCGGGTCTCCCGCCAGGGGCAGGTGGTGACCACAGCCCGTTACTTTGTCAAGAGCCGTGGGCATCCTCACTTCAGCCTTGCCCTGCCCGAGGCAACCACCCTTTGGTCGGCAACGGTCAATGGCGCCTCCGTCGTGCCCGTCCAGGACGCGCAGGCAAGCTTGATTCCCCTGCCCCAACGCGGCGCCGCAGACTCGATCACAGACATTGAGGTTAAGCTTGCCTCACGCCCGCCCGATGCCGGCCTTGTCAAGCTCATCAGTCCCCGCACCACCGTGCCGGTGTTGCTGGGAGAATGGCGGGTTGAGCCGGACACTGGCCGTCGCCTGCGTTACCGGGGTGGTTCGCTGACCCCGGCAGGCGGCGTCAGGGATGCCTCGGGTTTTGTACAATTGGCTACTCTGTGGGCCGGCCCCCGCGGCGGCACAGCATGGGGGTGGGTTGGCGTGACGCTGGCCTGCCTGTTGCTGGGACGTTTGGTGTGGCAGCGGACCCTCCGGCCTGGAGTGGACCGCTGGAGCGCGCGCTACACCTTCGGTGCTGTCTTCGGCCTCGGTGGAATGCTGCTGGCGGTCGTTATTCTGGCCGCAGCAGGCTACATCGCTGCCACCTCGTGCGGTGTGCCGGGTCGCGAATTGTCCTTTGTCGCGCCGGTTCAACAACCGGGAACGGCCCTGACACTCGAGTTGGAGAACGTCAGTGCGGATAGTGTCGGCTGGCGCGGAATCATGCCGGCCTGGCCCGCCCTCGGGGGACTGCTGATCTGGATCTATGCGGCGGCAAAGGCCGCCCATGGCACGCGTCATCTCCTTCGCCTGACTGGCTGGCTCCTGGTGATGTGGGGCGCATTGCGCATGCCCGGTGGCTTGCCCGTGGCTTTGCTCCTGCTCATCGTTTTTCTGGTCCTTCACTGGATGATGCCCGCCTTGAAACACCTGGCGGCGGTCCCACCGAAAGCAGCCGCGCCGACGTCCGCAGGCGGACTGCCAGCGGTGAGCAGTGTGCTGCTTTCCGGTCTGATGCTCTCCTCCATGGCTGGACGCGGCGCGACTCTTCCCAACGCCGTTTTTCAGGAGGTCGTTGTGCAAGAAGATCAGGTGCTTGCCCAGGTCCGCCTTGACTGGCAGGCCAGCAAGGGAGATGTCCAACCTATCCTGTTTCCACCCGCGTTGCTCACCCGGTTTGAGGGGCCATCCAATCGGGTCGAGATCGTCCGCACCACAACGAGTTCGAAACCAGCCCTGGCCCTGCGCGCCCTTGAAAGCGGGCGAATGGATGTCCGGCTGTCCTACCACCTGCCAGTCGTTCACCGTGAAAACGGCAACGGGTTCGTCCTGCCCACACACTTTGGCCTCGTCAACAGGCTGCGGCTGGTGTTCCCGACGCTTGAGGTCGAGCCGTTCTCCCCACAGGCAATTTCCGTGCAGAGGGAGTCGGAAGCAACCGGAACGAACAAGACCGCCGCCACGATGACGCTGGCACCCAGCGAGGAGGTCTGGATCGGATGGAGGCCGCGCAGCCGGGACCTGAAGCGGGAAAGCGCCGTGTTTTTTGCGGAAATCCATCATCTTTACGCGCCTCGGGCGGGCATGATCGAAGGGCTGCACGAGGTCACGGTGCGCCCGGCCCAGGGTGAACTCAGCGAACTCCTGTTCCAGATTCCCGGGGCGGCGACGATTACCGACGCCACCGACCGGGGCCAACCGCCGGGCGCGGCAAACGCCGGGAATGTCCAGACCCGCGGTGTGTCTTCTTCTTTGGTGAGCTTGTGGCGCTTTGACCCGGAAACGCGCCAATTGCGAATCAGATTGGTCCCCTCGCAATCACGCCCCTTCACCATTCACGTCCGGTCACAAGTGTCCGTGGGTGCTTTGCCATTTGAACAGACGGTCATACCCCCGTCCATCGCCAGCTCTGCCGGGCAAGTCGGAACGGTCGGAGTCGCTACCGACTCCGAGATTCAACTGGACGCCACCCGCGCAGATTCCCTCGCCGTCATCAACATCGAAGACTTCCCTTCCAGCCTTGTGGACGCCCTGCGAACTTCGCCGACAGGACTGACCCTGCGGCGCGCTTTTCGCTATTCCGGCCAGCCGGGGCCGCTGATCATCCGGGCCTCTGCGGTGCTTCCTGATGTGCGCGTGGAAACTCGCCAGACGCTCTCTCTGGGCGAGGACCGCACCGTCCTGGCGGCGGACGTGATGGTCAACATCACCCGCGCCGGCCTCTTCAAATTGAGCTTCCCCTTGCCGCCCGCGCTGGAGGTGGAGGCAATCAGTGGACCGGCCTTGAGTCACTGGACCGAACTCAAGACCCAGGACGACCGCGTGATCACTCTTCACCTCACAGGCAAAAAGGAGGGACAACACACCTTTGCGGTGAGCCTCGCTGGCCCGGGCGTCAAGGCCGCCACCAACTGGCTGGTTCCGGGCATTGTTGTCCGTGAAGCCAGCAAACATGCAGGACAGTTGGTGGTTGTGCCCGAACAAGGATTGCGCACCCAGGTCAACCAGCGCGAGGGAGTCACGCAGTTGGACCCACAACGCCTTGGCATCCGCCAAAAGGGAGTGCTGGCGTTCCGTCTGTTGCAAAGCACCTCACGGCTTTCTCTGGACCTCGAACCAGTGGAGGCGTGGGTTCAGGTGGCCAGCCTCCAGCACGCCGTGGTGAGCGAGGGTCGGATTAACATCGCCGCCACCCTCCAATACCAGATCGAAAACACCGGCCTGCGGTCACTGGTAGTGCGCCTGCCCACCAATGCCGAAAACGTTGCCCTTCTCGGTGATCAGGTGGCTGACTTTTCACCGCGCCCCATGGTCGCGTCCGACAGTCTTCGCGACTGGGAAGTTAAGCTGCACCGTCGCGCTATCGGCCGCTATCTCCTGAGCGCAACCTACCAGTTGCGCTTAGCCAACGAGTCCACTGAAGTCGGCCTCCACGGAATTGAGGCGGCGGAAGTCAACCTGCAGCGCGGGTT
>Ga0073934_10006209_pt1 | contig 17594 bp, 13 predicted proteins | sample LarsenN4metaG_FD_76834 | JGI IMG/M metagenome (GOLD analysis project Ga0073934, IMG submission 76834) | Hot spring sediment bacterial and archeal communities from British Columbia, Canada, to study Microbial Dark Matter (Phase II) - Larsen... ... | reverse complement strand
GGCGATCGCCGACAGGAGCGCGTCGTCGTACCCCCGGCCGATCGGCGTGTTGAAAAAGTAGTGCCCGGATTTCTCGAAGCCGGCGAGCGCGCCGATCTCGTTGACGCGCCGCTTCATGTAGGAGTGGCCGGTCTTCCAGTAGTCGGTCTTCACGCCGCGCGCCCGCAGCACCGGATCGGTGAGGAAAAGTCCGGTGGACTTCACATCCACCACGAACGTCGCTTCGGGGTGCTGCGCCGACAGATCGCGCGCCAGCATCACGCCGACCTTGTCGGCGAAAATCTCTTCGCCCTCGTTGTCGACGACGCCGCAGCGGTCGCCGTCGCCGTCGAAGCCGAGCGCCACGTCCGCCCGCACCCGCAGCACCTCGTCGCGCATGGCGTGCAGCATCTTTAAGTCTTCGGTGTTGGGGTTGTACCTCGGAAAGGTGTGATCGAGTTCGCAATCGAGCCGCGCCACCTCGCAGCCCACTGCCTCCAGCACCTGCGGCGCGAACGCGCCGGCAGTGCCGTTGCCGCAGGCGCAAACGACCTTGAGCTTGCGCCTGAGCTTCGGCCGGCTGGTGAGATCGGCGATATAGCGCGCCGGAAAATTCTCGACGAACCGGTAGGAGCCGCCGCCTGCGAGCTTGAACGCCGCGCCGAGCACGATCTCCTTGAGCCGGCCGATCTCCTCGGGGCCGAAGGTGAGCGGCCGATTCGCCCCCATCTTCACGCCGGTCCAGCCGTTGTCGTTGTGCGAGGCCGTGACCATGGCGACGCAGGGCACGTCGAGATCGAACTGGGCGAAATAGGCCATGGGCGTGAGCGCAAGCCCGATGTCGTGCACCCTGCAGCCCGAAGCCAAGAGCCCCGCGATCAGCGCGGTCTTCACCGAAGCCGAATAACCGCGGAAGTCATGCCCGGTGACGACCTCCCGCGGCACGCCCAGTTCGCCGATGAGCGTGCCGAGCCCCATGCCGAGGGCCTGCACGCCCATCAGGTTGATCTCGGGGCCCAAGAGCCAGCGCGCGTCGTATTCGCGAAAGCCGGTCGGTTTGACCAGCGGCTCCGACTCGTAGGCGTAGGTGTTGGGCGTCAGCGACGGCTTCGGCTTGGGGAACATCGCGTCCTCGTAATGCGGAGGGAGCTTATCAGCGCACCGACAGGATTTGTCCAGGCGGCTGCCCGCTTCCGTCCCACCGACCGGGCTTGCTCGCCATCATCACGAGGAACGCCGCTCCGAAGGTCGTTTGACGGCCAAGGCGCAAGTCGAGCGAAGCGAATAGCCGCGCCGCGGCGTCACAGGGCGGGTAATACACCGCCCCCCGCACGTCGTGCACTTCCAACCCCGCCGCCTCGGCCAGAGCGCGCAGCTCAGCCGCGTTGCGAAAGCGCGCCGCTCGCCAAGTCGGATGGCCAAGCCAGCCGCGAATGCGGCGGTACGCCGCCCACAAGCTCCAGTACCCAAGCTCGCCGATAACCAGCTTGCCGCCAGGCTTCAACACGCGAGCCATCTCCTTCACGGCTTGCGCGGAGTCCGGAACAAAGCAAAGCACCGTGACCGCGAGGACGACGTCAAAACTGCCCGCGGCAAATGGGAGCCGCTCGATACGGCCCCTTACAAACCGCAGTCGCTCTTTCTCGACGCCCGCGCCCTGCTTCGCCGTCGCAATCAACTTGGCGTCGGGGTCGAGCCCAATCACATTTGCTCCAAGGCGAGCAAGCTCTGCTGCAACCGCGCCGTCCCCGCATCCGGCATCGAGCGCGGTCTTTCCGGCCATGGGACCGAGCATCTCAAGCAGCAATTGCCGCTCAAGCCGATCAGTGATCCGCCCAAGCTGCCGCGACCGCCAGCGGGCATAGGACTCGCTCAATCCTTCGACCGGGTGCAACTCCGCCATGGCCTGCCAACCAGGAGAGCATCTCTGGCCACACCTGCGCCCGGGCGTTGCGAAAAACATGGCTCGCGGCTGCCGCTTCGAGCCGCTTCAAACCGCCGCAATCGGCCAGCCAAATCCTTTCTTGCGGGACGGCCCCATTGGTTCAGGCGGCGACGCCGACAGCGCGCGATTCCACCGGCAGCCCCGCTTCGTTCCATTGCACCATCCCGCGACGCAGGACGTAGACTTGCGTGAAGCCAGCGGCATGCAGTGCCTGCGCAGCCGCTGCCGAACGTTTGTCGGTCCGGCAGACAAGAACGATCGGTCCCCGCCCAAGCCGGCCAAGCTCAGGCCACCGCGCGCTCAGTTCGCCGACCGGAATGTTGCGGGCGGTCGCGATATGGCCGAGCGGCCCGGTGAATTCGTCAGCTCCTCGCACGTCGATGATCGTTATCGCTTCGCCGCCCTCGAGTCGGCGCTGGAGATCGTGAGCCTCGATCCAGGCGAACGGCCTGCGCAGCCGCCCGATCAGCCGCGGCAGCAGGGCAACGGCCGCGAGAAGACCGAGCGCGAGCAGACCATGGCGCACGGCATCCGTATTGCCAGCGAGCACTCCGCGCCCGGCGTGACCAAGCCAATTGTAGGCGGCCGCGCCCGGCAGCATGCAGATCAGCGTGGCGAGGACATAGTGGTGCAGAGGAATGCGCGTCAGCCCCAGCAGGTAGTTCGACAGATTGAAAGGAAACAGCGGGACCAGCCGAACGAAGGCGACAAACCGCCAGCCTTCTGCGTCGACTCCGTCGATCAGCCGCTTGAGCAGGCCTGTGGCCTTGCGGGCGATCCAATCGCGGGTGATGTAGCGGGCCGCCAGAAAAGCAAGCGTTGCGCCCAGCGTAGCCCCCATGAGGCTCCACAGGGTTCCCCAGACCGGTCCGAACAGCGCGCCACCGAGGAGCGCGATGATGGCCCCGGGGACGAAGGCGACGGTCGCGACGGCATACAGCGAGACGTAGCCAACCGGCGCCCACACGCCAAGCCAGCCGAGCCATGCGTCGAGTGTCGCCAAGTTGATCCGGTCGCGCTGCAGGGCGGCCCATCCTGCTGCAACGATCAGCAGCAGCAGGAGCCCAAGGCGTGGCAACAGGCGCCCCGCACTCATTGGTCGGCCTCGCGAATTCCGATTGGATAGCAGCCGGCAGCACCGTGGAAGGGCTGGATCAGCATGCGGTCCAGCCGCAATTCGCGCGGCTCGCGGAACTGTTCGATGCCAATGGTCATGGTCTCGTGTCCCGCCGTGGGCTGTGCCCGATACGTCCCGAACAGCCGATCCCACCACGGCAGGTTGAAGCCGAAATTGCTGTTGGTTTCGCGCGCGAGGATCGAGTGATGGACGCGATGCATGTCCGGCGTGACCACGAACCACCGCAGCACGCGGTCAACGCCATACGGAATTCGCACATTGCCGTGATTGAACATCGATGTGGCGTTGAGGAGGACTTCGAAGATCAAGACCGAAAGCGCCGCCGCACCGAGAGCGCCGATGACGGCGAACTTGATGAGCATCGACAACAAGATTTCGATCGGATGAAAGCGAAGACCGGTGCTGACGTCGAATTCGAGGTCGGCGTGATGCATGCGATGCAGCCGCCACAGCGCCGGCACGGCATGGAACAGAACATGCTGCAAATAGATGGCGAGGTCGAGGATGACGACTGCGGCAACAACCTCGACCCAGGCCGGCAGTGCAACAACGTTAAACAAGCCAAAGCCGCGCGCCTCGGCCAGAACGGCAAGGCCTACGGCGGTGGTGGGAAACAGGATGCGGACGAGCAGCGTATTCACCGCCACGACGCCGAGGTTGCCGGGCCAGCGCCGGCCGCGCCCGATCCTCTGATCGCGGCGCGGTACCACAAATTCCCAAGCGGCCATGACGATGAACACGCCGCCGAAGGCGGCCAAGCGGATGTAGGGCTCATAAGCGAACACAACGTCACGCACGGCTTGCCGCTTCTTGGGCTTGACTAGGCTTCTGAAGAAACTATCATTCAATCGTTAAGTTGAACAATTAAGGCACATCGATCCCGATGTCAACACGCAGTCCGAAATTGGCACTGTTCGTTCAATTCGCCGCTGTTGCCAAGTCGCTCGGGCATGCGCATCGCCTCGAGCTTCTTGAGCAACTGGCCCAGGGCGAGCGCAGCGTCGAGGTTCTGGCGGATCGCACCGGCTTGTCGATCGCCAATGCCTCACAACATCTTCAGCAGATGTACCGGGCCGGTTTGGTCACCAGCCGGCGGGAGGGCAGATTCGTCTATTACCGGCTCGCCGACGAAGCGGTTCTCGGACTGCTGGCGGCGCTGCGCCGGATCGCGGAGCGCAACGTTGCAGAGGTCGAACGCGTGGTCCGCAGCTATTTCAACGAGCGCGACAGCCTTGAAGCCGTCTCGCGCGAAGAGCTTTTCCGCCGCTCGCGCGCCGGAAGTGTGACGATTCTCGATGTGCGCCCCGAGGACGAATATGCACTCGGGCATCTGCCCGGTGCGCTGAACATCCCGCTGCGCGAACTGGAAGCCCGTCTTGCTGAACTAGATCCCAATCACGAGATCGTCGCCTACTGCCGTGGTCCCTACTGTATGCTGTCCTATGAAGCGGTCGCCGCTCTGCGCGCACGCGGGTTCAAGGTCCGCCGGCTGCAAGACGGCCTTCCGGAGTGGCGCGCTGCTGGATTGCCGGTGGTGGTTGGAACCGCACAATCAACGGCGTGACGTTCCGAGGACGCCTGAAGCGACCGCTCAACGCTGGGACGGCCGACGTCGTTACTGCTCCAGCACCAGCCGGCCGCGATTGTGCGTCCACTTCACGCGCGAGAGGAACGACATGCCGAGCAGGTTCACCGCCAGCGCGTCGTCGGGCATCACCGCGGCCGGCACGTCGCGCACGGTGATGCCGTTGACCTCGATCCGGTTGAGCCGCACGGGCGCATACCGGCCCACGCCGTTCGCGGTCTGCGACCGGCCGACGTAGTCGGACGCGCGCGGGAATATGCCAAGACGCGCCGCCGAACTTTCATTGAGCACCACGAGGGAGGCGCCGGTGTCCACGACGGCGTCGATCACGCGGCCGTCGATGCGGGCATCGACCCGGAAATGGCCGCGCCCGTCGCTTTGCAGCACCACCGTGCGCGACGCGCTCGCCGCCGCAGCGGCCACCGCGGGCATGCCTGCGGCAGCGCTCGGTTCCGCCGCGCTTGGCGGCGTCGAGGCCTTGTTGATGTCGCGCGACAGCCCGACGCCGGCGACCGCGACGAATACGAAGAAGAACAAGAGCGCGCGCATGGTCGACCCGCCGTCGGAGCCGCAGCCCAGCACAGCACGCGGCCGCTCAAGGAAACCCTAATGGGACTGCGGTGGCACCGCCTTGGCGCCGTTTGGGTATGCGGGCGGTTGCCGACGCTGTCGCAATTTTAGCGATCAGCGCGCGCGCGGCTTGGCGCGGCGGGTGGCCTGCGCCTGCAGCGGGTCGTCCGGCCAAGGATGGCGCGGATAGCGGCCGCGCATCTCCGCCTTCACCGCGGCATAGGAGCCGCGCCAGAAGCCCGGCAGGTCCCGCGTCACCTGCACCGGCCGGTGCGCCGGCGACAGCAGTTCGATCACGAGCGGAATCCGTCCGCCGGCCACGGTGGGATGACGGTCGAGCCCGAACAATTCCTGCACGCGGATGGAGAGTTTCGGCCCCTCTTCGGCGCCGTAGTCGATCGGCACCAAGGAACCGGACGGCGCCGCAAAATGCGTCGGCGCCTCGGCGTCGAGCCGACGCTGCAGGCTCCACGGCACGAGCGCGGTGACGGCCTTCTCCATTTCGCCGCTCGAGACCCGATCGAGCGACGTCTTGGCCTGCAGGATGGGCGCAAGCCACTCCTCGGCGCTTGCCGCCAGCGCCCGGTCCGACAGGTCGGGCCATTCGTGGCCCTCGGCACGGCGCAGGAACATGACCCGGTCGCGCCATTGCCGCAGCGACTTCGTCCACGGCAGCTTGTCGATGCCGAGCCGGGCGATACCTCTTGCCAAAATGCGCGGGGCCTCGGCATGGTCTTCGAGACGGATCGGCTGCTCGCGCAACACGATTGCACCGAGCCGTTCGCTCCTCCGACCGCGCAGGCTCGCGCTCGCCGGATCGAAGGTGATTTCCTCCCGCTGCTCGATCTGGTCGGCAAACCGCGCCTCGGTCTCCTGCAGCGCAATCGGCGCGGCCAGCAGGATGCGCGATTGCGCAGCGCCGCCGGCAAGCTCGGCGACCGCCAGATACGGTTCGCGCGCAAGCGGAGAGGCCGGATCGAGATTGGCGCCGCGCCCGTTGGCGAGCAGAAAACCCCCGCCGGCACCGCGGTTCTTGGCGATGCGTTCGGGATAGGCCAGGGCGAGGATGGCGCCGACGCTCGGGCTGACGCCTGCGGCCGTACGCCGCGGTGCTTCCCGCCCAGCCAATTCCGCCCATCGCCCTGCCATGCGCCGCGCGTCCTCGCCGCGCCGCGACCGATCGCGACGAAAGGCTTCGAGCCGCTGGCGCAGATCGATGTCGTCGCCGCCGAGCCCGCGCTCCGACAGCACTGCGGCCATCTCGGCGGCGAGCATGCCCGCGCCCTCGGCCGCGGCGACGATCACCATGTGCGCAAGCCGCGGTGCAAGCGGCAGGCGGCGCAGCTTGCGGCCCTCGGCGGTGATCCGCCCCTGGCCGTCAAGCGCGCCAAGCCGTGTCAACAGCGCGCGGGCCTCCGCCAGTGACGCCGCAGGCGGCGGATCGAGGAAAGCAAGACCGCCGGGATCGGTCACGCCCCATTCGGCGAGATCGAGCACGAAGCCGGAGAGATCGGCGGCGAGAATTTCCGGCCGGGCAAACGGCTCGAGCGAAGCGGTCTGCGGCTCGTCCCACAGCCGGTAGCAGATGCCGGGCTCGGTGCGCCCGGCGCGGCCACAGCGTTGATCGGCCGCCGCGCGCGACACGCGCACCGTTTCGAGGCGCGTGAGACCCACGTCCGGCTCGTAACGCGGCACCCGCGCCAGCCCCGAATCGATCACGATGCGCACGCCCTCGATGGTGAGCGAGGTCTCCGCGATCGAGGTGGCGAGCACGACCTTGCGCCGACCCTGTGGCGCCGGCGCAATCGCACGGTCCTGCATCGCGGCGTCAAGCGCACCGTAGAGCGACACGACGTCGACGGCGGCATCACTGATGCGCTCCTTGAGCAGCGTTTCGGTGCGACGGATTTCGGCGGCACCGGGAAGAAACACGAGCACCGAGCCCGGTTCCGTGCGCAGCGCCCGCAGCACCGCCTCGGCCACCTGCCGCTCGATCGGCGTGCGCGGATCGCGCCCGAGATAGCGCGTCTCGACCGCAAAGGCGCGGCCCGCGCTCTCGATCACCGGCGCATCGCCGAGGAGCCTGGCGACGCGCGCGCCGTCGAGCGTCGCCGACGTGACCAGCAGCTTGAGGTCCTCGCGCAGGCCCAGTTGCGCGTCGCGAGCGAGCGCAAGTCCGAGATCGGCATCGAGCGAGCGTTCGTGGAACTCGTCGAACAGGACGGCGGCGACGTCCGACAGCGACGGATCGTCGAGGATCAACCGGGTGAAAATGCCCTCGGTGACCACCTCGACGCGGGTGCGGGACGACACCTTCGAACCGAAGCGCACCCGCAGGCCCACGGTGTCGCCGACGCGCTCGCCGAGCGTGGCCGCCATGCGATCGGCGGCCGCGCGCGCGGCAAGCCGTCTGGGTTCGAGCACGAGGATTTTCTTGTTGGCGGCCCACGGCTCGTCCATCAGCACGAGCGGCACGCGCGTGGTCTTGCCGGCACCGGGCGGCGCCACCAGCACGGCGGCGTTGTGCGCGCGCAGCGCAGCACCCAGCGCCGCTAGCGCCGCGTCAATCGGAAGTGGCTCGGAAAAGTTTCGCATCGCCATGCGTCGCGACATCGCAGATGGCGATCGTCGCCGGTCCAGCTCCTGCGCCCCTCACCCTCGCTTCGGCCGTCCGACGCTCTCATAGACGAAGCCGCGGCGCGCCATGTCGTCGGGGCGGTAGATGTTGCGCAGGTCCACCACCACCGGGCGCGCCATCGCCGCCTTGATCCGGTCGAGATCGAGCGCGCGGAACTGTTCCCATTCGGTGACGATGACCAGCGCATCGGCGCCGGCCGCGCACTCGTAGGGGCCGGCGCAGAAGACGACGTCCGGCAACACCTTTCCCGCCTGCTCCATGCCCACCGGATCGTAGGCGCGCACGCGCGCCCCCATGTCCTGCAGCGCCGTGATCAGCGGAATCGAGGGGGCCTCGCGCATGTCATCGGTGTTGGGCTTGAAGGTGAGGCCCAGCACGCCCACGGTCTTGCCGCGCAGGCTCGTGCCGACGGCTGCGGCGACCTTGCGCGCCATGGCGCGCTTGCGTGCGTCGTTCACCGCCGCCACCGTTTCAACGATGCGCAGCGGCGTGGCGTGATCCTGCGCGGTCTTGATCAGCGCCACCGTATCCTTGGGAAAGCAGGAGCCGCCGTAGCCCGGGCCGGCGTGCAGGAATTTGGAGCCGATGCGGTTGTCGAGGCCGATGCCGCGCGCCACGTCCTGCACGTCGGCGCCGACCTGTTCGCACAGATCGGCGATCTCGTTGATGAAGGTGATCTTGGTGGCGAGAAAGGCGTTGGCCGCGTACTTGATCAGCTCGGCGGTGCGGCGGCTGACGTTGAGGATCGGCGCCTGGTTGAGATAGAGCGGACGGTACAGTTCGGCCGCGACCGCCCGCGCGCGGGGATCGTCGGTGCCGACCACGATGCGGTCGGGGTGCTTGAAGTCCTGGATCGCCGCGCCCTCGCGCAGAAACTCCGGATTGGAAGCGACGGCGACATCGGCGTCCGGCCGCGCCTCCCGAATGATGCGCTCGACCTCGTCGCCGGTGCCGATCGGTACCGTGGACTTGGTGATGACCACGGTGAAGCCGTCGAGCGCATCCGCGATCTCGCGCGCGGCCGCGTACACATAGGACAGGTCGGCGTGGCCGTCGCCGCGCCGCGAAGGCGTGCCGACGGCGATGAACACGGCATCGGCCGCGGCCACCGCGGGCCCGAGCTCGGTGGTGAAGGCGAGCCGCTCGGCGTTGGCGTTGGCGGCGACCAGATCGTCCAGGCCGGGCTCGAAGATCGGCATCTCGCCGCGCTTGAGCGCCGCGATCTTGTCGGCATCCTTGTCGACGCAGGTGACGTGATGCCCGAAATCGGCAAAGCAGGCCCCCGACACGAGACCCACATAGCCGGTGCCGATCATTGCGACGCGCATCGGACCCAGGACATGGTTAACGATTCCGGCGCTCGCGCCGGTCCGGGCCTCTTAGCAGAGCCTCCCGAAACTGGCGAGGCGCTTTGTCGCCCCGCGTAAACGCCGGCGAAACCATGCCCGCCGAGAATGCTCGACCATGGAGAAGGTCATGGGCGCGCCGCCGGCCGGCCGGGTCGACTGGGTCGACTACGCCAAGGGATTCTGCATCGTCATGGTGGTGATGATGCATTCCACGCTCGGCGTCGAGGCCGCCGCCGAGCGCAGCGGTTGGATGCACGCTGTCGTCGCCTTCGCCAAGCCGTTCCGCATGCCCGACTTCTTCCTGATTTCCGGGCTGTTCCTGGCGCGGATCATCGATCGCGATTGGCGCGACTATCTCGACCGCAAGGTCGTCCATTTCGCGTATTTCTATGCCCTTTGGGTGACGATCCAGTTCGCCGTCAAGGCGCCGATGTTTGCCGCCGACCTCGGCTGGTGGGCGGTCGGCCTGACCTATCTCGAAGCCTTCATCGAGCCGTTCGGCACGCTGTGGTTCATCTACCTCCTGCCGATTTTCTTCGTCGTCACGCGACTTGCCCGTGCGATTCCCGTGCCGATCGTCTGGATCGCCGCAGCGTGCCTGGAAATCGCCCATATCCAGACCGGCTGGACGGTCATCGACGAGTTCGCCGCCCGCTTCGTCTATTTCTTTACGGGATACGTTCTGGCGTCGCGCATCTTCGCTTTTGCCGGCCGCGTCCAGGCCAGGCCGGGGCTCGCCCTTGCCGCGCTCGCGATCTGGGCGATCGTCAACGGCGCGCTGGTCCTGGCGGGCCTTGCCGAGCGGCCGCTGGTGTCGCTTGCGCTTGGCCTTGCCGGAGCCGCCGCGGTCGTGGCGCTGGCCGCACTGCTGGCCAAGGCGCGCCTGTTCGACTGGCTGCGCTACTGCGGACGCCGCTCGCTCGTCATCTATCTTGCCTTCTTTTTGCCGATGGCGATGACGCGCGTCGCCCTCCTGAAGCTTTCGCCCCTCACCGACATCGGCACGATTTCGGCGCTGACCACGGTTGCGGGCGTCCTCGGCGCGCTGATCTGGTTCTGGGCGGTGCGCCGCACGCCGTTGCGCGTTCTGTTCGAGCGGCCGGCCTGGGCACGGCTGACCCCGCGACCGACGGCCAGGTTGCAGCCGGCCGAATGATGCCCATAGCCGGCGACAGGATTGATTAAAGGCAGCCAACGGCCCACATTCGGGGCCATGCCCTCTCCCGCCAAGAGCCAGCAGCACAGCGCCGCTCCGCCTGCGGCTCGATCCCGCCCGCTGAAGCCCGGCGACCATGTGTTTCTGGTCGACGGTTCAGGCTACATCTTCCGCGCCTATCACGCGCTGCCGCCGCTCACCCGCAAGTCGGACGGCTTGCAGATCAATGCCGTGCTCGGCTTCTGCAACATGCTGTGGAAGCTTCTCAACGAGATGAAGCCCGAGGAGCGTCCGACCCATCTCGCTGTGGTGTTCGACAAGTCGGAAAAGACGTTCCGCACCGACGTCTTTCCCGAATACAAGGCGCACCGGCCCGAGGCGCCGGCCGATCTCATTCCCCAGTTCCCGCTGATCCGCGAAGCGGTGCGCGCCTTCGACATCCCCTGCCTGGAACAGGCCGGCTTCGAGGCCGATGATCTCATCGCCACCTATGCCCGGATCGCCAGCGAAGCCAAGGCGACCACGACCATCGTCTCCTCCGACAAGGACCTGATGCAGCTCGTCACCGACGGCGTGTCGCTCTACGACACCATGAAGGACAAGCGCATCGGTCGCGCCGAGGTGATCGAGAAATTCGGCGTGCCGCCGGAGAAGGTGGTCGAGGTGCAGGCGCTGATCGGCGACACGAGCGACAACGTGCCCGGCGTGCCCGGCATCGGCGTCAAGACGGCGGCGCAACTCATCAAGGAATACGGCGATCTTGAAACGCTGCTCGCACGCGCTGCCGAGATCAAGCAGGACAAGCGGCGGCAGAGCCTGATCGAGAACGCGGAGAGGGCGCGCATCTCCAAGCGGCTGGTGACGCTCGACCGCCACGTGCCGCTGGAGGTTCCGGTCGAGGCGCTTGCGGTGCACGATCCCGATCCGCGGCGGCTGATCGCCTTCCTCAAGGCGATGGAGTTCAACACTCTCACGCGCCGGGTGGCCGAGAAATACGGAATCGATGCAAGCGAGATCGAACCGGATGCGCGGCTGAGCGCAACGCCTGGCGTGACCGCCGCGCTCCAGGCGCCAGCCGTGTCCGCGCGTGAACCGCGCGATGTTGCCGCTGCGCGCTCGAGCGCCGAGGCCGCCGCGGCTCCGCCCGCCGGCCCCCGCAACGATCGGGCTGCGAGCGGCAAGGCCGCGCCCGCTGGCGCGCTGACGCCGGCCGCCCTCGCCGCCAAGAGGCTCGCCGCGGCTAAGGCCGGCACCTTCGACCGCACGAAATACGAGACCGTGCGCACGCTTGATCGCCTGCAGGACTGGATTGCGCGCGCGCGCGAGGCGGGCGTCGTGGCCGTCGACACCGAGACCACGAGCCTCGATCCGATGCGCGCCGAGCTTTGCGGCTTTTCGCTCGCGCTTGCCGACAACGAAGCCTGCTACGTGCCGGTCGGCCATCGCGAGGGTGGAGCGGCAGCCAGCGGGGACCTGTTCGCGCCCGAGACCAAGCTCTGTCCCGACCAGATTCCCGAACGCGATGCGCTCGAGGCGATCCGGCCGCTCTTTGAAGATCCGGGCGTGCTCAAGGTCGGCCAGAACCTGAAATACGACTGGCTGGTGCTGGCGCGCCGCGGCATCGAGATCAGCCCCTATGACGATACCATGCTCTTGTCCTACGTGCTCGATGCCGGGCGCGGCGCTCACGGCATGGATGAACTCGCCGAGAAATGGCTTGGTCACCGCACCATCCGCTTCGAGGAGGTGGCGGGCTCCGGCAAATCGCAGGTCACCTTCGATCGCGTGCCGATCGACAAGGCGACCGAATACGCCGCCGAAGACGCCGACGTGACGCTGCGGCTTTGGAAGGCGCTGAAGGCGCGCTTGCCGGCCGAACACGTGACCACCGTCTACGAGACGCTGGAGCGCCCGCTGATCCCGGTCTTGGCGCGCATGGAGCGTCGCGGCATTTCGATCGACCGGGAGGTGCTGTCGCGGCTGTCGGGCGAATTTGCGCAGAAACAGGGCGCACTGGAGGACGAAATCGGCCGCCTTGCCGGTGCGCCGCTCAATCCGGCAAGCCCAAAGCAGATCGGTGATGTCCTGTTCGGACAGATGGGGCTGCCGGGGGGAACGAAGACCCGGACCGGGCAATGGGCCACCGGGGCGCGGGCGCTGGAAGACCTCGCCGAGCAGGGCCACGAGCTGCCGCGCAAGATCCTCGATTGGCGGCAGGTGTCCAAGCTGCGCTCGACCTACACCGACGCGCTTCCGGGCTTTGTCAATCCGCAGACGCACCGCGTCCACACGAGCTACGCGCTCGCCGCCACCACCACCGGCCGCTTGTCGTCGTCGGAGCCGAACCTGCAGAACATTCCGGTGCGCACCGACGACGGCCGCAAGATCCGCCGTGCCTTCGTCGCCGAACCCGGCAACAAGCTCGTGTCCGCCGACTACTCGCAGATCGAGCTGCGCCTGCTCGCCGAGATCGCCGACATTCCGCCACTCAAGCAGGCGTTCCGCGACGGACTCGACATTCACGCCATGACCGCCGCGGAGATGTTCGGCGTTCCGGTCAAGGACATGCCGGGCGAGGTGCGCCGGCGCGCCAAGGCCATCAACTTCGGCATCATCTACGGCATCTCGGCCTTCGGCCTCGCCAACCAGCTCGGCATCGAACGCGAAGAGGCCGGCGCCTATATCAAGAAGTACCTCGAGCGCTTCCCCGGCATTCGCGACTACATGGAGGAGACCAAGGCGTTCTGCAGGAAGAACGGCTACGTGCTCACCCTGTTCGGGCGCAAGTGCCACTATCCCGAGATCAACAACGCGAACCCTTCCATTCGCGCCTTCAACGAGCGCGCGGCGATCAATGCGCGCCTGCAGGGCAGCGCCGCCGACATCATCCGCCGCGCCATGATCCGGATCGAGCCCGCGCTGGCCAAGGCCAAGCTCAAGGCGCAGATGCTGTTGCAGGTGCACGACGAACTGGTGTTCGAAGTGCCGCAGGACGAGGTGGACAGGACGCTGCCGGTGATCAAGCGGGTGATGGAGGACGCGCCGATGCCGGCCGTGTCGTTGTCGGTGCCGCTGTCGGTCGATGCGCATGCCGCCGACAACTGGGAGGAGGCGCATTAGACCCGCGCGCACTGCGCACGGATCGCTTCGCCGGCGCAGACACGCCGACATCGGCTGCGCTCGACGGCGATCGGCGCCCACCGCTGACGTCAGGCGCGATCCGGCAACGGCCAAGCGGCGCTGCACACCCGACCCATTCCGAAATCCGCTGGCCGCTCCCCGGATTCGTCACAGCACACGCGCATCCAGCGGATAAGATGCGCAGGCGAGCCGTCCGCCGGCCGCAATGGGCGAGGGACGACAATGAACGTGCGCAAGAAAAACCGGTTTCGTCGCCGCGACCTGCTGGTCGGCGCGGCAGGGATCGCATTCGGCGCCATGGGCGCGGCATGGCCGAGAACGTCGGCCGCGCAGGGCGCCTATCCGTCGCGGCCGATCCGCATCATCGTGCCGTTCGCGGCGGGCGGGCCGAGCGACATCATGGCGCGCATTCTGGCCGATGCGCTGTACCCGTCGCTCGGCCAATCGATCGTCATCGAGAACCGTCCCGGCGGCGGCGCCAACATCGGCATCGGCCTTGCGGCGCGGGCGGAGCCGGACGGCTACACCCTTCTTGTCACCACCAGCGCCATCGTCATCAATCCGTCGCTGTACAAGTCGATCCCGTTCGACCCGATCAAGAGCTTCGCGCCGATCTCCGATCTGGCCGTCTCCTCGCAGATGCTGTCGGTGATGCCGAATTTCGCCGGCTCGCTGGCCGAATTCGTCGCCAAGGCCAAGGCCGCGCCCGGCAAGCTCAACTACTCGAGCCCCGGTCTCGGCACGCAGGCGCAGCTGACCGTCGAACTCCTCAAGCTGCGCGCCGGCATCGACATCGTGCACGTGCCGTTCAACGGCGGCCCGCCCGCGGTGCAGGCGCTGATGACGGGTACCGTGCAGCTCGTCACCAATGCGGTGCCCACCAGCGAGGCGCTGGCGCGCCAGGGCACGATCCGGGCCATCGCCGTCAGCGGTGAGCGGCGCTGGCCGTCGCTCCCGGACGTGCCGACGCTGATCGAATGCGGCTACCCGGGCTTCGTCACCGACACGTTTGCCGGTCTGTTTGCACCGGCCGGCACGCCGAAGCCGATCGTCGACAAGCTCGCGGCGGCGGCGCGCGAGGTCATGCTCAAGCCGGATGTCGTCGAACGGGCGCGACGTGCGGGGTTCAGCGTGGTCGGCGGCGGACCGGACATTCTCGCAGCGCGCGTTCAGCGCGAGGTGGCGTTCAACCGCGATATCATTACCCGCGCCGGCATCGAGCCGCGGTAGCCGGGCTCTGCCGGGCGGTGGCCCAAGCCGCCGCGGCCGTTGGCGGGAGGCGCCCGAAGCGCCGCAGCCGGCAGGCAAGCCCGCTCACCATGCGTTTACCGGCCCTGCCTACAGTTTGCCCTTGAACCCATCCGGTCGCGCCCGCGACCAATCTTTTGCAATGCAACCATTCCGGTGGTGCGGCATTGAAAAGCCGTCGCGGGTGTCAGTCTGTCCCGGGCGTCATGGGAGGCGGCAGAGTGCATTGGTTCGATCGTGGCCGAAGCGCTTTCGGCACTGCCGTCGCCTTGGCGACGGCGCTGATCGTGGCCATGCCGCAGCCCGTCGCGGCACAGGGCTTCCTTGAATCGCTGTTCGGCAGCCTGGACGGCCGCCGTCCGCCCGCCCCCGTGCCGCAGACCTACGCCTATGCCCCCTCCGGGGGCGTCCCGGGCTACATCGCGCCGTCGCGGCCGGCCGCGCCGTCCGCGGGGGCAGGGAGCCTCGGCCCGCGCCATTCCGGCGAGAGCAGCGCAAGCTATGGCGGCACCACCGCTTTCTGTGTGCGCACCTGCGACGGCCGCTTCTTCCCGATCCAGCGCCGCGCCGGCGTCTCGCCGGTCGAGCTCTGCCGGTCGTTCTGCCCCGCGAGTCGGACCATGGTGTTCGCCGGCAGCAGGATCGATCATGCCGTCGCCGCCAACGGGCAGCGCTACGCCAATCTCGACACCGCCTTCCTCTACCGCGACAAGGTCGTTCCCGGCTGCACCTGCAATGGCAGGGATGCGTTCGGCCTTGCGCGCGTCGACATCGCGCAGGACCCGACCCTGCGCCCGGGCGACATCGTCGCTACCGCCGACGGACTCGCCACCTACCAGGGTACGCACGGGGATAAAGCCAAGACAGCCGCGTTCACGCCCATCGATCCTTCCAAGGGGGAATGGGCCAGGCGGCTTGCCGAGATCAAGGTGCGGCCGGTGCCGCCCCCGCCGAGGATCGCCCCGGTTTCGGATGAGCCCGCAAAAATGACGCGCAAGGAACGGCGCCGCGCTCAAGCCGCAAGGTGAGCGGCCACCGCTTCTGCGAGCGAGAGCGACGCCGTCAATCCCGGCGACTCGATGCCGAACAGGTGCACGAGTCCCGGCAGCCCGTGCTGCGCCGGCCCCTCCACCATGAAATCGGCCGCCGGCTCGCCGGGACCGGTCAGCTTCGGCCGGATGCCGGCATAATCCGGTTGCAGCATGCCGTCCCTCAGCCCGGGCCAGTAGCGGCGAATGCTGGCGTAGAACGATGCCGCGCGGCTTGCGTTGACGTCGTAGTTCTCCTGCTCGATCCACTCGACGTCGGGACCAAAGCGCATGCGGCCGGCCAGATCGAGCGTGACGTGGATGCCGAGCCCGCCGTCGATGCGCGGGGCGGGATAGATCAGGCGGGAGAACACGGGACGGCCGGTGTAGCCGAAATAGTTGCCGCGCGCGAGCACGAGCCGCGGCACGCGCGCGGCCGGATAATCTTCGGTGCAGCGGGCCAGCGCCTGGGCGCCGAGCCCCGCCGCGTTCACCACCGCATCGACGGCGACTTCGCCGCTGTCGCCTCCGCCGTAGCGCACCACCCAGCCGGCCTGGGTGTGGATCAACCGCTCGATCCGCGTGCCGAAGGCGATCATGCCGCCATGATCCTCGAGTTCGCCCTGCAACGCGCGCATGAAACCGTGGCTGTCGACGATACCCGTTTCCGGTGAGTGGAGCGCTGCGACGCAGGCGAGCGCGGGCTCCATGGCGCGCGCCTCGCCGCCGTCGATCATGCGCAGGCCCTCGACCCCATTGATCCGGCCCTGCGTGAGGATCGCCTCCATCTTGGCCACCTCGGCTTCCTCCGTGGCGACGATGAGCTTGCCGCACTTGCGGTACGGCACGCCGCGGCTGGCGCAGAATTCGTAGAGCATGCGCCGTCCGCGCGGGCAGTGCTCGGCGCGCAGCGAGCCGGTGGGGTAGTACATGCCGCCGTGGACCACCTCGCTGTTGCGCGAGGAGACGCCGTTGCCGATGCCGCGCGTGGCCTCCGCCACCATCACCTCGTGGCCGCGCATGGCAACCGCGCGCGCCACCGCAAGCCCCACCACACCGGCACCGACGACGAGGACTTGCATGAAACGGACGTGCGCTTCCCTGGGCGTGCGATGGCGCCGCAACGAACGGCGGCAAGCCCGCTGGAGTCAACCGGGCGGCAGGAATATCGCGCGAACGAGATCGCGGTAAAGCATGATCTGCCGTGGCAGGATGCTCCCGTCGCGGAAGACGCGGCCGAGGATCATGCCGCCCTCCACCACGGTCGCGGCCATGTCGGCAAGCGCGTCGAGATCGACGTCCTGCCGCGGCGGCTGCTGCGGGACCGATCACCGCCACGTCGAGCAGATTTGCTTCGCCTGCGTCCCGCTCGCGGCCTGAGGCGGTGCAAACCGCCGCCTTCGCAATGCGGTAAAGGCGGCGGCGCACCCGCAGGGGCACGCAGCTCCGCAAGCGCGCGCAAGCGACGGTCACGACGAATGAAATCAGACCAAGCCGTCGCCGCGCGGATGAACGGCGGATGAATGGAATAATTCTCCCCCGATCGTGCGCCGCCAACACGCGCGAACCAAACAAACATCTGAAGCGTTGTAGCCATCGGGCGACGTCGGAGCGACACCCATGGCACGTTCAATGGTTCGTTCAGGCATTGCATTCATCACGGCCGTCGTCGCCGCCAGCTTGACGATCGGCCCGTTGACCGACGCCTCGGCGCAGGACAAGCAGCGCAAGGCGGCACCCGCGGCGCGGGCGGCACCGGCCGCAAGACCCGCCGCGACGGCCGTTGCTCCGCGCGCGGTGGCCCCGCGGGTGGTCGC
>Ga0073934_10006208_pt1 | contig 17604 bp, 10 predicted proteins | sample LarsenN4metaG_FD_76834 | JGI IMG/M metagenome (GOLD analysis project Ga0073934, IMG submission 76834) | Hot spring sediment bacterial and archeal communities from British Columbia, Canada, to study Microbial Dark Matter (Phase II) - Larsen... ... | reverse complement strand
GGCGTTCCAACTCGACGCAACGCGGACAGCCACCGGTACCAGCGGTTTCAGCCTGCATGGGCAGGAAAACTACCCGCCAACGCCAAAACCACCAAGATCAATTCACCGAGCGTGAACGGTTACTCCAATTCCAACCCCACACCGTGAACGGTTACACACCGGGAATCACGCGATGTTCTCTCGCTTCTGCCAACACGGGCGTGAATAAGACGGGTTAACCCCAATGCCGTTCGATGACGGAGATTTGGCCACAAGAGGCACAAAGGACACAAGAGGGGATGTCTTTTTTGTGACTCTTTGTGCCTCTTGTGGCTGATTCGACTTCTTCGTTGAACAGTATTGTTCTTAACCCGGCAGTGCGCAGTCCGACGTTCGATGGTCTGATGGCGGCCTGCCCCTTCTCCGAGGCAGAACTGAACGAGTTCGCGAAGAGTCCCGATTCTGGGCGGACGACGGCGGACATCCTCGGGGAGCTGCGCCAAAAATGGCCTATCGAGTGACTTGGCGTAAGAGCGCTCTTTACCAGTTGATGGTAATCTGGATCGCAGCCCCTGACCGCAAGATGTGGATGACTCCGTGCAGGTTCTCGACCAGCAGTTCGCGCGCGATCCCAGCAACTGTGGAGAATCGCGAGACGAGGGCATTCGAATTGCCTTTGCAGGACCGCTCGGATGCCGCGTGAGTATCGACGAATCGCTGAACCACGACCTCGTCGAGGTCGTGTGGCGAATGCGCTGACGCAACGGACCGGCTCCACCAGGCGACTTTCCATTGAGGCGTACCTCGATGTGAAAGCGCAGTGAAACCGGCCCGCGTTGAGTCGCCGATCAGAAAGTGCGGTCGCACTCGTCAGCTACGGCGATTCCGGCGGATTGCTGCAGTGGTGGTGAGCCAGCTTGCAGATCCGCAGCGCGTGCTGTCGGCGGGCGAGCGCTTCCAGCTTGTCGGCCTGCTCCAGCAGCTTCTGGTTGCCGTTCTGCTCGGCCACCTTCCGCAGGTGCTGGATGTCCGCCAGGTGGTTGGCGAGCAGCCAGTCGGGCTGCGTCGTCCCCTGCCGTTCCCACGGCGTCTGCGTGCCGCCGAGTTTTGCGCCGACAGCGGGGGCGCTGGCGCTGTTGCTCAGGCTGTTGGGCCGCGGGGCGGGGGGCCGCCTTTCTGCTGGGCCGATGCCTCAATGGCACAGGCCCACGCGAGGGCGAACGTGAAAGACACAATTGCAAGGCGCATCGTTTCCTCCATGAAAGGACGAGTGGAGACGTGGCCCGCAAGAGTTGCAGAGAGGGCGGGAAGTGTAAGCTTTCCCATGAATCCGTCAACACGCAATTGGACGCGCAAGTGAACGGAACAGCGGCTCGCGTGAAACGCGAAACCGCAAGCGATCGACGCTTGCGGTTTTGCGAATCGTGAAAGCTCTCATCTCTGGGCAGTTCACGCGAACAGTTGCCCCACCACTTCCCCGCCGTCGACGATCTTCATCGGACGGCCCAGGGGGCTCATGTTTTCTTTGTGCGGATCCACGCCGAGCGATTTGCAGATGGAGCAGAACAGGTCGGTGACGGCAACGGGATCTTTCTCCACGGCTGTGCCATCGGCGCTGGAGGCGCCGATCACCTGGCCGCCTTTCACGCCGCCGCCCGCGAGGACGGCGCTGAACACGCGCGGGTAATGGTCGCGGCCGCCGCGGGGGTTGATCCGCGGGGTGCGGCCGAATTCGCCCATCCAGGCCACGAGGGTCGTTTCCAGCAGTCCGCGCTGTTTGAGATCGCTGACTAGGGCCGCCAGTCCCGGATCGACCTGCTGCGAGAGCTGAGGCACGCGCGTGAAGTTGTCCTGGTGCGTGTCCCAGTTGCCGTGGCGGACTTCCACGAACGTCACGCCGGCTTCCACCAGCCGCCGGGCGAGCAGGCAACTCTGCCCAAAATTGTCGTTGCCGTACTTCTGACGGACCGACTGCGGCTCCTGGCTGAGGTCGAACGCTTTCAAGTTGGGACTGAGGACGAGTTTGGAGGCCTTATCGTAAATGCGACGATGGTTGTCGACCACGACTTCGCCGCCACGGAGGGCGAACTCCTCTTCGATCTTGCCGAGCAATCCCAGCCGTCGCTGATAGCGGGCCTGGCCGACGCCTGTGGCAACGTTGTCGGGCAGCGAATTGGGATTGGCGACCTGGAACGGCTCGTAATTCACGCCAAGGAAGCCGGCCCCGGATCCCGATGTACCCGGTCCGCCGCGGCCTGCACCAATGGCGACCACGGACGGGATGTCGAGACCCGCCGGTGCGATCTCGTGAGCAATGTTGGCCCCCAGGGACGGATGCTTCACCGTGCCCGAGGGGATGTAGCCCGTGTGCAACTGGTAAGTGGCGCGGTCGTGCTGGCCTTCCTTGTTCGTCATCGAGCGGATAATCGCCAGGTTGCTCATTACCTTGGCGGTCTCGGCCCACGACTCGGCGATCTGAATGCCCGGCACCGCGGTGTCGATGGCCTTGGTTTCTCCGCCGTTTTCGGTGCCCGGCTTGGGATCGAACGTGTCGAGATGGCTCGGTCCGCCCTGCATCCAGAGCAGGATGAACGAGCGGCCCCGCTTGCGAAGTTCCTCGGCGTTCAACGTCACCACGTCTCGGAAGCTGAGCGTCCCCGCTGCGAGGGCCGACGCCGACACGGCATGAATAAATCCCCGCCGCGACACATGATGGCGGTGTACGCGAACGTCTTCGTTCCAGGAAGCGAACATGGTTGGATCCAAAGTGAGTTGTGAGTGATAAGTGCCAGGAAGCCCAGGGATAGCTATCCCTGGGTCTTTGGTTGTTTCAGCGCTTCGACAGAAACTCGCTCGAGTTCACGAGGCTCCACAGCAGGTCTTCGAACGCTTCGATACGGTTGCCGGTGTCGCGGAGGTGCGCCTGACACAGCTTCAGCTCGCGGTCGGACGGCTCGCGCGACAGCGTGAGCAAGTAGACCTCCGAAATGGCGTCCTGGTCGTCCGTTTGCGTCCGCAGGATCTGCGCCAGCCGCGTATTGCCGGTGCCCAGCAGGCCGGGACGCAAGTTGGGGTCGTTCATCATGACCAGCGATTGCTGCACATTGCCGGTGATGTCTTCCTGCGGCGTGGACGGATCGAAGGTGAACACCGCGTCGAACGCCGCCCGGGCGCCGAACTGTCGGCCGTACAGACCGGGCATCCCCGGCGGGGCACGATCGACGAAACCGAGCACTTTGACAATGGCGTTGAACAACTGGTCGGCCCGCAGCCGCGTCGGCGTCTGCGAAGCGAACGGCAGTGCCCCTTCCGAGACCGGCTTCGGACGCACCTGTCGCTGATAGGTCTGCGTGTTGGCGACCGTTCGCACCAGCCACTTCACGTCGTACCCGTTGGCGACAAAGCCTTCGGCAATCGCGTCCAGCACCTGCGGGAATCGGGCCGTGCGGGTGGGGCCGAGGTCGTCCACCGGCATGTAGAAGCCTTCACCCAACAGTTCGCTCCACACCCGGTTGATGATGGCCCGCGCGAACCACGGATTGTCCGGATTAGTGAACGCCTTGGCTGCGGCATATCGCCGCTCCATGTCGGTCTGGCCGGCGCCGGGGGACGACTGGTCGACAAAGAATCTTGGGTCAATCGGCGTGCCGCGCGAGGCCGGGTTCTTCAGGTCGGGCATGAAGTACTCGGACGAGCCGCGGCGCTGCATGGGCGGCGCGGGCATTTTCTTGAACTCGTCCACCGTCAGGGCGCCGTCTTTGTCGGTGTCGCCGTTCTGCAAGAGCAGGTCGAAGATCCGCGTCAACGGGCCGGCAAATTGCGATTCTTCGACTTCCTTCTTGGTAATCTTGCCGTCGCGGTTGCGGTCGTACAGCGAGACCATGCGTTCGGGGTTTTCGCGGAGCATGTCGGCCCCGCCGCCCCGCGGTCCGCCGGCCGGCAGGTTCACAGAAACCACTTCAAAGCCGCGCTGCTGGCCATCCTGCATGATCGGCCGCACGGCGACGCGGGGGAAGTACGCCGCCAGCTCGTGGAACTGCTGCCGCTTCCACACGTCGGAGGGGTGGTCGTGGCAGTTGGCGCACTGGATCTGGATGCCCAGAAAGATCCGGGAGGCTTCCGCGGCGACCTCGGCCGGCTCGGCATCATGCGCGAGGAATAGCGCTGTCGCACCGTTTTGCGTCACGTCGCCCGTGGCCGTCAGCAGGTTCGTAACGATCTGGTCCCACTTGCGGTTCTGATTCAGTTCGTCGGCGAGCCAGTTTTCAAAAGTAGCCTGGCCAATACGGGCCCGCATGTTGGTGGCGTTGAGGAACAGCACGTCGCGCCAGTAGCGGGCCCAGTTCCGGCCGTATTCGGGCGATTCGAGCAGTTGATCGATGAGCTTCGCGCGTTTTTCGGGATCGGGATTCAGCCCGAACAACGTCACGTCCTGCGGGGCCGGGGGCTGGCCGACGATGTCGAAGGAGACCCGGCGGAGAAAGTCTTCGTCGTTGGCCAGCGGGGCGACGGCTGCCTTCGCCTGCTCCAATTCCTGGGCGATGAGCCGGTCGACTTCGGCCGCGATCTGGCTCGCGGTGGGCGGCGCGGCGCTTTTAACGGCCTGTTTCGCCGCTGCGTCCACCGTGCTGGCCGTCAGCGCCACTGCCAATCCCGTGCCAGCCGCCACGCACCAAAACCATCTGGCTGTCCGCATGGTTCACCTCAAAGGATTCGTATTGAGTCGCGACCCGCTTCCCGTTTGGCGGGTGCCGCGGCATCCGCTAACTGACTGTTGAAAAAGGGGTCAGGCACCGAGGCTCATTCATTTTTCGAGGGGATTCTGTGGTTCGGCTCGGAGCCAGACCTCTTTTTCAACAGGCTGCTCAACGGCAAGCGGCACTCGCGAATCGCGGCGAAACGGGGTGATGCAAATGCTACCAAAATCAACCCCGCAAGCGGTCCGGAGGTTTCGGACAAAACCGGCGCGCCTACACTTTCAGGGCAATCCGCACCCGGCCCGGTGTTGACCCATCCACTGGGGCGGCATAGAGTTCGTGATTGGGCCGTCCGCACGGGCACTCCCTGTCGCGACGGAACTGCCGACGCCCGCGCAGGTTGAGTCCGGCCGCCTCATGGCCCCACTCGTCTCCCTTTGGACCATCCACCGCTCATGGCTCATCCCGACGCCCCGCCTCCCAACGATCCCGTAGACGGCCCCCCCCGCAAATCCGGCAGTTCCCGACGTCCCGAACGGGGCGGACCGGGCAATCTGTTGTGGTACCTCATGATCGCCATCGTCGTGGCCGTGCTGGTCGCTTCCTACAGCGCCAACCGACGCAAGGGGGATGTCCTCGAGTTCAGCGAGTTCAAGGAGCGGCTGAAGCCCGGCGGCACGTTCAACGCCACCAACGTTCACAAGCTCGTGATTGGCCCCACGCGGCTCACGTTCCAGGATGCCCCCGACTCCACGGCTGCCAACAAGACCAGCCCCAAAACTTACACCGTGCAGTTGTTGGGGATCTCGTCGGAGAGTCGGCACGAGCTCGAACAGCAATTGTTCGAGGCAGGAATCACAAAGTGGGGCGCCGAAGACGCGACTCCCGAATGGCTGAGCTCGCTCATTGTGTCGATGGTGGTCATCGCCTTCACGCTGGCGTTCGTGCTGTTTCTGCTGCGGCGCATGGGCGGACCCGGTGCGGCGATCTCGTTCGGTCGCAGCCGCGGACGGTTGTATGCGCAAGAAGACCTGGGGGTGACGTTCAATGACGTTGCCGGCATCGATGAGGCCGTCGAAGAGTTGCGCGAAGTGGTGGAGTTCCTCCGCAATCCCAGTAAGTACCAGGCACTGGGGGGGCGCATTCCGCGCGGCGTACTGCTGGTCGGACCGCCCGGAACGGGAAAGACCCTGCTCGCAAAAGCCGTGGCGGGCGAAGCGGGCGTGCCGTTCTTCGGACTGTCCGGTTCCGATTTTGTCGAGATGTTCGTTGGTGTCGGCGCCGCGCGCGTGCGGGACATGTTCCAGCAGGCGGGCCAGCGCTCGCCGTCAATCATCTTCATCGACGAACTGGATGCCCTCGGCAAGGTGCGCGGGAGCGGCATGCCGGGCGGCCACGACGAACGCGAGCAAACGCTCAACGCGTTACTGGTCGAGATGGACGGTTTCTCGTCCGACCAGAGCGTGATTGTGATGGGCGCCACGAACCGGCCGGAAACGCTCGATCCCGCGCTCATGCGGCCGGGACGGTTCGACCGCCACGTCCTGGTCGACCGGCCGGACATCAAGGGCCGCGAAGCCATCCTCAAAGTCCACGCCGGCAAAGTGAAGATGGACGACGATGTCGACCTGAAGCGTCTCGCAAAGCTCACGCCGGGATTCGTCGGCGCCGATCTGGCCAATCTCGTCAACGAAGCCGCCTTGCTGGCCGCTCGCAAGGACAAGACCAAGGTCACCAACAAGGAGTTCGAGGAAGCCATCGAGCGCGTGGTGGCCGGGCTGGAGAAACAGACTCGCATCATTCCCGAAGAGGAAAAGCAGCGGGTCGCATATCACGAGATCGGCCACGCGCTGGTGGCGTGCACGCTGCCGCACGTCGATCCCGTGCACAAGGTGTCGATCATTCCCCGCGGTTTCGGCGCCTTGGGCTACACTCTGCAACGGCCGGAAGAAGATCGCCAGCTCATCACCAAAACCGAGCTGCAGAACCGCATCTGCGTGCTGTTGGGCGGCATTGCGGCCGAGGAGATCGTCTACCAGGAGAACTCCACCGGCGCATCGAACGACCTGCAGCGGGCCACCGATCTGGCGCGGCGGATGATCACGGAATTCGGCATGAGCCCCAAGCTGGGCCGCGTGCACTACAGCGACGTCACCCATTCGCCCTTCCTGGGGACGTCGACCACATCCGGCGAGCGGGTCCATAGCGAAGAGACCATCCGCGAGATCGACTTGGAAATCCGCCGGGTGATCGATGCCGCCTACGACGGCGCGTTCATGATCCTCACCAACCGTCGGGCCGCACTGGAACATCTGACGCGCGTGCTGCTCGAGCAGGAAGTGATGGACGCCGAGCAGTTGCTGAAAATTCTGGAGGAGCACAAGACGGGACCGCAGTTGGCACCAGGCACCGTGGCGTGTGTGGCAACGACCCACACCGGCGAACTGACGGCTCGCGAGGTGCCACCCCCGAGCGACGCCGCCGCCGCGCATTGAGCGACGTTTCTCCGTAGCCCGCGAACAGCTCATCGGCGCTACCGCATGGGGGGCGAGTTTGTTACGCTGGATGACGGATTTGCCTCCGGGAGTTGTGGGATGCGCCGTCCTTGGATCGAAGTTCTGGCCTGTAGTGCGTTGGCAGCGGTTTCCCCCGCCGCCGGCGCCCAGGATGCCGTCGACTTCAACCGCGATGTCCGGCCCATCCTGTCCCAATACTGCTTCAAGTGCCACGGCCCGGACGATGGGAAGCGCGAAGCCGGAGTGCGACTCGACCTGCGGGAAACGGCCATCGGAAAGGCCGATAGCGGCGTGGCGATCATTGTGCCAGGCAAACCGCAGGACAGCGAACTCGTGCGGCGGGTGGAATCGACCAATGCCGACGAAATCATGCCGCCCCCCGCGACGAACTTCGTTCTGACCGTGCGGCAGAAACGAATTCTACGCGACTGGGTCGCTGCCGGCGCGGACTACCGGCCGCACTGGGCGTTCGTTCCGCCGCAACGCACTCCTCTGCCGACCGTGCGAGAAGCCCCGTGGCCGCGGAATGGGATTGACTATTTCGTGCTGGCGCGGCTGGAGAAAGAGGGACTCGCTCCTTCACCCGAAGCCGATCGGTACGCACTCATCCGCCGCGTCTCGCTCGACTTGCTGGGCGTCCCTCCAGCGGTCGAGGCAGCCGAAGAATTCGCCCGAGACACCGATCCGCACGCCTACGAACGGCTCGTCGATCGGCTGCTCGCCTCCCCGCAATACGGCGAGCGCTGGGCCCGCCGCTGGCTCGACCTGGCCCGCTATGCCGACACCAACGGCTACGAAAAGGATCGCGTGCGGTCGATGTGGCCGTATCGCGACTGGGTGATTGACGCGCTCAACGCCGACCTGCCGTTCGACCAGTTCACCATCGAGCAATTCGCGGGGGACATGCTCCCCAACGCCACGGTCTCGCAGCGGATCGCGACCGGGTTCCACCGCAACACGATGATCAACGAAGAAGGCGGGATTGACCCGCTCGAGTTCCGCTTCTATGCCATGACCGACCGCGTGAACACCACGGGCACGGTGTGGATGGGACTCACGATCGGCTGCGCCCAGTGCCACACGCACAAGTACGACCCGGTCAAGCAGACCGATTACTACCGCCTGATGGCGTTCCTGAACAATGCGGACGAACCGGAGTTCGACGTGCCGGTCGAGGCGATCCGCGAGAAGCGGGCCGCACTGGAGGCCGAGATCGCCGCCCGCGAGGCCGACCTGCCCAACCAGTTTCCCGTCCCCGACGAATGGCGATGGACGAGTCCGGCTGTCGCGGCCGCCAAGGCGGATTCGGACGCGGTGCTGACGATCCAGGAATCGGGCGATATTCTTGCATCTGGCCATGTGCCCGATTGGGATCGTTACCGCATCACGATGGACATCCCGCCCGGCGAGTACGGGGCCCTGCAGATCCTCGCGCTCACCGACCCTTCGCTCGGCAACGGGGGACCGGGTCGCACGCTGCACGGCAACTTCGTTATTACCGAGGTGGCAATCGAGCGAATGATGGCGGACGGCAAACGCGAGCCTCTCAAGTTCGGCGCCGCCCATGCCGATGCCGCTCAGGACCAGTTTCCTGCGGCAAATGCCATCGACGGCAAGCCGAAAACGGGGTGGGCCATCGACGTCGGCGGCACCTGGAACGTTCCTCGCACGCTCACGCTGTCATTTGCAGAGCCACTGCAATTGACCGCGTCCACACGCTGTGTGTTGACGATCGATCAGCGCTACGGCGGCGGACACACGCTGGGCAAGTTCCGCATTCAACTCAGTCGGCGGCAAGTGAGCGAGATTCCCCTCGCCGATCGCCGCCGCGAGCATTTCGAAGCGCGCTTTCAACAGTGGCTGAAAGAGACCTCGGCATCCGCGGTGCCATGGACGCCGATCGTCCCGCGCCAGTGGACGACCACATTACCCAGATTGGAGGTGCTGCCCGACGGTTCGCTGCTGGCATCGGGCGATCAATCGAAGCGCGACGTTTACGAACTGGAGTTCGGTCCGGAATTGTCCGGTGCCACGGCGATCCGCATCGAAGCGCTGCCCGACGACCGCCTTCCCAGGCACGGTCCCGGCCGCGTGTACTACGAGGGGCCGCTCGGCGACTTCTTCCTGAGCGAGATCCAGTGGGACGCGGAGACTCAACGACTGTCGTGGACGGCAGCCGCTCACAGTTTTGCGAATGCCAACCTCACGTCGGGTGCAGCGATCGACGGCAACCCGCTCACCGGGTGGGCGATTAACGGCGGGCAGGGGCAGCCGCACGTCGCCGTGTTCCAACTGGCCGAGCCGGCGCCGCAGGCCGCACGCCACACGCTGCGGATGATCTTCGAGCGGTACTACGCGGCGGGCTTGGGACGGTTCCGCGTTTCGTACGCGAAATCGCCGCGCTCCACGGATGCCCCCGCACTCTTCCCGGATGTTGAAGCTGCCCTTGTTGTCCCAAACGACAAACGTACCGCGGAACATACGCAAACGCTGGTGAAGGCGTTCTGCCGCACGGCGACGGAATTAGAGACGCCGCGGCAGGCGATTCAGCAGCTGCGCGCCCAACTGCCAACGTTGCCCACCACGCTCGTGTTTCAAGAGCGTCCCGCGGACAACCCGCGGGCCACGCGCGTCCATCGCCGCGGCGAGTTCCTGCAGCCCACCGACGAAGTGAAGCCTGGCGTTCCCGCATTTCTTCCCGAGACGGATGGAAACGACCGGCTCGCGTTCGCACGCTGGCTGGTGGACCCGCGACATCCGCTCGTCGGCCGCGTCGCCGTCAACCGCCATTGGCAGGCGTTCTTCGGCCGCGGCCTGGTCCGCACCTTGGAGGACTTTGGCTACCAGGGCGAGTTGCCGTCGCACCCCGAGTTGCTGGACTGGCTCGCGTTGGAGTTTATCCGCCGGGGCTGGTCGGTGAAGGAATTGCATCGGCTGATTGTGACCAGCGCCACGTACCGACAGTCGTCGCACGTAACGCCGCTGTTGAAAGAACGCGACCCGCAGAATCAGTGGCTGGCCCGCGGTCCCCGCGTGCGGATGGAGGCGGAAATAGTGCGGGACTCGTTGCTGGCGCTTTCGGGACTGCTGTCAACGAAGCTGCACGGCCCCAGCGTCTTTCCTCCGCAACCGGCGAACGTGACCACAGAGGGCGCGTATGGACAGTTGGCATGGAACGTGAGCCCCGGCGAGGACCGCTATCGCCGCGGGCTGTACACGTTCACGAAGCGCACGGCGCCGTATGCCATGTTTACCACGTTCGACGCTCCCAGCGGCGAGTTCTGCGCCCCGCGACGCGAAGTCTCCAACACGCCGCTGCAGGCACTCACCCTCCTCAACGACGCGGTGTTCCTGGAGTCGGCACAAGCGCTCGGTCGCGAATGGGCGCCACGCCCCGGCGACAGAGAAACAAACCTTCGCGCCTTGTTTCAGCGCTGCCTCACGCGTCCGCCGAGCGAGAAGGAATTGGCATTGTTAATCTCGTATTTTGACCGGCAACACCAGCGGCTGGCGTCGGGACAGCTCGATGCCAACGCCATCGCCGGCCCCGGTGATGGGGATACGGTCGCTCGCGCAGCATGGACGCTGACGGCGCGGTCGCTGTTGAATCTGGATGAAGCAATTACCAAGGAATGAACCTCGTTTAGCCGCGACCCGGAGGGGAGCGCTCTGCACGTTAGAGGCATCGACGCAGAGCGCTCCCCTCCGAGTCGCGGCTAAACAATCACTCATCGACCGTACACGGATTGCAACAAATGATGCCTCCATTTCGCCACATCGCCCGCAGACACTTTTTTTCGCAGTGCGGCGTCGGTCTCGGCAAAATTGCGCTGGGGTCGTTGCTCATCAGTGCCGCGAAGCCGCGAGCGGCTCACGCGGCGCCGAGTCTCGATCCGCTGGCGCCGAAGCCTTCGCACATTGCGCCGCGGGCGAAGGCGGTGATTCACCTGTTCATGGCCGGCGCGCCGAGCCAGCTCGACCTGTTTGACTACAAGCCCAAGCTCGCCGAGTACGAAGGAAAATCGATCCCCCCGGAGATCATCGGCGGGCAGAGGTACGCGTTCATCCGCTCCGATGCCGCGTGCCTGGGGCCGCAGTTCAAGTTCGCGAGGCACGGCGAGTGTGGGGCGGAGTTGTCGGAGATGCTGCCGCACCTGGCAACGATCGTGGATGACATCTGCCTTGTGAGATCGGTGCGGACCGACCAGTTCAACCATGCCCCGGCGCAGATTTTTTTCAATACCGGCTTTGGACAGCCCGGTCGGCCCAGCATGGGCTCGTGGGTCACCTACGGACTGGGAGCCGAGACCGACAACCTGCCGGCGTTTGTGGTGATGTCCACGGGTGCGGGGATCAGCGGCGGCGCGGCGAACTGGTCGAGCGGCTTTTTGCCGACCATTCACGCCGGCGTGCGATTCCGCAACCAGGGTGATCCCATTCTCAACGTGAGCAATCCCACGGGAGTCGATATCGCCCTGCAACGCGAGTCGCTCGATCTCATCGGCGCGCTCAATCGCGAGCGGCTGGGCGTGGTCGGCGACCCGGAAATCGCCACCCGCATTAGCGCCTACGAAATGGCGTTCCGTCTGCAGACCTCCGCCCCCGACCTGATGGACCTGAAGAGCGAATCGAAAGCCACGCTCGAATCGTACGGGGCCGATCCGGACAAGCCCTCGTTCGCGCGGGCCTGTCTGCTGGCCCGGCGGATGGTGGAGCGCGGCGTGCGGTTCATAACCATTTACCACGAAGGTTGGGATGCGCATTCCGACGTCGCCGGTAACCTCAAGAAAAACTGCGGCGCAACCGATCGGGGTTCCGCCGCTCTCGTCGCCGATCTGAAACAGCGCGGCCTGCTGGACGACACGCTGGTGATCTGGGGAGGCGAGTTCGGCCGAACGCCGATGGTGGAAACGAACCCCGCCCTCGGTCGCAAACTCGGCCGCGACCATCACCCGCAGGCCTACACCATGTGGTTCGCCGGCGGCGGCTTCAAAGCCGGACTGACTTACGGCCAGACGGACGACCTCGGCTTCCACGTTGCCGAGAACCCGGTGCACGTGCACGACGTGCAAGCCACCATTCTCAACCAGCTCGGCCTCGACCACGAACGGCTGACGTTCACCTACCAGGGCCGCCAATACCGCCTGACCGACATCCACGGCCACGTCGTCCGCGACCTCTTGGCTTAGAACCTCAGGGATAGCGATCCCTGGGCTTCCGCGGTCAGCCGCCGTCGACGATGTCGTCCGCGACGTAGTATTCGTAGAACAGGCGTCCGATCTCTTCGCTCAGCCGCGAGAGGTACCGCGCCTTGAAGGTGTTGTACGACTCCTCCGACGCCGACCGCGGCTGGTGCAGCGGAAACCGCGAGCGAACCTCTTCGAGGAAAATTCGCTCGGAAGCGCCGTCTTCGTCCATCTTCCACACGCTCACGATTGCTTCGGCCTTGCCGCGGTACAGCGTGGCGCTACCGTCCTCGTACAGCGAGAAATCGTTGAGGTCGATGTACACCACGTAGGTGGTGCCAAAGGCGGAGCCGATCTCTTCGGGCTTGTCCCAGTCTTTGTTTTCGTCGAGCCAGGCCTTCACCCGGTCGGGGTTGATGACCTTGATCTTGTGCTCGTGCAGCCGCATGGTCACGTACTTGGCCAGCTCGTGATCGATGCTCTCAAAGTTGTAGCGAACTTCGTTGGGAGCGAAACAGATCACCGCCACGGTGACGCCGCGGTCAGTCATCGATTCCTTCGTCTCCGCGTCGAACTTGGGTTCAATCGACGGCGGCCCGCCGATCAGGTAGCCCAGGAACAGAATGTAGCTGCAGCCGGGCAGAACGGCTAATCCCAGGCTCGCGATAACGAGCAGTGGCAGACAGCGGCGATGAATTCGCATGGAGACGCCTTCCGTGGCGCAGGCGGACCTGTGAGGCTGCGATCTCGGACGGTGCAGGACGGGTTACAAATCCGTCGTGCACAGGACTCAAATGTCATTCCCTGGACGATGGTCGTAAAACTGCTCGGCCAACTGGTTGCACACGCGCTCGACGAACTCCTTCTGGAACAGCAGCGGTGAGCGGCCGAGTTCGGAGATCGGCTGGTGCGACGGATAGATCGTGGTGAACTCGTTGGTGTAATTGCTCAGCGCCGTCCGTTCGCGGTTGATCTCTTCCACCTTGAACACGCGGATGAAACCCTGCACGCGACCGCGCAGCAGGGCGGGACTGTTTTCCTCGCGCAGCGAAAACGCCTGCACGTCGATCCAGGCGACGTAGTCCACGTCGAAGTGCCGGGCGATCGCGTTGGGGTCCGTCACCACGCCGCCGTTATCGTCGATCCAGCGGGCGACGGCGTCGGCGTTCACGACGTCGATGCCGTGGATTCTCATCCGCTGCGTGACCCCCTCGATGAGGTCGACGTTCAGGGACGACAGGTCTTCGTCGACAATCGCCGGCACCGAGCAGACCACCACCACGCGGTGCTTGCCCTTGGTGAGGTCGGTCCCTGTCATCTGCTTGAACTGCGCGGGGAATAGCGGGTCGCCCGTGATCAGCTTGCTGAACATCACGCCGAACGAGCAGCCGGACAGCAGCACCACGCCGGCGCACGCGATGGTGAGCGAGTGAATTTGAAGTCTCATCGGCGATCCTTCGCCACGAAGAGTGTGGGGTGGGGAGTGGGGTGTGAGGAGCCAGAAAGACGTGACATGTTTGCCTTCTTCCAGACTCGTTACACCCCACACCTCACTCCCCACTCACAAAACCCACCGCACAACCCACACCATCAATCCTGCCGCGCCCCAGCCGCCGAGCAGCCAGGCCAGCACGGGCCACGGGTCATCTACCCACCACAACCGGCCGAGCCACACGCTGACGCCGCACCACGGCAGGAACGCCACGCACATCACCGCCATCATCAGCCCTGCTGGATTCGCCCGGGCCGATGCCAGCCATTGCCCGCGGACAAAATGGGCAAAGCTGGTGGTCATCCCACAGCCCGGACACGGGCGGCTGAACAACGTCCGAAACGAACACTCCGGCAACCCCAACCGCTGGTGCGTGCCGTACCCGCGCGGGTCCGGCTCCAGTTGCGCGGCCAGCAGGAACCCGCTCAACAGCAGGGTGCCCACCGCCGTCAACACCAGACGACCGGTGGAACCAACCGGCAGGCCGACGGGTTCGGGACAGGTCGTCATGGAACAATTGGGGGGAGGCGAGGTTGATACCGGCGGCTCGCACGGTCCACAAGACGGACTGGCCGGGAACACCATCGTAAACCGGGCACCGCCGCCGCGTCAGTCCCGCCACCGGCAGATTTCGCCGCCACGGGGGCCCATCCTGCGGATTTCACAGCGGCTGAGGCCGGAAACGCGAGTTTCGCTCATGTCGCTGCTGCCCGCAGCAGCTATCGTTCCGGCAAGCTACCATGTTTGATTGGGTCGGCGTGATGCGCTTTCTTTCAGCATCGTTGGTCGCTCTGATCGCGCTGCTCAGCGTTGCCGGCTGCCAGTCGCTGAATTGGCCGTCCGAACCAACTGCGGCCTCGCCGATCGTCGAGCCTGCCCCGCCACAGCTCGACCTCGCACTTGCGGACGAATTGCACGACCTGCTTCGCCAATCAGCCTGGCAGATCGACCTGAAGTGGTCCGTCGTCGCGCTCGGCGAACGGGAACCATCTCGGGCCTGGCGATACGTCTTCCTTCCCAAACCTCCCGGCGAGCAGAACGCGACTCCGATCGTTCGTGAGGACACCTATTGGCGCGGCCTGTGGGACGGCACCATCCACGGCTTCGACGAGCACGAGCGAGATGCGATCACGTCGCTGCTGCACCGCTGGCGGGATGAAGGCGGCATAGTCGGCCTCAACGCTACCATTCTCATCGCCCGCTGGGATGTCAGCCGCGCCTGCGTGCCGGCCGATGCCGTGATGCAAACGCTCCGCGGCATCGCCGAGGGCGGGTTTCCTACTCCCGATTTGCCAGTCCCGCTCGCGACGCGTTGTGCCGCGGCGGAAGCTTGGTGCCACGGCTTGCTGCAGGCGTTCGACGACGGCGACCGCGAGGCGTTGGATCCTGCAGGGAGATTGCTGCAACGGCCGGGGCTGCCGGACGAACTGCGGGCGACGATGTGGCGCAAGCTCGCCATGCGCGTGGCGCCAGACTGCTTGCCGGGGCTGTCGCGCACACTCGCGGATCGGCGGCAGCAATCGCTGCGGCGTGCGGCCATGGAAGCCTGTGTGATCGCCGCGAGCTGGGGCTGTCGCGGCCCATCCGCGTCCCGGTCCTATCCCGAGACGCTGCCGTCCTTGCGCCTCGATCCCGATCCGATGCTGCGGCAGTTGTTCGCACGCTGGGCCGCCGTGAGCTATCAGGACGACGCCGTCCAGTGGCTGCGCGAGCTCTGCCGCGACGTCGATCCCCTCGTGCACGACCAGGCTATTCACTGCCTGGGCAAGATTCACCGCGAGGCGGCCCGCGACACCCTTCGCGAACTGTGCCGGCAGGATTCCGACCATCGGCGGTCGGTGGCGGTGGCGGCGCTGGCGAACTGGGGCGTGGACGAGATCCAACCCTTCGCGTCGGACGCCTCGCCGGGCGTTCGCGCGGCAGCGATCTCCTCTCTCGCGAAGTTCCCGTGCGAGGCGTCGCAACAACTGCTTCGCGCGGCGCTTGACGACGCCGTTCTGGACGTGCAAGCCGCCGCAGTGAGCGCGGTTGCCGATTGGCCCATCGAACAGGCCGTGCCCGTATGGCTCGAGGCAATTCGCATCGGCGCGTTGCGGACCCGTCAACAGGCGCAGACGGCACTGCAGCTTGCCGTGGGACCAAGCGCGTCGTTTCCTCTCGACGAGCCGCTCGCCGAGCGCGAACAGGCGCTGCGCAGCTGGGCCGCGTGGAACGGCTGGCCAGCCGACCTCGTTCAGCGTGCTCCAGCCGCTGCGACCCGCCACGAAGACTCCGCTGTACACTCGGCACGCATCCGCGCACTGTTAGAGTCATTCCTGGCGACACCGTCCATCGATGCGTGGGATCAACTCTGCCTCGCGGTTCAGCCTGCCGATGTGCCGCTGGTCGAGCGGGGATTGCTCGGCCGCAGCGATTCCCCTGCGGAGCGGATTATCCGCGAGCTGTTGCCAACATTGTCGCCCGTCCATGGCGCCGTGGAGCAGTTGGCCGAGCGCGACGTCCAACGGCGCCGCCAGGCGGCCCGACAACTCGCCGACGCATCGTCCCATCAAGCATTGAGCCCTTTCCTGCTGCGGCGACTGCACGACCGGTTGACGCTCGAACAGGACCAGCAGGTGTGGCAGTGGTGCATGGCGGCCATCGATCGTGAAAGCCATGCCGAGGCAGCGCAGATCGCCCTCGTTGCATTGCACAGCACGTGGCCCGATGTGCGCCGGCTCGGCGTCGAGTACATCGCGCACCATCCCACAGCGGAGGCGGCGCTGTGGTTGCTGCCGCTGTTCGGCGACCCGCAACGCTCGGTGCGCCTGGCGGCCATTTCCACAGCGGGGCAGTGCGGTAATCGGCTCGTCCTGAATGGCTTGCCCGCCAGTGGCGAGGTTTCGGCCCAACCTGGCTTGCGCGCGCTGATGACCCACACCGATGCCGACGTTCGTTGGGTTGTGCTACTGGCGATGGCGCGGCTGCGGGACGACGTCGCGTGCCAGGAACTGGTGCGGTTAACGTTCGACCCGCACCCGGCCACGCGGGAGCACGCCGTGAGAACGATGGGGCAATCGGGACAGCGCCAATTCGTGGAGCCACTGCTGAAGCTGCTGTGGACCGAACCGTTCGACCACGTGAAACAAACGATTCTGGCGAGTCTGGAGGAGCTGGTGCCCGTGGAAAACCGGTCCGCGGTGCCGGCCGGGCTTGCCGCGTCGTCGTCCATCGACGATAAAATCCGCTATTGGGCCGCGTGGTGGACCGCGGCACGGGCCGGAACGGAAGCCTCTTTCGCAGACGGGTCTCATGACGAAGCCGCACGACAAACGCAGCGCTGGTGACGATTTCAAGCTGGAATGGCACGGCAACACCGTGGTCATCACGCCGGCCAGCAACGTGGAAGCGCTGAGTTGGGAGCTGATCAAGCAGGCCGCTGACATTGTCATGGCCCCAATAAAGTCGCAGTCGCTGCCCATGGTGGTGTTCGACCTCAGCGAGGTGAAGTTCTTTGGCTCGGTGTTCCTGGCGCTGTTGCTCCGATGCCACAAGGAGGTGAAGCTGCGCGGCGGCGAGCTGGTAGTCTGCGGCGCCAGCAAGACGGCCCGCGAGCTGCTGAAGATCACCGCGCTCGACACACTGTGGGCGCTCTACGAGACGAAAGAAGAAGCGCTGGAAGCGCTGGAAGATTAACCGCCTATTCCATCATGGATGACACTCGACCAATTGCGGCTGCATCGAACGCCACCACG
>Ga0073934_10006207_pt1 | contig 17606 bp, 13 predicted proteins | sample LarsenN4metaG_FD_76834 | JGI IMG/M metagenome (GOLD analysis project Ga0073934, IMG submission 76834) | Hot spring sediment bacterial and archeal communities from British Columbia, Canada, to study Microbial Dark Matter (Phase II) - Larsen... ... | reverse complement strand
TGCCCCTTGTCGCTTCTCTATTTCCTTCGGTAGCCCTTCTACCATAGTGTATATGAGACCTTTTCCGATTTAAAATAAGACTCGAAGGATACCCTTGTGGGGAACGGATAGCGACAAGGTCTTTCTTGGGTACGGGTCGAATTGAAAAGACGATATCGTTCCTTTCCACGCTAGTAAGGGGCCTCATAGAGTCTGATTTCTGGGCAGAAAAGGCATAACACTTTAGGTGGTAGCTTTCCGTCCCATTCTTTCGAATGGTTTAGCTTTATCGGGAAATAACCTGCGGGCGCTATTCTAAAACACCCAATATGTCAAGAACTTCGTACGATTGCAGAACAGGAGAGCAAGAGCCATACCATTTTTATGGGAGAACCCTATAAACTAGGATAAGTATCTCTATTAAAAGGAGTAAAAGGCGTGCCGTTGGGAAAAATCGGTGGGTTTTCTCTGGAAGAGCTTTGCAGGGCTTAAAAATTTAAAACCATTAACACAAGTTTATTGAATCGCACTACGTAAATTTGTTAACCAGTCTTTGTTGTTTATTCGCAGGTCCTGAGCTTTTTAAGGAGAGCTATGCAAGTGATTGCATAGCTCCGGTGAGCTGGGGGAATACATCTCCGAGTGGGAGGCCGGGTGTTCTGGAATGGGGCAATCGCCTTAATTACGGAGTGGAGGATAGCTTGGTCGTGACAAGTCCTTGGATAGCTCGAACCGTTTCAAAATTCTCCAGAACGATATCGTCCGGCTGGATCTTGATCCCAAACTGTTCTTCGATAAACCCGACCAGTTTAAAGATCCCCAGGGAGTCCACGATCCCTTCCTGGATGATAGGCAGGTCGTTGTCTAAGACCTTTCCTGATTCATTATACATAAACTCCTTCACGATGTAATCTTTGATGACCTGTTCTATGTGCTGCATGACAAATCTCCTTTTTTTATTTTACAGATTGACCTTCGAGGTGCTCCTTGAGCAGTAAAGTCCTATCGACCTTTCCTGTGGAGGTTTTGGGTAAAGAGGTACGAAACTCGATGATATCCGGGATCATGTATTTAGGTATACGTTTTGAACAGAAGCTTTCCAGTTCCCCTTTTGTCAGCTCGGCGGCCTCCCGCGCCACCACGACGGCTTTGATCGCGTTTCCAATCTGCTCATCGGGAATGGCGATCGCGGCGACCTCTTCGATCTTAGGATGGCTGTAGAGCGCGGTCTCGATCTCCCCCAACTCGATGCGGTATCCCCGGCTTTTGATCATGTTATCTCGGCGGCCCAGAAAGAGATAGTTACCCTCTTCATCTTGTTTTACCAGATCCCCAATTCGGTACACCCTTTCCTCCCACAAGGGGGGGTGGACCGGGTGAGGCACCAGGACCGTTTTGGTTTTCTCGGGCATGCCCCAGTATCCTTTCATTAAAGAAGGTCCCCGCGCATAGAGTTCTCCCACTTCGCCGGGTTTGGCAATTTCATTCCGGTCATTGATCGCGAACACCTCGGTATTTGCACAGGCCTTTCCGATGGGGAAAGGATCCACCCGATCTGGGGGGATATCCTTGACCTGATAAAACGTGCAGACGTTGGTCTCCGTGGGGCCATAGAGGTTATAATATTCTGCATGGGGGATCAAGGTTTTCAGCTGTCGGAGGTATTTGACCGGGAACACTTCCCCGGCAAACAGGATCGTACGCAGATGGGGGAATCGATGGCTCTCCAGATTGCCGTGGAGAACCAGCCGGGTTAGCGCGGATGGCACCGAGTACCAGATGGTAATCCGCTGTTCTTCGATGAAATTGGCGAGGTTCACGGGAAAGATCGTGAGCTCTTCGGGGACCAGGATGACGGTGGCCCCGGCTTTGATCGTTGTGAAGATATCAAAGATGGAGAGATCAAAGTGCAGGGGGGCGTGATTGGAAACCCGATCCGTGGCTTGAACCTGGAAACATTCATAGGCCCAGTCTACAAAGGTCAGAGAGGCCCGATGACTGATCATGACCCCCTTGGGCTCTCCGGTCGATCCGGAGGTATACAAGATGTAGGCCAGATCATCTTCAATGACAGGAACCGAGGGGGGTGAGTTTGCAGGTTGCTGCAAGACCTCAGGCCAGGCGACCTTCTTCGCTCTGGAGGCGGTTCCATCGTCCGTCGGAGCGTCCTCGTCCGCGAGGATCAGGCACCGAACGGGGGAGGAATCCGGCAGGGCGGTCAGAAGGCCGGTCATTTTTCTCTGGGTACTGACCAGCGCCTTCATCCCGCAGTTGCCGATGATAAAAGCTACCCGTTTGACGGGGGCGGACGGATCCAGGGGGACATAAACGGCCCCGGCCTTTAGGATACCGAAAATGGCCACCACCGACTCCAGGGATTTATTGAGGTAGATCCCGACCCGATCCCCTCTCTCAATTCCATTTATCCTGAGGATGTGGGCCAACTGATTGGAAGCCCGTTCCAGTTCCTCGTAGGTCATACCTCGGTTCTTATAAATTACAGCTTCCTGGTTTGGGTTTTGCTTGGCGCTCAAGGTTAAAAGCTGTTGAAGTAAATATGGCATGGTTCCCCTCCTAGGATGGTTTCCCCGTTACAATCCCATGAACTGGGCGATCACCAGTCGTTGGATTTCCGACGTCCCTGAGTAAAGCTTGCTTCCCACGGCGTCCCTCAGTTCTCGCTCCAGTTCAAACTCGGTCGTATACCCGTAGCCGCCATGGATCTGAATCGCATCCAGGCAGGATTGTACCCAGCTTTCGCTGATATAGAGCTTGGCCATGGCCGCTTCCATGAAGACCGAGCGGCCCATTTTTTTTAACCATCCCACCTTATACAGTAACGACCGGGCGGTTTCGAGCCGTATCTTCATATCCACAAACTTACTGGCGACAAGTTGAAATTTTCCGATCGGTTGGCCAAACTGCTGGCGCCGTTTGGCATATTGCACACAGGTTTCAAGCTGTCGTTCCATCGCCCCCACGGCGCTGGCCAGGATGCAACCCCGCTCCCATTCCATGCTGTGGCTAAACATGGCAACTCCCGCGCCCTCCCTGCCGAGACGATTTTCAACCGGCACCTCGCAATTCTCAAGGATCAATTCCCCCAGCGGGGAGGTCCTCAGCCCCATCTTTCCAATCTTTGCGCTGACCGAAAAACCGGGAAAGCCTTTTTCAACCAGGAACCCGGTCACCCCATATGCCCCTTTGGACCGATCTACCGTGGCAAAGACCAGCATCACATCTGCGATGGGGCCGTTGGTGGCAAACATCTTGCTCCCATTCAGGATGTACCTGTCGCCCTTCCTCTCGGCAGTGGTTCTCAGGCTATAGGCATCCGACCCAGAACCCGGTTCGGTCATGGCATTACCTCCGATAAATTCGCCGCTGCAGAGCTTGGGAAGATACTTCTTCTTTTGCTCTTCCGTTCCAAAGGTCAGAATGGGCATCTCACAGGTCCACATATGGGCATTGATAGAAAAGACGAGGCCGTTGTCTTTACACGCGTAACCTAAACTTTCCAGGGCATAGATGGTGGTGAGCACATCCGCATCGGTCCCCCCGTACTCCTTCGGGACCGGAAGACCCGGGATCCCGAACTCCCCACACTTTTTCCAGGCCTCGAAACTAAATTCTTCTTTTTTATCCCGCTCGATGAGATCCTTATTCAGCTCTTTCTGAGCGAACTTAATGATCATCTCTCTCAATTGAGTCTGCTCTTCGGTCCATGAAAAATCCACCGGCTAACCTCCTTATTCCTCCCCATTTACCTCTTATTGACCCAAAATCCTGTTTTTACCCAAAATCACCAGGGGGCTTCCTCGAGCTGCACCTTGGAGAACTCCCGACCCACCACCCGCCAGATATGTAATTTGCCGACCCATTTAAAGCCCATATTCTCCAGCGATTTCTTTGAACTCTTACTGCGAAGGAGAACGGTCCCGATTAAACCTTTTTTGCCTTTTCGACGTATAAATTCGACCTGCTCCCCCAACAACAAAGGGAAGATCCCCTGGGCACGATACTGAGGGTCCACGTAAGCCATAAAGGTATAAACGTAACCACGTTGTTTCATGATATCTGCCAGGGTCCTGTTGGAGGCCGGAAAAGGAAAGGAATCCAAGGCCATCCAGCAGTCTCCGACGATCTTCCCTCTATCCAGAGCCATCACGGTAGCATATCCGGCGCGTAACCACTCAAGGACCTTATGCTCCGAGACACGGGGTTCTTGTCGATAGGCCAGATAGGGTTGAAGTTTCTCCATGGATTTCTCGGTCAGCCATTCCACCTCATAACGCTTCCCTAACCGTTCTATAATGTCAATGAGGCTGGACGGGAGGAGCTCAAAATCATTGGTAATGGAGAGTTTGTGGATATAATACCATTTATAGTTGAAAAGTTGGGACCGAATTCTCTTACCCCGTTTTCGGATTCCAGCGGCGCCTTCGTTTTGATAGACCGTCCAGGCGCGTCTTAACAAGTTCATAGCGTCATCCTCGGCAAGTTTCAGGTGACCGGCCCGACGTTCACACCCTTCAAACTGCGCAGGGTATACTCAAGGCTCAGCACCCTCTCCCACTGATCGTTAAAGAGAAAGTTTGGTTGCTGCGAGCGCTTAAGGAAATCGCCCAGGCTGGTTACATCGACCAGGTGGCTGAGTCCCATTTTTGCAGGATATAACAGTTCCTGCACCTCTTCTTCGCGCCAGAGCTGCAATCGCAAGGGGAGGGAGCCCGCCGATAGGGCGAGGGACCTGGGGTGCCCCCTTGTTAAGCGAGCCAGCCTGGATAGAAGCTTTTTTCCGTAGTACTTAGGCAGAGGCCAGAAGCGGGGAAAGGTTTTCCATGTGGCCGGCAGAGCTGGATAGCCATGTTCCAGTGGGAACTCGGCTAACTGCGGCTGAAACTCGGCCAGCATCCGCCGAGTTAGCAAGCTGCGCCGGCGGAGGCGCGACCTGGTCTGAAGCGCGGTCTCCAGGACAGAACGGAAGAGAAACAGCGACAGGCAGGGCCAGAGCTGATTAGTACTGCTGGCGATCCTTCCCTGCCAGCGCTGCATCCGCATAACCAGATAAGTGTGATCCATCTGCAAGGTATTCGGAAGCTGGGAAAGTCCCGCGTTGGTCCGATCGATCACATCGGCGAAGTGGGAGACAAGGTTTAGTCTCGTATCGGCGGGGAATAGGGAAGCATCGAAAAGATGGGCGGCGTAGCGCCGTTTCGCAAGCTTCCTGGCATCCAGTTTGCGGCAGGCCCCGGTTTGTGGAATGAGCAGCTCCCACCAATACCCCCGCGCCACTTCCCCAAAGGAGCCATTGATGCTGATATCGAAGCGCTCGGACAGGGTTCGATGGATTTCCAGGATCCGCGTGTATTCGATGAGGTTGTATTCTCCGTCCGTCAAGGGGAGCGCCCGCTTGATGCGATCAAAGGAGGCCTGCCCTTGGGGCTCCAGATACCTGTGCGGCAGGCCTGCAACCTGAGCTAGGCCGCGCGACACGACCACATCAGGGCTCTCCGCCGGTCCGGAGACGACGGTTGAAAACTTTACCCCTGCCGTCAAGAAGGCCGCCGCTACTGCCCGGGAATCGTAACCCCCCGTCAGATCGCACACGGGATTCGGAAAGATCCGCCCCACCTTCTGAGCGGCGCGGGAAAGTTTTTCTCCCAGCGCCCTCACCGCAGGGGGACCATCCAGGGATTCAGGGGCGATGTCCGTGATTTGCCAGTAACGTTCCTGGGTTTTCAAGGCCCCGTCCGCAAACCGAAAAACGGTCGCCGGCCCTAACTTACGGACCTCCCGATAAATAGTCCGGTCCTCGTAGACGATGCCTGTGTAAAGGAACTCCTGGCAGCCGACCGGATCCAGGCCAAAATCTCCGAGACCTGCTAGAAGCAATGAAGACCCTGATAAGGCGATCGTGCGCCGCCACGACCGGACGAAGCCATGGCAGCTTCCCACGATATCCGTAAGGACCACAGTTTCCCGGGTCCTTGTATCGCCAATGACGATGACAAAGAACCCTTCCAATTCCCGTCCAAGTTGCGCCGGCCCTACTTCCAGGTAGCGATCTAACAGGCGAGATTCAGCGCCAACTCCGTAGTCCTGGGTATGGAACCAGGTTCCAATGGCGAGCAGCCAGCTTCCCGTCCTTGCATCGGCGACGATCGGCGTGCCGGAGCCATTATGGCGCGCGAAGGATGCCGCGCGAACCCATTCTGTTCGGACGATCTTGCCGGGAACTTGAGATTTAATACTTTGAGCGACCTCCAGGCCGGAATGAAACAATTGGTCGGCTTCGCCCTGAGAACCGCTAGAAGAAACGATGACTAGAAAATTACTCAAGGTCCATCTCCTTATTTATCTGCCGAAACCTTACCGGGGATTACCGAATCCCTAAAACTTCTTTGACGGGAGCAAAGCGAAAATCCCTCAGAAGGGCTTTGAGTTTCTTTTCCGTGGCGGAGAGGTTAACATAGTGACGGAACCTCGTCAAGAGATTTATTGGGCTTATTCGAGGTTGATCAGGATCTAACTCCCACGGGTGTAAATACGACATAACCGGTTGACCTGCCTGGTTTATTTTGTGAAACCCCCATCGCAGAAAGAAGTAAGGATAAAGGCGTAAATACCCCCCCCCTGCGATGGGAACGTTATGGCCAAAAAAACTCAACGTGGAAGGGGGGAATTCGATGAGGGTTCCAGAATTTCCCCGATCGATCTGGTGAGGAAACCGATCCGCCTCGGGGATCCCATAACGGTCATGCCGGATGGGAAAGATGCTGGAATCGTACTTAATTCCGTGTTTAAGGAGGATATCGATGGCCCAGAGGGTCTGTTTGATGATCGAGTACGTGGGGGCTCGATAACCGAGGACTTTAGTTCCCGAGATATCCTCGATAATCCGGATGGAGCGAGATAAATCCTGTTCGAACTCCTCCCGGGTCTGTTTATAGATGACCTTATGGGCATACCCGTGGGAGGCTATTTCATGGCCTTCGGCGTTGATCAGTTTTACAACCTGGGGGAACTGTGCGGCGATCCAGCCTAAGACAAAGAAAGTGGCTTTAACCTTATGATCGGCCAGTATTTCCAATATTCGGGTTGTATTGATCATCACCCGGCTTTCATAGCTGTTCCAGTCTTCAAACCGGACAAGGTGGCTGAACGCTTCGACCTGATAGTAATCTTCGACATCGATGGTGAGGGCATTCAGGGGCCCTCCAGGAGGAGTGTGAGTCATAGAGTTTTTATATCTTTCTGATTATTTCTCCGTCATAAATTCCCGTTGCCACATCCTAAACATTAATAACGCCCAGAGTTCGGTCGAACGGTCACGGAGATTGCTCTGGTGTTGCTTCCATATTTGCTGGATCGTAGATTTATCGAGCAAACCATCTTCGCTAGGGGTGAAGATCACCTCGTAAGCCATATCTTTTAGTTCGTTTCGGAACCAGCGTGCCAGGGGCACCGCGAATCCCATCTTCCTCCGGGTTAAAATTTCCTCAGGAACGATCCCCGTGAGGGCCTTTTTTAAAATATACTTACCGGTCCTTCCCCGGAGCTTGAGAGACGAAGGTATCGTCGCAGCCAGTTCCATAAATTTGTGGTCGAGGATGGGCGCGCGCACTTCTAAGGAATTGGCCATACTTGCCCGGTCCACCTTGACCAGGATATCGTCGGTGAGATAAGTTTTGATATCCACGTATTGGATGCGGGAAAGGGGGTCCTGGGTATCGGCCTTCTCGTAGTAGTATCGAAAGACCTCCAAAGAATCGTACCCGGCCAGTTCCCGTTTGACCTCCTGATGTAGAAGCCGTTCTTTAAAGGCGGGTCGAAAAGCGGACATGGAGAGAAAGTACCCTTCGATGGGGGAGCAGGCGAGGCTCTCGAAGGTCGCCTTGCCCCTAAAGATGCGGGGCGCCCAATCTGCCTTGGGATAGACCGCGGCCAGGGTTCCAAAGATGGGACGGCGTATGCTCAGGGGGAGAAAGGCGCGGAGCCTGTTCTCCCGCTGATCGAAATAGTAACGGCGATAGCCGGCAAAGTTTTCATCCCCCCCGTCCCCGGAAAGTGCGACGGTGACTTGCTTACGGGCGACCTTGGAGACATAATAAGTGGGTATAGCCGACGAATCTGCAAAGGGCTCGTCGTAATGCCAGGTCAGTTTCTTGAGGATTCCCGCTGCATCGGGCCGAACGATCTCTTCATGGTGATCGGTGTTAAATCGGGAAACCACCAACCTGGCGTAATCCAATTCGTTAAATTCTTCCTCGTCAAATCCGATGGAGGAAGTCATAACAGGTCCTCCCATCAGCTCGCTCATGAGGGCCACCACCGAGGAGGAGTCTATGCCACCCGAGAGGAAAGCGCCCAGGGGCACATCGCTGATTAACCGAATACGGACGGCCTCACGATAAGCGTCCAGCAGCCTTGCGCACCACTCTTCTTCGGAAAGTTCGAGGGTCCGGGCAAAGCCGATATCCCAATACTCCACCTCACGAAAGTCCTGATCGGATATAACCAGGTAGTGGGCCGGACGCAGTTTACGAACCTGTTTGAAGATGGACTTGGGCGCCGGGATATATAGGAGCGAGAAATAATCCGAGAGGGCCTCAAGATCGAGCTCGCGGGGGATACCCGGAACCTTCAGAATGGCCTTCATTTCCGAAGCAAAGATAATCCGGGAACCGTCATAGAAGTAGAAGAGGGGTTTTTTACCGACCCGATCCCGTGCCAGAAGAAGCTTTCGGTTCCGGGCATCCCAGATGGCAATGGCAAACATCCCCCGAAGGTATTGAAAGCAGCGTTCGCCGTATTCTTCATACAGATGAACGATCACCTCGGTATCGGACCGGGTTTTAAAGATATGCCCTTTCTGGACCAGCCCATCCTGTAGCTCGCCAAAATTATAGATTTCCCCGTTAAAGACCACCCACACCGTCTGATCTTCGTTGGTCATGGGCTGGTGCCCACCTCCAAGGTCAATAATGGAAAGCCTTCGATGGCCAAGTCCCAAAGATCCCGATATATAAACGCCTTCCTCATCCGGCCCACGATGGATGAGCGTATCCGCCATGGCCTTGAGCAGATCCCGAGAAACGGGTTGATCCGTCTTAAAATTATAGATTCCGCAGATCCCACACATACTCTTTTTCTTTTGTAACGGTTTGCCCTCACCCCCAGCCCCTCTCCCACGCGGTGGGAGAGGGGAGGAGGTTAAAGGTAAGGCCCCCCTTGCCTGCGTTCCCCTCTCCCGAAGCTTCGGGAGAGGGGCTAGGGGTGAGGGCCCGAACCGCCTCTTTTTCTTTTGTAACGGTTTGCCCTCACCCCCAGCCCCTCTTCCATGCGGTGGGAGAGGGGAGGAGGTTAAAGGTAAGGCCCCCTTGCCCGCGTTCCCCTCTCCCGAAGCTTCGGGAGAGGGGCTAGGGGTGAGGGCCCGAACCGCTAATTTATTTTTTTGTCAACAGCTGGGTGTAGAGCGCCTCGTAGTGAACGGCCATTTTATCCAGGCTAAACTCCTTTACCGCTCTTTCCCGGCCGGCGATTCCATGTCTTTTCATTGTTGGCCGATCTAAGATATATTTTTCCAGCGTGTTTGCCAGGGCACTCACGTATTCCCTTGGAATAAGATACCCCGTTTCCTCGTGATCAACCAGTTCAATATTGCCCCCTACACTTGTCGCGATGACCGGGAGCGCCGTGGCCATCGCTTCGAGGACGGTATTGGGAATCCCCTCTCTGAGGGAGGGGAGGACGAAGATATCCAATAGCTTAAGCAGCTCCGGCACATCCATTCGGAGCCCTAAAAAACGGACGCTCCGTTGAATTCCTAAATGCTCTGTCAGCTTTTCCAGATCCCCTCGGCAAGGGCCATCTCCGATAATCAGCAAGGTCAGGTTAGGGTACTTGCCGTGGAGCTGGGCGAAGGCTTTGATCAACAGCTGCTGATCTTTGATGGGGTCCAGGCGTCCCACCGTACCGATGACGAGGTCTTTATCGCTATAACCATATCTGGCGCGAACGAGATCCCTCCCCTCCGGATTAAATTTTAAGGTGTCTACCCCATTGCAGATGGTTTGCACCTTTTTTTCAGGGATGCCGACGACGAGGGTCAGCCACTTTTCTAAATCCTTAGAAACGGTGACATAACAATCCACGAAATAGGAGAGGTATCTGCGGATAAGGATCCTCTTTATACTCTCCCCATCCGGGTCGGTGATGTCCCTCCCATGTTCTCCGTGTATGACCACCGGGACCCCCGCTAGCCTCGCCCCGAGGATCCCGTCAATAGCCCCCCAATTTCGGGTATGGACAATATCGGGGTTAAAATTTTTAAATAGACGCGCGAGTTTGAAAGGAAGGAACAGATCTCTGCCGTCCCCCTTTTTCATCTCAAAAATTTCAATATCTCCTCTGGTCAGTTTTTCGGCGCTTCGCCCGGATCGATCAATACAGCAGATCGCGTGGGTAAATCTATCCCGATCCATGGTATTAAGGAGGTTGACTACACCATTTTCCAGCCCTCCGATATCAAAGGAGGACAAGATGTGCATAATTTTTATCGGCTTCATGGGATTCCTGTAAGTTCCGGAAAGATCGTTTAAGAGTTGAGTATCTTTTTCCCTTCGTTCGATACCCTGCTCCTAGCGGCTGATGCCCTCCAGTCTTTCGTACATTTTCTCACACAAATCCTGTATATCCGGATCAATTTCTGGGGGCGCATACTTCTTGACCGAAGTGCTAAACACGGAATTGGTCCATGCAGGGACGTATTTTATTCCAATAAAGTCGAAAATACCCGAAAATTGCGAGCGCGGGTGACCGACCAGCTTATCATAGCTCACAAGCAGGACGCGATCCTCCTTATCGAGGCTCTGTTGAAAATACTGGTAGTTCCTCAGGTACCAGATCAAAGCCCTGGCCGAAGTATCCGAGATCCCTTTGTTGTAATACTTCTCAATCAGTTTCATGTTTTCTTGCGACACATTTTCTCCTCTCCAGCCTGCCTTCTCCGGCTCAAACAGGATATAGTATAGATATTTATTGTGTTCCTTAAAGCTTATTAGAGAGGAGTTTATAACATCTTGATACCTTCGGTATAGCCAGATCCCTTTTGCTCCCGCGTACATACTCAACAGTTTATTGGCATTCTGGCTGTCCGAGATAGACTTAAAGATAACGGCCTTGGCATAGGACTGATTAATAAGTTTCGAGAGGATGGCAGGGTCCTTTAAGACATAGTCCTTGAAGGCTTCTTCATCGTTTTCATTATAGCATTCCGTTTCTTTGCTACGATTTAATATGCTCACCATCATATTGGTGCCCGATCTCTGCTCCCCAAAAACAAAAACAGGGAAGGCCTTCCCTTTCTGGCCAGAAATTCTCAGCCTGATCCTTTTAAGGGTTTTATCTATCTGTTGTTTTTTCGTTAACATGCTTATCCTCCTAGGGATCCGGGTATAGGACTTATTTAGCTCCTACCACCATCTTAGAAAGTTGTGGGGCGACTAACGACTTATCGGTAGATTCTTTTTCTTTCATCAAAAGTGCATACTCTCTCCGGGCCAGTACTTTCAGGATGATCACCATGCCTATCACATTATAAGGAAGATCGAAATAAGCGAGGCCCACAAAGGTTCCGCTGACCATATAAGCGACCAAACTCAGTTCCAACATATCCGCATAGCTACATATCCATTGGCAGGAGGGGATACGCTTGAACGTCTTTCTTAACTTTCTAAGGCTTAGAAATGAAGAGAAGAAAAGGCTAAGGAATAAACTAAAGGCAATAAACCCATGTTCGCCCAGCATTTCAAAATAGCAACTGTGGACGTTATGAAAAGTAGTGGATTCCGGGGTGTAAGTCATATAAAGATCTGTCCTCGTCGTACCGCCGGCTTCAAAAACACCGAAACCGCCTCCTGTGTAAGGCCTATCGAGGGCGAGCGCCCAGGCTAAACGCCAGGCATTCATACGCCCCAGGGCGGATTTATCTTCTTCATAGGTTTCGATGGTTTCCATCCGCCCAAACCATTTTTCAGGAAGAAACATAAAAGCCAGATATATCCCGACCACGAAGACGATGGCCGCCAGTATCTTGTGCCTTGATTTTAGAAGAAACAGGAAGGAGATGGCTGCTAGCCCCAAAAATGCGCCTCGGGAATAGGTACAGATGATAGCGATGATGGTTAAAAAGAAGGTTACCCGTAAAATTGCCTTTAATGCGGGGTTCTTCTCCTCTCGCGCAAGGAAGAAGAGCATAGGAAGGACCATAAGTAGACCCAGGCCGAGGGTATTATTGCTGGTTATGAATGAGCCCGGCGGTCCGTACACGATATGCTTTCCCCCCGTCAAAATGCTAAAAATGCCGCCCTTGAAGCCATAGAAACCGATGGAGAGGGCAATGGTCATTAGAAGATATCGGAGTTTCTTCTTATCCAGGCAAAGCATGATCGTCACAAAATTGATTAACAGGACTTTGGCGAACTGGCTCCACTGGCTCCATGAAGTGCTCGGAAAGAAGGCATAAAAGCCGGTTATGGTCACCATAGCTCCGAGGAGAAGCAGTAGTATCGTTTCCCTCTCCATGGGAAGCCTCTCTCGATCCTTGGTAAAGAGGGTCCCTAATAGCAAGGCCCCGCCGACAAGCTGTGCTACCGGGAAGTGCCTGGCAACGGACCAGGCCAGCCGGTGGGGATTCATATAGCTGACCCAGGCCCAAACGAGCGCACCTATGTAAGGTCTGAAGAGACAAAAAGGTAGACTGGTAAATATGATGGCTAAAATGACATAATCACGCATTTCTTTCCCTTAAAACCTTTTAAAGGACGAGATTAGAAAACAAAATCGTCTGGGGGGGCATGGCCCGTCTCTCTGGTTGAGGGCAATTTCGATGCCAGGCCCCCTCTAATTTTAAATGTGTTTTATTATTGAGGAGTTACGTAGACCAGCCGTCCCCTCCCTTTAAGGGCTGTAATTTTTTTTAGCTAAAAACCATCTAGTTTTTAGACGGACGCATCGACGACGCGAAAGGCCCAGAGTAATGCCTTGTGAAGGAAGTTTGCAAGCAGAAAAACTATCCCTGGAGCAACTTGGCCAGTTCTTGCGTCCGGGATTCTCTGGAATGACGCTTAATTTCCTCGTCGTTAGCTATGGGGGCGCGGCCTTCCCGAATCAGGGTTAGAAAGTGGAGCAACCTTTGGGCGATCTGCTCCTTTGAATCTAAGGGCGCTATGGTATCTATCCTAGCCGCTTTCAATACATCGGCAGTATCTCCCTTTGGATCTGTCAGGGCAAATATCGGACGTCGGGCGCGCAGGTATTCGTAAATTTTTGCCGGAATTTGATGGTTGCAGTTGGAGGCTTGAAAAATCAGTAGACCATCCGCGCTCAGCATTTCTGTCAGGGCCTCCTGATAAGGGATGGGGGGTTCGAGAAAAACGATATCCTCGATACCGTTCTCACGGAGATGTTGGCGGTGGTAGGCTTCATGGCCGCTGGCGCGGAGGATGATCTTCAAGCTTGACGGTGCAATTTTGCCGGCCTGGCGCAGCCCGGCTAAAGCGGCGAAGAAAGCCCGGGGGTCCCGTTCCGAAGGATACAGGGCTCCGCTATGTACCAGCACGAGGGGATGACCGGGTGGTCGCCGATTTGGGAGGGCCCGCTCTGCCGCGGCAAAATTTTCCTCATCGTAGCCGTTCGCGATGATCGCCCAGCGGGAGGGAGGTATCTCGGGGTAGCGCCCCGCATACATCCGCAAGGTCCCAGGGGTGGTAAATACGGCCTGTCTGCAATGTTTCACCGTAAGACGCTCAACCCACCGGGACACCCGCCGGGTGGTAGGATCGCGCGGATAGTGGTCCTCCGTCATGGAGTCCCTGAAATCAGCTATCCAGGGAACGCCGGTCAAACGATGCAGGGTTAGACCGATCAGATGGGCGGTGGCGATGGGATAGGTGGACCAGATTATCTTAGGTCGATAGGTACGAAGCAATCGCAGGCCGGCGGGTACCGCACCCAACCACCAACTGATCCAGCGGTCGGGGAGCGCCATCCATTTAATATAAGAGCTGCCGATGGCCAAATGACGCGCCGTGTCCAACGCAAAAGCCCGCTTGACCAGGATGTCTGGAGGAATCTCACGGAGCTGATCCTCGGCGATCTTAGGATACGCTCTGGGATTTGTCGTCAAAATAATGGGTTGCCAGCCGTGGTCGGGAAGATAACGGGAGAATTTTAGCGTACGTTGGATCCCGCTGCTCCCGTGGAGGGGAGGGTAGTGAAAGGCGATCATTAGGATCTTATTGGGGTATGTCATTGAAGAAATCGTCATAGGTCCCGCGACGGCGGATCAAACGGGCCTCCCCGTTACGAACCAAAACCTCAGCGGGAGTAGGGTGACTCAAAAAGCCCAGAGGGCTGGCCGTTCGAGCGTAAGCCCCGGATTGGAAGACCCCTATCAGGTCTCCGACGTCTGCCGAGGGAAGCGCCACTTCTCTGGCCAAGACATCGAGGGGCGTGCATAAGGGACCTACCACATCTACGGTTTCGAGGGTCTTTTCCTCCATCTTGTTTAAGACGGCCACGGGAAAGTTTCGTTTGATGACCTGGCCAAGGTTTCCCGAGGCGGCCAGATGATGATTCATGCCCCCATCTACGATGAGAAATTTCTTGCCCCGCGAGATTTTAATATCATGGACGCGTGTGACGTAGATGCCGGCCTCCCCCACCAGATACCGGCCCGGCTCCACCATAAACTGGGTTCCGGCAAAGAGCGCGTCGCCCTTCATCTCGGCCGTCAACCGGACCAGATCTTCGTGCAACTTCTCCATGTTGAGTTCCTGCTCATTGGCGAAGTAAGGGATGCCGAGGCCCCCCCCAAAATCCAGCGTATGGAGCGGTCGCCGTAGCCGATGTGCTACGCGCCGGGCAATCTCTAAACCTTTACGGTATTGGGTGATCAAGATGGTATAATCCAGGATCTGAGTTCCGGTGAAAAGATGGATACCCCGGAATTCCAGGGAGGGATCCCTTAAGAGTTGATCCAACACGACGTCCAGGCTCTCCTCATCAATCCCGAAAGGGGCCGGTTTGCCCCCCATCCGCATCGCCCCGCCTTGGGCCTCCACACCGGGATTAACCCGCACGGCGACCCTCGCGCGCGCCCCCAATTTCCGACTGATGGTGCTTATACGCCTGGCTTCTAGAAGCGACTCCACGTGAATCTCCCCGATACCCCGGGTCAGAACCAATTCCAGTTCAGCTTCGGTCTTGCCGGGCCCGGCAAACAAAATCCTGTCCGGAGGGCATCCGGCCCGTAGCGCCTGGTGGAACTCTCCCCCCGATGCGATCTCAAGGCCGCACCCCCTGGCTATAAAATGTTGCAGAATCGCCGGATTGGGGTTAGCCTTAACCGAGTAGCTGATGCTAAACTCCGGGGGCAGGGTATGGCGTAGGAGGGTCCATTTTTGATCCAATACGTGGCCGTCATAGATAAACAAGGGAGTTCCATATCTTGTTGTGATGGCGCTAACCGGCAGACCCCCCATCTGGAGTTCCCCCCCCGACACGCTGAAATACTTTGCGGTAAGCGCTCTTATAGGATCCATCACTGAAGTCCCTCGCGACGTCGCAGCGCCGGATAATCCACCTTACCGCTGGTAGTTTTCGGCAGTTCATCGATAATTTGGATCGTTTTCGGCACCATGTGGCGGGGCATCTTCTCAGCACAGAACGCGATCAGCGCATCGGGGTCCACGGATTCACCTTCCTTGGGGACCACAAACGCTTTGATAGATTGCCCGAGCACCTCGTCAGGAATCCCAATGACCGCCGCTCCCCGTACTTTACCGCTCTGGAAGAGCACTTCTTCGACCTCGGTAGGGCTGATGCGGAATCCTGAGGATTTAATCATGGTATCGCGACGGCCAACATAATAGAGAAATCCCTCCTCGTCCATCTTCACCAGATCCCCGGAGTAGCAGACTTTCTCACTGTCTCCCAGCTCTGGGGGCAGGAGGGGGTGGGGCCGCAGGACGCGGGCGGTGAGTTCCGGATGGCCCCAGTAACCCATAGAAACGGTTGGCCCACGATGGACTAACTCCCCCACCTCGCCCGGTTGACAAAGTTGGCCCTGGTCGTTGATCACCAGAATCTCGGTGTTGGGAATGGCTTTTCCCATGGAAGTGGGGCGACGATCCAATTCCTCAGGGGGGAGGTAGGTGGATCGAAAAGCCTCGGTCAGTCCGTACATCAGGAAAATTTTGGTCGTCGGCAGCGCCTGGCGCAACGTGGCCAGTACGCTTTGGGGCATAGCGCCGCCCGTATTTGTAATGTAACGTAAGTGGGGGAACTGATGCTTCTGCAGGGTTGAATTGGGTTGAGCCATCAAGCTCCAGAACGTAGGAACCCCGGCCAGCCCGCTGATACGCTCTTTCAGCAGCACCTGGACGACCTCCCGGGCAAAGACGAAAGTTATCAGGACCAGGGTGCCTCCTTGTTGAAATGCCGTCATAAGCTGGTTGAGCCCGGCGTCGAAACTAAACGGTAGAACCGCCAGGATTCGCTCGGCTGAGGTAATTTCCAGGTAAGTCGACACGATGGAACTGCCCGCCATGATTTGGGCGTGGCTGAGCATAACCCCCTTGGGTTTACCCGTCGAGCCTGAGGTGTAAAGAATGGCAGCCAGATCCTTTTCTATGCCGACTTCTCGCCACGCTTGGGGGGGCGTCAGTTGGCACAGTTCCTCAAAGATGTGGACCGGCAGGGGAACGTCGAGGAACTCCCCATCCCCCAACGTGACGACGAACTCTAACGAGGGGATCTCCTTGAGAACGGTGGCTAAGGTGGCCAGTTTAGACTTGGTGGTGATCAGCCCCTTCATCCGACAGTCCTTTGCAATATGGGCCACCTGATCCGGAAATAGAAGGGTGTTGATCGGCACAAATACCCCGCTAGCTTGAGAGATACCGAAGATAGAGAGGGCCTGGGGCACGGAGGGATCCAGGTAAATACCGATACGGTCACCCCGTTGGAGACCGATGTGCCGCAAGCCGTAAGCTAAAGCTGTGACCTGCTTTACCACCTCTCCGTAGGTCAGCCGCTGATCTCCATGGACCAGCGCTTCTTTTTCAGGAAAACGAGCCGCGCTCGTTCGTAACATGTGGTGAATGAGAAAATCCATAATTGTTCCTCCAGTAATTTCTTATCGCCCTAGGGACGAAGTAAGCCGACTGGTAAAATTATAAAAGATGAAACTATACAAACTCACCCAACTCATCGTGCATGAGCTGTCAGGGCGAGGAGCGCTAGGAGCCAACAACCAGAGCGCAGCAAAGGGAACGAAGCCATCTGTTTTTTGCACAACAAGCTTGGCGAATTGGTACTAGAACTCATGCCAAAACATCGGCATGATTGAAGAACCAATGAGGTTGTTTATCCAGCAGGGCACGCGCTTTAGTACTAGGCTGTGCATAGGCAACAACATGCGCTCCTTTAGATCGATAACTGAAGTGGGCCTTTTGTAGAACACTAGGTAAATTACTTGTCTCCGCGATAAGTGCGTGAAGTGTTTGAACGGGTGTTTTCTTTAGGTGTTCCAAAACTGCCTCAAGAAGTTGAAGACCCAC
>Ga0073934_10006206_pt1 | contig 17607 bp, 16 predicted proteins | sample LarsenN4metaG_FD_76834 | JGI IMG/M metagenome (GOLD analysis project Ga0073934, IMG submission 76834) | Hot spring sediment bacterial and archeal communities from British Columbia, Canada, to study Microbial Dark Matter (Phase II) - Larsen... ... | reverse complement strand
TGGCGTCCTGGTCGCCGAGCCAGTCGCTGCCCTTGACGGTGTCGTAGAAGTGGTAGTGCCAGTTGTCCTCGGCCATGTTGCCCAGGCTGGCGCCGATGCCGCCCTGCGCCGCCACGGTGTGCGAGCGCGTGGGGAACACCTTGGACAGCACGGCCACGTTGAGGCCGGCGAGCGCCAGCTGCAGCGAGGCGCGCATGCCCGAGCCGCCGGCGCCCACCACCACCACGTCGAACCGGCGCTTGGAGAGATTAGCCATGCCAGCCATGCCTCAGAGCCTCCACAGCACCTGCACGGCCCAGCCCATGCAGCCGACCAGCCAGACGATCGTGGCCACCTGCAGCACCAGGCGCAGGCCCACCGGCTTGACGTAGTCCATCCAGATGTCGCGCACGCCGACCCAGGCGTGCCAGCCCAGCGCCACGATCACCGAGAACGTGAGCACCTTCATCCACTGCGCCGAGAAGATGCCGGCCCACTTGACGTAGCCGAGCGGCCCGGGCAGCAGCAGCTGCACCAGCAGCACGAGCGTGAACAACGCCATCAGCGCCGCGGTGACGCGCTGGCTGAGCCAGTCGCGCATGCCGTAGTGCGCGCCGACGACGACGCGCTTGGATCCGTAGTTGACGGAAGTCATCCTGGCGTGCCTCGATTCAGTAGAGCCCGAACAGCTTGCCGGCCAGCCCGAGGGTCAGGAAGACGCTGATCACGAGCGTGGCGAGCGCCGAACTGCGCCCCTGCTCCTTGCTCACGCTGTGCGTGGCGTCCATCCACAGGTGGCGCAGCCCGGCGATGGCGTGGTGCAGGTAGGCCCAGATCAGCGCCAGCACGACGAGCTTGACGAACCACGCCGGCACGAAGCCGATGCCGGCGATGAAGGCGCTGGTGAAGCGCTCGTAGCTGATCTCCGACGTGAGGCTGACGTCGAACAGCCAGATCACGAAGGGCAGCAGCGCGAACATCAGCGCCCCGCTCGCGCGATGCAGGATCGACACCCAGCCCGCGAGCGGAAGCCGGTATTGCAGGGCATCGACCAGCCGCATCGTGCCGGGCCGTGCCCTTGTTTTCATGGTTGTCTCGGCCATGGGGGGTTTGAAACGGGGTGAAACCCGATGGAGTCTATTGCAAGGCACCGAGCCTGCGCCGGGCTTACGCAGAAGTGCGGATCCGGCGGCGAATCGTTCAAGGCGCGTTCGATCAAGGCGCGTTCAACTCAGCTCGTTGCGGTAGTGGTGGTGGGCCGTGTGGTACAGCCCGCGCCGCAGCTCGACCGGGCGGTCGCCGTAGGTGAACGAGCGCCGCTCCACCAGCAGCAGCGGCGTGCCGCCGGCCACGCCGAGCAGCGCGGCCTCCTCGGCGCCGGCGGCCACGGCGCGGATCTTCTCCTCGGCGCGGATCATGCGCACCGAGAACTCGGCTTCGAACAGGCGGTACAGCGTGCCGCTCCAGGCTTCCATCACCTCGGCGGTCAGGCCCTTGAACAGGTCGCCGGGCAGCCACAGGTCCTCGAGCACGACCGGGCGCTCGCCGTCGAGCAGCAGGCGGCGCAGCTCGACCACCGGCTCGGCGCCCTCGAGCGCCAGCGCGGCGGCCACCTCGGAGCTGCTGCGCATGCGCCGGCAGGCCAGCAGCTTGCGCGTCAGCGCCGGCGTGCCGCCGGCGTCGGCCGCCAGGCGCAGGAAGCGGTAGCGCATCTGCTCCTCGGCGTGGCTGGCCACGAAGGTGCCCTTGCCCTGGCGGCGCACGAGCAGGTTCTCGGCCGCCATCTCGTCGATGGCCTTGCGCACCGTGCCCTGGCTGACCTTGTAGCGCGCCGCCAGTTCGGTCTCGCTCGGGATGGCCTGGCCCGGCAGCCACTCGCCGGCCTGCAGGCTGGCGAGCAGCAGGGCCTTGATCTGCGAGTACAGCGGCGCGTAGGACAGGGCCGCGGGGCCGGCTTCGGGCATGGTCGGCACCGATTGTCTTGCATAAGACATAAGACTCCTGTCAGGGGGCGCTCGCTAGAATCCCGCGCGAGCGAAAACCGCACATCCTCTGCCCCAGGAGCGCCTCCCCATGAGCAAGAAGCCCGTCCGCGTCGCCGTCACCGGCGCCGCCGGCCAGATCGGTTATGCCCTGCTGTTCCGCATCGCCAGCGGCGAGATGCTGGGCAAGGACCAGCCGGTCATCCTGCAACTGCTCGAGATCCCCGACGAGAAGGCGCAGAAGGCGCTCAAGGGCGTGATGATGGAACTCGAGGACTGCGCCTTCCCGCTGCTCGCCGGCATGCAGGCGCACGGCGACCCGAACGGCGCCTTCAAGGACACCGACTACGCGCTGCTCGTGGGCGCGCGCCCGCGCGGCCCGGGCATGGAGCGCGCCGACCTGCTGGCCGCCAACGCGCAGATCTTCACCGCGCAGGGCAAGGCGCTGGACAAGAACGCGAGCCGCGGCGTCAAGGTGCTGGTGATCGGCAACCCGGCCAACACCAATGCCTGGATCGCAATGAAAAGCGCGCCCTCGCTGCCGCGCGAGAACTTCACCGCGATGATGCGGCTGGACCACAACCGCGCGCTCAGCCAGCTGGCGGCCAAGACCGGCAAGCCGGTGGCCAGCATCAGGAAGCTTGCCGTGTGGGGCAACCACAGCCCGACGATGTACGCCGACTACCGCTTCGCCACCGTGGACGGCGCGAGCGTCAAGGACCTGATCAACGACCAGGCCTGGAACAAGGACGTCTTCCTGCCCACCGTGGGCAAGCGCGGCGCGGCCATCATCGAGGCACGCGGCCTGTCCTCGGCGGCCAGCGCGGCCAACGCGGCCATCGACCACATGCGCGACTGGGCGCTCGGCACGAACGGCGAGTGGGTGACGATGGGCGTGCCGAGCAACGGCGAGTACGGCATCCCGAAGGACGTGATGTTCGGCTACCCGGTCACCTGCGCCGGCGGCCAGTACAGCATCGTCGGCGGGCTGCCGATCGACGAGTTCAGCAAGGCCTGCATCGACAAGACGCTCGCCGAGCTGATGGGTGAGCAGGACGGCGTCAAGCACCTGCTCTGACGCGCCGGTCTGAACGGCAAGCAGATCGTCGTCACCGGTGCCGCGTCGGGCATCGGCGCGGCGCTGGCGCGCACGCTGGCGCGTGAAGGCGCCTCGCTGCTGCTGGCCGACATCGACGAGGCGCGCCTCGCTGGCCTGGCTGCCGAGCTGACCAACGCCTTGCGCGGCGCGACCGTGCTCGCGATGAGATGCGACGTCGGCCGCCGCGAGGACCTGCTCGCGCTCGCCGAGCGCGCGCGCCAGGCCTGGGGCGGCGTCGACGTCGTCATCAACAACGCCGGCGTGGCGCTCGTTGCGCCGGTGGCCTCGCTCGACGAGGCCGACGCGCGCTGGCTGTTCGACATCAACTTCTGGGGCGTGGTGCACGGCGCGCAGGCCTTCGTGCCGCTGCTGCGCGGGCGGCCCGGCGCGACCCTCGTCAACGTCTCGAGCATCTTCGCGATGATCTCGATGCCCACGCAGTCGATCTACAACGCCGCCAAGGCCGGCGTGCGCGCCTTCTCCGACGCGCTGCGCGAGGAGCTGCGCGAAGACGGCATCGGCGTGCTGTGCGTGCACCCGGGCGGCATCCGCACGCGCATCGCCGAGCAGGCGCGGCTGCGCGACATCTCGATGGTCGCTGTCAGCGCCGCGGAGCTGCAGCAGCAGTTCCTCGACAACGCGCCGACCAGCGCCGAGGACGCCGCCGCCGTCATCGTGGCCGCGCTGCGCCGCGGCGAGACGCGGCTGCTGATCGGCGCCGACGCACGCGTGCTCGACTGGGCACACCGCCTCGCGCCGGCGCGCGCCTCGGCCTGGTTCACGCGGTTCGTGAAGTGGAAGCGGCGGCGCCGCGCGGCGGCGGCCTGAAGCCCCGGGCGGCGCACCGCGCCGCGCTTCAGCGACACACCGGGTCGGCAGGCACGAAGTCGGCCACCGCGCCGTGCGCGTGCAGCGCGCGCAGCGGGCCTTCGCACAGGGCCCGGCTGCGGTCGAGCAGGCGCTGGGTCACGTCGACCGGCTTCCAGTCGGGCTGGCGCGCCAGCACGAGCGCAGCCACGCCGGCGGCCAGCGGCGTCGCCATCGAGGTGCCGCTCAGGCCCGCGTAGCCGGCGCCCGGGAAGGTGCTGACGATGCGCTCGCCCGGTGCCGCCAGCTGCACCCAGGGCCCGCGGTTGGCGAACGCGGCGAGCCGGCCGCCCTCGGTGCTGGCGGTCAGCGCGAGCTGGCCCGCGGCGCCCTCGGCGGCCGGGTAGTTCAGCTCGGTGGCGCTGCCGTCGTTGCCGGCCGCCGTCATCACGACCACGCCGCCATGCAGGCTGCAGCGCTCGCGGTCGTCGTCGAAGCCGGGGTCGCTGTAGTCGTCCTCGGCTTCGTCGTCGTCGTCGTCGCTGCAGGTGGCCAGCTCGATCGCGCTGTTGACGAGCCGCGTCGCGCGCGAGGTGCCCAGGCTGATGTTGACGACGTGGGCGCCGTCGTCGGTGCGCGGGTCGCCGTCGGGGTCGACGGCCCACATCAGCGCCTCGGCCAGCACCCACACGTTGCCGCGGCCCTGCGCGTCGAGCACGCGCGCCGGCATCAGCTGCGCCTGCGGCGCGGCCAGCAGCACCAACCCCGCGACATGCGTGCCGTGGCCGTAACCGCGGTCGCCGAGGCCGCCGGCCTCGGCCGCGTCGTCGTCGGCATCGACGAAGTCGCGCGCCAGCGTGCGGCCGGTGCCGTCGCGCGCCAGGCGGCCGGCGAAGGCGGGGTGGGCGGCGTCGATGCCGGTGTCGAGCACCGCCACGCGCACGCCGGCACCGGTGCTCAGGGCATGCGCGTCGGCCAGGCCGAGCGCCTGCGGCGCCCATTGCGTGGCGTAGCCGGTGGCGCTCTCGCCGTAGGCCCAGACCACCGAGTAGCGCGACTCCGGCGTCTCGCTCACCGCGTTGGCCTCGGCGAAGCGCACGCGCGCGTCGCGTTGCAGGGCGTCGAGCGCGGCGTCCAGCGGGCTGCCGGCGGCCAGGCGCAGGCGGTAGATGGGGCGCTTGCCGAACTGGTCGACGACGCTCGCGCCCACGCTCTGCGCCACCGCGGCCGCGCTGGCGCCCGCTTGCAGCATGACGACCACGTCGCGCGGCACGTCGGCGGCATCCGGCGTGGCCAGGGCCTGCGACGGTGCGCTGCCGCCTCCCGCGGCGGTCGTGTCGCCATCGCCGCCGCCACCGCAAGCGGCGAGGGCCAGAGCAGACAAGCCGACGGTGATGAACCTGTTCATGGGAGACCTTGCTGACCGAAGCGCAGCCTACCGAGCGGGCAAACCGCGGCCTGATACAAGCCTGCAAACCCCCGCCCGCGACAGGGCCGGCGCGCCGCGTGCCGGCCTTCGGCTCAGGCCTGCCCGTGCAGCACGAACGGCGCCCAGTGGTAGGGGTGCGGCTGGCGCTCGCGCAGCGCGAGCTGCGCCGCGCGCAGCGCCTGGGGCGCTGGCGTGCCGGCGACCCAGGCGCGGTAGAAGTCGCGCATCAGCGCGGCAGTGCCGGCGTCGTCCACCGTCCACAGCGTGGCCAGCACGCAGGGCGCACCGGCGAGCAGGAAGCCGCGCACCAGACCGAGCATCTCGTCGCCGGGCGCGATGCGGCTGAGCCCGGTCTCGCAGGCCGACAGCGTGACCAGCGACGCCCCCAGCGGCAGCGCCGCCGCCTCGCGCAGCGTGAACGCGCCATCGGCCAGCTGCAGCGACGAGAAGTACGGGCTGTCGGCGCGGAACTGGCCATGGCAGGCCAGGTGCAGCACGTCGGCGCCGGGCAAGGCGCGCAGCAGCTTGGGCAGCCTGGCGTCGTCGTCGAGCAGCACGGTGGCCGCGCCGCCGAAGGCCTCGGCCACCGCGTGCACCTCGGCCGCGACGTGAGGCAGGGTCGGCCCGCCGACGCCGAGAGCCAGCGCGCGCCGAGGCGGCGAGCGTGGCGCCGATCGTCGTGCCCTGCGCCCGGCCAGCCACAACGCCGCGCTCGGCGCCAGGCTCAGCGCCAGCTCGTCGACGAGCGCACGCCGGCCGTCGTGCAGCGCGGCGAAGGGCACGTAGTGCAGCACGCCGTGCGGCACCACCACGGCGTGCTGCACGCCCTCGAGCAGCGGCGCGAGCGGCGCCCACAGCGCGGCGTGCAGCGCCTGCAGGTGGGCCCGGGCGCGCGCCTGCATCTGGGCGGCGTGCGCGGCCAGCGCGGCGGCGCCGAAGCGCAGCGCGTCGATCTGGAAGCGCAGCTGCTCGACACGCCGCGCCACGTCGCCCGCCTCGAGGCGCAGGTGCGTGGTGCGCTCGCGCCGCACCACCACCACCACCAGCGTGCTGCCGAGCCCGGCGTAGGCGACGAGCGCCTCGCCTTCGGCGAGCTCACGCTGCACGCGCGCCGCCGTGAAGGCCGGCGCGTCGGGCGGTGGCGCCTGGGTGCGCGCCACCTGCGCGCGGCGGTGCGACTCGAGCGCCGCGGCCTCGGCCCGCTGCAGCTCGGCGGCCAGTTCCTCGGCCTGCGGCGCGCGGCCGCGCGCGGTCGCCTCCTGCCACTGCTGCTGCAGCCACCTGCCCGCGCCCACCGGCAGCGGCAACGTGGCCACGCTGAAGGAAGACCAGTGCCGCGCGCTCTGAGCGCACGCTGAGGCCGGCCACGCGGGCGGGGGCGGGGGCACGCACGGCGCACTGTCGCCCCTGTCGCCCCTGTCGCCCCTGTCGCCCCCGTAGCCCCATAGCCCCCGTAGCATTGGCCCCATGCATCCGCGCCTCGCCCTGTTCGAACCCGAAGAAGCCGAGCCGCCCGCGCTGCCGGTGTGCGACCACTACAGCGGCGTCGAGCCGCGCATGAGCAAGAGCCTGGCGCTGCAGGCCGAGCTCGGCCCGGTGTTCGACGTCACGCTGGACAACGAGGACGGCGCGCCGCTCGGCGGCGAGGTCGAGCATGCGCACCTCATCGCCTCGCTGCTCGGCTCGCCGGCCAACCGCTTCGGGCGCGTCGGCGTGCGCCTGCTGCCCTGGGGCCACGCGCGCTTCCACGACGTGCTGGCGGTGATCCTGGCGAGCGCCAAGCCGGCCGCCTACCTGATGCTGCCCAAGCCGCGCGGGCTGGCCGACGTGCAGGCGGCGGCCGCGGCGATCGACGCCGCGCTGGCGGCCCGGGGCGGCGGCCCGATCCCGCTGCACGCGCTGATCGAGACGCACGGCGCACTCGCCGAGGTGCAGGCCATCGCGGCGCACCCGCGCATCGAGTCGCTGTCGTTCGGGCTGATGGACTTCGTGTCGGCGCACCGCGGCGCGATCCCGCAGTCGGCGATGGGCGCCGAAGGCCAGTTCACGCATCCGCTGGTGCTGCGCGCCAAGCTCGAGATCGCCGCCGCCTGCCACGCCCACGCCAAGGTGCCCTCGCACGCCGTGGTCACCGAGTTCAAGGACACCGAGGCGCTGGAGGCCGCGGCGCGGCGCGCCGCGCGCGAGCTGGGCTACACGCGCATGTGGAGCATCCACCCGGCGCAGGTGCGGCCCATCGTCGCGGCCTTCGCGCCGTCGGCCGACGAGCTCGAGATGGCGATCGAGATCCTGGTCGCCGCCGAGGCCGCGCAATGGGCGCCCATCCGCCACCGCGACACGCTGCACGACCGCGCCAGCTACCGCTGGTTCTGGCGCCTCGTCGAGCGCGCGCAGCGTGCCGGCATGGCGCTGCCCGCCGCGCAGCAGGCGCAGTGGTTCGGCTGAACTGTAGGAACTGGTTCACGCCCGACGCGGCCCGAACAGACTCTTGCTCCGGTTTGCACTCGCCTACGCCTGGGCGCGCGCCCGCTGCCCAGAATGCGCGCACCCAGATCCACCGGAGATGCTTTCCATGCTTCGTGCCCTCACCCTCGCCGCCATCGCGGCGCTGGCCAGCCTGCCCGCCGCCGCGCAGAACCTGTCGCCCGGCCAGCTCGACGCCGCCAACCGCGTCTTCACCGGCACGGCCAGCTGCGACGCCGGCCAGTCGGTGAACCTCAGCCCCGTGCCCGGCAAGCCCGGCCACTTCACGCTGGAGCACAAGAAGGCCAAGTACACCCTGGTGCCCGAAGAGACCACCACCGGCGCGGTGCGCCTGGAGGACAAGAAGGCGGGCATCGTGTGGATCCAGATCCCCAGCAAGTCGATGCTGATGAACAGCAAGATCGGCCAGCGCGTGGCCGACGGCTGCAAGCACCCGCAGCAGAGCTGAAGCTGACGCCGGGCTGAAGGCCCGCGGCGGCGCGGGAGATTGCGCCGCGCGCGGGCAGGCGGGGGCTCAAGTCGGCATCATGCGTGCCGAAACCGATCCACCCCTCCACCGCCTGCTGCCCGCTCGCGCGGGCCTTCCGCCGATGATCACCGTGCTTCTCGCCCTCGTGCCGCTGCTGTTCGCCACCGGCTTCCTCACCTGGACCATGCTGATGGGCGCGCGCGAGCAGGCCCGCTCCGACGCCTGGGCCGCCGAGTGGGTGAAGAACCACCGCGCGAACAACACGCACTGAGCTCGACGTTCCCGTCGCGCCCCCGCCCCAGCGGCCCGCCCTCCCGGCGGGCCGTTTTGCATTGTTGGTACGCTTTGCGCCGATGAAGCGCCTGTTCCCCGCCCTGGTCCTCGTCGGTCTGCTGGCCCTGCCCGCCGCCGCGCAGCGCCTCGATCTGCGCCTGCTGCAGACGACCGACGTGCACATGCACCTGCTGAACTACGACTACTACCAGGACCGCGTCACGCACGAGTACGGCCTGGCCAAGACCGCCACGCTGATCAAGGCGGCGCGCGCCGAGGCGAAGAACACGCTGCTGTTCGACAACGGCGACCTGCTTCAGGGCAGCCCGCTCGGCGACTACGTGGCGCGCATCAAGCCGCCCGCGCCCGGGCAGGTGCACCCGGCGCACCGCGTGATGGCCGCGCTCGGCTACGACGCGGCCAACGTCGGCAACCACGAGTTCAACTACGGGCTGCCGTTCCTCGACGCCGTGCTCGCGGCGTCGCCCTTCCCCTACGTCAACGCCAACGTGATGGTCGACGAGGGTGGCGGCAAGGGCGAACGCCACGCCTACCGCCCCTACGTGCTGCTCGAGCGCCGCTTCACCGACCAGGCCGGCGCCGCACAGCGCCTGAAGGTCGGCGTGATCGGCTTCGTGCCGCCGCAGATCATGCAGTGGGACCGCGCCCACCTGCGCGGCAAGGTGGTGGCGCGCGACATCGCCGAGACGGCCCGCGCGCTGGTGCCGCGCCTGAAGGCCGAGGGCGCCGACGTGGTGGTGGCCATCGCGCACTCGGGATTCGAGCGCGGCGAGACGGTGTTCTTCGCCGAGAACGCGGTGGCCCGGCTGGCCGAGGTGCCGGGCGTCGACGCCATCCTCTTCGGCCACTCGCACGGCGAGTTCCCGGGCCGCTTCTTCGCCCAGCACCCGAAGGTCGATCTGGCGCGCGGCACCATCAACGGCGTGCCGGCGGTGATGCCCGGCTTCTGGGGCAGCCACCTCGGCGTGATCGACCTCGTGCTCGACAAGGCCGGCGGCGCCTGGAAGGTGGCCGACTCGCGCGCCTCGCTGCGCCCGGTGTGGGACCGCGAGGCGCGCCAGCCGCTGGTCGACGCCGACCCCGAAGTCGGCCGCCTGATCGCCGCCGAGCACGAAGGCACGCTGGCCACCATGCGCGCCGAGGTGGCGCAGACGCTGCAGCCGATCCACAGCTACTTCGCCCAGGTGAGCGACGACCCGAGCGTGCAGATCGTGGCCAACGCGCAGCTCGCCTACGCGCGGCGTGCGCTCGCCGGCACCGAGCACGCCGCGCTGCCGCTGCTGTCGGCCGCCGCGCCGTTCAAGACCGGCGGCCGCCTGGGCTACACGAACTACACCGACATCCCGGCGGGCCCGATCGCGCTGCGCAACGTCGCCGACCTGTACATCTACCCCAACACGCTCAAGGTGGTGAAGCTCGCCGGCGCGCAGCTGCGCGAGTGGCTCGAGATGAGCGCCGGCCAGTTCAACCGCATCGACCCGGCCGGCCCGCCCGAGCAGAACCTCGTCAACACCGGCTTCCCGAGCTTCAACTTCGACACGATCGACGGCCTGGCCTACCGCATCGACGTGACGCAGCCCGCGCGCTACGACCCGCGCGGCCGGCTCGTCGCGGCCGACGCGCGGCGCATCGTCGACCTGCGCTGGAACGGCCGGCCGCTCGACGACACGATGCACTTCGCTGTGGTGACGAACAACTACCGCGCCAGCGGCGGCGGCAATTTCCCCGGCCTGGACGGCAGCCACATCGTCTTGGACGCGCCCGACGAGAACCGCGAGGCCTTGGTGCTCTACCTGCGCGAGACGCGCCGCGTCGACCCGGCGGCCGACGCCAACTGGCGCATCCAGCCGGTGCCCGGCGTCAAGCTGCGTTTCGTGTCGGGCGCCGGCGGCATCCCGCACCTGGCGCGCCACCCGCAGATCAGGCTGGTGCGCGACCAGGGCGACGGCTCGGCGCTGTACGAGCTGGTGCCGTGATCACGACGTGATCGCCCCGCGCCGCGGCTTCGTCATCGTCGGCACGCTGCTGCTGGCCGCGGCGGCCTGCCTGCTCGTGGCGCTCGTGGGGCTCGCGGCCCTCGCGCTCGCCGCGGCCTACTACCGCACCGAGCTGCCCGCGCTCGACAGGGTCACCGACTACCGCCCGGTGCAGCACCTGCAGGTCTACACCAGCGACGGCGTCGAGATCGCGCAGTTCGGCAGCGAGCGGCGCATCTTCGTGCCGGTGGGCCAGGTGCCCAAGCTCCTGAAGGACGCCGTCATCGCGGTGGAGGACGCCGACTTCTACGCCCATGCCGGCATCAGCTGGCGCGGCCTGGCGCGCGTGGCCTGGGCGGCGCTGAGCGGCGGGCGCGTGCACGGCGCCTCCACCATCACGCAGCAGGTGGCGCGCACCTTCTTCCTCAGCATGCGGCGCACGCCCGAGCGCAAGATCAAGGAGGCGCTGCTGGCGCGCCAGATCGAGCACGTGCTGACCAAGGACCAGATCCTCGAGCGCTACCTGAACCAGATCTACCTCGGCCAGCGCAGCTACGGCTACGCCGCGGCGGCGCAGACCTACTTCGGCAAGACGCTGGCCGAACTCGACCTCGCCGAGACCGCCATGCTCGCCGGCATCCAGCAGAACCCGGTCTACGCCAACCCGGCGGTCAACTTCGAGCGCGCCAGGCTGCGCCAGGCCACCGTGCTGCGCCGCCTGCACGAGGTGGGCGTGATCAGCGAGGCCGAGCGCCAGGCCGCGCTGGCGCAGAAGGTCAGCGTGCGCGACGAGACGCGCACGCTGCTCCACGCCGAGCACGTGGCCGAGATGGCACGCCGCGCGGTGGTCGAGCGCCTGGGCGAGAAGGCCTACACCGAGGGCATCCGCGTCACCACCTCGATCCGCGCCGAAGACCAGCGCGCCGCCCACGCCGCGCTGCGCCGTGCCGTGCTGGCCCACGAGCGGCGCCAGCCGTGGCGCGGGCCCGAGGACTTCGAGGCCCTGCCCGCGAACGAGGCCGAGGTCGAGCGCGCCGCCGCGGCGCTGCTCAAGGAACAGCGCGACGACGACGACCTGCGCGTGGCGGTGGTCACCGCCGCCAGCCCGCGCGAGATCAGCGCCACGCTGGCCAGCGGCGAGACCGTGGTCATCCGCGGCGAGGGGCTGCGCGCGCTCGGCAACGCGCTGGCGCGCGACGCGCGGTCCACGCTGGCGGTGCGGCGCGGCGCGGTGATCCGCGTGACGGCCCTGCCGGCCGTACCGGCCGGCAAGACCGCGCCGGCCGGCTGGGCCGTGGCGCAGTGGCCCGAGGCCGACGCCGCCTTCGTCGCGCTCGACCCGGCGAGCGGCCGCGTGCGTGCGCTCGTCGGCGGCTTCGACTTCGCGCGCAGCCCGTTCAACCGCGCCACCAGCGCCTGGCGCCAGCCCGGCTCGGCGCTCAAGCCCTTCCTCTACTCGGCCGCGCTCGAGCACGGCCTGATGCCCGAGACGCTCGCCGACGACCTGCCGCTGGCCGCCGCCGACGGCGGCACGCCGGCCTGGAACCCCGGCAACAGCGACGACCGTTTCGACGGCGAGATGACGCTGCGCGAGGCGCTCGTGCGCAGCAAGAACCTGGTCAGCATCCGCGTGCTGCAGCACCTCTCGGTGGCCACGCTGCGCGACTGGATCACGCGCTTCGGGTTCGACGCCGACAAACATCCGGACAACCTGACGCTGGCGCTCGGCACCGGCGCGGTCACGCCGCTGCAGATGGCCGCCGCCTACGCCGTGTTCGCCAACGGCGGGCACCGCGTGAGCCCGGTGGTCGTCGAGCGCATCACCGACGCGCGCGGCAACGTGCTGTTCGAGGCGCCGCCGCCGCCGCCGCTCGACGAGGCGAGCCGCGTGCTGAGCGCGCGCAACGCCTTCGTGACGAGCACGCTGCTGGCCGACGTGACGGCGCGCGGCACTGCGGCGCGCGCGCAGGCCGCGCTGCAGCGCCCCGACCTGTACGGCAAGACCGGCACCACCGACGACGCGGTGGACGCCTGGTTCGCCGGCTACGCGCCGGGCGCGGTGGCGGTGGCCTGGGTCGGCCACGACGAGCCGAAGAGCCTGGGCGAACGCGAGTCGGGCGGCGGCCTGGCGCTGCCGATCTGGATCGACGCCATGGCGCGCATGCTGCGCGGCGTGCCGGTGCGGCCGCTCGCCAGCGTCGACGGCGTGGTGCACACCGGCAGCGACTGGCGCTACGCCGAGTTCGCCGACGGCGGCTTCGTGCCGCGCATCGGCGTGCCGCAAGCGGCGCCGCTCTCGCCGCAGACCGCGGCTTCGGCGGCGACGCAGGCGGAAACGGCGGCCTCGGCGCCGCGCTGAAGATCCGCCGCGGGGCGATTCACGCGCCTTCGGACGTAGCCTTGAACGGATTCAGCACCTTCACACCGAAGGGCTTGAAGTCACCCACGTTGCGCGTCACGACCGTCAGGTCGTGCACGCGCGCAGTCGCCGCAATCATCGCGTCCTCGTAGACCGTGTCGGAACGCCTGTGCATCAGCTTCGCCCAGGCCCGGAACGTCACGGCATCCATGGGCAGGACGTTGTACGTGTTCGACACCAGGTCGAGCCATGACTCGATCTCGGCGGCCTTGGCCTCGTCCTGCTCCCGGGTCACCTCGATGCCGGCTTGAATCTCGGCGATCGTCATCGCCGAGAGGAACAGATGAGCCTCGTCGACCGCCGCGACCCAGGCCACGACCCCACCATGAGGCCTGGGCTTGCGCAGCTCGGAGACCACGTTCGTATCCAGCAGGTACACGGCGGCTCAACCGATGGTGGGAATCCGCCGCCTGCGCGCACCACCCCGCCTGGGCACCGGGAGTACCGCGCGGGCCGCGTCGGCCAGGAGAAGCTGCTTCAGAGACGGCCGGGCTGAGGCCTGGAGCCGTCGCCACTCCTCCACCGGCACCAGCACCGCAGCCTCCGCCCCGCGCTTAGTCACCATCTGCGGCCCTTCGGCAAGGCACCGCTCGAGGAACTCGCTGAATCGCGCCTTGGCGTCTTGAACCGGCCAAACGTTCATGTCGCACCTTGCGTCTGACTAGTGATCTGACCAGTTTAGCACCTGGGCAACGCCGTCCCTCGGCCACCCGCCCTGATCAGTCCGGCGCGACGCCTTCAGCGTAGTCGACCAGCGCCTCCAGCAGAGCTTGGCCGCGCTCGTCGGCCGCCTCGGCCAGCGCGTCGATGCGCTCGTGGTACGCCGCCAGCACCGCGCCCGACAGGCGCTGGCGGCGGTGTGCCTGCCAGCGCTGCTGCTCCTCGGCGTCCAGCGTGTGCGGGAAGTGGCGCGCTCGGTAGCGGAACAGCAGCTCGTCGAGGCGCGCGTCGTCGAAGGCCACGCGCCGCGTGGCGAGCTGCTCGGGCGGCAGGGCGCGCAGGCGGTCGAGCGTGCGCCGATCGGCGTCGCTGACGAAGCCGCCGTACAGGTCCTCGTCCACGTCGACCGGACCGTCGGCCGCCGGCCGCGCGAACAGGGCGCTCCACAGCGCGTCGAGGTTCGGCAGCCGCTGCGCCTGGGCGGCATGGCGCAGCGCGAGGTCGACGTCGATGCCGAAGCGCTCGCGCGCCGCACCGAGCACGGCGAGGTTGCCGATGACGATCGGCGACTTGTTGACGTGCACCGTCTTGATCGGCAGGCGTGCGCCGCCCTGCTCCTCGAGCTCGTCGCTGCGCGTGAACAGGCGCCGGCGCGCCTCGTCGGCGTCGATGCCGGCCAACTCGGACGGGTCGTGCGCGAGGTCCCACACGATCAGCTCGTTGCGGTTGACCGGGTGCGCCGCCAGCGGCCACACGATGGCCAGGCAGCCGCGTTCCACCGGGTAGCGGCCCGACAGGTGCACGAAGGGGCGGTTGACACCGATCTCGTCCCACACGCCGGCCTTGCTGCGCAGCTCGAGGCCGAAGGTCCACAGGCGCGGCTGCCGCGCCTTCACCAGGCGCGCCAGCGCGAGGGTGGCGCGCACGTCCGACAGCGCATCGTGCGCCGCCTCGTGCGCCAGGCCGTTGGCGGCGGTGAGCGCTTCGAGCCTGAAGCTCGGCTTGCCGTCGTCGCCCAGCGGCCACTCGATGCCCTCGGGCCTGAGCGCCCAGCAGCAGCGCACCAGGTCGAGCAGGTCCCAGCGGCCGCAGCCGTTCTTCCACTCGCGCGCGTAGGGGTCGATCAGGTTGCGCCAGAACAGGTGGCGCGTCACCTCGTCGTCGAAGCGGATGCTGTTGTAGCCGACGCCGACGGTGCCCTCGCGCGCCAGCTCGGCCTCGATGCGCGCGGCGAACTCGGGCTCGGCGAGGCCCTGCTCGAGCGCCTGCTGCGGCGTGATGCCGGTGAGCAGCACCGCCTCGGGGTCGGGCAGCGGCGCATCGACCGTCGGGCGGCACAACCAGTTCACGGGCTCGCCGATCGGGTTGAGTTCGGCGTCGGTGCGCAGGCCGGCAAACTGCGCCGGGCGGTCGCGGCGCGGCACGCGGCCGAAGGTCTCGTAGTCGTGCCAGAAGAAGGTCGTCGCGGCGGGCATCGGGCGAGCTTAAAGGATGGCCCCGCCGAGCGACCGCCGAGCGACCGACGTCCGGGCGATGGGCTATCGTTCCGCGCATGCACCGTCCCGCCTTCATCGGCATCGCCCTCGGGGCGCTGGCCGCCGCGGCCGCCAGCGCCTCGGTGGTGCCGCCGGCCGCCTGCACCGACTTCGACGCCTACGTCAACGCCGCCTGGCTCGAAGCCACCGAGCTGCCGCCCGACCGCGCGCGCGTCGGCAGCTTCGACATGCTGCGCGTGGCCAACGACCGTCTGCTCGAGGGCGCGCTCGGCGAGCTGGTGGCCGACCCGGCGCGCCAGAACACGCCCGGCCTCAAGCTGCTGGCCACCCACTACCGCGCGGCGATGGACCTCGCCACCATCGACAAGCGCGGCCTGGCCGCGGTGGCGCCGTGGCTGGCGCGCATCGACCGGCTCGATCGCGCCCAGCTGCCCGCGCTGCTCGGCGAGCTGGCGCGCCACCGCATCGCGGCGCCGATGGCGGTGTCGGTGGGCACCGACGCCAAGGACGTGCGGCGCTGGGTGGTGCAGATGTTCCAGTCGGGGCTCGGCCTGCCCGACCGCGACGACTACCTGCGCACCGACGCCGAGTCGCAGCGCCTGATGGCCGGCTACCGCAGCTACGCGGCGCGGCTGCTCGCCGCGGCCGGCGCGGCATCCGGTGCGGCGCAGCTCGACGCGCTGATCGCCTTCGAGACCGACCTTGCGCGCGTCTCGGCCACGCGCATCGAGCGGCGCGACCCCTACGCCAGCTACCACCCGCAGACACTGGCCACGCTCGCCAAGCTGGCGCCCGGGTTCGACTGGGCGGCCTGGCTGGCCTCGTATGGCGCCCCCGCCGCGCGGCCGGCCGACGCGCTGCCGCTGGTGCTCGGCCAGCCGGCCTTCGCGCAGGGCCTGGCGCGCCTGGCGCACGAGGCACCGATCGAGACCTGGCAGACCTACCTGCGCGTGCGCCTGCTCGACGCGCTGGCCGACCGCCTCGGCGCCGCGCTGCGCCAGGCCCACTTCGACTATTACGACCGCCTGCAGCGCGGCATCCAGCAGCCGGCGCGACGCGCCGAGCAGTTCACGCGCCAGGCCGGCGGCGGCTTCGGCAACCAGCCGATCGCGCAGGCGCTGGGCGAGCTGTACGTGAGCCGCGCCTTCTCGGCCGAGGCGCAGCAGCGCACCAACGCGATGGTCGAGGACATCCGCGAGGCGATGCGCCGGCGCATCCGCACGCTGCCGTGGATGAGCGAGACGACGCGGCGCTTCGCGCTGGCCAAGCTCGACGCGATGGTGGCGCAGATCGGCGCGCCGCCCAAGTGGCCCGACTACACCGGCCTCGAGCTGAAGCCCGACGACTACGCCGGCAACCACCTGCGCATCGCCGCCTGGGCCACCGCGCGCGACCTGGCGCAGCTCGGCCAGCCGGTGGACCGCCTGCGCTGGACCACCAGCCCCTACATCGTCAACGCCTTCGCCGCCGGCGGCAACCGCATCGTGTTCCCGGCCGGCATCCTGCAGCCGCCGTTCTTCGACCCGCAGGCCGACGACGCCACCAACTACGGCGCCATCGGCAGCGTCATCGGCCACGAGATCACGCACCACTTCGACGACCGCGGCCGCCAGTTCGACGCCGACGGCAATCTGCGCGACTGGTGGACGCCCGAGGACGCCGCCGCGTACAAGCAGCGCGCCGAGCAGGTGGCGCAGTGGTACTCGCAGTACGAGCCGCTGGCCGGCCTGCGCATCAACGGCCACCAGATGCTGGGCGAGAACATCTCCGATCTGGCCGGCGTGCAGATCGCCTACGACGGGCTGCAGATCGCGCTGGAGCGCGCGCGCCGGCAGGGCCGCGTGCCGGAGAAGATCGACGGCCGCACGCCCGAGCAGCGCTTCTTCGTCGCCAACGCCATCATCTGGCGCGGCAAGATGCGCGTCGAGGCGCTCGTCAACCAGCTGCGCACCGGGCAGCACTCGCCCGGGCGCTACCGCGTGCTGGGGCCGCTCACGCACACGCCGGCGTTCGCGCAGGCCTTCGGCTGCAAGCCGGGCGATGCGATGGTGGCGGCCGAGCCGATCCGCATCTGGTGACGCGGCCGCCGGTCGCGACGGCGGCCGCTCAGGACGGCTGCGCCGCCAGCCGCTCGTCGATCGCCTTGAGCTTGCCCGGCGCCGCCTCGTCGCCGTTGCGCGCCGCGATGTCGTACCAGTAGCGCGCCAGGCGCAGGTCGCGCGCCACGCCGTCGCCCTGCTCGTACATCGACGCCAGCAGGTACTGCGCGCCGACGTCACCGCCCTTGGCAGCCTCGCGGAACCAGCGCACCGCATCGGCCGGCGACTTGGGCGCGCCGCGGCCCAGGTAATAGGCAGTGCCGGCGGCCACCTGCGCCTCGACGCTGCCGCCGGCGGCGGCCTGTTCGTACCAGCGGTGCGCAGCGGCCAGGTCGCGCCGGCCCAGGCGGTCGCTCTCGTGCAGTTGGCCGAGCGCCAGCTGCGCCGTGACGAAGCCGCCGGCCGCCGCCTGCT
>Ga0073934_10006204_pt1 | contig 17618 bp, 11 predicted proteins | sample LarsenN4metaG_FD_76834 | JGI IMG/M metagenome (GOLD analysis project Ga0073934, IMG submission 76834) | Hot spring sediment bacterial and archeal communities from British Columbia, Canada, to study Microbial Dark Matter (Phase II) - Larsen... ... | reverse complement strand
TTCGGGTCCTGTTCCCCCTTCATCGGCTGCTTCTGATTCGGGTCCTGCTCCCCCTTCATCGGCTGCTTCTGGTTCGGGTCCTGCTCCCCCTTCATCGGCTGCTTCTGGTTTGGGTCCTGCTCCCCCTTCATCGGCTGCTTCTGATTCGGGTCCTGCTCCCCCTTCATCGGCTGCTTCTGATTCGGGTCCTGTTCCCCCTTCATCGGCTGCTTCTGATTCGGGTCCTGTTCCCCCTTCATTGGCTGCTTCTGATTCGGGTCCTGTTCCCCCTTCATCGGCTGCTTCTGGTTCGGGTCCTGTTCCCCCTTCATCGGCTGCTTCTGGTTGGGGTCCTGTTCCCCCTTCATCGGCTCCTTCTGATTGGGATCCTGCTCCCCCTTCATGGGCTGCTGCTGGTCCATGGGCTGGTTCTGCTGGTCGCGGCGTTCCTGCTGCTCCTTGCGTTGCTGATCGAACTGCTGTTGCTGGTCCTGGGCCTGTTGCTGCTTGTCTTGTTGATCCTGCTTGTCAAGCGGCTCGGTCAGCTCGATGATCAGCGGCTTCGTCTTGCCGACGTTGGGCTGGGGTTCGCGGTAATCGGACGGCTCAAGCCAAAGTTCCAGGCGATCGCCGACCTGGAGTTCTATCGGCTTGGAGGCGGGGCCGGCGAAGCGAGTGGTGAGCCTGGTCAGGTCGAGGATGAGCTGGAATTCCTCGGGAGGCTGAGCGAAGGGCCTGGGTTGTTGCAGTCCCTTGTCGTCGCTGCCGCGGTCGACGGACTTGCCGCCGAAGAGGAAGAGCTCCTGCGGTTGCTGGCCAGGCCTGGGCACGGTGCGGAGGCGCAGGGCGACTTCGCGGACGGCGTGGTCGTCGCCGGTGAGGCCGCGAATCGGGGCCACGTCATTGAGCGGCAAGCGGACCAGTTCCTGCTTGGGCTCGATGATCTCTGCGCCAATTTGCTTGATGATCGCCCAGGGTTCGGTGTCTTCGAGGATTTCCAGGGGGTAGTCGAGCGACCAGCCGACCTTGCCCTCGGTGCTGACGATCTGCAACCGGTAGTTGCAGGGGAAGCTCGGATCTTTCGGCTTCAGCTCGCGGGAGAGAATCCAGGGTTCGCGGAAGGCGAGCCGGCGTTCGCGGCGGGGGTCGTCGGCCGGGGTGCGGAGGTCCGGTTCGAGGCTGATGGTGTGGACGGTCGTGTCCTTGACGCGGACTTCGAGAAAACCGCTCTTGACGGGCTGATCGGCGGTGACCGTCAGCCGCACGGCCGTGCCTTCGGGAGCACGCAGCTTGCCGTAGTTCTGCTGGGTCGGCGGCCGCTTGAGATAGGCGGGGTAATCGAGAACCAGCTCCAGGTCCTCGACCTCCGGCCTGCCCTTCTCGACGACGAGCTGATACTGGCGTGTGGAGCCGTCGCCGCCGCGGACGCGGAACATCAGCCCATCGTTGGGGATGTCCTGCTCCTGCAAGGTGATCTGCCAGTAGACCCTGCCCTGGTCGCGGTCCGGCGGAATCAGGCTGCGCTTCACCGGCCGGGGAATCAGCGACGAGGTGTACTCGAGCCAGACAGTGTCGGGAATCAACCCAGCGACATCGACGGCGATCGTCACCGGCCTGCGCCGCTCGACCTTGATGGGCAGAATGGGAGCGTCGGTGGCGTCGTCGAACATCTCGTCTTCGATGGGTAGCTTGAGCTGGAGCCTGGTGTGGGTCGGCACGGCTTTTGGCGTGAACGGGTAAAACGCCCGCTGGACCAGGCTGCCGAACTGGTCGGGCCAGATGAAGCGGAGCACGACCACCAGGGCCACCAGGACCACGACAGCAAAGAAAAGCCGCAGCGGCCAACGGCTGGGAATCGCTTGCTCGACGTCGGCGGCCTGGAGTTCCTCGACCGCCCTCTTCTGGACGGCGTCTCGAACCAAGGGAGGGAGCGGTTCTTCGCGCAGGTCGAGCCAGTTCACCAGGCTGTTCTTGCTGTCGGGCAGCGATTTCTCCAGGGCCCGCGCAGCATAATACGGGTTAATCCGGCGGGTGAGGGGGAGGACCAGGGCCCAGACCAGGTAGGCGCCCATGGCCGCGAGAAAACCGCCCAGGACTATCTGGCGGAAGCCTTCGGAGAAGCGCAGCCACTGATCGAGCAGGACCATGGCCGCGCAATATCCGAGCACGCCCAGGGCCACGACCAGGAGGACGCTCAGGCTGTCCAGGGTGCGGATGCGTCCCCTGGCCCGCGTAAGCTCTTTCTCCAGAACGGCCTGGGTGCGTTGGCGAATCTGCGTGCGCTGCCCGGCGACGTTGCTGCTCATGACGCCTCCCCATCGTGCCCCGCGCGGACTATCCGCGCAGTCTTCTGTGAACCTCCCCCATTATAACGCCCAGCCAACAGCTTGCGTCAGGTAGATTCCGCCAGGCAGCAGCCTCGTTCCGCTGCCGCGCAACAAACAGACCTCCGCTGCCCTCCGGCCTATAGCGCACGTGCCTGGTGGCAAAAGCGCCGTTTGCGCACGCTTCCCAACCTGGCCGATCTAGCTGCAACACACGCCTGGACAACGACTTGCGTCCCCACACACCCCGAACTACTGCGCGTCGGGCGCAACTTTGCGCGGCACGAACCGAACGCCATCGGGTCGGCGAGGGCAGCATCCTCAACCTTCGAGCGCAACAAACAAAAACCTCGCCGGACTGCCCCGCGCCGAGTCCGCTGACCTGTTTTTGCAGGGCGAAACGGCCGTGCGAACCCCGTCGCGCAGCGCCAGCGCCCTTGCATCGCGCAACAAATGGACCTGGGCACCGGGTCGTCGCCATGCCTGGTTCTCCAGCTGCTTCCGCGCGCACCCCGAGCGCGGGCGCCACCTTGTTTTGTAACATATGTACACTGCTTTTGTCAAGTAGCTAGACGGTCTAATTTCTCAGAGGCTCGGACCAAGGCACTCCGGCTAGCGCGGATCGCCGATAAGGACAAACGCGGCCCAGTAGCGCGGGTGCGCGAACGGCTTGTCCTCGGCAGCGTCCACGGGCTGGGCTTCCAGTTTCAGGCCGCGCGCCGCCTGCGGAAGCTCGGTGAGCATTCGTTCGACCTCCGTCCGGTGCAGGCTGCGGAGCCAGTGCTTGGCTTCCCGTAGCGCGGCCGCCCTGGGCATCGGCTCCGCGAGACCGGGGCGGCGGCCGAGCCAGTTCTCGTAGAAACGCCGCATCAGCAGGACCGTCGCGGCGTCGCTGACGGGCCACTGACTCAGGATCACGCTGCGTGCGCCGGCCAGGAACAAGGCCTGGCTGAAGCCCAGGTAGCCCTCGCCAACGGCTTTTCGCCCCAGGCCGCTGTCGCACGCCGAGAGGACGACCAACTCCGCCTCCAACCGCCAGCGGTCCTTGATTTCCTGGGCCGTGAGCAAGCCGTCCTCGGTGGGCGTTTGGCTCAGCGCCAGTGCGGACTGAAGCGCCAGCTCCGAGTTGACGAGCCCATGAGTGGCGAGATGAATGACCCCGAACTCGCGGAGCCTCGGCTCCAGCTCCGCCAGTCCTGGCTTGGCAGCGGCCGATCCAAGCAACTTTTCCGAGTGAGGAAACAGGGCCGCGATCGCTTCGACCTCGAGGCGGCTCCCCGGCAGCGGCTGCAGGCGCGGACCTCTTGAGCTGGCCGCCAGCACCTCTTGTGGAAGTTGGCCTGCGGCCGCGAAATCAGGGTCGCCCACGGCCAGGATGGATTGCGGTCTTGCGCTCCGCCCAGAGCTTCCCGCCGCGGCATCTGCAGCGCGCTCCAGCAGTCTTGCGAGCACCGTTCCAGAGGGAGCGTAGCTGACCGTCAGCTTGTCGGTAAGTAGCTCCACGGGTATCTGCGCAAGCGCGGGCGACGGAAGCACAATCAGGTGCTGAATTCCGTCCAGGTGCGGCATTACAGGACCGAGCCGTTGCTGAGCCAGCTCGGTGACGCGGGCTTGCAGGTCGATTGGCGAGCTGGAGCTTGCCGCCGCAGCGCTTCCAGCAGCCCGCGCGCTGGACAGGATCGCCCCGCGGACCTGCCCAGCGAGGGCATCCTCGGCCGCATTCCAGGAGCCGTCGGGGCCGCGACCAGCCGCTGGCAGAATGAGCGGCTCCCCGCTGGATTTGACCAGGAGAATCCAGTGCGATGAGCTGAGCGGCTGCCTCGTGTCGAGCCAGGCGATGAGGGCCGTATCGCGGGGCAACGCCGCCTGGATGCGCTTCAGATCGTAGATTTCCCGCTGCTGGACCTGGGCAGCGAGTTCGGCAAGCCGAGCCTCCCATCCGCTGCGTTCGCGGACCAGGGCGGCAAAGCGCTCCTGGCCGGCGGCGTCTTCACCTGAGGTGCGAACCGCGGCGGCGAGTTTTCGGTCGAGCTGCAGCAGCTCGGCATTGATCGCATCGATCTGCTTCTGCTCCTCGGGGCTGAAACTGCTTCCTTGTTGCTGCGAGAAATCGTCGAGCAGCCCACGAGCAAAATGACCTTCGAGAACCTGGGCGGCCTGGGCTGCTCGACCCAGGCGAATCAGGGAGGCGGCCCAGGTGACGCGCGGGGCGATGTCGGTGGCTGCCGAGCGCTCCAGCCCCGTGGGGGCGACGCGCAGCCGGCTGGCCTCCAGCGCCGCCACGGCCGCGCGGGCTGCCGGCTCAGCCTCGGCATGGCGCGCCTGCAAGTTGAGATTCATGGCCAGGCAGCCAAGTCTGTCGGCCGACGCGGGATGGAGATCGCCGTACCGCTCGCGGGTGATGTCCAGGGACCTGCGCCACAAGGGCTCCGCCTCGGCGAAACGCCCCTGGGCCTCGAGATTCAACGCCAGCGTCCGGCAGCTCGATGCGGTTTGCGGATGCCGCGGACCGAGCAGCGATTCATGCTTGCGCAGGGCTGAGCGAGCCAGCTCCTCCGCCTCGGCGAAGCGTCCCTGGCGCTTGAGGATCGTTGCGAGGAGCCGCTGGCTTTCGGCTGTGTCTGGGTGCTTGTCGCCCTGGGTTTTCTCAAGAACATGGAGCGCTTGCCGGCAGAGCTTCTCGGCCTCCTCAAAGCGCTCCTTCGAGACCAGGACGTTGGCGACGTGCCTGCGAGCCACGGCGGTGGACGGGTGGTCTTCGCCCAACCCCTTGCTGCGAATGGCTAGGGCCTTGCGCGCGAGGGCCTCCGCCTCGCTCCACTTTCCCTGGCTGTGCAAGTTGGCCGCGAGGTTGGCGCAGCTCAGGGCCGTATCGAGGGCGTCGTCGCCGCTGGTCTTGAGCCGAGCTGCCAGGGCCTGGCGATAGTAAGGCTCCGCGGCCACGAAGTTCCCCTGGCTCATCAGGTTGACGGCGAGGTTGTTGCAAAAAATCACGGTGGCAGAGTGATCGTTCCCCACCGCTGCCTTGCAGATCGCCAACGCTTCGATCAAGAGCGGCTCGGCTTCGCGGGGCCGTCCCTGGCGATTCAGGTTGCTGGCGAGGTTGTTGCACGCAATGGCCGTGTCCAGGTTCGCATTACCGAACACGCGCTTTCGAGCGCTAAACGCTCTGCGCAGGAGCGCTTCGGCCTCGGCATGTTTTCCCTGGGAGTCCAGGTTCGTGCCGACGTGGCCCAGGCTGGCTAGCGTTTCTGGATGGTCGGGACCGAGGACTTTTTCGCGCACTTCCAGGGCCCGTCGATAGTAGGGCTCTGCCTGCGCGAACTTGCCCTGAGCGTTCAGGTTGGCTGCCAGGTTATTGCAGCTGGTAGCCGTGTCTGGATGGTTCGGCCCTTGCGTCCTCTCGGAGAGCGCAAGGGACTGGCGGTGGAGCGTCTCCGCCTCGGCAAAACGGCGCTGATCGGTCAGGTTCAGGGCCATGCCGTTCCAGCTGGTCGATACCAGCGGATGCTCCTCACCCAGCGTGCGTTGGCGCAGTTCGAGCAGCTTTCTGCGCAGTGCCAGCGCTTCCTCGAACCGTCCCTTGGCTTCGAGCCGCGGGGCCGCATCCAGGACCTCTTCAACCGTCCTGCGCCAGGCGGCGCGATCTTCGACCGGGAGCGCTCCGACCTTTTTCAGCCGCTCGAGCTCCCAGCGGGCATCGACGGCCTGGTGGTGCTCCTTTCCATGGATTCGGCTCAGGAGTTCCAGGAGATCCCCAGCCTTCTTGATCGCCTCGGGATAGTTGTCGGCCGACTCCAGTTCTTGAATCTGGATCACCAACTTTTCGGCGCGGCGCTCCTCGGCAGCGGAGGCCGTTCCGCCATCCTGCGGAAGCGCGCAGGCCACGCTAGCCGCAAGCAATGCCAGAGGAAGGACCGCAAGCCAACCGCACGAGAGCTTCATGGGAGCACTTGCTCCGTTGTTATGGCGGGCTGCATGAGGATACCTGATTCTCAGGAGCGGGGCAATTTTCTGGGCCTGTCGGCAAGCCGGCGGCCGGGTACAATCGTGACAACGAAGCCCTTGCACCGCAATCAGGTTCTTCGCATTCCACCAACGAGCACAGCATGGACAAGTCGCGCGTGGCCGGCATCCTCGACGAGATTGGCACGTTCCTCGAACTCCAGGGCGAGAACCCCTTCCGCGCCAACGCCTACCACAACGCCGCCCGTGCCGTGGAGCAACTCGAAGGCAGCCTGGACCAGCTCGTGGCCGAGGGGAAGCTCGGCGAGGTCAAGGGCATCGGCGAGGCAATGCAGGAGAAGATCACCACCCTGGTGACCACCGGCAAGCTGCCTTACTACGAGGAACTCAAGGCGAAGATTCCGCATGGGCTGGTCGAGATGCTCCGCATTCCCGGCCTGGGCCCGAAGAAGGTGAAGGCCGTCTACGAGCAGCTTCAGGTCGATTCGCTGGAGAAGCTCCGCACGGCCTGCCAGGCCGACCAGGTCGCCAGGCTGAAGGGCTTCGGCGCCAGGACGCAGCAGAAGATCCTCGAAGGGCTGGAGTTCCTCAGCAAGACCGGCAAGCGCTTCTTGATCTCGGAAGCCCAGGCCGTCGCGGCCAGGCTCTTCGACCAGTTGCGCGAGCTGCCTGGCGTGCAGCGGGGCGAGCTGTGCGGCAGCTTGCGGAGGCGGAAAGAAACCATCGGCGACCTGGACATCCTCCTGAGCGCCGCCGACGCCGAGCCGATCATGGACGCCTTCGTCAAGCTGCCGGAGGTCGCGCAGGTCGTCGGGCACGGACCGACGAAGTCGAGCGTCGTGCTGGAGAACGGGCTGAACTGCGACCTGCGCATCGTCACCGACGAGCAGTTCCCCTTCGCCCTGCACTACTTCACGGGGAGCAAGGAGCACAACATCGCCATGCGGGCGCGGGCCCAGGCTTATGGCTTGAAGCTGAACGAGTATGAGCTGTCTGGGCCGAAGAAGAAAGTGAAGTGCAAGAACGAAGCGGACATCTTCGCCGCCCTCGATCTCGAGTACATTCCGCCGGAGCTGCGGGAGAACACGGGCGAGATCGAAGCGGCCGCGGAGCATCGCCTGCCGGTGCTGATCGAGCTGGCGGACCTGCACGGCACGTTCCACTGCCATACAAACTGGAGCGACGGCTCAGCCACGCTGGAAGAGATGGCCCTGGCCGCCAGGAAGCTCGGACTGAAGTACCTTGGCATAGGCGATCATTCGCAGTCGCTCACGGTTGCCAACGGCCTGACGCCGGAGCGGGTCAAGAAGCAGCAGGCGGAGATCGACGCCCTCAACGCCAGGCTCAAGGGGATTCGGCTGCTGAAAGGGACGGAGTGCGACATCCTGCCCGACGGCCGGCTCGACTTCGACGACGACACCCTGGCCAGCTTCGATTACGTCGTGGCCAGCGTACACAGCCACTTCAACCAGTCGGAAGAGGAAATGACGAACCGGATCCTGCGAGCGCTGGCGCATCCGAAGGTGCTCATGCTTGGCCACGCGACGGGCCGGCTGCTGTTGCGGCGCGAAGGCTACAAGGTCAATCTGGACCGCGTGCTCAAGGCCGCTGCGGCGGGGCACAAGCTCATCGAGATCAACGCCCACCCACAGCGGCTCGATCTGGACTGGATTCACTGCAAGCACGCCAGGTCGCTAGGCGTGAAGCTCGTCATCAACCCGGACGCGCACAGCACCAGCGAGCTGGGCTTGCTGCCGTTCGGCATCGACGTCGCCCGCCGCGGCTGGCTGACCCGGCACGACGTCTTCAACACCCATACCCTGGCCCACGTACTCAAGCATCTGGGCGTGGCGTGATGCCTGTCCTCACGCGGCCCGCTTCGCTGGGCGAAAGACGCTCGGGATCGGCAGCGAGGAAATGAGGCTGCCGCGAGCGGGGAAGACGCCCTCGGCCGCGTGCTGCACGGACTCGACCGACCAGAAAGTCCGCGGGTCGAACTGCTCGATCAGTCGAATGACCTCGGGAAGGTTCTTCCTTTTGATGATGGTGAAGACGATGTTGACGGGTCCCGTTGAGCCCTCGGCAGCCACTATCGTGACGCCGTAGCCATGGTTCTTCAGGCTGGCGATCAAACTGGCGGCGTCGCGGTTGGTGATGATGCGGACGACCAGCTTGCCGATGGCCAGGGCGTTGTCGATCTGCATGCCGAGGTAGTTGCCGCAGACAAAGCCGGCCGCAAAGCCGAGGAAGCAGCCAACGTCGCTGAGGTTCTGCATGACCTGGCCGATGGCAAACAGCCAGAGGATGATTTCGCATCCGCCGAGCAGGACCGCCAGGAGCTTCAAACCGCGGGAAACGAAGATGATCCGCAGAGTGCTGCAGGTCACCACGCACAACTCGGCAAAAAAGATCAGCAAGGGAAGCCAGGCAGATTGGTTGAAGATCGCGTCCATGCGTTTGTCGGTTTCTCCATCGGGCATACTGGATCGGACGTACTGGACTATAGCCAGGATCGCCGACAAGGGGGAGACGAAGTCGGCGTCGGAGCACGTCTCTCGTTTCGTAAAATGTTCCTGGGCAAACTCTTGAACCTGGGCATCGGCGTTTGTGCCGCCGCCGAAACAGACACACTCCGCGGGAACGAACATGCCGGGGTTGCTTGATCTTCTCGATGTCGTGACGACCCGCTACGACCCTGTTGACGCCGAGGTGACTTTTTCTCTGCCGCTCGATCAACCGCTGGAAGGCGCCGAGCTGCGCGGCCGACTGCACGGGCCGCGCTGCCCGTACACCGAAACGATCGAGATCGCCTATCCGCTAAAGCCGATCCAGGGCGAGGCGGGGCTGCTGCGGTCGCGGGTGGTCATCCCCGAAGCGAGCCTGTGGGAGCCGAGCACTCCGTTCCTTTACCAGGGGCAGGTCGAACTGTGGCACGGCGGCCGAATGCTGGAGAGCGTCCGCGTGGCTCACGGTTTGCGGCAGCTCATCCTGAGGAAAGAGAAGCTCCTGCTCAACGGCCGGCGGTTTCCGCTGCGCGGACTGAAGTGCGCGGGGCTTTCGACCGACGAAGCCCATCTGTGGCGGGAAGCGTCGCTGAACGTGCTGCTGGTGCAGGCCCGCACGGACAACGCCTTGGTCTGGGAGGAGGCGGAAAGGCTCGGCTTCTTCGTGCTGGGCGAACTCGACGGCGCGGACGACGACGTGCTCTGGCGCGTCGAGGCCGAGCATTCCCGGCGAACGTCGTGCCTGGGCTGGCTGCTGCCCCAGCATCTGACGCGGCATCCGCAGCTCTGGCACAATGCGATGTCGCTGCTGCACGGGCAAGGCAGGCGGCACCTGATCGGCGTGCGGGTCGAGGAGCCGCCCCTGGGCGTCCTGCCTGGCCACGTCGGCTTCGTGGCGTGCGAACGCCGACACCTGGATGCCCTGATGGACTTGCAGGTCCCGCGCGTGGCGCTGCTGCGGCGCGCGGGCCAGTCGGACGACCTGATGGAACAGGCCGGCGCGCAGCCGCCCCTGGGCTGGTTCGCCCAGAGCCTGGAATGAGCAGCCTGGCCAGTTCCCGCGTTTGCTGCCGTCTTGTGCCGACGGCGTCCTTGACGGAGATGCCGCGTGTCTGCCGAGAAAGCCACGGCCCTGGTGCTGCGCACCGTCGATTTCAGCGAAACGAGCAAGATAGCGACCCTGTGGACGCGCGAGTTCGGCAAGGTGCGCGTGCTGGCGAAGGGCGGGCGGCGGCTGCGGAGCAACTTCGAATCTGCCCTTGACCTGCTGACGCTCGGCAGTATGGTCTTTCTCCGCAAATCATCCGGCAGCTTGGACCTGTTGACGGAGGCACGGGTCCTCGAGCGCTTTCCGCGTTTGCGTAGCGACCTGGCGGCCCTGTATGCCGCCTACTACGTTGCGGAGCTGCTGGGCGATTGGACGGAAGATTACGACCCTCATCCCAACTTGTTTGACGAGGCCCTGGATACGTTGCGGACGCTGGGAAGCACGGACCCCCCAACGCCGCTGCGACTGCTGCGATTCGAAACCGTGCTCTTCCGCGAGCTGGGCTACACGCCGCGGCTGGCGGAGTGCGCGGGCTGCCGACGACCGATCCCGGCTGGCGACACGCTGACCTTCAGCGCGGCCGCGGGCGGGGTGGTTTGCGGCGAGTGCCGAGTGAGCCGGCGCGGCCTGGCGACCCTGTCGCGGGCAGCCTGGCAAGCTCTGCACGCACTGGAAGACGCCGGCAATACCGGCGCCTGGCGGCAGATTGGAACTGCGGAGCAGAAGGAGCTACGCCGGCTGTTCAACCAGTACGTCAGCTACCTGCTGGGACGACGTCCCCGCACTATGCCTTACCTGGGGAGTTGATGGTCGTGAACACTCAAGCAAATGCGCCGAAGCAAAAGCGAAAGAAGCTCAGGCAGCGGCTGTTGCAAGCCGCGGCTTGCGTGGTGCTGCCCTTTTCGTTTTGCCTGGCGACCGGCTGTCAGAGCTTCCAGGCAAAGGACCTGTGGAATACGGAGAATTGGACCTACGAGAACATCACGCGCCCCAACGTGAAGCTCCCCGAGCCGCCGCGCGAGACCGTTTACAGGGCCGGCCACTGGGAGAATGAAGGATCGCTCCAGCCCGGCACCCTCGCTGGAGACTGCGCTTCCGCCAAGGTGCTCTTCGACCGCGGCGACTACGCCGACGCCGAGAAGGTCTACCACTGGCTGGCCGCCCGCGCCAGGAAGGAGAAGAACTCGGACATCTACGAAGAGTGCCTCTTCTACGAGGCCGAGAGCCAGTTCGCTCAGCGGCGCTATCCCAGCGCTCGAGAAACCTACGAGAAACTGGTCAAGGAGTTTCCCAGCTCGCGGTTCCGCTCCGAAGCCGTGCAGCGGCAGTTCGCCATCGCCGAGTACTGGCTGAACGACACGCGAGCCGAGATGCGGGCCAGGGAGAACAAGACCGGCTGGTCCTGGAGTCTGCCCACGCTGGTCCATCTCGAGAAGGAGAAGCCGACCTTCGATCAGGAAGGCCATGCCCAGAAGGTGTGCGAGGCGATTTACGTCGAGGACCCAGCCGGCCCGCTTGCCCCGCAGGCGCTGTACCGCGCCGGCGGCATCAGCTTCTTCCGCGAACGCTACGATGAGTCGGACACCTATTACAGCATGCTCGTGGACCAGTATCCCAAGTCGCCACGGGCGGCGCCGGCGCTGGAGCTGGCCATTCAGTCCAAGATCAGCCAGGTCCGCGGTCCCGACTACGACAGCAAGAAGCTGGTTGAGGCCAGGCAGCTCGTCGATGCCGCCCTGCGGAGCTACCCCGAGCTGGAAGAGAAGCGCGAGACGCTGGAGCGCACGCTCGTCGCCATTAACGAGCAGCAGGCGGAAAAGGACTTCAACGTCGCCGAGTTTTACCGGCGGACGCACCACCCTGGGGCAGCCTACTTCTATTACGAGATCGTCCGGCGGCGCTACGCGGGCAGCTCCTGGGCAGCCAAGGCCACCGAGCGCATGAAGGAACTGCGGGCCAAGGTCGAGCAGGAGCCCGCGACGATGCCCATCGACAAGCCGGAATGACCAGCAAGGTGAAGGCGAGAAGCTCATGATGCGTATTCGGCAACGATCGCTGTTCCGCCTCGCCGTCCTTGTGCTGGTCGGCGTCGTGAGCGTGCTGGCCTCGGCGTGCACGGCGTTCGACGATCTGACCGTGCTCGGCTACAAGACGGCCCCGCAGTACGACCGCAGCATCCGCACCGTCCGCGTGCCGATCTTCGAGAACAAGACGTTCCTGCGCGGCCTGGAGTTCGAGCTGACCGAGGCCGTCGTCAAGGAGATCGAAAAGAAGACGCCCTGGAAGGTAGTCGAGGGCGAAGCCGACGCCGAACTGCGCGGCACGATCGTCGGCATGCCGAAGCGGGTGATCCTGCCCAACCAGCTCAACGAAGTCCGGCAGGCCGATCTGACGCTGAGCGTCGAGGTGGCCTGGTTCGATCTGCGGACGGGTCAGCCGGTGCCGCCGCGGCGCGGCCCGCAGATTCAGCCGCCTCCGCCCCCGCCGCTCGCCAACGCGACCGATCCGCTGGCGCCGCTGCCGCCGCCGGGTCCGCCGCCCTTCGCGCCCATGCTCGTTCAACGCAGCGCCACGTTCATCCCCGAACTAGGCGAATCGTACATGTCGGCTCGGCAGAAGGTCGTCAATGACATGGCCGAGCAGATCGTCTCCATGATGGAAATCCCCTGGTAGTTCTCGACCGTCGATCCGCCAGCTACACTGGCAGGCATGGCGACGCACACCTGGCAGCTTCCGGACCGCACTCTGAGCATCGGCCCCAGGCCGCTCATCATGGGCATCGTCAACGTGACGCCGGACAGCTTCTCGGACGGCGGGAAGTGGTTCGATCACGAACGGGCCGTCGCGCACGGCCTGGAGTTGATCGAACAAGGGGCTGACCTCCTCGACATCGGCGGCGAATCGACGCGTCCTGGTGCAACTCCCGTTTCCGTCGAGGAAGAGCTGGGCCGCGTTCTGCCAGTGGTCCGCACGCTTGCCCAGAGCACCAGGGTCCCCCTGTCGATCGATACTTCCAAGGCCGAGGTCGCCCGCCAGTGTCTCGACGCTGGGGCGGCAATCATCAACGACGTGACCGGCCTGACGGGAGACCCCGCCATGCCGGCGGTCGCCATTTCCAGGCAAGCCGCGGTGATCGTAATGCACATGCAGGGCACGCCGCAGACGATGCAGCTCGATCCGCAGTACCAGGACGTGGTTGCGGAGGTGCACAAGTTTCTGGAAGAGAGGTTGGCAGCGCTGGCGGTCCTTGGTATAGGGCCTGAGCGAGTCGCGCTGGACGTGGGCATCGGCTTCGGCAAGAAGCTCCAGCACAACCTGGACTTGCTCGCCCACCTGGCGCAGTTCCAGGACCTGGCCAGGCCGATGTGCCTGGGCGTGTCCCGCAAGGGATTCATCAATCGCGTGCTCGGCCAGCCGGGGCTGGTGGAGCAGGGGAACGCGGGGACCCTCGGCGTCATCTTGCATGCGGTGAGCCACGGCGCGGTGCAGATCGCGCGGGTGCATGACGTGGCTGCTCTGCATGCCGCCTTGACGCTGTACCTGACGCTGGCAGAACGGGGGAAGCGCCATGCCGGAACGCCTGATTCACCTGTATGAATCGATCGGCGTCCGCGACCTGATCGAGGTTGCGGTCCTGGCAGGCGTGATCTACCTCGTTCTTCGGCTCATCGGGGCGTCGCGTGGGGCGGGAATCGTCCGCGGCCTGGGAATCGTGGTCGCCGGCGTTTTCCTCCTGGCCCAGGTCGTGATTGCCAGCCTCGATCTGACCGAACTGAGCAAGATCCTCGACTACTTGCTGACGACGGCGCTGCTCGGCCTGATCGTGATCTTCCAGCCGGAGTTGCGCCGCGGCCTGCTGGTGCTGGGGCGATATCCCGTGTTGCGCGTCTTCGGCCAGACGCAGGGCCCGCTGGCCGACAAGCTGGCGGACGCGGCGGAAGCGCTCTCGCGCGATTTCACCGGCGCGTTGATCGCCATCCAGCGGAGCATGAGCCTGGCGGCCTACATCAACAGCGGCGAACGGATGGACAGCGAAGTCTCTGCCGAGTTGTTGCGGGCGATCTTCAACAAGCACAGCCCCTTGCACGACGGGGCTGTCATCCTGGCCGAGGGAAGGCTCGCGGCGGCGGCCTGCCAGCTCCCGCTCGGCGAAGCGCCCGAGGGCGGCGGGCACTACGGCATGCGGCATCGGGCTGCGATCGGGCTGAGCGAGGAAACCGACGCGGTGGTCCTGGTCGTGAGCGAGGAAACCGGACGCATTTCCCTGGCGATCGGCGGTCACCTGGAACCGGTGTCCCGCGAGAACCTCTCGCGCCGCCTCGCCGCGGTCTTGCAGACGCCGTTACGGCTGGCCGCGTGAAGCATGCCGACGGGAGGCGTCCTCGGGCTCTCATCTACTGGACGTGAGCGGGTGGCACCATGTCAGATCGGATCATGACGCCGATTATCGCCCTGGGCCTGGCTTTCCTGGTCTGGATGTACACGCGCAGCCGCGATCTCGAAATCATCGACAACGTGCAGATTCCCGTCGAGGTTCAGCTAGCGGCGGCGCAGGCCGACCTGTACGAGCTGGAAGTGCATGGCCCGCTCCAGGCCCCGATCTCGTTCACCGGTCTCCCCTCGCGGATGCGCGAGCTGCGGCAACTGCTGCAGCGCGGCGAGCTGAGACTGCAGCGCACCGTCACGGTTCCTGAAGAACACCTGGCCGACGCCCGCTTTCAGGACGTCCTCCGACTCGACCCGAGCACGCTGCAAGTTCCGCCTGGCGTTCGCGCGATCATTCCGGAGAACCAGGGCCGGCTGCACGTCACGCTGCGCCGGCTGATCGAGAAGCGGCTGCCGGTCCGTCTGGAAACCACAGCCGGCGACCGCCTGGAGCACATCACGCTGGAACCGAAGGAAGTGCTGGTCCGCGGGCCGAAAGACGTCCTTCAGAACGCCGAGTGGGTGCCGACGCAGCTCTACAGCCCAGCGACCCGAGCCGGCGTGACCGAGCCGATCGTGCAAGACACGCCGACGATTCTGCCGCTGGCGCGGGAGATGGGCGGCCGGCCGATCCGCACCACGCCAGGCGAAGTCTCGCTGCGTTACACGCTGCGGCCCCAACAACGCGTCCACGAACTGCAGGAGGTTCCCGTCAGCTTTCTCTGCCCCGCCAACTTTCCGTATCGGCCGCAGTTCACGAGCGACCGCGAGGGCCGGGTCACGCTGCGGGTGCAGGGACCGGCCGGGGGGGATCGACCCGCCGTGATCGCCTACATCGACCTCACCGCACGGAAGTTCGGTCCTGGTCTGCACGCCGAGGAGCCCATTCAGGTACAATTGCCTCCAGGATACAAGCTCGCCCAGGAGACCCCGCGGCTGCCTTCCTTCAAGCTCCTCGCCATTGACGGCGCGAGCAAGTCGGCAGACGCCCCCTTTCCTCCGTGAACTCCGCGGAGCTTGCACGATGAATCTGGCGGATTATTGCACTGAACTGGGCAAGCGGGCACGCGCGGCTTCCCAGGAACTGGCGCGTGCTCGCGGCGTCGGCAAGGATCGCTGGCTCAGGCTGGCGGTCGAGGAGCTGGACCGCCGCCGCGAGGCCATCCTGGCCGCCAACGCCGCGGACCTGGAACGTGCGCCGCAGTACGGCCTCAGCCCCGCACAGGTAGATCGGCTCAAACTCACCCCGGCCCGGCTGGACGCCATCGCCGAGGGCTTGCGGCAGGTGGCGGCGCTGCCCGACCCGATCGGCATGGTGCTGGGCGGCCAGGTCCGGCCCAACGGTCTGGAGATTCGCAAGGTCTGCGTGCCGCTGGGGGTCTTGTTGTTCATCTACGAGTCGAGGCCAAATGTGACCGCCGACGCCGCCGCCCTGGCAATCAAGAGCGGCAATGCGATCATCCTCCGCGGCGGCAAGGAAGCTCTCGAATCAAACCAGGCCCTGGCTGGCGTGCTGCGGGACTCGCTTCGGCAGGCCGGCTTGCCGGAGGACGCCGTCCAGATGGTGGCCGTCGCCGATCGGGCCGCCGTGACCGAGTTGCTTCGGCTGGAGCGTTACATCGACCTGGCCATTCCTCGCGGCGGCGAAAGCCTGATCCGGCTGGTGGCGGAGCAGGCCCGCATGCCGGTGCTCAAGCACTACAAGGGGAACTGCCACGTCTATGTCGATCGTGCCGCGGACCTGGAGATGGCCCAGCGGATCATCCTGAATGCCAAGTGCCAGCGGCCGGGCGTTTGCAATGCGGCGGAGAGCCTGCTCGTGCACGCCGAGATCGCTCCCGCTTTCCTGCCTCGGGCGGCGGCGGCGCTGCGGGAACAAGGGGTCGAACTGCGTGGCTGCCCGCGCACCTGTGAGTTAGTCGCTCAGGCAAAGCCGGCAACCGACGAGGACTTTGCCGCCGAGTTTCTCGACTTGATTCTCTCGATCAAGGTCGTGGACGATCTCGACGAGGCACTGGCCCATATACAGCGCTTTGGCTCACAGCACACCGAGGCAATCGTCACTGGCGATCTCTCGGCCGCGCGACGATTCACCGCGGAGGTCGATGCCGCCGCCGTGATGGTCAACGCCAGCACGCGTTTCCACGACGGTTTCGAATTCGGCCTGGGAGCGGAGATCGGCATCAGTACCGACAAATTCCATGCCCGTGGTCCGTGCGGTCTGCTAGAATTGACCACGTACAAGTATGTCGTTTATGGCGACGGTCAGGTGCGTGGTTGAGCACTTTTCGGGCGGTTAGCCATTGGCAGGCTGGACCCCGTTCGCTCTAATCAAGTTGGCCTCGCGACGGCCAGGCTTGCCCTTCCTGGTAGACTGTACTGGCGGCCTGCATCCTTGATCTTTCACCCAGCGGCGTGCCCATGATTGGCCTACTCGTTGTCGCCTTGCTGCTGCCCCTGATGCTCGGCGGCGCCTTCCTGCTTGGCCGCTACTTGCGCCAGCGCTGGTCGGACAGCCTCGATCTGTCGCCAGTGACCCGCCAGCACCTGGAACTTTACCGCGGCGGGCAACTTCCCGAGGCCGCGGTCGAGGCCGCCAAGCGGCGCTTCCACGAGTGGCTCGAAAAGGGCGAGGTGGACCGCGTCGAATCCAGCCTGCGCCCAGGCACCCAGTTCGTGGTGCGCGTTCGGGCCCTGGCCGAGATCGGCTCCGAGGAGGCTTGCCAGATCCTCGAACGCCAGCTCACGCGGCGGATCAGCGACAATCAGTTGGAACAGGCCTGGTACTGGATCGATCTTGCCAACAGCCTCCGGAACCTGAACCGCGAGGAAAGTTTGCCGTTGCTACTGAACTGCGTCGCCGAGACGGATGAGTTTCCCCTGGTGCATTACTTCGCGGCGGAGACGGTCTGTTTTCTCAGCTTCGGCGGTTACGTCGCCGAGCCGGAGACGCTCACCGGCCACGCCGCCCTGCGCATCCTGCACCGCGCTCTGGAGGGCATGCGGCTCGGAGTCCCGCCGCACATCGTCATTGAAGGTCGGCTTGGGGAGGTCATCGAGGCGCTGTGGGACCATCGACCTGGCGAGGTGCATCCACTGCTAGTCCGCATCCTCATCGAAGTTCGCCGGCAACTGCGTCGGGTCGAGCACCTGGAGCAGGCCTTTGCGGACGAGCCCTTCGAGCAGGAAGCTTTCCAGCTTCAGCTCACGCGCTGGCGGAGCCTGGAAGAAGCATTCATCGACTACCTGCAGGAAGCTGGGCCTGCCCTGGCCCGTCGCCTGCCCCAGATGGACGAGGACGAACAACGCGAGGCGCTCCTGGCTCTGATCGAGCTGCGTCACGACGCCTCAGGAGCGTTGCTGCCGTTGCTC
>Ga0073934_10006203_pt1 | contig 17618 bp, 19 predicted proteins | sample LarsenN4metaG_FD_76834 | JGI IMG/M metagenome (GOLD analysis project Ga0073934, IMG submission 76834) | Hot spring sediment bacterial and archeal communities from British Columbia, Canada, to study Microbial Dark Matter (Phase II) - Larsen... ... | reverse complement strand
TCCCCTTCCTTCGGTTGTCTTGGCGGACACCCGACACCTACCAGCAGGCAGGCATCAGGTGGGGGACCGCCACCTCACTTCAACAAGACCCGGGACAACCTCCGTACCCGTCGGGCCCGACATTGCGTTGTGGCGTCGGATCAGGCTGCGGTGCCGAGCTGCCACCGACGTTCATGTGACCGCTTGCCGACGCCCGGCGGGTCAGCCGCGCGCGCGCCGCGCGCTCGGCACTTTCCCGCGCGATCCGTTCCGCGACCTCCTCGGCTGCCGCTCGCAACAGGTTCTTCGCGGCCTCGGCGGTCATCTTGCCTTCGGGTATCAGGGCGGCAGGCGTCGCCGCACCGAGGGTCGCGAGTGCGGCGAGGACCTCGGCAACGTCGACGGTGGTGCCGATCGCGTCGAACGCGTCCAGCCACGGCTTGATCTCGGCGAGCTTCTTCGCCTTCACCGATGCCACGAGGTCCTCTCCGTACGCCGCGGCCAAGGTGTCGTAGTCGGCCATCCCAGGTTCGAGGGCCGCCATGTCATCCTCGTTCATCGCCTCGAGGAGCCACGGGGCGCGGTCGGCGTCGAGAGCCGGCCCGCCCGGGAGGCGACCCGCCGGCGGGTCGTCTCGTTCCTTGCCGACGACCTCGAACGTGCCGTCGCGCCGCTTGCGCACGTAATAGACGGCACCGCCGACGGTCACCGCGAACAATCCGCCGCCGAGCGGCACGAGTGGAGACAGACCGCCGCCATCGTCGTCGCTGGCGCTCGATGGCGGCGCCGAACCGTCGGCGGGTGAGCCTCCCTCGTCACCGCTGGGCTCGGCCGGCGCATCGCGCCCTGCGGGTTCCCCGCGCCCGGCCGGGATCGCATCACCGTCGCCTGGCAGTTCGTAGTCGTCGTGCGAGCCGAAGCTGACTGCGTGCGCAGCGCCATGTGGCCGGCCCGTCGACGACCCGCCCTCGGGCGCCGATGCCGGCGCGCCTCCCGCGAGCTCGGCCGCGCGCTGCAGAGCACCGTACGCATCGACACGGCCGCCCGTTTCGACGAGTCCCTCGAGCGTCGGCAGCTCGACGGCCGAATCGAGGATCGCCTCGCGGACCTGCATCGCGTCGAGCGATGGATGCTGCGATGCGACCAGGGCGGCGACGCCCGCGACGATCGGCGTCGCGAACGACGTCCCCGCCCAGTACTCGTAGTCCCGATCGCCGTGCTCGGGCTTCCAGCACACGATGCGCACGTGATCGAGCGCGACGTCGACCTCTGTACCGGCAGGAGCGTCCACTTCGATCACGAGCTCGAGGGGTTCGGCCGTATCGTCGACCCGGTCGGATGACGAGACGAACGTTCCTGCGGTGTCGAGCCCCGGTCCCACGACGAGGTCGCCGCCGAACGGATTGAAGCGCCGGTCGCTGTCGCGATAGAGGCCCACGTCGACGATGGCGCTGCTCGTCGTCGTCCCCTTCACACGTGCATCGATGGTGCAACCCGAGCGCCCTGCGAGGTCGAGCTTCGTTCCGTACCGGAGGAACGCCCTCGACGGGCCGGCGTCGGCGCTCATGGTCACCCGCAGCGCGTCGCCGTCGGCGGCGTCGGCGTCGGCCGCGAACGTGAACGTGGCCGCTGCGCCACTCGGCGCCCACGGCCCGTCGGCAGCGGTCGTTTCGCTCCATCGGTTCGCGCTCGAGAACGACTCGTCGAACACGACCTCCTTCGGACGGGCGACGACGAGCATGCTCTCGCCGGGTGCAGCGATGTGCACCCGCCCGGCCCCGAACGTCGATTCCTCCCACGCCTCGTCGTTGCGGTCGGTGCCCGCGACGCAGATGAGATTCGGGACGGTCGGGTTGTTGCACGGCTTGAGACCACCGGAACGCCCGGCGAAGTCGCGATAGTCGTTGCCGTCGTTGCCTGCTCCTGTGATGAACAGGATCTCGGGATGCGCGAGCATCGCCGCCGTCTCGGCGTCGCTCTGGTCCAACAGGCCGGAAGGCTCGGTGGTGTACGACTGCACGACGATGCGCGCGCCCGCCGCAGCGGCGTATTCGATTGCCGAAGGCGTGACGGTCAGGTCGAACCCGCGCTCGTTCGCGACTCGCAACGGGAGGATGCGCACACCCGGGGCGACTCCCGTGATGCCGAACCCGTCACCTCCCTTCGCGGCGACGACGCCCGCGACGTGGGTTCCGTGCCCGTCTTCGTCGAGCGGGTCGTTGTCTGCACTCGCGAAGTCCCACCCACGCCAGTCGTCGACGTAGCCGTTGCCATCGTCGTCGACACCGTTGGCCTCGCGACCGCCGCCCGTCTCCCCCGGGTTCGTCCACAGCTGACCGTCGAACTCCGGATGGTCGTAGTCGACGCCTGTGTCGAGGATCGCGACGACGACCTCAGGCGACCCCTGTGTGACGGACCACGCCTCGGGCGCCCGGATGTCGGCGTCGGGCACACCGGTCACCTTCCCGCCGATCTCCTGCCCGAAGTTGAACAGCCACCACTGCTCGCGCAGGAAGGTGTCGTCAGGGACGACGAAGCCGGGTGACGTCTCCTGCCACGCTTCCTCGGCTCCCGAGCGCGGACCGGCGCCGGCCGAGACCGCCGATACCGCGACGACCGCCAGAATGCCAACGGCGAGGAAACCCGCCCGGCCTGCTCGCATGTCCACCCCGCTCGGTTCGACCCAGCCCTTCGAGCCGACGCAGCGCGAGGATTCTGGCATGGACCCTCGGACGTTGCACGACGAGATCAAGGCGCACGCCGAAGAGCTCGATCGATTGGGTGAGATGCTCGCGTCGGCACCACTTGCCAACGATCTGCGCGGCGAGCTCACGCTCCTCGCACGAGCGGTGCTGCGGATCCACGATCGCCAGATGCCCCTGATGCTCGCGCTGCAGCACGCAGGTGACGGCGCGCAGGAGCTCGCCGTGCTCGCCCGCGCCGAGGTCGTCGACCGCGGACACCGCTACGCCGTCGACTGGTTGCGCAAGAAGATCGCCGACGGCGGCTTCCCCGACTACGACACCGAAGCCGTCGCGACCGTTGCGCTCGGGTCGTTGCTCGCGTATGCCGCGCAATGCGTGACGTTCGGTGGTCCACCCCTCGACGTCGGCGAGGATCGCTTCGTCGCGACGTGGGTCGAGGCCTGGCTGCGCGTCGCGCAGACGGCCGAGGCCGACCGCACCGCGTCGTGAGCGTCACTCGCGCCGGTCCGGCCGCGCGCTCGCGAAGGCGCGCACCGTGAACGGTTCGCCCGTCTCGAAGATCGAGAGCAGTGAGAATGCCACCTCGTCTTGCAGCATCACGGTGACCGCATCGCCGTCGACGGTGACACGAACGGCGTCGTACTCGCGGGAGTTGCGGGCGAGCACGGCGAAGGCGTACGCCCGCGCCCGTTCGGGATCGACGACGGTGACGCCCGAACGCAACGAGTCCTCGTCGAGCGCGTTCGCGCCGGCGACTGCTGCCGCGTCGGCGTCGGCAGCGAGCTCGCGCCGGACCGCGACCGCGCGCCACAAGTCGAGTCCCAGACCACCGAGGAAGAGCACCGCGACGCAGAGACCGAGCACCCACACGGTGACGGTCCCGTGCTCGTCGCCCGCGGTGCTCACCGGCTCGCGTAGTCGTCGACGCGGCGGTGCTGCGTCGCGGTGTACGTCCACCCGGCAATCGCGCCGAGGCCGGGCACTGCAACGGCGGGCATGCGCACGTGGACGGACACGGTCACGATGCCGCCGCGTGCGCCCCCGCCCGCCACGTCGATCGTCACGTCGCCGGGGTCGATGCCGTGGTTCCGGGCAACCGACCTCGCCACCTCCTCGGCCCGGGCGGGTACGCCTACCCCGTCGCGGACGACTGCCGACGCCGCTTCACGAGCCGCGACCGTCGCGGCGTGGCGACGCTCTGCCCAGTGCGGCAGCGTCGCGACGAGGACGACCACGGGAAGCAGCAGCACCGCGACACTCAGGACCCACTCGCTCACGACGAAGCCCTCGTCGGTCGATCTCACGCCTCACGCCCCGCGACCGCCGTGAGGTCGATCTCCCACGCGGGTACGACGAACGGGAGCCACGACGGGAGCGACCCGCGGGCGCGGGCGACCACGACCGCACCATCGATCTCGCACGACACCTCGATCGCGGCGCCGGTCGGCCCGCGCAACAGCCCGGCGAGCACCTCCTGCGCGCGAGCGCGGCAGTCCCCGGCGTCCGCACCGGCCACGACCGCGGCGCGGACTCCTTCGTCGAGCGCATCACGTATCGCACCGCGTGCGTACAGGTCGACGAGCAGGTTCCCGACGAGTACGAGCAGCAGCAACGACAGCGCGACGACCGAGACGTACTGGATCGTCGTGAAGCCGCGCGCCCGCCGGCCTACGTGCTCAGCTGGTCGCGGATCCACTCGATGATGTCGACGCCGAGCTGCTGGAGGCCCGCCCAGATGACGAGCAGCGCGACGACGCCCAGCGCGGCGTTGCCGAGCAACTCGGCCGTGGTGAGGCCTTCTTCGTTCCTTGGTTGCGCTTCGTGCACGAGTACCTCCGTTCAACGATCACCGAGCACGATCGAAGGCAGTGGGGCCGCGATGAACAACAGCATGACCGGCGCGAGGATCGCGATCGTCGGTACGAGCATCGCGGCGCGCGAGCGCACCGCCTGCTTGTGGAGCTCCTCGCGTCGCGCGTCCCGCATGTCCTCGCTGAGTGCGAGCAGCGCTCCCGCGAGATCGGCGCCGCGCTCGACCCCCGCCGCGAGCAACTGGTAGGTGCGCGCCGCGGCCGGCTCGGGCGTGAGTGCGCCCGCGCGCCGGAACGCATCGGCCTCGCCGACGCCGCGCCGCGTCCACGCGAGCACGGCGGCCAGCTCGGTCACCACGACGCCGCGGCCGCGGTCCACGATGCGCTGTACCGCTTGCATCGGTCCCGCGCCCGTGCGGACGTGCATCGCCAGCAAATGGTTCACCGTGTACAGCTCCAGCCGGATGCGCGCCGCGCGGTCGGCGACGGCCCGCTCCACGCGGCGCCGGGCGCGTGTCGCGCCGAAGACGAAGCCGGCAACCGCTCCCACGAGCGCGACGGTCGGGACGCCCGCCAGCACCAAGAGTCCGCCGCCGCACACCGCGGCGAACGTGACCGCGTGCGCGAGCTGCCGGACCCGGTACTCCTCCGGTCCGACGTCGTCCATGCCCGCCTGGCGGAGGAGCCGGAGGAGCGCGTCGTCGCTCCGTCGCTCGAGCAAGCGCGCGACGGCGTCGGCGAACGAACCGAGCATCGGGCCGAACACTCGCTGCAGCGCTCCGCCGGCGGGGCCGGCGACGTCGGGTGCGTGCCCGAGCGCCGTACGCGCCATGACCGTGTAGGGCCGAACTCGGGCGGCGAGGCGGCGCGGCGGTGGGTACACCACGGCTGCGACGGCGACGCACGCGACGCCGAGCGCAGCGGCAGCGAGGAACTCGAGCCCCGTCACCACCCGCTCCCGTGCCGCTGTAGTACGCGCTGCTCATCGTGCTGACGTCCGAGCCGGTCCAGCAGCACGACACCGACGAGGGAGAGCGCGGCGGCGACCGCCAGCGTCGCGACACCCGCGCCCGTGCGGTAGTAGTCGCGGAACGGGCCGGGCCGGACCGTGAGCGCGACGAGGACCAGCCACGGCAGCACGACCACGGCGCGCGCGTTGATCCTCATCTCGAGTCCTTCGGTTTCGAGCTCCTCGAGCAGCTTCAGGTCGGCGGTGGTCGCCGTCGCGAGGTCTTCGAGGATGGTCCGCACGATCGTGCCGCCGCGTTCGTGGGCGAGCATGAGCACCTCGAGTACGCGATCGCTCGTCGGATCGGAGAGCTCTTCCTTCACGACGTCGAGGGCCGGAACCGTCCCGAGGACGCGCGCAAGCTCCGGGAACCGAGCGAACGCGTCACGAAGCGCCGGTGGCCCGGTGGTGGACAACGCGTTCACGGCTTGCGTCAGCGACCGGCCGGCGGCGATCGACGCGAGGAGGTCGCGAAGGCCGTCGGGCCACGCCGCCTGCACGGCACGCATCCGCAGGCGTCGCCGGCGCGAGTAGTACGAGCGTGGCAGCAGCGCCAAGGAGAGCGCGGGGACGATCGCGACGAAGACGGAGCCAGTCATCGCGGCGACGGCCAGGAGCGCTGCCGCGCCGAGCGCGATCGACGCGCCGACGAACTGGCTCGGCGTCGCGGTCAGACCTGCCTGGTGCAGCCACAGCTGCGCACGCGCCGGCACCCGCGCGCGCCTCGGGGTGACACCGATCCGGCGCGGCAGGACACCGAGTGCGGCGCCCGCCAGCGCCGCGCAACACACACCGACACACAGCGCTGCGAGCAGCGTCACGGCAGGCGGCCTTCGACGAGCGCGCGGACACGCATCCCACCCGGCAACGACCGGTCGATCCGCTCCTCGAGCGCCGGCGGCAGCGCGCCCGTCCACTCGAGTGCATCGCCCAACGTGCGACGTACGAAGAGCGGCTCCATCGTGAGGTCGCCGAACGCCGGCGCAACTGCACTGACCTCCGAGACCTGCCGGCGCACAGGGGCGTCCGTCCCGTGCGCGAGATCGTCGCGGTCCAGGTGGACGACGACGTCGATCGCCTCCGTGAAGACCTTTCGAACGATTCCTTCGGTGATGTTCTCCCCCGCCATGAGCGCCGCGTTGATCAGCGCGTTGAGCGCGTCTTCTGCGCTGTTGGCGTGTACCGTGCAAAGGAAGCCGCAGCCCGAGTTCACTGCGCGCGTCAGCTCGAACGCCTCGGCGCCGCGCACCTCGCCGACCACGATGCGATCCGGGCGCATCGCCAGCACGAACTTCACCAGGTCGCGCAGCGAGATCTCTCCGGTTCCGTCGAGACCGGGCGGCCGAACTTCGTAGTACGCACCGTGCACGACCGGAACCGCGATCTCGCGAATCTCCTCGCAGCACCGGACGCAATGCGCGGGCGGCACCGCGGCGAGCAGCGCCGCCGCCAGTGTCGTCTTGCCGGCGCCGGGCTCTCCCGAGACGGCAACGCGGCTACGCGTCTGCATGAGTGCCCAGAGGAAGGCCGCCGCCTCGCGTGTGAGCGTCTCGCGTGCGACCAGATCATCGAGGCCGACGTCACGTACGACGTACCGGCGCAGCGTCGCGGACAGCCGGTCGGCGATCGGCGGGATCGCCGCCGTCAGGCGGGCCGTGCCGTCGAGGACGCGCGCCTGGACCAGGGGATGCTTCGCGTTGAGTTGCCGCTCGGTGCTCGCGAGCAGGCGATCGACGATCTGGCGGTTCTCGTCCTCGCTCGTCGGTTCGGCCAGACCGCGCAGGCGGCCGCTCGCGTCCAGGTACGTGACTCGCGGACCTTCGACGAAGATCTCCTCGACATCCGCCCGCGCGAGGAGTCCGGTCAGCGCGCCGAAGTCGGTGACGGAGCGGAGCACGCGCTCAGACATCGCGTCGGGATCGCCGAGCGGAACCTCCTCACCCAGGCGCGCTCGACGCTGGTAGTCGTCGACCGCCCGCTCGATCTCGGCCTTGACTTCCGCGAGCTCGCGATCCGGTTGGAGCTTGCGCCGCTCGATCCCGACCAGGGCATCGCGACGGATGGCCTCGTACGCGTCGGTGCGGATGCTCACGAAGCCACCTGCACGTCGGAGGCGACGGGCGCGCGGCGCGATCCCGTCGCCGCCGGCGTCACGAGTCTCGCGACGCCGGCAACCGCGCGCGTGAATCGCCCGCGTGGGACGGGCGTCCCGTCCCACGCGGCGACGACGACCCGCCGGTCGTAGGGCACGAACACGATCTCGGCCCAGGGCAGTGATCGGATGATCTCCTCGAACAGCTCACCACGCCGGTACCGTTCGACCGGCGCTCGATTGACCACGACGCGCATCGGGGCTTCGCCGTTCAGCATCCGGGCATCCGCGGCCCACGAGCACAGGCGCGCGACCCCTACCGGAGTCGCATCGCACACCGCGACGACGACGGCCGCTTCGACGACGATCGCGCGGGCGACCGCGTGCCGTGGGCGCGTGGTCGCGGCGATCTCCTCGAGGCTGCCCGCCCCGTCGACGACGACGACCGGAGCGCGCTCCGCGACGCGGCTGACGACGCGCAACACCTCGCCAGGACGCACCTGCGACCACGCGCGCGGGTTCGGTAGTCCGGGGACCACTCGAAGCCCGGTCGCGCCGACCGGTACGACGCAATCCTCGATCAGCCCGCGTGCGTGTTCGACCGCGTCGATGGCGGTCCGTAGGTTGGGTTCGATCGGCAGACCCAGGCGGTTCGCGATCGCGGGCGCGACATCGTCCGCGTCGATCAACGGTGCACGCAACGCGCGCGCGAGCTCGATCGCGATCTCGGTCCGCCCCGATCCCGGTGGTCCACCTACGGCGACGAGGGTGCCGCGGCCAGGCTCGTGCGCGCGGTAGCCGTCGACGAGCACGCCCCGGCCCGTCCGCAGGCGCTGGAGCGCGTCGACGAACTCACGCAGCCCGGAGTCCGACGGCAGCACCCGATCGACCTTCACGGCCTCGAGGTGCTCGCGCCCGGCCGGCTCCTCCCGGTCGTAGACGCCCAACACCGCCCGACCGGTCGCGTGGAGGTCGGCCACGAACCCGTACGTGAGCGCGGGCCAGCGGTGGCTGACCACGAGCACCTCGTAGGCCTCCTCGAGCGCGACACCGGGCTCGACGACGACCTGGCGGACACGGGCACCGCCGTGATCGGTGAGGTGGCGGTGGAGCTCCTCGACCCACGGCTCCGGCGTGAAGATGAGCGCGACCTCCGGCTCGCTCACCGGTCCGCTCCCGTCGTGCGTACCAACGTCACGCGGCCCGCGTCGGCCGCCGCCGCGAACGCGAGGGCCGCGTCGGGCTCGACGGCGAGCGTGATCGTCAGCTCGTCACCCGAGCCTCCGAGTGGATCCGATTCGTCGCCGGCGACCGCGAGCACCTCGACGTCGCGCATGACATAGGAGGCGACGCCGTCGTCGACGGCGATCACGTCGACGCGGTCGCCGGCGCGCAGGGCCCCGGCGACCGCGCGCGCAGCCGGGACGGCGAAGCTCATCGCGCGCGGGGCCGCACCGTCGGCGACCGCTCGCACACCGGCGCGGGTCACGAGGCCTCCGGTCTCCACACGCTCGGTCACGACCCGCCCGCGCAGCTCCTCGACGTCGTCGGGCTCGAACAGGCCGGCGACGACCGAGCGGTCGGCGGCCAGCCGCGTCGTCGTGAGCGCGCCGGCGTCGAGCACCGTCCCCGGCGCGAGGTCGCGCGCCGCGACGACCACCGGGCGGGTGTCGTCGGCGGTGGCGATCACTCGCAGCGTGAGCAGCACCCCCGCGAGGCCGGCGACGACCATCACGAGATGCGCGGCGGAGACGCGGCTCGTCAGCGCGCGCCGCCCGGAACGCGCGACCGTTGCCTGGACAACCCCCACGGCGCCCCCCGCCCCCCACACGGCTGCCCCATGTCACCACCCGGGTGGCGAGAGGGCAACAGGTAATTGCTGCCTGGTGCGGTGTCAGGTCGTGTGGTGTTGCGTAGCCGGGCGGTATCGTGCTCCGGTGGACGACGTCCCGAACGCGGCGGGCTTCCCGCCGATCCTGACGACCGCGCAAGCCGCCGAGCTGCTCCAGATCCACGTCGAGTACCTACGCCGGATGGTGCGCGAGGGGCGCATCCCGGCGCACCGGTTCCCGGGTGGGCGCGAGATCCGCTTCCACCGCGACGAGCTCATCGAGTGGGTCAAGAACCAGCCCGGCCACGACCGCTCCCCGTCGCGCGAGGACGCCCGCGGCGCATGACGGGGACCGCCGTCGTCACGGGCGGGAACTCCGGCATCGGCAAGGAGACGGCGCTCGGGCTCGCCCGTCTCGGGTGGCAGGTCGTGATCGCCGTGCGCAACCCGACCAAGGGCGCCGATGCCGTCGACCACCTCCGCCGCGCGAGCGGCAACGACGCGGTGACCGCGACGGCGCTCGACCTCGCGTCGTTCGCATCGGTGCGCGCGTGCGCGACGTCGTTGCTCGACACGCACGAGCGCGTCGACGTGCTCGTCAACAACGCCGGGCTCGTCGTGCACCGCCGCCAGGTCACCGAGGACGGGAACGAGCTGCAGTTCCAGGTGAACCATCTCGGCCCCTTCCTGCTCACCAGTCTCCTGCGCGACCGCCTCGTCGCGAGTGCGCCGGCGCGGGTCGTGATGGTCGCGTCGCATGCGCACAAGTACGCGGGCCGCGGGCTCGACTTCGACGACCTCCAGTGCGAGCACCACGCGTACCGTCCGTTCCGTGTCTACGGACGCACCAAGCTGATGAACATCCTGTTCACGCGCGAGCTCGCCCGGCGGCTCGACGGCACGGGTGTGACCGCGAACGCGCTGCACCCGGGCTACGTCGCGAGCAACTTCGCCCGCGACAACGACACCGGAGTGCTGGGCAACGTCGCCATGATCCTCGGCCGCCCGTTCGCGATCTCGTGTGAGAAGGGTGCGCTGACGTCGATCCACCTCGCTTCGTCGCCCGACGTCGCGGGAGTCACGGGTCAGTACTTCTACAGGTGCTCGCCCGCGCAGCCGACAGCCGCGGCGCGCGACGACGAGGCGGCCAGCCGCCTCTGGGACGTCAGCGCGCGCCTCACCGGAGTGGGCTGACGACTCGGCGCTCCGGGGCGCTGACCTCGGGTTGCTGGTATGTTCCCGCCCGGGCGGCGTGGCGGGCATGCAACGCCGGCACGAGAGGCGGGGCATGTCGACTGCGACCGAGGCGTCACCCGACTTCGACGTCGTCGGCCGTGCGTTCGCGTGGTCGCGCCGTGAGCTCCAGCACGAGCTCGTGGTGCGCGGCGCGCAGGAGGCGCGACTGACGGCGCTCCACGCGCTGATCGACTCGCATCCCGACGTCCTGACACCCGACGCGCACTACACGACGGCACTCCGACAGCTCGTCGACGACGGCGCCGAGCACCCCGAGTTCCCGTTGCTGCTCTCCGTCCACCTGTTCCGTTATTCCCGCTACTTCTGGGAGCGCAGCATCAATTACGTAGCGGTAGCGGCGCTCCGATCGGAATGGCACTCGATCCTGGATGCTCACAGCCTCGGGGCCGATCGATGGGAACGGCTCGCGGCGCGCGCGCTGCTCGAGCAGTTCGCCGCGTTGTCTGCGTGCATGGAGGTCGAACGTTGCCTCAACACGGGCTCGCCCCTCGCGCTGCAGCGCGCCGCACGCAACGCATTCGAGTGCCACAGCGGCGTTCGGACCACCGCGGAGACGATACGAGCGCGCTCCGGTTGTCCCGCGGGTCTCGTGCAACTCTTGGACGACGTGATCGACGATACGCGCCGCTGCGTGGCGTACTACTCGGGAGTCGTGGAAGCGGCGACCGCGACCGAGTCCTACCTGCGCTGCGAGCGCGCCGCCGCGGACCGACTTGAAGCCGCGATCCGCAGGCTGGAGGACATCGAGGACACCGAACTCGAGGACGACCGCTACGGCTCCGAGCTGCGCGCCCACCGGCAGACGCTCGAGGCGCTGCTCGCGACCGTCGACGACGAGCGGCTGACCGTCGAGGACACGAAGATCGTGTACGTCTTCCCGTTCACGCTCCTGACCCCCGCACCGGTTCGAGCCTTCGTCGACGACCTCGACGCGTGCATCTACCCGGACGGCATTGCGGGGCTCGCGATCCAACGACGCGACATCGCCGAGCTGTCCGAGACCTGGCACCGCTCGGATGGCGGCGGCTACTCGGCCCACGAGATCGACTTCGCGCCGGTCGTGGGCAAGCTCGAGGGCGGGCACGAGCAGGTCTTCACCGTGCAGCTGCGCCTCGGCTCGTTCCGTAACCACTACCTGCGCATCGAGACCTGGCTGCCCCGCGCGTCGCTCAACGACGTCTACTACATGCTTCGGCGCGGCACCGGCGGGGCGGGCGCCGAGGAATTCTGCAGCGAGGGAAGATCGTGGCGCCTGCTCGCCGACTACGCGAGCCACGTGATCGAGGGATTCGCCGCGACGGTCGGGTCCGAACTGGGCCCGGTGGAGCTGGTCAGCGACGGGAACCGGGCGATGCACGCGTTCGTGGCACCTCGGGTGATGCGCGTGGTCACGCCGGGCGGAGCGAGCCGGGTCGTCTCGAGCGGCGAGCTCAACGGAGCGCCGTGGCTCCACGCCTTCACCTACCCGATCCATACGCTCTCGCACTCCCTCGCGGAGTGGGTTCGCGGACGCTCCCAACACACCTTCGGCGCGCACGAGCACGGCGCGATCGTCCGGAGCCGGATGTCGACGCTGATCGCACTGCCCGGCATCCCTGATTTCCTCTTCCTCGAACACGAGGACCGCACGGAGTTCGTCGCCTCCCTTCCTCCACTGTTCGAAGCATGGCGCATGCAGATCGAACACCGCGCGACCGAAGTGCGAAGCCTGGTCGACGAGATGAACGCCGCGTTCGAGAACGCCAGGGAAGACGGCGACGCCGTCGACGTGTTCGCCCGCCTCGAAGTCGAGCAGAAGAAGCTCCGGACGCTCGACTTCGACATTCGCACCGCGCTCGCCGCGCTGCGGTCACCGTCGCTGTGCTTCTCCATCGAGCATCGTGCGGCACTCGACGCCGTCATGGACGCGGCCGACGTCGGGCGGCTCGAAGACGACGTGACGCGCATGCTCGGCACGCTCGACCACGTGTTTGCGTCGACCGGTGATGCCGCGCAACGCATCGAGCAGCGCTACCTCCGCCGGCTCGAGGAGCTCGAGAAGGAACGCAGTCGAGCGATGGAGATCCTGCTCGACGTCATCGCCGTGTCGTCGGCGTTCTCGATCGTCGACTACCTGGGCGGCCGCACGCACATGTCGAACTGGGTGCGCGTACCCGTCGAGGTCGTCACGCTCGTCCTCGTCGTCGCCGTGCTGGCCGCCTACCATCGCCAGCAGAGCGCGTTCCGCTGGTGGAAGCGAGCGGACGAACGGCACGGACGCCCCCTCGTGAAACGTGGGACCGACGATGAGCAACCCGGCGAGGCCTAGCCTCTTTGCTTCGTACCTCACGCCCAAGGCCGAGGTTCGCACCAGCGACATCGGGGGGCGTGGAGTGTTCGCGATCGCACCGATAGCAGCGCGCGAGGTGGTGTCGGTCTGGGGTGGTCACCTGGTCACCTGGGACGAGCTCCAGTCGCTTCCGCCCGAGACCCGCGACCATCCCGTGCAGATCTGGCACGGCCTCTACCTCGGCCCGACGACGGTCGACGAGATGGAGGACGTCGACTACTTCAACCACTCGTGCGATCCGAACTGCGGAGTCAAGGGGCAGATCGTGCTCGTCGCGATGCACGACATCGACGCGGGCACGGAGCTCACCTTCGACTACGGGACCACCGACGCGGTCGGCATGGACTTCGAGTGCGCGTGCGGTGCCGAGTCGTGCCGCGGCCGCGTCACGAGCGACGACTGGAGATCGGCGTCCTTCCGGGCGCGGTACCGCGGCTACCTGTCCCAGTACATCCAGGAGATGATCGACGAGGGCGCCTGAGTGGCGTCAGCCGTTCGCGCGTGCCGTGCCGCGGCGTCGGTACGCCTCACGTCCGGCGTGGGCTCACCCACGCCACGAACTCGATGGGGATCGTCACTTGCGCGCCCATGCGCGCGACGATCGTGACGAAGTCGGCTCCGACGACGAGCTTGCCGTCGATGCCGTCGGGATCGAACAGCGTTCCGACCGACGCGACGTCGTCGCGCTCGCGCAGTTCGAGCGCGCGGCGGAACGAGCCACCCGCGACGTCGGTTCCGCGGTGGCCGGGATCGCTCGCCTTCTCGAACAGCTCGAACCACAACGGCACGCTCCCGGCGCGGTGGATGTCGACGCGGCCTGCGAACGTCCTCAGCGCGAGCAGGTCGGGGCCGATCTCCTCGGGGATCCCCGCGATGCGGAAGCCGGCGACCGTGACCGCGAGCCGGTCGCCACGCTGCATGTGCTCGCGGAGCGCATCGGTCAGTGCCCGGCGGTGGTGCCACGCCTCGAACGCTTCGCGTGTCTCGGCCTCCGTCTCGGCGCGCCATTCCTCTCGGAGCGCGTCGCCGACGGCGGCCAGGTCGGGATGGCGCCCGGGAGGTTCGCCCGTCACGCCCCGATTGTCGCCGGCCGTTGAGGTGATGTGGATGGGCCGTTCAGCCCACCGTCAGCCGACGCCGAGCCGCGCCGCGGCCGTCCGCCGGAATCGCGAGGTCGAGTGCTCGGGATCGCGGTCGAACCGGGGGATCACCTCGTCGCCGAAGAGCTTGATCGCACGCTCCAGCAACTCGTGCGGGTACGTCGAACCCGACGGTCCCATGATGATCTGGTCGACGCCGACGTCGACCCAGCGCTGCAACCCTTGCGCGCACTCGTCGGGCGTGCCGACGATGCTCGCGCCGCTCCGGAAGCCGGCGTCGATCTGCTCCAGCGTCGGATCCGGGATCTCCTGCGGCCACTCGGGCACGAACGGCGGCTTCGGGAACGTGTCGAGGTAGTGGAACACGAGCGTCTGCTGGCGCCCGTTGCCGGAACGGCTCATCCACTGCCGCGCCTCGTCACGGTCCTCGAGGCACATGAAGCTCGTCGTCACGGCGACGTTGTCGTTGACGTACTCGCCGACCGGCTCGGCCTGCGCGATCGTCTTCTTGTAGAGCTCGATGAGCGGCGCCATCTTCTCGGGGCTGCCGCCGGTGAAGCACAGCACGCCGAGCCCCATGCGAGCCGCCTTCTCGAACGTGCTCGGGTTGCCCGCCGCGACCCACATCGGCGGGTGCGGCTTCACGTAGGGCTTCGGCAGGACGTTGCGCGCGGGCATCGAGAAGAACCGGCCGTCGTAGGAGTAGTCGGTCTCGTTCCACATGCGGGTGAACTGCGAGATCGCCTCGTCGAACATGTCGCGAGTGATCTCGGGGTCGTCGATCCCGAATCCCCCCATCTCGGTGGTGGACGAGCCGCGACCGGTCCCGAACTCGAAGCGACCGCCCGAGACGTGGTCCATCATCGCCACCCGCTCGGCGACCCGGGCGGGGTGGTTGACCGGCGGCGTGATGTTGATGATCCCGCTGCCGACGTGGAGGCGCTCGGTCCGGGCGAGCACCCACGGCATCAGGACCTCGTTCGCGGAGATGTGCGAGTACTCGGTCAGGAAGTGGTGCTCCGTGAACCACGCGTACTTCCAGTGGTGCTGGTCGGCCGTCTCGCAGAGCCGCAGCTCGCTCATGATGCGGTCGTGCTCGGCGTCGGGGTTCGCGGCGGCCAGGTCCTTGTGTACGAACCCGCCGAGGAACAGACCGAACTCCATGTGGGGCCCTCCCGAGGTCAAGCCGAAAAATAGAACGTGTTCTAAAATCTAACCACAGCCTCCCGGAAATGTCCACCACGCCTCCGCGGACGGGCCGTACGCTCCGAACCCCCGGTCCGAGCGCTGCTCGGGCCGGTCGGCGCGCGTCCGGGGAGAGGTTGTGGCGGCATACGTCGCACTCGTGCGAGCAGGCTGGCGGCGCTGGTCGGCCTACCGCGCCGCGACGCTGTCGGGACTCGCGACCAACGTGGTGTTCGGGTTCCTGCGCGTCGCCGTGCTGCTCGCCGCACTCGACGCAGCGGGTCCCATCGCCGGCTACGACCGCTCGACCGCGATCACCTACGCCTGGCTCGGACAGGGGCTCATCATGACGCTCGCCATCTGGCGGTGGGTCGAGCTCGCAACGCGGATCCACAGCGGCGACGTCGTCACCGACCTGTCACGACCGGTCGACCTCCAGGGCGCGTACCTCGCGGAGGACCTCGGCCGCGCGGGCTACCAGCTCGTCACCCGCGGCGTCCCACCGTTCCTGATCGGTGCGGTCGCGTACGACGTCCGCGTCCCCGGCGGCGCCGCGACCTGGCTGCTGTTCACCGTGAGCCTGTCGCTCGCGATCGTCGTCAGCTTCGCCATGCGCTTCGTGGTCAACCTCGGAGCCTTCTGGGTGCTCGACTTCCGCGGACTGCACGGCGCGTCGACCGTGCTCGTCACCGTCGCGTCGGGGTTCGCCGTGCCGCTCGCGTTCTTCCCGGGCTGGCTCGAGACCCTGCTGTACGCGCTGCCGTGGGCCGCGATGGTGCAGGCCCCGATCGACGTGTTCCTCGAGCGTCACACAGGCGCCGGTCTCGCGGGGGTCGTCGCGCTGCAGGCGCTGTGGTCGGTCGCCTTGCTCGGCGCGGGCCGGCTGTTGCTGCATGCCGCCACCCGCCGCGTCGTGGTGCAGGGAGGCTGAGACGGTGACGAACCTCTCGAACGACGTCGTGCTGTACCGCCGGCTCGTCGGCGCGCGCATTCGCAGCCAGTGGCAGTACCGCGCGTCGTTCGTGCTCGATGCCGTCGGCTCGTTCTGCATGACGGCGATCGACTTCGTCGTCGTGTGGGCGCTGTTCCGCCACTTCCCCGCGCTCGACGGCTGGACGCTGCCCGAAGTCGCGCTGCTCTACGGCATCAGCGGCATCGGGATCGCCGTCGCCGACCTGGGCTGCGGCCATCTCGAGGAGCTGTATCTCGACATCCGCTCGGGCAAGTTCGACGTCGTGCTGCTTCGTCCGGTGTCGACGCTCGTCCAGGTGCTCGCCGCCGACCTTGCACTGCGCCGTGTCGGCCGCGTGCTGCAAGCGACCGCCGTGCTCGTGTACGCGCTCGCGGCCGCCGATGTCGCGTGGACGCCGGCCCGCCTCGCGCTGCTCCCCGTCGGCGTCGTCTGCGCGGCGTTGCTGTACGCCGCGACGTTCGTGCTCTGGGCGGGCATCAGCTTCTGGACGCTCGGCGCCAACGAGGTCGGCAACGCGTTCACCTATGGCGGCAACACGATGACTTCATACCCATTGAGCGTCTTCGGCGCGTGGTTGCGTCGCCTGTACGCGTTCGTCGTGCCGCTCGCGTTCGTTACGTACTTCCCCGGGCTCTACCTCCTCGGCAAGGACGACCCGCTCGGCTACCCCCGGTGGTTCCAGTTCGCCGCGCCGGTCGTCACGACCGCATACGTCGCGGTCGCGCTTGCATTCTGGCGATTCGCGGTGCGCCACTACCGGAGCACAGGATCATGAGCGCGATCATCGAGCTTGCCGACGTGCGCAAGGCGTTCACGGTCCGGCGCAAGGCCGGGCGGGTTCGACGCGAGCGCATCACCGTGCGAGCCGTCGACGGGGTCACGTTCTCGATCGCGCCCGGTGAGACCGTCGGCTACGTCGGGCCGAACGGCGCCGGGAAATCGACCACGATCAAGATGGTCACGGGCGTGCTGACGCCGACGGCCGGCCGCGTCCTGACGTGCGCGCTCGAACCCGTACGGTCGCGCGTCGAGCTCGCGCGCCGGATCGGCGTCGTGTTCGGGCAGCGCTCGCTGCTGTGGTGGGACCTGCCCCTCGCGGACTCGTTCACGCTCTTGCGCCACGTGTACCGCGTGCCGGAACGCGACCACGCGGCTCGCCTCGAGCAGTGCACGCAACTCCTCGAGCTCGAGCCGTTTCTCACCACGCCGGTTCGTCAGTTGTCCCTCGGCCAGCGCATGCGGGGCGAGCTGACCGCCGCGCTGCTCCACGGGCCGGTGCTGCTCGTGCTCGACGAGCCGACCGTCGGACTCGACGTCGTCAGCAAGGCGAAGGTGCGGGCGTTCCTG
>Ga0073934_10006201_pt1 | contig 17621 bp, 16 predicted proteins | sample LarsenN4metaG_FD_76834 | JGI IMG/M metagenome (GOLD analysis project Ga0073934, IMG submission 76834) | Hot spring sediment bacterial and archeal communities from British Columbia, Canada, to study Microbial Dark Matter (Phase II) - Larsen... ... | reverse complement strand
TGACTTCGGCCTTGCGGTCTACAGCATCGTGTCGCTGACCCAGCTGGTGGAGTTCCTGCGCGAGGACCCGGCCCGCCGCGACGACCTGGCGCGCGTCGAGGCCTACCGGGCCCGCTACGGCGTTTGACCGACCCCCTATAATCCGCCGCGGCGACGCCCGCGCGCCGCCCATCGTCGTAGACAAAAAGAGCAGGTACTGCCATGCGTTCTCCCGTCCCGATGCTCGTGCTGTGTGCGATCACCCTGGTGGCTTCCGCGCCGCCCGCGCTGGCCGTCGAGAAGTCGGGCAAGAAGGGCGGCGACGTGCCGGCGCTCTACCGTTACCGCAACGCCGATGGTGTCCTGGTGATGGAGCGGAGCATCCCGCCGGAATACACCACCAAGGGCTACGAAGTGCTGAATGCCTTCGGTCAGGTGATACAGACGGTGGCGCCGGTGACGCTGCTCACGGAAGAGGAACGCAAGGCGCGTGCGGAAGTGGAGGCGACGTCCAGCCGCAAGGATTCCGAGCTGCGCAAGCTGTACAGCTCGCCGCAGGACGCCGAGCGCCTGCGCGACCGTCAGCTGGAGGCGCTGGGCCTGAAGGTCGAGCACGCCAGGGGCCAGCTCAGCCAGACGTCTGCCAAGCGCAAGACGGCTGTCGAGGAAGCGGCGCGCATGGAGCGTGCCGGCAACAAGGTGCCGCCGGCCAAGCGGGAGACCATTGAACGCCTGACGTTGCAGGTGAACGCGCAGGAACAGGAGATCCGCGGCCTGCAACAGGAGCAGGTGCGCGTGCGCGAGCAGTTCGATCCGATCATTGCCCGCCTGCGCGTGATCTACCCGGACAAGGCCGGCACGCCCGCGCCAGTGGCCGGCACCGGTATGCCGGCGCCGTCGGCCGCTCCCGCCGTGCCAACGCCCGGCAAGCCCGTTGCCCCGGTGCCGGCAGCAGTGCAGAAGCCGGCCTCGACGCCTGCGGCGCCTGTGACGGGCAAGGTCGCCGCGCCCACGCCTGCGCCCGCCCCCGTGCCGGCCAAGCCGGCCCAACCGGTTCCGTCACCGGCGCCCGCGCCGGTGGCCAAGCCGGCGGTTGCCCCGGTGCAACCACCGCCGCCGGCGCTGGCAGCGCCCGCGAAACCTGCCCCTGTTGCGCCGGCACCGCAAAAGCCCGTCGCAGCGCCGCCCGCGAAACCTGCCGTCGCTGCAGCGCCGCCGCCCAAGCCGGCGGTGCCGCCGGTTGCACCGGTCTCGAAGCCGCAGGCGAAGACGGCCGCCTCGAACAAGGCGACCGAACAGGAAAAGTCGGCTGCCAAGGCGAAGGCAAAGGCGGAAATGGGTCTCGAGGAAGAGCCGCGCCCTGCCGGCGGTCTGCGCCCTACGGGGTTCTAGCGCCTGCCCGGCATGCGGCCGGGTGAGGGGTTCAGGGGCGGTAGAAAAGGTGCGGCGCGAGCAGCGCCCACTGCTCCGACCAGCCTTCCGTCGGCAGCCGCTTGAAGCCGCTGCGCTCGAACTGCGCGATGCGGCCCTCGGCAATGGCCATCAACAGGTTGGCAGAGGCGGTTGCCGTCACCGTCGGGCGCAGCCCCTCGCGCGCCTCGGCTTCACGGATGACCTGGCGCAACTGCATCTCGAACTTTTCCAGCAGCTGGTTGACGCGCTGGTGCAGCCGCTCCGTTTCGCCCGTCAGCGCGTTGCCGGTGAGCAGGCGCGAAATGCCGGGATTGCGCTCGGCGAACCCCAGCAGGAGTGTCAGGCACTTTTCCAGTTGCAGGACCGCCTGCGGCTCCTCGGCAACGATGCGGTTGGTGCGCGTGAACAGGGTTTCCTCGATGAACTCGATCAGTCCGTCGAACATCTTCGCCTTGCTCGGGAAGTGCCGGTAGAGCGCCGCTTCCGAGACGCCGACCTCGCGGGCCAGCGCGGCCGTGGTGATGCGTGAGCCGGGCTCCTGTTCGAGCATGTTGGCAAGGCACTGCAGGATGTGCTGACGCCGGGAAATTTTTGTCTCGCGCACGTTCTTTCCGTCCTTGTTGTTCTCGTTGGCGGACATGGTGGCGTTCAGTGCTGGCCGGTGATCAGCGTGCCGATGCCGCGATCGGTGAAGATTTCCAGCAACACGGCATGGGCGATGCGGCCGTCGATGATGTGCGCGCTCCTGGCGCCGTCGGCGACGGCGTCGAGCGCGCCCTGGATCTTCGGCAGCATGCCGCCATAAATGGTGCCGTCGGCAATCAGCGCATCAACCTGCTTGAGGGACAGGCCGGTGAGGATCTGGCCCTGCTTGTCGAGGATGCCGCGCACGTTCGTCAGCAGCAGGAGCTTTTCGGCCTTGAGCGCCGAGGCCACCTTGCCGGCAACGAGGTCGGCATTGATGTTGTAGGAGGTGCCGGCGGCGTCGACGCCCACCGGCGCGATGACCGGAATGAAGTCGCTGTGCACCAGCATGTCGATCACCCGCGTGTCGATCGACTCCACCTCGCCGACGTGACCGATGTCGATGATCTCCGGTGCGGTGTTCTTCGGGTCGTCGGCATTCTGCTTGGTGATGAACAGCTTCTTCGCGCGGATGAACTCGCCGTCCTTTCCCGTCAGCCCGACGGCGCGCCCGCCGGCCTGGTTGACCAGGTTGACGATCGATTTGTTCACCTGGCCGCCGAGGACCATTTCGACCACGTCCATGGTTTCCGCGTCCGTCACCCGCAAGCCGTCGATGAAGCGGGACTCCTTGCCGATGCGCTTGAGCAGGTCTGAAATCTGCGGGCCGCCGCCGTGCACGACCACCGGATTGATGCCCACCGCTTTCAGCAGGACGATGTCGCGCGCGAAGCTGCGTTCGAGTTCGTTGTCGACCATCGCGTTGCCGCCGTACTTGACGACGAACGTCTTGCCGGCAAAGCGCTGGATGTAGGGCAGCGCCTCGACGAGGACGTGCGCGATGTTGTCGGGTGTCTGTGACGGTTGGCTCATGGTGGCTGTGTTGTCCGTTCAGTGTTTCCCGGCTGTGCCGGCGGCAGGGGCATCAAAAGGTGATGCGTAGCCCTGGTTCTGCTTTCTGCAGTTGTTCGCGGAAGGCGGCGCGCACGGTTTCAAGGTCCTCCTGGGTTCGGCCCTCGAACCGCGCCACCAGCACCGGCGTGGTGTTCGAGGCGCGGACAAGGCCCCAGCCGCCCGGGAAATCCACGCGCAGTCCGTCGATGGTGCTGATGCTGCCGCCGCTGAACTGCGCATTTTTCTGCAGCGTCTCGATGATCCGGAACTTGCTGTCCTCGGTGACGTTGATGTGCAGTTCCGGCGTGGCGATGTTGGCCGGGAACTCCGCGAAGACCTCGTCGGCGCTCGCCACTTCCAGCGAGAGGATCTCCAGCAGTCGGGCAGCCGCGTAGATCGCGTCGTCGAAACCCGGCCAGCGGTCGTTGAAGAAGATGTGGCCGCTCATCTCGCCGGCAAGCGCCGCCTTCGTTTCCTTCAGCTTCGCCTTGATCAGCGAGTGCCCGGTGCGCCACATGATCGGGCGGCCGCCGTGTTGGCTGATCACCGTTGCCAGGTCGCGCGTGCACTTCACGTCGAAGATGATGTCCGCACCCGGCGTGCGCATCAGGATGTCGCGCGCGTAGAGCATCATGAGCCGGTCCGGCCAGATGATCTTGCCTTCCGGCGTGACCACGCCGAGACGGTCGCCGTCGCCGTCGAAGGCGAGGCCGAGGTCCGCCTTTTCCGCCAGCACGCGCGAGATGAGGTCGTTGAGGTTGTCCGGGTCGCTCGGGTCCGGATGGTGGTTCGGGAAATGGCCGTCGACGTCGCAGTAGAGCGGGATCACCGTGCAGCCCAGCGCTTCGAGCAGTTGCGGTGCGACGGCGCCGGCGATGCCGTTGCCGCAGTCGACGACGACCTTCATCGAGCGGGCGAGCACGATGTCGTCGCGCACGCGGTCGCGGTAGGCCGCGCCGACATCCAGCGTCTCCACGGTCCCGCTGCCGCTGTGCAGGTTGCCGTCGAGGATGCGCTGGCGCAGCGCGAGGATGCGCTCGCCGGACAGCGCATCGCCATTGATGACGACCTTGACGCCGTTGTATTCCGGCGGGTTGTGGCTGCCGGTCAGCATGACGCCCGATTTCGTCGCCGTGCTGGTGGTGGCGAAGTACAACAGCGGCGTCGGCACCATGCCGACATTGATCACGTTGCAGCCGGTGCTGGTGATGCCTTCGATCAGCGCGCCGAGCAACTGCGGCCCGGACAACCTGCCGTCGCGCCCGACATGGACCGCCTTCTGCTGGTTGTCGAGCGCTTCCGAGCCGATGGCCTTGCCGATCAGGCGCACGCTCTCTTCCGTGAGGGTTTTCCCGACCACGCCGCGGATGTCGTAGGCGCGGAATATCTCTGCCGCGATGTCAGGGGCGGCCGGCCGCGCCGGTGCCGGCGCGTCGGCAACGGCGAGGGCATCGTCACGCCGGGCCGCGGCCGGCGAACTCGCCTGGCTGTGCGGGATGCTGTCGCTCGCCACGTTCCTGGCGGTGCGCCTCAGTGTCGCGGCGGCATCCTCGAAGATGTCCAGCGTGAAAATGATGCCGACGGGAACCGGCGTGCGCTGGATGAGGTTTTCGGCGCAGAGCATCAGCATCGAGGTGTTGCGCTGCAGCGTCCGTCGCAGCAGCAGGGTCGACAGCACGACCGCGATCAGCACCAGCAGCGAGGTGCCGGCGCCGATCAGGATGAACATGCCGTGGCCGGAAGCTGCCGAAATGTCTGGCTTCAGTGCAAAGCCGACCGTGAGGTTCGGATGCAGGGTTGGCAGGACGACCTGCTGGGTTGCGCCGGTCGCGTCCTGGCCATGCGTCATCACGACGGCGGCTTCCTCGTCGGGCATGAACTGCTGCCGCAGCGTCATCTGGCCGGCGGTGGCATCGAAACTCTTCAGGTCGGCAGCAATGTCGTTCAGGTCGAAGGCCACCAGGAGCGCGCCGACGATGGTGCCGGCCGTGTCACGCACCGTTGCCGCCAGCAGCAGGAGCGGCCGCTCCGCGATCGGGATGACTTCCGCGGTCGTCGATTCGCCGCGCTGCGCACGCTCAAGCATTTCCTGCGCCGCGAAGCCCAGCGGGATGCTGGGCAGCGTGGCTTGCCCCGACACCATGAAGACCTGTGAGTTGTGCGTCATCGCGGCAGCGATGGACGCCGCGCGCTGCTGGATGGCGAGCTCGTCGCCGCTGGCAAGCAGTTCGACCAGCGTGGGGTCGGAAATGATCCCGCTGATCTGGCGCGACGCGCGCCCGAATACCTGGTTGTAGAAGGCCGCGTACTGCTGTGCATAAAGCTTGGCCAGCCGCTCGCCCTGCCGCTTGGCCTCGGCGTCCACCACCAGCATGTTCATGGCGATCATCCCGACCACCATGGCCACCAGCACAGCGATGGCGGTAATGGCGACGTGGCGGAACAGGCCGCCGACTTTCGGGCCAGCGGGCCTTTCCTTCTTCTTCTTCTGCCGCGGCTGCGATGTGTCGATGACCTGCAGTTCTTCGGTTTCCGCTTTCTGGACCATGCGTTTCTTCTCGTTCTTCTGCGCGATGTGGTTGCCGGTGCAGGTCAGGCCTGCCCGGTGTGTCCGAAGCCGCCGGCTCCGCGCGCGCTGGCGGTGAACTCGTCGACAACGACCAGTCTTGCCTGCGCGACGGGAACGATGACCAGCTGGGCGATGCGCTCGCCGGGACTGATGGTGTAGGCAAGGCCGCTGCGGTTCCAGCAGGACACCATGAGCTCGCCCTGGTAGTCGGAATCAATCAGGCCGACCAGGTTGCCGAGCACGAGGCCGTGTTTGTGGCCCAGGCCGGAGCGCGGCAGGATCATGGCGGCGTAGCCGGGATTGCCGATGTGGATCGCGATGCCGGTCGGCACCAGGAACGTGGCGCCCGGCTGCAGCGCCATCGGGTGTTCGATGCAGGCGCGCAGGTCCATCCCGGCGGAGCCGTCGGTAGCGTAGGCGGGCAGCGGGATTTCCTTGCCGACGCGCGGGTTGAGGATCTTCAGTTGCAGTTCGTGCGGCATGCGCGGACGTTCCTATTCAGAAAATCAGGGGGGCGAGGCGCGCAGCGCGCAGGCGTCGGCGATCAGTGCCACCAGCGCGCGCGCAATCGTTCCCTTGCCGGCCTCGGCAAGCGTGTGCGCGGCGCTCCCGGTGATCACCGTCACCGCATTGCTGTCGCTGTTGAAGCCGATGCGCGGATTGGCGACGTCGTTGGCGACGATCATGTCCAGCCGCTTGCGCGCGAGCTTGTCGCGCGCGTAGGCGAGGACGTCATGGGTTTCAGCGGCAAAGCCGACGGTGAACGGCTTGTCGGGCCGCCCGGCAACGTCACCGATGATGTCGGGATTGCGTACCAGCCGGAGCAGCATTTCTTCGCTGTTTTTCTTGATCTTCTGGTCGGCGCATGCTGCCGGCGCGTAGTCGGCCACGGCGGCAGTGCCGATGAAGATCTCGCAGTCCGCCACGCGCTGCATGACGGCGGCGTGCATGTCGCGCGCGCTGGACACGTTGACGCGTTCGACGCGATCGGGCGTCGGCAGGGTCACCGGCCCGCTGACCAGCGTCACCAGCGCGCCGGCTTCGGCGCAGGCCTCGGCCACCGCGTAACCCATCTTTCCCGAGCTGTGGTTGCTGATATATCGCACGGGGTCGATCGCTTCCCGCGTCGGCCCGGCAGTGACGAGCACGCGCATCCCGGCCAGTTTTCCGCTCTGGAAGAGGGCGGCGGTGGCTGCTGCAATCTCTGCCGGCTCGAGCATGCGGCCCGGGCCTGTGTCACCGCAGGCCTGCTCGCCGGCGGCGGGCCCGAAGAGGTGGATGCCGCGGCTGCGCAGCGTGGCGAGGTTCGCCGTCGTCGCCGGGTCGCGGAACATCTGCTGGTTCATCGCCGGTGCGGCGGCGATGGGGGCTGCGGTGGCGAGGCACAGCGTGGAGAGGAGGTCGTTTGCCAGGCCGCCGGCAAGGCGGGCGAGGAAGTCGGCGGTCGCGGGTGCGATCACGATCGCGTCCGCCCAGCGAGCAAGCTCGATGTGGCCCATGGCGGCTTCGGCGGCAGGGTCCAGCAACTCGGTGTGAACCGGATTGCCGGTCAGCGCCTGCAGGGTCAGCGGTGTGATGAACTCGCGGGCCCCTGCCGTCATGACGACGCGGACGTCGGCACCGGACTTGCGGAGCAGCCGCGCGAGTTCCGCCCCCTTGTAGGCGGCAATGCCGCCCGTGATGCCGAGCAGGATGCGTTTGTTGGCCAGTTGCAACATCGCTCAGGTTCCGTTCGGCAGAGGGCTGCGGGGCGGGATGCGAAAGATAGCACCGGGCCAGCCAAATTGCGTAGACGTTGGTGAATGCCTGCTACCAGTCAGGACTCAAGGAGAGAGCGGATGGCACAGGGATGGATGGCCGGTACGGCCGTGGTGGCCGGTGGCGACGGGCCGAGGGAAAAGTTGTTGCTGGAGGGGCCGCAGTCACTCTCGGATGCGGACCTGCTGGCCGTGTTCCTCGGCACCGGCACCGTGGGCCGGCCGGTACACGATCTCGCGCGCGACTTGCTGGGGGCGACGGGCAGTCTGAGGTCGCTGCTGGAACGCAATCCCCGGCAGCTGGCGGCGCTCCCGGGGCTCGGGCCGGCGCGAGCGGCCCGGCTGGTGGCGGCCATGGAAATGGCTCGCCGCTGTCTGGCGCAATCGATCAGCCGGCAGGACGTCATGAGCAACCCGGCACAGACGCGCCAATACCTGGCGGCCAGGTTGAGGCACCTGCGCTACGAGGTGTTTGCCTGCCTTTTCCTGGACAGCCAGCACCGGCTCATCGTCTTCCGGGAGTTGTTCCGCGGGACCATCGACGGTGCCAGTGTCTATCCGCGCGAGGTGGTTGCGGAGTGCCTTCTTCATAACGCCGCCGCCGTCATCCTGGCGCACAACCACCCCAGTGGCGTGGCCGAGCCGAGTGCCGCTGACCGGCAGATCACCCGCCGCCTCGTCGATGCGCTGGCCCTGGTGGACATCCGGGTGCTGGACCACGTGGTTGTCGGTGAGGGCAGTGCGGTCAGTTTTGCCGAAAGGGGCCTGCTCTGAAGGTGGCCGCAAATTGCGTTGTACGGCCGGAGGTGTTCTGGTATAAATCGCGTCCCTTTGCCCGGGCCGGTAGCTTTTCCGCCTTCTTGGCGGCCGGAGTCCGGGAGAATTTGCTCCGGAGAGTCGTCATGTCCAAGGTTTGCAAGATTACCGGCAAGAAGCCACAGGTCGGTAACAGCGTTTCCCACTCGAACATCAAGACCAAGCGTCGTTTCGAGCCCAACCTGCACTATCACCGCTTCTGGCTCGAAACCGAGAAGCGTTTCGTGAGCCTGCGCGTGTCCTCGCATGGCCTTCGCATCATTGACAAACTCGGCATCGAGCAGGTCGTCAGCGACCTGCGCGGTCGCGGCGAGAAAGTCTGAAGTCATTGCCTGACAGGGGAATTTAGCCATGGCAAAGGGTATTCGCGAGAAGATCAAGCTGGTGTCGACCGCAGGCACGGGCTACTACTACACGACCGACAAGAACAAGCGGAACACGCCGGACAAGCTCGAATTCAAGAAGTACGACCCGGTGGTGCGCAAGCACGTTCCCTTCAAGGAAGCCAAGGTCAAGTAAGCCGCTTCGCTTGCTCTACAAGAAACCCGGCCGTTGTGCCGGGTTTTTTATTGCCGGTCGTCGGCGTCCCGGTGCTGGGCGTCAGGCGGGGTGAGAGGGATGCTGAGGCCGGCGTCATGCTACCCGGCCAAAGGTGTGACGAACTTAAAGTTTTGTATGCGGAACACCACTTAACTGCTTGAAAGATTGTTTTTTTTCCTCAAACGGGTATCTTTGGGCGCAGAACCGGGATTTTTGCGGGCGGGGCCCGCGCGCCGACCCCGGGCAGAACAACAAGTCCGGCCTTCAGGCACCGGAAAGAGTGAGGGTTCATACATGATCAGGTTCCTTGCACGTGGCCTGCTGTTTGCTTTCATGGCCCTGCTGTTGGCGTCGTGCGACTCGGGCAACGATTCGATCGACGTGCCCGGGGTGTCCAACTTCAACCTGACCATCTCCACCGTCAATGCGACGACGGGGGTCGCGTCTAACGTCACGTCGTCTTCGGCCCCGCTGCGCGTCCAGGCCACCCTCACGTCGTCGGCCGGGGCGGCGGTGCCTGGCGCCACGATCAGCTTCGCCGCCACCGGTGTGGGCAAGTTGGCGACGGCGACGGCACAGACAGACGGTGCTGGAGTCGCGACGGTGGTGCTCAATGCCGGTACCAGCGCGACGCCGGGCACAGCGTCTCCCGGCGTGGTCTCCGCACGCTTCCGTGACCCGTCAGGCAACGTGGCCTCGGTACAGCAGGCCTACTCGTCCATGGGAGACGAGAGTTCCGGTGGTGGTGGCGGCCCAGGTACGCCAACCAACGTTCTCCGCATGACCATGGCGGCGCTCAACGCCTCGAACCGGACGCCCATTTCTTCCACCAACCCGGTCAGCACCGATAGCCCTGGTGTGCTGTCCGTACTGGTGACGCTCGACGGCGTCCCGGTGCCCAACGCCCTCGTCAATTTCACCTCGCCGGGAATTGCTTCGCTGGCGCAGGCCTCGGTGGCGACGAACAACGCCGGTACCGCTGAAGTGGCCATCGCCGCCTTGGGCAATGGTGCCGGCGTGGCCTCGGCGACCGCCACGGTTGGCAGTCAGCAGGTCAGTGCATCGACGGTCATCTCGACGACGATCAGGGCGACCGCGCCGGTTGTCCTCGCGCTCGGCAATGGCGTCGGCGCCGGCTTCACCAGTGGTGCGCTGCTCTCGTCGGCAGGTGCCGTTGCCGTTGCCGCTGGCAGCACGATCACCATCAGCGCGGACGTCGTGAACACCTCAGGGAACGTTCGCTACGACACCCCGGTCACCGTGACTTTCTCGTCGCCCTGCGCCGTGGCGGGCTCGTCTGATCTCGATAGCAGTGCGCTGACAGTCGGCGGTACGGTGGGCGTGACGTATACCCCCAACAGTTGCACTGGCACCGACACGATTACTGCCACGCTGCGCGACGGCTCGCGAACGCTCACGGCGACGGTCAACGTGTCAATCCAGCCTCCGGACCTCGGTCAGGTGCTGTTCGTGTCGGCAACGCCGACGAGTATTGCGCTTGCTGACACGGGTGGCCTGGGCCGATTGACCCGTTCAGAAGTGAAGTTCCGCGTGCTCAGCACCACGGGCGCCCCGATTCCGAAGCAACTGGTGTGTTTCGGTCTCTCTACCGCTGTGGGCGGACTGTCCGTCAATGCCAGCACCATTACCAATACGGCAGGTGAGGCCATCGCTGCGGTTCAGGCCGGATCGATCCCGACCTCCGTCAGGGTCCAGGCAACCGTCGATTCCGATGGTGACAACAACTGCACGACGGCAGGGGCTACGGTGGTTTCAGCGGTCTCGGACGCGCTGTCGGTGAGCACCGGCCTGCCGGACCAGAACAGCTTCTCGATTGCCGTCTCGACCCATAACCCGCTTGCCTGGGAGAAATTCGGGACGGAAGTCACGGTCACGGCGTTTGCGGCAGACCACTTCAACAACCCGGTGCCCGATGGTACCGCCATCAGTTTCTGGTCTGAGTTGGGCGCTATTGCGCCCTCCTGCACCACCGTGCGCGGTGTCTGTTCGGTGATCTGGCGGAGCCAGGAGCCCAGGGACAATTTTGACAGTCGCGCTGGAACGGTCATCGGCACCAATGGCATCGTCGGCCGCGCGATCAATGATCGTATGGGGCGTTCGACCATCCTGGCGTACGCCGTCGGTGAGGAGTCGTTTGTCGATTCAAACGGCAACGGTCGCTTCGATACCGGCGAAACCTTTACGGATCTCAGCGAAGCGCTGAAGGACAGTAACGAGAATGGGGCCCGCGATCAGCCCGGGTTGGCAACGTTCGATAACGAGGAGTTCATCGACTTCGACCGTGACGGAACGATGGACGGGCCGAATGGCCGTTACGACGGTGTGCTCTGTGCCCCCGCTGTCGCGTCCTGTTCCGGTGATGCCACTGTCAACGTGCGTCGCTCGATCCAGATCGTGATGTCGTCGCGGCACCCGCGCGTTTACGCCTTTGTTCCTGGCGCGTTCAACCCGGGCACGGTTGACTACAACCGCACTTCGGATCTCGGTGCCATGCTCAACATTCCGGCGGAGATCACGTCCGCCGGCGCGGCGGTCGGGCGTTCCAGTGTCGAGATTGTGGTGTCAGACCAGAACGGGAATGCGTTGCCGGAAGGGTCGGTTATCGAGGCTGAAGTTTCGCCGTCCGATGCCGGCAAAGTGTCCAACGCGACCACCTCCTTCACTGTGCCGACGGGCACCGAACCATTCAGGGCAACAATAGTTCTTGAGGCGCCTGACCTTCCCGTCGACGGGTTCCTCAACATTACAGTCACCGCCGGAGGGGTTAAGCAGGTGGTCAAGTCGATCCCGATCGACAACTGACGATCCTGACCTCGTAGTCCTGTTCCGGAGACGCCCCGTTACTCGGGGCGTTTCTTTTTTGTCGCAAGCAGAGAGCGACAACGTCGGCAGGACCTGCTGCTGTTTGCCCGAACTGTCTTGGCAGTTGTCGCGGAGGAGGGGGTGTACGGCACTCCCCCAAATGAAAACCCCGCCAGTATCGGCGGGGTTCATCAACGGCAGCGGAGGTCGGTGTTCGTTCAGAGCGGCTTGCGCAGACCGATACCCAGCCCGCCAAGCGTGTCGGCGCCGTTCAGGTAGCTTGTGTAGTCAACGTCGAGCAGCCAGCCGGAAAACACAGGGAAAACGACGCCGGCTCCGTAGGTCAGGCCGTCGAGATTGTCTTCGCTGGTGAACGTCGCGTTGCTCGCCGTCAGCTGCGCGTAGCTGTACCCGAGTTGCCCGTAGATCGCGGCCTTCTCCCCGAGGGGCAGGCGCACCGTGGCACCCAGGGTGTACATGCTGTCGACCGTAAAATCAAATTCAACGGGGCCAGGCTGGGTCAGTGTGGCGTCACCGGCGTTGACGGATACGGTCGCCTGCATGCCAAGCCGTTTGGAGAAGTTGGTCCCAAAGCGCAACTGCGCCACCGTCGGAGAGGCGTCACCGCCACCATCGTCGGAGAAAGTGGGCTGGCTGACGGCAACGCCGATGTAGGGTTGCTCAACCGCCTGGGCCGCCGATACGGCCAAGGCCAGGCCGGACACTGCGAGAAGTTTTTTCATCGTTATTCTTCCTGCGCACGCGTGGGTTGATCAGGCCGGACTGCCACGCATCGACGGCAGTCATGACATCGCGATGGATTCTGCCAGCGGCCAGGTAATTGTTCAAGCAATGCACTAATTTTCGTGCTTAACCTCTTGTCTTGCTAAAGGAATGTTCGGCTATGCCCGAGTTGCCCGAGGTCGAAACGACGCTGCGCGCGCTGGCGCCCGTGCTCGTCGGCAGGCGGATTGCCGAGGTGACGGTGCGGCGCAATGACCTGCGCTGGCCGGTACCGCCCGACCTGGGCGCCCGCCTGGCGGGGCAGACCGTCCGCAGCGCACGCCGTCGCGCGAAGTACCTGCTGTTGGAGGTTGCCGGCGGCACACTGATCGTTCATCTGGGTATGTCGGGCAGCATCCGGATTCTCTCCGCGCCCCGCCCGCCGGGTGAGCACGACCACATTGACCTCCGGATGGCCGATGGTCGCTGCCTTCGCTACACCGATCCGCGCCGGTTCGGGGCGTGGCTCTGGACTGCTGATCCGGCGGAGGTGCATCCACTGCTGCGCCACCTCGGGCCCGAGCCGTGGGATGAACGCCTCGACGCGGCGAACCTGCGGGCGCTGGCACGCCGGCGGAAGACGCCGGTCAAGGCCTTCATCATGGACAACGCCGTCGTGGTCGGCGTGGGCAACATCTACGCCACGGAGGCGCTCTTCCGGGCCGGCGTGCGGCCCGGGCGCGCCGCCGGCAGGCTGTCCCTGGCCGAGTGGGGGCGCCTGCTCATCGAGATGCGTACCGTGCTGGAGGCAGCGATCCGCTCGGGGGGATCGACGCTCAGGGACTTCACGTCGGGCGACGGCAAGCCGGGCTACTTCGCGCAGACGCTCCAAGCCTATGGCCGGGCGGGGCTGCCCTGCGTTGCCTGCGGCGCCCCGCTGAAGGAAGTCCGCATCGGCGGCCGGTCTTCCGTCTATTGTCCGCGCTGCCAGCGCTAGCCCCTGCGCTGGCCTCGTTGGAGAACAAAGGCTTTCATATTAGTTACTTATCGCGTAAAGTCGCGGAACAACTTTAAGTGGCGGCGGGGCGGGCGAGGACTCGGCACCGCATCCACGCGGAACAACAACAAATGGGGGCACCCATGAACAAGCGTAGTTGGCAGGTCGGATCGCTGGTGGCTGCTGCCGTTGTCGCGGTGGCGGCGTCGTTTCCGGTGCGTGCGGATCAGTACTCGGACCAGATCTTCGGCGAGGATCACGTGTCCGGCGGTGCGATCCTCATGGATGCGCTGATTGCGCGTCCGATCCTGCTCGTGGGCACGACGGTGGGTGCCGGGTTGTTCGTCGTGTCGGCACCGTTCTCCCTGGCCGGCGGCAATGTCGCAACGGCGTGGGAAACGCTGGTGAAGGTGCCGGCCGGTCACACCTTCAGCCGTTGCCTGGGGTGCACGCCGGTGCAGCATGAGCGCGCCAAGGCCGCGCGTGAAACCGAACTGGCCAACCAGTCGCGCCAGTAAATCCATGGCGAAGCCCGCTTGGCGCGGGCTCAGCACTCAGTGAGCGGGCCTTGCCCGCTCATTTTGTTTGTGCCGAACCCACGCCGCGAGGATCACTGGCCGCGGTCACGCGACCGCTGGTTTTTTCCCACAGCACGATTTGCATGTTCCCGTAATTGCGACCGGTGGACAGCAAGGTGTGGCCACGCGCGCGCAATTGGCGAGCGCGGTCGCTGCCGAAGTACTCCGGTTCTGTTTCGACAACGTCCGGCAGGTACTGGTGATGCAGCCTGGGCACGGCAACCGCCTGGGCAGGTTCCGCAGCATCCAGCAATGACAACGCGGCAATCAGCACCATGCCGGGAATCCGGCTGCCGCCAGGGGTGCCGAGAATCGCGACGCGGTCATTGAACTCGATGAATGTCGGCGTCATGGAAGACAGCGGCCGCTTGTTGGGCGCGATGGCGTTGGCTTCCGAACTGAACAGCCCGTACTCGTTGGGCTGGCCCGGTGCCGCCGTGAAGTCATCCATCTCGTTGTTCAGCAGGATCCCGGTGCCCGGAATCATGTAGCCGGAACCGAAAGGCGTGTTGATGCTCAGCGTGGCTGCCACGCGGTTGCCGTTGCGATCGAGGATCGAGAAATGGGTGGTGTTGTCGCCCTGGCCCGGTGGCAGTGCGGGCGAGCCCAGCGAGCTGGAATCGGTGGCGCCGGCCTTGTCGAAGGACTTCATCTGCTCACGCGCGTATTCCGGCGAGACCAGCGCGGCGACGGGCACGCGCACGAAATCCGGGTCACCCAGGTATTTGGCGCGATCACGGAATGCGCGGCGCATGCTTTCGATCAGCATGTGGTCGCGCACGTTGGCCGACGCAGACGAGTAGCCGGCGGCGTCGAGCATGTTGAGCATGGCCAGTAGCGCGACCCCGCCCGCCGACGGCGGCGGCATGGTGACGATCCGTGCCCCGCGATAGGTCCCGACCAGGGGCTGCCGCTCAACGACGCGGTAGCGTGCGAGATCTTCGCTGGTCCAGATGCCGCCGGATTCAGCGATCGCTTCAACCATCTGCTGCGCGAGTTTTCCCCCGTAGAAGCCGTCATGGCCTTCGCTGGCAAGCAACTCGAGCGTGGCGGCGAGCTCGGGTTGCCGGATCAGCGTTCCCAGCGGAGGTACCTCGCCCTTGAGCAGGAACGTGTTGGACGACTCCGCGAAGCGCCGCAGCACTTCCAGGCGGACACGTGTCATCTGCCGGTAGCGTTCGTCGGCGGGAAAACCCTCGCGGGCGAGCTGGATGGCGGGTTTCAGCGTTGTCGCCAGCGGCAGCGTGCCGTAGCGCGCCGCCAGGTGCACCAGGCCCGCCGGCGTGCCCGGAATGCCGGCGGCAAGGGGGCCATTGGTTGCCCAGTCGCGGACCACTTCCCGCCGGTTGTTCTGGAACATGTCCGCAACGGATCGCGACGGCGCTGTCTCGCGCGCGTCGAGGACAACGTCCTTGCCGCTGCGCTCGTCGTGCAGCAGGAAGAAACCGCCGCCGCCGAGGCCGGAGCCGTAGGGTTCGACGACCGCAAGTGTCGCGGCGACGGCGACCGCCGCGTCAAAGGCGTTGCCGCCGAGATCGAGCATGGACATGCCGGCGGTGGTTGCCAGCGGGTGCGCCGAGGCCACCGCCGCTTTCGACGGGTTGGCGTCCGCCACGCCGGCCAGCGCAACGAGCAGCAGCGCGCCGCCGGCATGCACGGCGGCACGCCAGCGCGGAAACGCGGAACGACAGACATCCGGCAACATGGACACTCCCCCGGCTGCCTTCAGGCAGCGTCTTCTTCTTGTTTTGCCAGCTGCCGCGCTTTCTCGGCCAGCTGTTCCGGTGTTTCTTCGTGAGCCGGATCTTTCGGGATGCAGTCCACCGGACAGATCGAAACGCATTGCGGCGTTTCAAAGTGGCCGACGCACTCCGTACACAGCGCCGGGTCTATCACGTAGATGCGCTCGCCCGGGTAGATCGCGTTGTTCGGGCAAACCGGCTCGCAGACGTCGCAGTTGATGCAGGCGTCGGTGATCATCAGCGCCATGACGCCACCGGCTCGATCAGCGCTTCACCTTGCGCTGCAGTGCGGCAACCACGTTGGCCGGCACGAACTGGTGCACGTCGCCGCCGAGCAGCGCGATTTCACGAACCAGGCTCGATGAAATGTAGGAGAGGTGCTCGGCCGGTGTCAGGAACAGCGTCTCGATTTCCGGTGCCAGCGCGCGGTTCATGTTGGCGAGCTGGAATTCGTATTCGAAGTCGGAAACCGCACGCAGCCCGCGCAGCAGGACGTTGGCCTTCTGGTCGCGGACGAAATGGGCCAGCAACTTGTTGAAGCCGGTGACCTCGACGTTCGCCAGGTGGCCCACGACTTCCCGCGCAAGGGCAACGCGTTCGTCCAGCGTGAACATCGGGTTCTTCTTCGAGCTGTCGGCCACGGCCACGATGACGTGGTCGAACATGCGGGCCGCACGCTCGACAAGGTCCAGGTGGCCGTTGGTGATTGGGTCGAAGGTGCCGGGATAAACGACGCGGTTGCTCATGGCGTACATCACTGGCTGAAGGCCCGGGGATGGTAGCGCATCCCGGCCCGCCGGCGACAACCCGCCGGGCCGTGGCACCGCGGCGTCAGGACGGTTTCAGTTCCCTCGCCAGCGACGTGACCAGCTTCGCGACGAGGCCGTAGATGGACAGTTGCGGGTTGGCGCCGATCGACGTCGGAAACAGTGAGCCGTCCAGCACCGACAGGTCGCGGAGGTGGTGGTATCGCCCAAGGCTGTTGCACACCGCGACCTTCGGGTCTTCACCCATGCAGGAGCCGCCCATCACGTGCGCCGACGCCAGCTTGATGTGGTGCGCGGCGTAGGGTTGTGCCGCCAGCGCCTTGCGTGCCTCGGCGAGCGATGAAAGCCACAGAGGGCTCGATGTCAGCGGCCGCACGCGCCTGGCACCGGCGGCAAACTGGATCTGGATCATCGCGTCATGGGCGCGACGGGCGCCTTCGAGGATGTAGTCGTTGACCGGGTAGTCCAGCACCGGTGCGCCGTCGTCGCGCAGCTCAACGGCGCCGCCCTGGCTTTCCTCGTGGAAGCCGTCGCGCAGCAGCGCGACCATGCCGTGCGTGTTGGGCAGTTGCTGCATGTCGGCGAGGTTTTGCGCGCCGTGCGTGCCCATGAGCGCGGCCGACAGGCCCGGGTGCATCGGCATGGCCTCGAGCTTGAAGCCGATGGGGCCGTCCGCCAGCTGCTGCCATTGAAAGTGGTCGGAATAGACCGATTGCGGCGCGCCGTAGTAGGGCTCGATCTGCTCGCCGAACTGCGCGAAGGATCCCGGGACGACGTGCAGGAACGTGCGCTTGCCGACGCGCTCGTGCGGATCGGGAACCCGTGAGCGCAGCAGCAGCCCCGGCGTGTTGATGCCGCCGCCGGCGAGCACGGTGTGGCGGGCGCGCAGGGTGACCTTGCGGCCGGTGGTGGTCTGGCCGTCGGCGCTGAGTGCCAGGCAGTCGACCCCGGTGACACGGTCGCCCTGCATCACGACGCGTTCGGCGCGCAGGCGCCAGAACAGTTGCGCGCCGCGGGCGAGCGCCGCAGGCAGCGTCGTCACCAGCATCGACTGCTTGGCGTTGGTCGGGCAGCCCATGCCGCAGTAACCGAGGTTCCAGCAGCCGTTGACGTTGCGCGGGATGATCTCCCAGCTGAAGCCGAGCTTTTCGCAGCCGGTCTTCAGCACGTTGTTGTTCGGGTTGGGAGGCACGTCCCACTTGCTGATGTGCAGGCGCTTTTCCATGCGCTCGAACCAGGGGGCGAGATCCTGCGCCGTGGCGCCCTTCACGCCGTAGCGCTCAGCCCAGTGCGCGAGCGTGCCGTCCGGGGTGCGGAAGCTGGATGTCCAGTTGACCGT
>Ga0073934_10006200_pt1 | contig 17624 bp, 18 predicted proteins | sample LarsenN4metaG_FD_76834 | JGI IMG/M metagenome (GOLD analysis project Ga0073934, IMG submission 76834) | Hot spring sediment bacterial and archeal communities from British Columbia, Canada, to study Microbial Dark Matter (Phase II) - Larsen... ... | reverse complement strand
CTAGTCTATTGCAGCGACCCGGAGAGGGGGAGGGGCGTGCCCTGCGACGTGCTACAGCCTAATCGCCGCTGCCATCGCCGCCGTCGAAGCCATCGTCGCCGAGACCGAAATCACTGTCGTCAGCGGTTTCGTCGCCGTAGTCGGCGGCGCTGTAGTTGCCGTCGCCGGCTTCGCCGAGCAGCCCCTGGCTCTGACGCTGGTCGCCGAACGGATCGCCGGCGCGGCCGATGTCGTCACGTCCCAGTTGGCGGGCGAGGTCGTCGTTGCCGCCTGCACCGATGCCCCAGGGCGATGCGCCTTCCCGGCCGGCGGCCGCCGCCGGATCGGCGAGAGCGGTCCCTGCCTTGCTGCCCATCATCCCGCGAATGCCGTCGAGCAGGAGCGAGCCGCCGATGACACCCGCAGCGGCTGCGGCCGCGGTGCCGAGGAACGAACCGCCGCGGCCGGGCTCCGGAGGCGGCGGCTGCATCGGGCCGCCGTAGCCGGGAGGCGTCGGCTGCGCGCCGGTGCGGAATGCGCCGGGCGCGCCCATCGGCGCATCGCCGGGCCGGACATTGGGCACCGAGCCGCGCGGCTCCTCGCGCCGGCCGAAAATGCTGTCGCGCATGGAATCGAGGAAGCCGCCCTGACGCGGCGGCTCCTGGCCGATGCCGAGTTCCGCTTCCAGTTCCTGGATGCGGGCGTTGGCGCGCTTGAGCGCTTCGTCCTGCACCAGTGCGGTCTGCACCAGCGCATAGACCGCGTTCGGCGCCTGGCTCAGCCCGTCGCGGATGAGGCGTTCAGCCTCGGGGTCGCGCTGGGCATCCTCGAGCGTGGCGAGGCGGTCGAACAGTTCGCTAACCAGCTGGCGTTCGGCAGGGGTCATGGTGTTCCTCCCAGGATCACCCGGATGATGTAAGCAGGCGGCATGGCGGCGGAATGGCCGTCCCGACAATTAATTTTCTGCAATGATTTGAACCGGATCGCGTCAGGCCAGGACGACGCCGCGGTCTGCCAGCAGCTTCGGGAAGGCATCTCCCGCGAAGAATGCATATTCCGTTTCGCGCAGCGTGGTCAGCGGATCGAGCCGGCGCAGTTCGGCGTCGACAAAGCCCGGGTGGCACATCACGACGCCGCCATCCGGCAAGCTGTCGAGAAAGCGCGGGAACAGCGCTGCGAAATCGGCGCCGTCGGCAAAGGCATAAGTGCCGGCGAAGGCCGGATTGGTCGACACGCCGGCCTGCGCTGCGCGGGTACGGAAGCCGCGGCTGAGGGCATCGAGCAGGAGGCCTTTCGGATCGCCGAGCCGGCCGGCCAGTGCGCCGGCGCGACCGCATTGCCTCATCCAGGCACTCGGCGCCATCTCCCTGGCGACCGCGAGCACCGCGTCGCGCACCTGCGGAAACAGCTGCACATGCTGGTGACCGTCGATGAAGTCGGGTGCGCGGTCGAAACTGTGAACGAACATCCGGATCTGCGCCGCGACTTCGGCGGCGAGCGCATCGTCGGTCAGCCGGCGCAGCGCGGCGCGCGCCAGCATGCCGCCAAGCGGAAGAAATGTGCCGTCACGGAGCGGCGAGAAATCCGCGCTCAGCGGACGAAACGGCGCCGACAGCGTCAGGTGCAGTCCGATCGCGACGCGCCGCAGCCGGCCGAGCGCGATCGCCTCGGAGCGATGGAAGGTCGGCGCCACCACCATCACCGACGTGGCATTGATGCGTTCGCGTGCGATCAGGTCGCGGATCGCGGCATTGACCGAAGGAGAAATGCCGTAGTCGTCGGCACACAGCCAGATCCTGCGGTCGCCCGGCATCGCCCGCGATCTATTCCGCCGCCGAGCGCGCCGCCGGCACTTCGGCGCGCTGTGCACCCTCGGCCGTCTTCAGCGTGTGCTCGGCCACGAAATAGACCGGCCGTGCCTTCAGCTCGGACAGGATCTTGCCGATATACTCGCCCATGATGCCGATCATGATCAGCTGCACGCCGCCGAGCACCATCAGGCCGACCACCACCGACGGATAGCCGGGAACCGAGACCCCGTAATAGAACGCCTCGAACACCATCAGGGCGCCGAACACCAGCGCACTGGCGGCGAGCAGCACCCCGAGCAGACTGGCGACCCGCAGCGGCGCGACCGAGAAGGACGTCAGCCCCTCGATCGACAGGCCGACCAGCGAAAATACGTTCCAGGTGCTGCGTCCGTGGCTGCGTGCCGCCGGTTCGTAGTCGACGCGGATCTGGCGGAAGCCGATCCAGCTGGCGAGGCCCTTGAAGAAGCGGTTGCGCTCCGGCATCTGCTTGAGCGCGGCCGCCGCGCGCGGCGAGAGCAGGCGGAAGTCGCCGGCGTCCTCCGGAATCTTGTGGCGCGACCCCCAGTTGAGCAGGGCGTAGAAGCCGCGCACGGACAGTCGCCGCAGCAGCGGTTCACTCTGGCGGCTGGCCTTGGCGGTGTAGACAACGTCATAGCCGCCATCGAGCCAGTGGCCGACCAGGGTCTCGACCAGCGTCGGCGGGTGCTGACCGTCGCCATCCATGAACAGGATGGCGCCGAACCGGGCATGGTCGAGGCCGGCCAGCAGCGCCGCCTCCTTGCCGAAATTGCGCGAGAGCGACACCACCTGCACGTCCAGCACATCGGCCGGCAGCGATCCGGCGACGGCGAGGGTGTCATCGCGGCTGCCGTCGTCGACATAGATCACCTCGGTCGCGAGACGCCGGGTCTGCCGGAGCCGTGCCGCGGTCTCGACGATGCGCGCGTGCAACGCCGCAAGTCCGCCGGCCTCGTTGTAGACCGGGACGACAATCGACAGCCCGGCATCGGCGCGGGTGCGCGAACGCGTCGTGCCCCGGCCTGCCACGGTCATGGTATCGGCCGCCATCTGAAGCCTTTCTAGCCCCTCGAAGCCGTCGACGGTATATAGCCCAACTGCCGGGCCGCTGTCGTGCGGCGCGCTGTCAGATGGGTATCCGCCCGGGCAATGCAATCGTCACCGGATGCGGCACGTTGAGCGGGGTTGCCCGCCATTGATGAACAAATGTTTGGTTTTGCGGCGTGTCGTTCCCGGACGGGGCGTGCTAAGCGGAGGCCCCCATGCAGTTCCCGGCCCCGATCGACAACCTCCTCCAGCGACTGCTGCCCGCCTGGGTGGACCGCACGGTCCTCGCCAAGGCGGTGAGCTTCGCCATGATCGGCTGCGTCAACGCCGCGATCGATTTCGCCACCTTCTCGATCGGACACCTGTATTTCGGCCTCCCGATCATCCCCGCCAACATCATCGCGTGGTGCGTGGCGGTGACCAATTCCTACGTGCTGAATTCCATGGTCACCTTTGCCGCGGAGTCGGGGCGGCAGCTGAACGTCAGGCGCTATCTGGCGTTCGCAACCACCCAGGTCGGCGGACTGGTCGCCAACACCATCACGGTCTTTGTCGCGTCGTATTTCATCCCGGTGCTGATCGCGAAGGTCCTTGCCATCGGGGCGAGTTTCATCGTCGACTTCACGCTGTCGCATCTTGTGGTGTTCCGGCGGCGCCAACAGGCGCCACCGCATTGAGTGTCGGGGAGATGGCTGCCGTGGCCCATGACGAGAATCTCAAGGTCGAGCGCAAGACCTTCGTCACCCATCTCGAATGCTCCCAGACCGGCGAGCGCTATCCCGCCGACGAGGTGCACAACCTCTCGCGCGCGGGCAAGCCGCTCTTGGTGCGCTACGACCTCGCCGGCGTGCGCAGCGCGCTGAGCAGGGATGCACTGGCGCAGCGGCCGCCCGACTTCTGGCGCTACCGCGAACTGCTGCCGGTGCGGCGGGTCGCCGACATCGTCAGCCTGGGCGAGGCGATCACGCCGCTGGTCGCCTTGCCGCGGCTGGCCGCCAAGGCCGCGGCGGCGGAGCTTCTGGTCAAGGACGAGGGCCGCCTGCCGACCGGCTCGTTCAAGGCGCGCGGGCTCGCGCTTGCGGTCTCGATGGCCAAGGCGCTCGGCATCAAACACATGGCGATGCCGACCAACGGCAATGCCGGCGCGGCGCTCGCCGCCTATGCCAGCCATTGTGGAATCAGAACGACGGTGTTCTGTCCGGAAGACACGCCTGAAGTGAACGTCAGCGAGATCGCGTTGCAGGGTGCAAGCGTCTACCGCGTCAACGGCCTCATCGACGACTGCGGCAAGATTGTCGGCGAGGGCAGGGACAAGGCCGGCTGGTTCGACACCTCGACGCTGAAGGAGCCCTACCGGATCGAGGGCAAGAAGACGATGGGGCTCGAGCTTGCCGAGCAACTCGGCTGGGACGTGCCCGATGTAATTCTCTATCCGACCGGCGGCGGCACCGGCCTGATCGGGATGTGGAAAGCCTTTGCCGAGCTGGAAGCAATCGGCTTCATCGGCAGCAAGCGCCCGCGCATGGTGGCGGTGCAGGCGGCGGGCTGCGCGCCGATGGTGCGCGCCTACGAGCAGGGCGAGGAGCACGCGCCGCGCTGGGAGAATGCGCACACGATCGCGGCGGGCATCCGCGTGCCGCAGGCGGTCGGCGATTTTCTCATCCTGCGCGCGGTGCGCGAGAGCAACGGCTACGCCGTTGCCGTCCCCGACGAGGCAATCACGGCGGCGCTCGACGAGGCGGCGCGCGAAGACGGATTCCTGATGTGCCCGGAGGGCGCCGCAACCTATGCCGCCTGGAAGCAGGGCCTGGCCGACGGCCGCATCCGCCGCGACGAGCGCGCCGTGCTGTTCAACTGCGCGACCGGCCTGAAATATCCGCTGCCGCCGATCCGGCGCACGCTCGACCGCCACATGCCCATCGACTTCGCCAGCCTTTAGGCCGACAATCGCTCCGTCTGATATTGTCGGGACGGAGACAGACATGGCGTCAAGACGATTCATCATTGCATGCGCGGCGGTCGCCGCGATCGCAACCGCCGGTGCCGCGTCCGCGCAGACGTTCCCCACCAGGTCCGTGACCATCATCGTGCCGTTTGCCGCCGGCGGGCCGTCCGATGCGCTGGCGCGCCTGCTCGGCGAGCACATGCGGGGGACGCTCGGCCAGACGATCGTGGTCGAGAACATCACCGGCGCTGCCGGTTCGATCGCGGTCGGACGTGCGGTGCGCGCCGCTCCCGACGGCTACACCGTCAGCTTCGGGCATCTCGGCACGCACGTTGCCAATGGCGCGATCTATTCCCTGCCGTATGACATGCTCACCGACCTGGAGCCGGTGGTCTTGCTGCCGAGCAACCCGATGGTGGTGGTCAGCACCAACAGGGTTCCGGCCAAGACGCTGAAGGAGTTGATCGGCTGGCTCAAGGCCAACGCCGCCAAGGCGACCGCCGGCACCGCGGGCGCCGGTTCCGGATCGCATATCGCGGGCGTCTATTTCGAGGGACTGACCGGGCTGAAGCTGCAATACGTGCCCTATCGCGGCACCGCGCCGGCGCTGAACGATCTGGTCGGCGGCCAGATCGATATCATCGTCGATCAGGCCTCGAATTCCATGCAGCAGATCCGTGCCGGCCGCATCCGCGCCTACGCCATCACCGACAAGAAGCGGCTTGCCGCCGCGCCCGACATTCCGACCGCCGAAGAGGCCGGCCTGCCCGGCTTCCACATGACGCTGTGGAACGGCTTGTGGGTGCCCAAGGGGACGCCGAAGGACGCGATCGCGCGGCTCAATGCGGCGGTGGTGAAGGCAATGGCGGATCCCGCCGTACAGAAGCGACTAAACGATCTCGGCCTTGAAGTGCCGCCGCGCGATCAGCAGACGCCGCAGGCGCTGGCCGCCTGGCACAAGGCCGAGGTCAACAAGTGGTGGCCGATCATCAAGAAGGCCGGCATCAAGCCGGAAGGGAAGGCGAAGTAGCGTGGCGCCGGCGTAGCACCAGCGTCGCGATCACTGCGAGGTTGAGCAGGTTGAAGCCGACGCCGGCGGCAAATGCCGGCGCATAGAATCCGAATGCGTCGTACATCGCGCCCGCGAGCCAGGTGCCGGCCGCCATGCCGGTGCCGCTCATCAGCAGCAGCGTCGGCACCCGCCAGCCGGCTTCGCGGGCCGGAAAATACTCGCGGACCGCGAGCACATAGGCCGGGATCAGCGCGCTGAAGCCGACGCCGAAGACGCCCGCCACCGCGAACAGGCCGGCCTCGTCCTGGGTCACGATGAACGCGGTCATGGCGGCGGCCTGGAGCATCGAACTGATGAGGACGGTCGAGAGTCCGCCGATGCGGTCGGAGACGATGCCCCAGCCCTGGCGGCTGAGGAAGCCCGCCGCCAGCAGGAGCGACAGCATGGCGGCGCCATGGGACGCCGAGATGCCGAGATCGGTGCAGAACGCCACCAGGTGCGCCTGCGGCATCGACATGGTGACGCAGCACAGGAAGGCGGCCCCCGCCAGCATGGCGAATACGACGTTGGGCGGCCAGCCGAACACCGGCGGCGCCTTGCCGCCGCCGGCGGCCGTGCCGGCGGCGAGTGCAAGCTCCGGCGGCGGGCGCAGGAAGGCCGCCGCCAGCGGCAGGATCACGCAGACCTCGAATACGGCATAGGCGATCATCGTGTCGCGCCAGCCGTAATGGGCGATGGCGCGTTCGAACGCCATCGGCCAGAGCGCGCCCGCGATGTAGCCCGCGCTGGAAATCAGCGCCAGCGCGGAACCACGGCGACGGTCGAACCAGCGGCTGACATAGACATAGAGCGGGGCGTTGAGCCCGGCATTGCCCAGCAGGCCCATGAACAGGCCGTGTCCGACGTAGAGGTGCCAAGGCTCGCCCAAGGTCGAGATGTAGAGCCCGATGCCGATCGACAGCGCGCCGAACATCACCGGCCAGCGGATGCCGTACCTGTCCGCGAGCCGCCCCATCAGCACGCCGCCCACCGCGGTGCCGAGCCAGCCGAGCGAGCTTGCCAGCGACGGCGCCGACCGCGCGCCGCCGAGGTCGGCGGCGATCGCCTTCAAGCCGACGGCCGTGATCCACAGCGCACCGAACGAGGTGGCGAGCAGCACGACCGATACGGTCGCGACGATCCAGGAGGATCGCGTCTCGATGCTGGCAACCGACACTGAAATCCCGGCTGTTCACGGCAGCCGCGGGGGCTGCCGCATCGGCATGGACTAGCGGGAGCGCCGCGGCAAGTCCATGGCCGGGTTGGCATTGTAGGAATGCGCGGCGCTATTGCCGGAGCCCCGCTTCCAGCCTCTCGTAGAGCGGGTTGTCGCTGGCGAATACGTAGTCGAGGCCGGTGACCGTGACGCCCGACGCGCCCTTGTCGCGCAGGAAGGTCGCCAGCGCATGCACCTGCGCGGGCGGGCAGTGCAGGGTCAGCATGCCGGACGAGGTCGGGCCGCCAAGCGGCGCCACCACGCCATACTTCACGCGCGCCTCCGCCAGCATGGCGTCGTCGCAACCCGAAAAGCGGGTACGCACCTCGCGGAACGCGCGCGCGCGGTTCTGCGCGGCGATGCGGTCGAGCACGCTGCGCGCGATCTCGCGGGTCTCGTCGTTCCAGTCGGCGCCCTTGGACGCGATCAGGTTGGCCTGCGAGCGCAGGATCACGCCGTCGTCGACGATCTTGAGCCCGTTGGCCGAGAGCGTCGATCCGGTCGAGGTGATGTCGACGATCAGCTCGGCGGTGCCGGTGGCCGGCGCCGCTTCGGTCGCACCCGAACTCTCGACGATGCGGTAGTCGGTAATGCCGTGCCGGGAGAAGAAACCCCGCGTCAGGTTCAGGTACTTGGTCGCCACCCGCAGCTTGCGGTCGTGCTTGATGCGGAACGCGGTCGCCACGTCATCGAGATCGGCCATGCTGCGGACGTCGATCCAGGCCTGCGGCACCGCCACGACCACGTTGGCGTCGCCGAATCCGAGCGGGCTTATGAACACGACCCTGGTGTCGGGATCCGGTATCTCCTCGCGCACAAGGTCCTCGCCGGTGACGCCGAAATGCACCATGCCCTGCGCCAGGAGCTCGGTGATCTCGCTGGCCGAGAGGTAGGCCACTTCGACGCCGGGGAGGCCCTTGACGGTGCCGCGGTAATCGCGCTCGCCACGCGGTTTCACGAGCTCAAGCCCGGCGCGCGCGAAGAACACGTCGGCGTGCTCCTGGAGGCGGCCCTTGGCGGGAACCGCGATGACGAAGGGGCCGCTCATGACGCGCTCCCGCAGGCGGCGAGGCGCTCGATCCAGATGCCGAGTCCGACCGCCGGGATCGGCTGCGCGCTGCCGAGGCGGCTGAGCAGCTTGTCGTAGCGGCCGCCGGCGACCAGCGGCGGCTCGATGCGCCCCTGCGGATCGTGCAGCCGGAATTCGAAGCCGGTGTAGTAGTCGAGCCCGATGAAGAACCGCGTCGAGAAGCGGATGCGGGAGACCTCGACGCCACGGGCGGCGAGGAAGCCGGTACGGCTTTCGAACAGATCGAGCGCGGCGTCGAGCTTGAGATTGGCGTCGCTCGCCAGCGTGCGCAGCTCGGCCGCCACCTTGTCGGGATCGCCGACGATCCACAGGAAGCGCTCGATCAGCGTGGCGATGTCGTAGGGCAGCGAAGCCTGCGCGCCGAGGGCGGCCTGTTCGAGGAAGCGGTCGGCGATCTCGCCGACCGAGCGGCCGCCGACCGCGTTGATGCCGGCGATGGACAAGAGGTCGGTCACCAGCGCGTGCGCCGCCTTGGGATCGGAGCGCGCCATCGCGGCCAGCACGCCCTCATATTCCGGATGCGTCGTGCCGGTGTTGACGTTGAGCACGTCGAGGTCGCGCTCCAGCCGTCCGGCGCGGTTGAAATCCTTGACCAGCCGGCGCTTCCAAGCCGGCGCGAGATCGAGGCTTTCGATCAGCGCCGTGAACAGCCCGACATCGCCCATGCGGATCTCGGGCGCGGTGACGCCGAATTCCGCGGTCGCTTCCAGGCCGAGCGAGAGCATCTCGGCATCCGCGGCGGCAGTGTCGGCGCGGCCGAACGATTCGATGCCGGCCTGGAGGAATTCGCCGGGGCCGTCGTCGCCCTGCCGGAACACCGGGCCGAGATAGCAGAACCCCTCGGCACGTCCGGCATGCGACGACATCAGATAGTCGCGCGACACCGCGATGGTGAAGTCGGGCCGCAGGCACAGCTCCTGTCCCCGCCGGTCGGTGGTGAGGAACATGCGCTGGCGGATCTCTTCGCCGGACAGATCGAGGAACGGCTCGGCCGGCTGGATCAGCGCCGGCGACACCCGCCGGTAGCCGGCGCGCGCATAGGAGGCGACAAGCGCCTGTGCCCGCGCGTCGGGCTCGGTCGGTTCGGACATGGTCGCGGCGTCGGTCATTGTGCGGGTCGGGACTCAGGGAGCCCATTGGTTGCGCGGCGATGTAGCATGGTTCATGCGCCGGTGACGACCGCCAATGCCGGACGCACTTAATGTGACGTTCGTCACAGGGCTTGTTAACCCTCGTGCCAGTCTCCGAGCACGCTGCCGACCAGTGCCAGCGCCGCCACCGCGGCGGTGTCGGCGCGCAGGATGCGCGGCCCGAGCGCCAGCCGCACGACGTTCGGCAGGCCCATGAGCGCGGCGCGTTCGTGCTCGGCAAAGCCGCCTTCGGGGCCGATCAGCACGGCGACCGGCGGCCGTTCGGTGCCGCGTACCGCCGCCAGTGCGGCCACCGGGTCCTTCACGTCGGCCGCTTCGTCGCAGAACACCAGCACGCGGGCAGGGTCGTGCCCGGCGATCATGCGGTCGAACGCGATCGGCTCCGCGATCTCCGGCAGCGCGAGAATGCCGCATTGTTCGGCCGCCTCGATGGCATTGGCGCGCATGCGCTCGAGGTTCACGCGCGTTGCCTGCGAATGCTGCATCAGCACCGGCTGGAGGCGGGCGGCGCCCATCTCCACCGCCTTCTGCACCATGTAGTCGAGGCGCGCATGCTTGAGCGGCGCGAACAGGTAGTGCAGGTCGAGCGCCGGGGTCTGGGCGCGGGTCTGCTCGCCGACGGCGAGCGCCAGCGAGCGCCGGCCGGCTTGCGCAAGCGCCGCGCGCCATTCCCCGTCGCGCCCGTTGAAGACGAGGACCGTGTCGCCGTCCTTGAGCCGCATCACGTTGCGCAGGTAGTTCACCTGTGCGGTGTCGAGCGCCAGCCGCTGCCCGGCAGCGAGCGGAGCATTGACGTAGAGCCTCGGTGAGCGGAAATCGTAGCGCGGCATAGTGTCTTGCTCGCAACGGGGTGTACCATCGGCGGGCCGCCGGGCCGCATTTTGCATCGCCGGACCGGCCGGATGAACGGGTCCGGCTGGATTCGCCGTGTTATCGCCCCATTGAGAAGCCTGTTAATATGGCTGGGGGCAAGATCATTTCGCCGCCGATTCCGTGCGGTGAGGAGGGGAATGCCATGATGGTCTGCCGAGCCCTGCTGGCGGCCGCGATCGTCGGTATCACGTTCCACCACGCCGGAGCGCAGTTCGGCGGCATGCCCGGAATGCCGGGCAGTGGCGGCTTCGGCGGGCCGCCGGCGGCGCCGCCGCCGCAATGCCAGGAACTGCTGACAATCCGCGATACGCTCCAGAAGCACGGACAGGCGATCGAAGCCGCCAATACCAAGAAGGCGCACGTCAAGGTGGCCTGCAAGCTGTTCCGGAACTACATCGCGACCGAGGCCAAGATGATCAGGCTCCTGGACGCCAACGGCCCCTCCTGCGGCGTGCCCCCGCAGATCAACAAGCAGGTCCGCGAGAGCCATGCCAAGGCGATCCAGATCGGCAAGCAGGTCTGCGAGGCCGCCGCCCGCGGTCCGGCCCAGACCGGACCCTCGCTCAGCGACGCGCTGGGAACGACGCCGCCGATCCCCACCGGGAAAACGAAGGGTGCCGGCACCTTCGAAACCCTGACCGGCAATCCCTTCGAGCGATGAGCGGCGCGGCCGGACGCGTCGCCGATTCCACCGGAAACTGGGTCGATACCATCGCGCCCGCATGGCTGCGGCCCTATCTGCGGCTGGCGCGGCTCGACCGGCCGATCGGCTCCTGGCTTCTGCTCATTCCGTGCTGGTGGTCGCTCGGGCTCGCTGCGATCCGGGCGGGCGAGCCGGTCAACGCCTGGCACGCGGTCCTGTTCTTCATCGGCGCCTTCGCCATGCGCGGCGCCGGCTGCACCTGGAACGACATCGTCGACCGCGACCTCGACGGGATGGTGGAGCGCACCCGATCGCGGCCGATCCCCTCTGGGCAGGTGAGCGTGCCTGCGGCGGCGGCGTTCCTGGTCGCGCAGGCACTGGTCGGCCTGGCCGTGCTGCTCCAGTTCAACCGGTTCACGGTGTGGGCCGGCATCGCATCGCTCGCCGTGGTCGCGATCTACCCGTTCATGAAGCGCATCACCTACTGGCCGCAGATCGTGCTCGGCCTGGCGTTCTCCTGGGGCGCGCTGATGGGATGGCCGGCGACCTTCGGCCGGCTCGACTGGCCGGCGCTCGTGCTCTATGCGGCGTCGATCGCCTGGGTGATCGGCTACGACACCATCTATGCCCATCAGGACCGCGAGGATGACGCCCTGATCGGCATCAAGTCGACCGCCATCCTGTTCGGCGAGAAAACGCGGCCGATGCTGGCGGTGTTCTACACCCTGGCGGTGGCGCTGTTCGCCGTGGCCGGCTGGAGTGCGGGCGCCGGGATGGTATTCTCGATCGGTCTCTTCATATTCGCCGCGCACCTGTCGTGGCAGGTGCGGCGCTTCCGGATCGGCGATCCGGACTTGTGTCTGCGGCTGTTCAAGTCGAACCGCGACGCGGGCCTGATCCTGTTTGCCGCGATGGTGGTCGATGCGCTGACGCGCCCGGCGATCGTGTAGGCGCGACCTGATTTAGTTGCGTGCGATGATCTCGCGCTCGTCGCGGTGCACGACGGCGCCGTGCGCAATACCTTATCACTTGGAGTAGATGTTTTGCCGAGGACCTACACCACGCACTTCGACTTCCACGACTTCATCCTTTGTGAACAGAAAATGAACCGAACCCGCTGGGACTCGGATGTAACTGCCCGGCGAGTATCCGATTGCGCTGTCCCGATTCATTGTCGTGCCATGGCCGACATAGAGCGTCCCGCTGATGACAGTCAGCTCTTCATCTCCAGGATGATGATGCGGGGCATTGACTGTCTTCGGCGGATACTTGGCGCGGAACACATAGTATTCGGCCTTACTCGGTACGCCGAAGAGCGGTGCCGTCAATACGCCAGGCGCACGCGGGCTTTCGCTGAACTTTAACTGGCCGGGGACAAGTGCCGTGACCCCCGGCGGCAGCTGCGCCGCGGCGACCGAGCCCAATCCGATGGCGGACGCCAGCGCACAGCCGACGCGCACCGATGATCGCAGATGCATCTGAGCCTCCTGGATAAACTCCGCCCGGATACCGTGAAACTGTCCAAAGCGGACCGATATCCCGTTTCGGCCCGCCTATCCGAAAACGGCACGAATTGTGGTACAAGTCATGGGCCGACGGTGTTCGGGCACGTGTCGATGCAATGAAACCCTTGCGTTCTGGTGACGATGCGACACCGGCAAGCCCGGTGTCTCAAGACGTCAAGAAAGCGATCCTTTACTTGCGCCGGGAGATTGGCCGAAAAGTCTCAATGGCCGACCTTGTCAAGCATTGCGGAGTTTCTGAACGCACACTTGCCAAGCACTTTGGTTCGTTTCTTGGTCTGCCACCGCTTCGCTACTTGCGCCGGCTTCGGCTGGCCGCCGCGCGAGAGCTTCTGCTCCACGATGTCGGGATCACCTCGGTTACAGAAGCGGCGAAGCAATGTGGCTTCACCCACTTCGGGCGGTTTTCTGAGCAGTACCGTCGTCACTTCGGCGAATGTCCTTCAACGACACTTCGTCATGCGCGCGCCGCCAGACCGTCCAAACAGCGCGCGACCCGCGATAGTGCCGATGCGCGCGATATCAAGCTGAATCGATCCGGCTGGCCGCCCGCTTCACGCGACAAGCCCACAATCGCGATTCTGGCCATACAACCGTCGGCACCCGACCTGCTGTACGGCAGCTTCACAGCAAGCGTCGCGGAGGGAATCGCGGCAGCCTTGTGCTCCGTCCGATTCCTCTCGGTGACGGTGCCTCGGTCGCCGCGTGTCGCAATACGCGATCCGCAGCGCTCGGCGCGCGAACTCGGTACGCGCTATTTCCTGACCGTCCGCATGACGCGAGCCGTCGCGCGCCTGCGTATCATCGTCCTCCTTGCCGACTCGGCGACCGGACATCATGTCTGGGGGGATAGTTATGACGGCAGTGATGATGACATTTTTGAGCTTCAGAGCCGTGTGATCGAAGGCGTCGTCCGTGCGATCCTGCCGGGTATCCGCGGTGCGGAGATTGAGCGGGCGCGGCGTGCCAACCCGAACGATCTCGACGCTTATGGCTTGGGAATGCGTGCTTTACCCTTCGTGTTTGCCTCGAGGCCCGACGCTACCAGACGTGCGTTGGAGCTGCTGAACCGGGCAATCGAGATCGATCCCGATTACGGCTTGGCAACTGCACTGGCAGCGTGGTGTCACGGTCAGCTGGTTATGTATAACGGGTCTCAAGCGCCCGATGAGGACAGGGCATTGGCTGTTCGGCTCGCTCGACGCGCAGCTGTCCTCGACAGCGATGATCCGCTGGTGCTGACCGCGCTGTGCGCCGTCCATACGATGGCCAGAGAGTTCGATGTAGCCGACGCTTTGCTGGCTCGCGCTCTTGCAATCGATCCGACCTCCAGCTGGGCATGGGGTCGAAGCGGTTGGCTTAATTCATATTCGGGCAACGCCGATGTCGCCGTGGCACATTTCAGTCGGGCCATTTCACTCGATCCGCATTCGCCTTCGAATGCCAACAGCTTCGTCGGCATCGGCAGCGCTCATTTTGATGCAGGGCGCTACGGCGCAAGCGCGTTCTGGATGCGGAAGGCATTGCTTGAACAGCCGGGCGCGCCATGGGCCAACCGAACCCTCTCGGTGTCCTTCGCCCGGTTGGGTGAGCGCATGAAGGCGCTCGAATCGCTCGAAGCATTGCGCCGTTACTGTCCTGATCTAACGATCAGCCAGGTCGTGGCCGCACTTCCGTTCCAGCCGGGTTACCTGGAACGACTGGCAGGGGGATTGAACGACCTTGGTTTGGCTCCGTAGGTCGATCGCCATGTCCGCTCAGGGTCCAAGCGGGCATGCTCAATCCGGGCCGAAAGCATCCGCCTTGCCCTCCGATGCAGACGTCCCGCCGACGAGAGCACGCGTTAGTTCCGTGCGATGATCTCGCGCTCGTCGCGATGCACGACGGCGCCGTCGAGCGAGCGACCCGGCCTGCGCCGCATCAGGATCGAGGGCCTCCGCTGCCTGATCGCCGAGCGTCTTCGTCGCCGCCAGGTGGGGGAGGCGACGCGAAGCGCGCCGATGCGGTCGAACGCGTCCCGCAAACGTCCGTCCGCTTCGGCGACCAGGAGCGGAAGCCTGAGCACGCGCGCCCACGACTGCCATTCCGCCACGATGTCGGTGCCGTCGTGGGCGCGGTAGAGTGGAAGCGAAAGGGCCTGGTCGCGGTGTTCGAGCACGACAGAAACCGCGCCGGGCGTCTCGCCTTCGGGCGGCTCCATCCGGAGCGCGACCCCGAGATAGGCGGCGACCGGAAGGTTGACCGCCATCTTGATGCCGCGCACCGCACGCCGAACCACGACGCGTTCCCGCGTCAGTTCGACGGTGCGCACCTGCTCGTCGGCCGTCGTGTCACGGGCCGCGAACGTCACCGGTAGCGTGAAGGGGTCGAGCCGCTCATCACGGCTCGACCCGGCAGGCATGACCCTGCCGACTGCTGCTTGACGCCTCACGAGCTTGCTCCCCGCCGGGTTTTCCCGGTCGTCAGCCCCCGTCGGAGTGGTCCCCGATCGTTGCCGCAAACATGCCGCAAATGCTTCGGAATCCGCTTAATGTTCCTGGTTAATCTGCGGTATCAGGCGAGCCGCCTCGACTCATGCTTGACGGGACGTTGCCGCGCTTGGTCAATTTGCTTTCATTTCGGCCGCACGGGTGCCAGATAAAGACGATGTCGTCGCTCCTTGATCAGTCTGCACTCGCCGATCTCGCCGAACGCCTTGTCGCAGCCGCCCGCCGTGCCGGCGCCGATTCCGCCGATGCGGTGGCGGTGCGTTCGATGTCGTCATCGGTCGGGGTGCGCGAAGGCGCGGTCGAGGAATCCGAGCGCGCGGAAAGCGACGACGTGGGGCTGCGCGTCTTCGTCGGTCGTCGTACCGCGGTGGTCTCCACCAACGACATCAAGACCGATGCGGCGGCGTTGGCCGAGCGCGCCGTTGCGATGGCGAAGGTCGCGCCCGAGGACAAGTTCGCGGGCCTCGCCGACCTGGATCGCCTGGCGCGCGCGCAGCCTGATCTCGACCTGCTCGATCCGGAATTGCCGTCGGTCGCGGTACTCGAGGAACGGGCCATGCGCGCCGAAGCGGCGGCGCTCGCGGTCAAGGGCGTCACCAAGTCGGAGGGTGCCGGCGCGTCGGCCGGAATCGGCGGCATGGTGCTGATGACCAGCCATGGATTTCGCGGCGCCTATCTCGTGTCACGCTATGGCGTGAGCATGTCGGCGATCGCGGGCGAAGGCACCGCGATGGAAACCGACTACGATTTCTCCAGTGCGCTGCACGCCGCCGACCTCGAAGCGCCCGAGAAGGTCGGGCGCACGGCGGGCGAGCGCGCGGTCGCACGGCTCAATCCGCGCAAGGTGGAAACCAGGAAGGTCCCGGTCGTCTACGACAAGCGGGTGGCGAATTCGCTGGTCGGCCATCTCGCCAGCGCCATCAACGGCAACGCCGTTGCGCGCAAGACGAGCTTCCTCAAGGACAAGCTTGGCGCGCGCCTGTTCCGCTCCGGAATCCGGATCGTCGACGATCCGTTGCGAAAGCGTGGACAGCGGTCGCGCCCGTTCGATGCCGAAGGCGTTGCCGGCAGCAGGATGGCGCTGATCGAGGATGGCGTGCTGACCACATGGCTGCTCGACTCGGCGACCGCGCGCGAGCTTGGGTTTGCGACCACCGGTCACGCCCAGCGCGGCGTATCGTCGGCACCGTCCCCGAGCGCGACCAATCTGCATCTGGAAGCCGGCGCCGCAAGTCCGGACGAGCTGATGGCGGATATCCGCGACGGCTTCTACGTCACCAGCCTGATCGGCATGGGCGTGAACCAGGTGACCGGCGACTACAGCCGCGGCGCCTCCGGCTTCTGGATCGAGAACGGCAAGCCGACATTCCCGGTGAGCGAGGTGACGATCGCCGGCAACCTGGTCGATATGTTCGCGGCGCTCACACCGGCGAACGATCTCGAATTCCGCTACGGCACCAACGCGCCGACGGTCCGCGTGGAGGGACTCACCGTTGCCGGTCGATGACCTGCGCGACGCACGCGATGTGCTCGCCGCTGCGGTGCGCGAGGCGGGGGCGCTCGCGCTCTCCACCTTCCGCGGCTCGTTGCGGCAATGGCTGAAGGGAGCGTCGTCGCCGGTCAGCGAAGCCGACATCGCGGTCGATTCATTTCTGCGCCGACGGCTTACGGACGCCTTCCCGACCTACGGCTGGCTGTCGGAGGAGACCGAAGACGATCCGCGGCGGCTCGAGACAAAAGAGGTCTGGATCGTCGATCCCATCGACGGCACCCGTTCCTATCTGGATGGCCGGGACGACTGGGTGGTCTCGGTCGCGCTCGCCGTCGCCGGCCGCCCACGGCTGGCCGCGCTGTTCGCGCCGGTCACCGACGAATTCTTCCTCGCGGTCGAGGGGCAGGGCGCGACGCGCAACGGCGTTGCGATCACGGTCAATCCGGGCACCGGTTTCGAGGGCGCGAAGCTGCTCGGCCCCAAGCGGTTCCTCGGCCGGCTCAACGACCTGCATCCGGCCGCGGTGCCGCTGCCGCGGCTCGGGTCTTTGGCGCTGCGGCTGGCGCGCATCGCGCATGGCGGTGCCGACATCGCGCTGGTCGGCGGCCGCAGCCATGACTGGGACCTTGCCGCCGCCGATCTTCTGGTGCACGAAGCCGGCGGGGTACTGACCGACATCGACGGCGAGCGCCTGACCTATAATCGTCCGGCGCCGGTTCACGGCCTGCTGGTTGCGGCGAGCCGCCTGCGGCACGGCATGGCCCTTGCGCTGGTGCAGGAACGACGAGCTCAGTTCGTCTGACGCTCGCTGCCGATCATTTCGACATGAGGGATGCCAATGGCCGATAAGCCCCCAGGGCAGTTGCTGCACCTCGTCTTCGGTGGCGAACTGGTCGATCTCGGAAGGACCGAGTTCCGGGACGTCGGCAAGCTCGACATCGTTGGAATCTACCCCAACTATGCGACCGCCTATGCCGCCTGGAAGGCGAAGGCTCAGCAGACGGTCGACAACGCCCATATGCGTTATTTCATCGTGCACATGCATCGCCTGCTTGATCCCGATGCGGATACGCGGAACAAGACTTGAACCGGACCGAGCTCGGGGTGGGAAGAACCGGGGGCGGGACGAACAAGGCGATCGCTGTCAAGTCTGGAAGGGCCATTCTAGAGTGGCTAGTGTTGGCGCTGCCTGATCCCGGAGAGTCGCGTTGTCCCAAGGCGTCGTGGAAAGGCCGATCGCAGCGGAACCATTGCCGTTTGCGTTGCGCGCCTATCGGGTGGCAACGTCGGCGGGTG
>Ga0073934_10006199_pt1 | contig 17631 bp, 15 predicted proteins | sample LarsenN4metaG_FD_76834 | JGI IMG/M metagenome (GOLD analysis project Ga0073934, IMG submission 76834) | Hot spring sediment bacterial and archeal communities from British Columbia, Canada, to study Microbial Dark Matter (Phase II) - Larsen... ... | reverse complement strand
TGGCTCGTTCTCGTACCCGCAGTTCGGACATCGCAGCATCGCGTTCACCTGCGACGACCGAGATACCGCTGCTCGCGCGTGAGACCGAACCACTCCTCCAGGGGCGAGGAGAACTCGCGGTCGAGCTGGCGGAGGATCTCCTCCTTCCAGCTCCCGTAGCCGAGCGCATCCAGGGCCTTGATGATCCCCGAGGCGACGCCGAGGTTGTACTCGGCGAGGGCCTGCTCCTTCCGCCCCCGGCTCCTCCGGAGCGCTACGCAGGTCCGGACGGCCTGCTTCAGCAGCACCTCGAGCCGTCGGTACCGCTCATCCACGCCCATCGCAGCCTCACCCCACGCACGGATCCACGAATCACTCTAGGGGGAGGGTCCGACAGGGTTCGCGCGACGTCGGGCCTCCCCCCTACCATCCCGCGTGGAGGGAGCGATGCGGATCGGGCTCGTGGGCTGCGTGAAGTCGAAGCTCACGCACGCCGCGGCCGCCCGCGACCTGTACACCTCGCAGCTGTTCCGGGGCGGCCGGTGCGCGTCGAGCGCTCGTGCGAGCGGTGGTTCATCCTCTCGGCGCTCCACGGGCTGGTGGAGCCAGACCGGGTGCTCGAGCCGTACGAGCGGACCTTGACCACGGCCTCCCCGTCGCAGCGACGCGCGTGGTCCGAGCGGGTCCTCGGGCAGATCGAGGCGACCTTCGGCACGGACCTCTCCGGACACAGATTCGAGGCGCACGCCGGGCGCGCCTACCTCAGCCTCGAGAGCCTCGCGCGAGATCTCGGGGTGGATCGCAAGACGGTCGGGCACCATCTGCGGATCCTCCAGGACCTCATGCTCGTGCGGATCCACCCTCCGTGGCACTCGAACCTCTCGCACCGCGAGGTAAAGACGCCGAAGGTCTACGTCACCGACACGGCCATGATGACGGCGCTGATCGGCTCCAGCGCCGACCGGATCGCGACCGACCCGGGCGTGGCCGGCATGGCGTTCGAGACGTTCGTGACCATGGAGATGGTGAAGCTCTCGAGCTGGTCAGCGAGCTCGCCCAGGCTGTTCCACTATCGAGACCGTGACGGCCGCGAGGTGGACGTCGTCCTCGAGCGAGCGGACGGTTCGATCGTCGGGATCGAGGTCAAAGCGGCAGCCACGGTCGTCTCGGCGGACTTCCGGGGCCTGGCATATCTGCGAGACAAGCTCGGCGGCCGGTTCGTCCGTGGCGTCGTGCTCTATGCCGGCACGCGGGCGCTGCCGTTCGGGGAGCGCCTGAGCGCTCTCCCGTTGTCCTGTTTCTGGTCGTGACGTGGCCGCTCGTCAGCACCCCGCTCCGACGCCGCCCTCCTGTGGGACGGACCGCACCCACATCCCGTGCGTGCGGATCGGCTGCTGGTGGCGATGTCCCGGGAGCCAACCGCTGATGGCTCTACCCTCCCACTCGGGGACCACAGAGGGCCCTACGGTTCGGTCTCGCGGACCGGCTCCCGCCCTCGGCCGTCGGCGTAGAAGACGACGGTCCAGGGACCGGTCATACCGAAAACAGTATCGGCGCCATGGAACCCTCCGTCAACCCGAGAACGGTAGTCGTTGGCCCTGACAGCCCGTTTGACCGTTTTGGTTCGAGCCGACGGATCCAGTCGCCCCAGTAACTTGCCAGCTTGCCCACATCTGGCAAGTAAGGCAACCAGGTAAGATATTGCCCCATACTGACAAGATTCGCCAAGAACTGGTAGTCTTGCCCAGACCGGGCAAGGAGGCAAGATGGCTGATCGGGCGGCAGGGTTCGTGGACGAGGACCTGTTGGACGCGGCCATCACCGTGTTCTCCTCTCGCCTCCCACCAGACTGGTCGGTCGAGAAGACACGGCTGGGCGGAGCCGACGAGGACCGTGATCTGTTGATCAAGGGGCCGTTCGGGTCCCCGCAGGCCCCCATCCTGGTCGAAACCCGCCGCGACTTCTCGCCTCGCGACATCCAAGCGTTCACCGACGACTTCATCCGCAGGCTTCGCAGGCAGGCCGGCGAGATGCCCGTCCTCCTCATCGCCCCCTACCTCAGCCCTCGCACCCGGGAGCTGCTCGCCGGGGAGCAGATCAGCTACATCGACCTCACCGGCAACATCAGGATCGCGCTCCGGAACCCACCGGTGTTCATCGAGACCCAGGGGTCGCAGCGAAGCTCAGCGGGGCCTGCCCGGGGACGTGGCATCCGCGGCGCGAAAGCCGGCGCCGTTGCGCGCGCGCTCATCGATGTCCGCCCTCCGTACTCAGGTGCCGAGATCGCCCGGGTGGCGGGGGTCAACGAGGGGTACGCCTCGCGCATCCTGGACTCCCTCGAAGACGAGGGCATCATCGAGCGGCCCGGGCGTGGCCCCATCATGGAGGTGGATTGGGAAGCGTTGATCCGTCGACGCGCCGAGGTGGTCGACCTCCTGAAGCCGACGGGCACCTACCCGTTCGTAGCCCGGAACGGCCCGGCAGAGGTCCTCGACCAGCTCAGGAGCATCGCTAGGAAGGGATCGGTCGCAGCCACCGGCTCCTTCGCGGCGGCGCGCCTGGCGCCGGTGGCGGCCCCCGCGATGCTGATCCTCTACGCGATGGAACCGAGGCGCCTCGCGGACGGGCTGGGATTGATGCCGGTCGAGTTCGGCGCGGACGTGATCCTGGTGCGCCCAGACAACGAGGTGGTGTTCCAGCGGGCGGAGCCGGATGGCAACCTGCTGTGGGCCGCCCCGAGCCAGGTCGCCATCGACTGCCTCTCCGGCGGAGGTCGGATGCCCGCGGAGGGTGAGGCGGTCATCGGCTGGATGCGCGCGAACGAGGAAGCCTGGCGCCTCCCTTCGATCCGGACCGCGTTGGAGCCGCTCGGTGGCTGATCGCCGGCCCGCCCCGATCTACGTGGCGGCCCGGCGCGTGCTGCTCGATGCGCTCGAGGCGCTCCAACCGCAGCTCGAGGCGGTCATCGTCGTCGGGGCGCAGGCCGTCTACCTGCGAACCGGTGAGACCCGGATGGCGGTCGCGCCCTACACGACCGATGGCGACCTCGCGCTGGATCCAGCGTTGGTGGGAGACGAGCCGCGGCTGGAGGGGATCATGCGTGACGCGGGATTCGCGCTCTCGGGCGGCCAGCCAGGGGCCTGGGCGAAGACCGTCGAGATCGACGGCACGCTCGTCGACATCCCGGTCGACCTCATGGTGCCCGAGGCGCTCGCGCCGGAGCGTGGACGCCGCTCGGCGCGGATCCCTCCCCACGACAAGATGGCGACCCGGAGGGCGGTCGGGCTCGAGGCGACCGTGATCGACAACGACGTGATGTCGGTCACAGCGCTCGATGGCAGCGACCTGCGGGCGTTCGACGTACGGGTCGCGGGAAGCACGGCTCTGCTCATCGCCAAGCTGCACAAGCTGGCCGAGCGGATCGCAGAGGGAAGGGCAGACCGGATCGCCGACAAGGACGCCGGCGACGTGTACCGGCTGATGCTGGCCACGCCGACCGACCTCGTCGTGGCGCGTCTACGGGGGCTCCTGACGCACGGGACGGCCGGGCCAGTGGCAACCCGCGCTCTGGAGCTCCTCGGCGATCTCTTCGGCGCCCGTGCGCGCCCGGGGGTTCTGCTGGCCGTCGACAGCATGCGGGCAGTGGTCCCCGCCGAACGGGTGGAGGGCGTCTGCGACGCTTTCGTGAGGGCGGTGGTGGGCGGCCTCGAGGGTGCGTGAGGGGCATCGCACGTTGTCCACCACCGCGCCGACCTCCGAGCCCCTCCCCCGCGAGCGGAAGCTGCGCGTGGTCCGCGAGCTCATCGCGTTCGAGGAGTCGGAGAACGGCCCGATGCGCCGCGGCATCGGCAGGCTCACCGAGGACCCCGAGGCCGACCGGCTGGTGCACGAGGACGGGTTCGCGTTCCTGCTCGCGGTCCTGTTCGACCAGCAGGTCGGGTACGGGAGGGCGTGGGGCGCGCCGCTCGAGCTCCGGCGCCGCCTCGGCCACCTCGATCCCCGCCGGATGCTCCGCGAGCCGGACGCGCTCGCCGAGGCGATCCGCCGGCGCCCCGCCCTGCACCGGTACGTGAACACGATGCCGCGCTGGATCCTCGACGCGTGCCGGCGCCTGGTCGAGGAGCACGGCGGCGATGCCGAGGCGATCTGGAGCGACCGGCCGACCGCGAAGGAGCTCGAGGCGCGCCTGGACGCGTTCCTCGGCATCAGCCAGAAGAAGGCCGCGATGACCGTGATGCTGCTCTGGCGGAACCGCGGCGTCGAGATCGAGCGGATGGACGGCTGCGACGTTGCCGTCGACATCCACCTGCGGAGGGTGTTCCTGCGGACCGGGCTCGTCGAGCGGGACGACGCCCGGACGATGGTCGAGGCCTCCCGAGAACTGAACCCGGAGCTGCCGGGTGCGCTCGATCCACCCGCCTGGACCATCGGCCGCCGCTGGTGCCACGCGCGCGACCCGGAGTGCCCGGATTGCCCGCTCAGGCCCATCTGCCCCAGGCTCATTGACCGGGCGGTGACGGTGATCGAGCCCTGAGGAGGACGAGATCGGACCGCGCAAGGCGCGACCGTCAGGGCTTGAGGCGTGCGGCGGGAAACCGGCCACAGGTGCGGCTACCCTTAACGAGGCCATGAGCGGGTTCCCCTCCCAGAACCGAGGAAGCGATGCGCTGACAGGTCCCGGCCTCCTGTCATCGGAGGAGATACGGCTTCGACGGAAGGTGGAACGATCCCTGCGCCTCCAGGGCTTTCAGCTGAAGGACGGCGAGCTCCGTGCGCCCGCTCCCCTCGACAAGGAGCGGATCCGGGACCTTCACCGCCAGGCCCGGACCGCATGCATCGAGCGGGCCCGCGACGGTCTTCGGCGCCACGAGCCACGGCTACTCCGGTACTTCGCCCACGGCGCAGAGGTGGAACCCAACCAGATCCGCCCCCAACTTGTGCAGGTCAACGCCCGCACGGAGGAGGAACTCTTGTTCCGGTATGCCCGACTGCAGTGGAGTATCCCCGTCTCGGCCGGGTACGGGCGCCGACTCCGCTTCTTGGTCCTGGACGAGACGAACGGCAGGCTGATCGGGCTCTTCGGACTGGGTGACCCCGTCTTCCATCTCCGCCCGAGGGACGAATGGGTCGGCTGGGACGACGACGCACATCGTGAGCGACTGCGACATGTCATGGATGCGTTCGTCCTGGGGGCCGTCCCCCCCTACTCCTACCTCCTCTGCGGGAAGCTCGTGGCGATGCTGACGTCGAGCGCCGAGGTTCAGGAGGCGTTCTCGGAGAAATACGACGGACGCACTTCGCTGATCTCCGGGCGCGCGCAGAAGGGCGGACTTGCGCTCATCACCACGAACTCAGCGCTTGGGCGATCATCCTTGTACAACCGCGTCCGCGTGGATGGGAGAACGTTGTTCGTCAGCGTCGGCATGACGTCCGGCTCTGGCGAGTTCCACTTCTCTAACGGTGTCTACGCAGACCTGCTTCGCTATGCGCGGGAGCACTGTGCACCCTCTGCCAAGAACGAGCAGTGGGGGAATGGCTGGCGTAGTCGGCGGGAGCTCGTACGTGCCGTGCTGCCGCGCCTCGGCCTCAGTCGCGAACTCGTGTACCACGGTGTGCAGCGGGAGGTCTTCGTAGTACCGCTCGGACGCAATGCGCGCAAGTTTCTCCGCGGAGAGGATCGCACTCTGATCCCGCACGTCCAGTGCGCGGATGACCTGTTCGCCGAGTTCCGCGAGCGTTGGCTGCTGCCGCGCGCAGCTCGAGACCAGCGCTACCGCGACTTCGACCCTGAGTCCCTGCGCCTATGGGGTGGATAGCGGTGGCTGACGAGCACCCATTCGTTGACCTCCCCGCCGCGCTGGTGGAGGAGATCCTGAAGGAAACGGAATCTGTGGCGGCGAGCCTGCTGGGTACCTTCGAATCGATCCGCTCGCAGAAGCCACGTCTGCGGGATAGCCTCAAAGAGGCAGGCCTCGTGATGCACGAGTCGGATCTCGGGTACCCGCCGATCCCAACCACGTGTGCCGTCGACGGTTCCTACGCGATCGAACGCCTGCTCACCACCGATCTGGCCGCATGCGCGGCGGTAGCGATGGAGGGCCTCACTCCTCCATCGGAGGTGAGGCACTGGGACCAACCCCATCACGTCACGTTCATCACCCCGGAAGCGCACAACCCGGACACGGCGACCATCCTCCGGGCAGTCATGCTGGGCGCCGAACTTCTGCTCGCGACCCAGGCCCCGCACGACCTCGTGATGCTGGACGGGACCCTCACACTCCCGATCATCTACTTCAACCAGGCACTGGCGAAGTCGGCCGAGGAGCCGGACCTCGTAACGTCGAAGGAGTTCCAGACTCGAGCCGCCGACGGCTTACGCGCCTACCTCGAGATCCCTCGCGCGGAGCGGTCCGACAAGGACCACGCGGGTCTCCCCAAGTACTCGACGCGCCGAGAGGTCGGCCGGAAGCTGAAGTGGCCGACGCATCACGATGATCGCGGCCTGCTCACGCTCCTTCTCGAACCAGGCGAGCTCACGAAGCCGCTCACGCTGGAGCGGCCCGGGCAACCCTGGCATCTCAGCACCGGGTCCCTGCCCGAGGGGCTGCGCAAGGCAGCGGATGCCTACGCCAGCGACATCGTCGATGCGCTGGACGACGTCCACGTCCTCTACTACAAGCCCCACAGTTGGCTACCCGCGCTCCGTCTGGAGGTTGCCTCCAACATCGCCAAGAACACACACCGGCTGGCGCGCGTGATCCAGGGTCTGAAGCATCAGTCCGCCGCTCCGGGGATGCTGGAGCCATACCCCTTGTACCTGGCGGACCGTACGGTGAAGCAACTCGCACGCGCTGTGCCGGCGTTCCGACAGGTGACCACTCAACGCATCTCCGAGAAGTACGGGGGCGACATCAGCGAGGTGTTCTTCGGCATGCACGGATACAGATCCGATTCGGGAGCGTGAGGTTGGTGGAGCGGAAGGACATCGAACAGGTCATCGACGCGACGGAGCGACTCGGCGTCGTAGGTTCACCCTCCTCGACCGCTCAACTCGCCATGGACGTGCTGGGCAGCGCGGTGACCCGGAAGCTCGTCGGAGAGCTTGCCCTGTTCCGTTTCCACCAGGACGCGGCACAGCACTACGCGCTCGGGCAGATCACGGAGGTCCAGCTCCGCAACATCTGGCATGAGGATCCGACCATGCGGAGCCTCATCCGACAGCGCGGTCGGGTCGACGCCGTGAGCGAGCGTCAGGACACCCATCTCGCCCAGATGCTGGTGAGCGCCGTCTTCCGAGCCGGCGGGCCCGCCGGGTACGAACCGAGCATCCTCGGCACCGTGCCGTCGACCGGAACACCGGTCCACGTGGTCACGGACGAGGTCCTCGATGAGATCCTGCGGCCGTACCAGGAGCAGGTCTTCTACCTCGGTCACGTCTACGGATCGAAACCGAAGCTCCCCCTCTGGTTCAAGCACTTCAACACGGGGCCAGACGGTGCCGGCGAGGCATACCACCTGGGCATCTTCGGCAAGACCGGGTCGGGGAAGTCGGTCCTCGCCAAGATGATGCTCCTCGCATACAGCCGATATCCGAAGATGGCGATCCTGGTGATCGATCCTCAGGGCGAGTTCTCACGTGACATGCGGGCAGGACCACCCGTGGGAGAGTTCCCGCTTCCTCTCGGTGCCTTGGTCAAGGGGAGAGGCAAGCCCATCGATCTCCTTACCGTTCGTAGTCTCGTGCTCGACCGGTGGGAGCTGTTCGAGCAGATCCTTCACGAGTCACCGTTCTTCGAGCGGCTCACCATGCCGAAGAACGAGAATCGCCAGACCGCCTGTGGCGTGCTTGCGGACAAGCTGCAGAAGACCGCCAAGGTCAAGCTGGCCGACCTGTGGAAGCGGGACAGTTTCGACAAGGCCTGGCAGCTGCTTGCTGACAGCAGCGTGCAGAAGATCTTCTACCGCACCGAGAGCTCTCGGGATCGGTTCGACGGTGCGCTGCACGAGGCGGACGCGAAGGAGTTCTATGAGTACTACTGGCAACCGGTCACCGAGCTCTTCCGCACGGATCGCCCCGGAGCCACCACCGTCGACGCTGCCTTGAGACGGCTGCTCGATCCGACCCAGGCTCAGCGACCAGTGCTGGCGATCGATCTTTCTCGCGAGCAGGCCCATGGGCTGTTCTGGAACGACATGATCCAGTCGCTCGTCATCAAGCGGCTGCTGGATGGTCTCACCCTCCAGGCAGAGCTCTCCTACCGGGAGGGCGAAAGCCTGAACACCTTGGTCGTGATCGATGAGGCGCATCGGCTCGCTCCCCGGCACATGGAGCGCGACACTGAAGGCGCCGGTCGCGATGTCCGAAGCGTGCTGATCGACGCTGCGAGAACCACCAGGAAGTACGGACTCGGCTGGCTCTTCATCAGCCAGACCCTCTCGAGTCTCCACACCGAGATCCTTCAGCAGCTACGGATCTTCTTCTTCGGCTTCGGTCTTGGTCTCGGGCAGGAGTTCACGTCGCTCAGGGAGCTGGTCGGGGGCTCAGGACCGGCGCTCGATCTCTACCAGCTGTTCCGTGACCCACACTCGGCCTTCGACATCTCCAGCCGGCAGTACTCCTTCATGACGATCGGGCCGGTCAGCCCGCTCTCCTTCTCCGGGAGTCCGCTGTTCTTCAACGCCTTCAACACCGTGAACGACTTCCTCGGTGCCAATGGGCTAGCCGCCCCATGAGGCGAACACACGTTCGGTTCCCCTAACGCTGGAGCCTTGTCGCAGCCTCGCGCTACCCTCCGCGATGTGAGCACCTCCCCCGCTCGCGCTGCTGGCACTGCCGGTCACTCAGCCGCCGGCGCGCTCGCCTACACGCCCAACCAGCTGAAGGCCATCCGCACGATCGACCAGAACCTCCAGAGCGTCGCATGCGCGGGAGCGGGCAAGACGCAGGTCGTGGCCGAGCGCGTCGCGTACATCCTGGAGAAGAAGCGTAAGTCGGACATCGGACCGGCGAACATCGTCGCCTTCACCTTCACCGAGAAGGCAGGCGCCGAGCTCAAGGACCGGATCATCGAGCGCGTGCATACTCGCTTGGGAGACATCACCGGGATGGCCGAGATGTACGTCGGCACGATCCACGGCTACTGCCTCCAACTGCTGCAGACCCACATCCCCGAGTACTTCAAGTACTCCGTGCTGAACGAGGTTCAGACCCGCCTGCTGGTCGACCGTGCTTCCAACAAGACCGGTCTGAGCCTCCTGGGGCTGAGACGGTGGGTGGAGTCGCCCCTGTACCTGGAGGTCCTGGCCGTGCTGCGCGAAGGCGACATCGACGCATCCAAGCTCAAGGGCCACCTTGCCCTCGACGCCCTCGAGAAGTTCGAGGAGCACCTCGACGAGAAGCGCTACCTCGACTACACGGAGATCATGGTGCGCGCCGTCGCTGCCCTGTTCGAGCATCCGGACCTCCGCGGCCGCATCGCCCAACAGGTGAAGTACCTGACCGTCGACGAGTACCAGGACATCAACCCGCTCCAGGAATCGCTCATCCGCACCATCCATGACCTCGGCGCCAACGTCTGCGTGGTGGGTGACGACGACCAGACCATCTACCAGTGGCGGGGCAGCAACGTCGAGAACATCCTGCGGTTCGCCGATCGGTATCCGAACGTGACGACCATCCCGATCGAGGAGAACTACCGGAGCTCGGATGGCGTGGTGGAAGCGGCTCGACAGGTCATCGAGCGGAACGACCCCGACCGCCTCAAGAAGACGATGGTCAGCGCAGACTCGCAGGCTTACACCCGCGGCGACGTCCTCTGCCTTGAGTTCGGCTCCCCGGAGGAGGAGGCACGCTGGATCGCGGAGAAGGCCAAGTCCCTGATCGGCACGCCCTATCGGGACAAGCCAGATGCGACGGAGCGCGGTCTCGCGCCCTCCGACATCGCCGTGCTCCTCCGGTCGGTTCGCCGCAACGGCGATCCGATCGTGCAAGCGCTTCGGGATGAAGGGCTCAAGGTCATCGTGGTCGGGATGACCGACCTGTTCGACACCGCCGAGGTCCAGGCGGCCGTCGCACTGTTCGACTTCATGGTGAAGCGCATCTCGAGCAAGGAGCTCCAGCAGGCCTGGCTGAACGCGGGACTCGGCCTCGACAAGAAGCGCCTCGCTTCGGCGGTCGCGTTGATGGAAGCCCAACGCGAACGGGAGGACACGAAGCGGTGGGGCGTCTACAGCCCCCAGCGGACGTTCCTCCAATTCCTCGAGGAGCTCCAGCTGCGGGAGGAGCAGGTCCCCGACGGCAACGGGGAGCTCGTCTTCTACAACCTCGGCAAGTTCAGCCAGGTGATCTCCGACTTCGAGCAGATCCACTTCCAGAGCGACCCCCAGCGCAAGTACGAGTCCTTCGCCGACTTCCTGCGGTACCAGGCGCCCAACTACTACCCGGAGGGATAGCAAGATGCTGGCTACGCCCCTCCGCCGGCGGTGCAGGTCATGACCGTCCATCAGGCGAAGGGCATGGAGTGGCCGGTCGTCTTCGTCCCGTGCCTCCAGCGGAACCGCTTCCCGGCGAAGGGCGGAGGCGGGAAGGGCAAGTGGCACGTGATCCCCAAAGAAGCGGTGAAGGACGCCGACCGATACGACGGGTCGGTCGAGGACGAGCGGCGACTCTTCTACGTGGCGCTCACGCGGAGCCAGAAGTATCTGTTCTGCTCGTGGGCTCCCGTCCAGGACAATCAGCTCTACCGAAAGCCGTCGCAGTTCGTCGGTGAGTTCGTGGCGTCCGACAAGGTGCTCACCGCCGAGCCGGCGCCAGCGAAGACCAAGAAGCTAGCCCCACAGCCTCGCCGTGACATCCAGAACATCGCGCTCAGCTTCAGCGAGCTGAAGTACTTCTTCGAGTGCCCCTACCAGTTCAAGCTGCGCTTCCTGTACGGCTTCAACGCCCCACTCCACGAGGCGCTCGGATACGGGAAGTCGCTCCACGACGCCCTCGCCGAGGTGCACAAGCGCGCTCTGGCGGGTGACATCCTCACCGCGGCAGAGGCAGAGGCTCTCGTCGACCGCCACCTCAACGTGCCGTTCGCCTACCCTGACCTGCGGGAGGACCTGCGCCGCTCGGGCATCCAGGCGGTGCAGCGATACCTGAAGGACAACGCGGAGAAGCTCGACAAGACCGAGCACGTCGAGCAAGTGGTCGAGATCAACCTGGGTGACGGGCTGGTCGTGAACGGCCGGATCGACCTCATCCGCCGGACCGACACCAAGGAGATCGTCGTCATCGACTTCAAGTCGACCGAGCGCGCCCAAGACGAGGACGTGAGCCGCACGCAGCTCCACATCTACGCGCTCGGATACCGCGAGCTGACGGGCACCTCGGCGGACCTCATCGAGATCTACAACCTGGACGAGAAGGGCAAGCATCAGCGGGAGCAGGTGAGTCCCGAGCTGGAGGAGGCGACGCGCACGGACATCCTCAAGGCGGGCGCAGCCCTGCGCGCGAACGACTTGCCGCGCCACGCGAAGTGGGCCAAACCGTGCGGGACCTGCGACCTGGTCGGCCTGTGCAGGTCTCGCGAAGCGTCATAGCGACGGAGGCTGGAGGGAACGGTGCCGAGAGCGAAGAAGGCGAAGGACCCGAAGCAGGTCACACGGTACGTGCACGAGGACGCGACCGATCTTGCGACCCCGGAGACCGGGCATACCGGTCTCATCGAGGAGGAGCAGGTCGTCACGCTGCCGATGGACAACGGATGGTCGGAGGCTATCGAGGTGGGCACCCTCCCCGGCTCGGATGCCCCCGTCATCGTCGACATGGACCCCGCGTACAACCCCGTTCTGTTCTGGGCCGGGAAGCGCAACCGGCGAGAGGTCCCCGTCCTTCCCCTCCAGCGGAACGAGATCGTCAGCGAGTCCCGCATCGCCCGGATCGTCGAGCGCGCCCGCGAAGCGGCGGCTTCGAAGGGTGAGCCAACCCACCAAGGAGTGCTGTTCGCCGAGCTCGAGAAGACGCTCCGCGAGAGCGAGAAAGACAAGCGTGTCGAGTTCTACACACATGAGGAGGGATGGAAGAACAAGCTCATCTGCGGCGACTCGCTCCAGGTGATGGAGTCCCTCATCCGCTACGAGGGCCTGCGCGGCAAGGTCCAGATGATCTACATCGATCCGCCCTACGGGATTAGCTACGACTCCAACTTCCAACAGCGGATCGACACCAGCAAGAACGATGCGAAGGACAGCGCGGACGATGTCCTGACCATCAAGGCCTACCGCGACACTTGGGCGTTGGGCATCCACACGTACCTCTCGTACCTCGAGGAGCGCTTCTATCTCGCGCGGGAGTTGCTCGCCGGATCCGGCTCGGTCTTCGTCCAGATCAACGATGAGCACCTTCCCCGGGTTCACCTACTCATGGATGAGGTCTTCGGGGCGAAGAACCACTTCGCGACGGTTGTGTTCAGCAAGACGACTGGGTTCACCGACCGACAACTCTCCGGTGTCTACGACTGTCTCCTCTGGTACGGGAAGGACGTCGACCAGCTCAAGTATCGCCAGCTCTATCAGCCCAAGCCGATCGGACGCGAAGGCGCGGGCGTGTACACGCGGGTCGAGCTGCCCGACGGGACCGACGCCGCCTCACCGCGGAGGAGCTCGACGACCTCGACCGGGTGCCCCCAGACTGGCGCGTCTACACGCTCGACAACCTCTCGTCGCAGGGCGCGCCGAGCCAGCCCCAGCCCTTCGAGTTCGAAGGGGCCGTGTACCACCCGCCTGCGAACTGCCACTGGAAGACCACCCTCGAGGGCCTGAAGCGGCTCGCGGAGCAGCGCCGGATCGAGGTCTCCGGCAAGAGCCTTCGGTACGTGCGCTACTACGACGACTTCCCGGTCGCCCCCATCTCGAACGTCTGGCTGGATACCGGCACGGGCTCCTTCACCGAGCCCAAGTTCTACGCGGTCCAGACGGGGATGAAGGTCGTCCTGCGATGTATCGCGATGTCGACCGATCCGGGCGACCTCGTCTTCGATCCGACGTGTGGCTCGGGGACCACCGCGCTCTGCGCGGAACGGCTCGGCCGGCGCTGGATCGCCTGCGACACCTGATGGCGCTTACCGAAACTCCCCAGAGGTGCTCATCGAAATTCCCCACCTCTGGGCCTGCTGAGCTTACCGGTTGATGACCATCACCTCCTTCGCGATGGGGTGGAGGCTGTCCTTGCCGTTCGGGCTCGGACCTGGCCTGATGCTCATCTGGCCGGCTCCGTCGAGGAGGCCGGCACCGCGAGGCTTGCTGCACGCAGCTCGGCCAGGCGCTCCCGGTGGGCCCGCATGCGGTACGAATCGCCGTTGATGGCGAGCAGGGTGGCCCGGTGGAGGAACCGGTCCAGGATCGCCGCGGCCATCATCTGGTCGGAGAAGATCTCGCCCCAGCTCGCGATGGACCGGTTGGTCGTCACGATCATGGAACCCTGCTCGGCCCTCCTCGAGACCACCTGGAAGATCGCCGACGCCCCCTCGGCCGGGAGCGGCAGGTACCCGAGCTCGTCGCAGATCAGGAGCGCCGGGCCGGCGAAGAAGCGCATCGTCGTTGCCCACCGGCCCTCGATCGCCGCCTTGTGGCACCGGGCCACCAGGTCCGCTGCGGTCGTGTAGTAGACGCGGTAGCCGGCCTCCACGGCCCGGTACCCCAGGGCGAGCGCGAGCATGGTCTTGCCGACCCCGGGCGGTCCGACCATCAGCACGTTGGCCCGCTCCTCGATGAACCGCAGCGTGGCGAGCTCCTCGATCAGGGCGCGGTCCAGCGCGGGCTGGGCATCGAAGTCGAACTCCTCCAGGCGCTTGATCACGGGGAAGTGGGCGAAGCGGAGCCGACCTGCCAGACGCCTCCGCTCGGTCGCCTCCACCTCGGCGCGCAGCAGGTCCTCCAGGAACGCCGTGTAGGAGGGTTTCTCGCGCTGGGCCCGATCGAGCCTCGTGGCCAGGACCTCCGCGGCTGCGGAGAGCTTCAGGTACGCCAGGTGCTCCCGTAGGCGCTGGTAGATGCGGTCATGGGACATGGCGCATCAGCTCCTCGTAGCGGCCAAGATCGACGACCGGCAGGGCCTGCTGCACCGGCTCGCCCATGATCTGCGCGGCGATCGCCCTGGCGGCCTGCGACGGCGGGCGGTTGGCCTTGCGCCGGCAGGGCCTCTGCGTGGTGAAGGCGGAAAGCACCGCGCGCTCGAGCGCCGTGCCGTGCTCCTCAAGGCGCGAGAGCGCGCCCGCTCCCGGTGGCCGGCGCCGGTGGGTGGCGATCACCTCGCCGGAGAGCGACCGGATCTCGAGGTCTCGCTCGCCCGGGTGCCAGGAGACCACCACGGCGGCGTTCACGAACTCCGGCGGGACCGAGTAGCGGTTCCCCTCGAAGGAGACCAACGCCCCCCAGCTCACCTTCCGCGGCACCCGCACCAGCACGGGGTAGGGGCGACGGGGCACCGGACGCAGGCGCTCGGCCCCAGCCAGCTCGGCGACCGTGGCATGAGCCCGGGGACGGTGGTCCGCGACCTGTGCGCAGAACCGGTCCAAGGACGCCTGGGCCTGCTCGGGACCGGCGACCTCCGCGGTGCGCCACCAGGACTGGGCCAGGTAGTCGTTGGCCTTCTCGACCACGCCCTTGCGGTTGCCGCGGCGGGGCGGGCAGATATCCACGCCCACCCCGTAGTAGGAGCAGGCATCGGCGAACTCGGGGACCAGGCGTCTCGTCCCCGGGATCACCCCGCCCTCGATCGCATCGATCCGGAAGCGCCGGGTGAGCCCGCCTAGGCGTCGGGCGACCTGGTCCACCGCGGTGATCAGGTGAGCGGTCGACTTGGCCTCGGAGAAGTACCCCCGCACCTTGCCGGAGTGGGCAAGCGCGCCGGTGAGCACGTACGCCTTGCCGCCCCACGGGGCCTCGAGCTCGAGCCAGTCCCACTGGGTCTCGGCTCCTGGAGGATGCTCGATCTCCGTGGTGGCCCGACCCTTGGCGGCCGCGCACGCCTCGCAGTGCGGGCGGAGCGACCGGTCCCGGACTTCCCGGGTGAGGGTCTGGTAGCTCGAGGTGAAGCCGAGGTCCCGGAGCTCCCGGATGAGCGTCGACAGCTGCAGGTGGGGGTCCTCCGTCAGGCGCTGGGCCACGTAGGGCTCGAAGCGGGCGAACGGATCCTCCCCACCGGTGCGGCGGATCCCGGGCGTGCGCTCTCCCGACAGGTACGCGCGGACGGTCTTGCGATCGCGGCCGAGGTGGCGGGCGATGGCTGAGATCGACCACCCCTGGGCGCGAAGTGCGTGTGCTTCCACGTGCTCCTCCCGTGCCAACATCCCCGAGGGCTCCTTCCGGTCGACGGCCTGGCCGCCGTCAGCATCGGGGGGAGCCCCCTCCGACTGGTGGACCTTGGGCCCGGGAGGTGGGGAATTTCAGTGAGCCGATCTGGGGAGTTTCAGATGAGCGTCGTCAACACCTCCCGGGTCGCTCTCAACATCGCACGACAACGCCTGCTGTCGGCGGTCTACGACCACCACCGGATGGCTGACGGCACGCCGTCGAGCGGGTTCGTCTACAGGACGGTGGAGCGGCGGACGCTGAAGAGCGTCGCACATGACCTCGAGCCTGAACGGATCGAACTCTACGATCAGCCCGAACTGGATCCCGGCGCGGTCCGCGTCACGGGGCCGTTCGAGGTGATGTCCCTCGGCCGGTACGCGACCGAGGACTGGAAGGGATACGTTGCTGCCAACGGTGACGGCGGCAAGCTGGAAGACTACGTGGCCGTCATCAGCCGCCTGTATCGCCCAGACGCGTCGCTCCAGGACTCTGGCGGGATCCTCCACGCAGTCGAGGAATCTGAGCAGGGCGCGCTGGGCATCTCGGTCGGCCCCATCTCGGGGCGAGTGACCGCGCGCCAGGTCCACGATGCGGCAAGGGATGCCGCGGCTTCGGGGATGAGCGAGGTCCACATCCTCGGATGGGCGTTCGAGGCGAACCTCGGCGAAGTCACGAAACGCCTGGAGGAGGAGCTGGATGTGACCATCCGGCTGGTCATGATCCGCCCGGACAGCCTCGCCGAAGGACTCAAGGTCACCGACCCTGAGTCGCTCTTCTCCCCGTTCGCCCTGCCGGATGTCGAGATCGTGGAACAGGGAGACGGTCGGTTCGCGGTTACGCTCAACGGGGTCGCCGTCTTCGACCGCAAGCACAAGACCACGGAGTTCAAGGCCGCCGACTCCGGGTACGTCGCCGCCTGGTATCTCGACGAGGACTATGACGGCGATTGCTTCGTCGACTGCCAGATGTTCTTCGACTTCAAGAAGAAGCCGGCGATAGAAAGGACGCTGGGGATCGAAGTCGACCCGGAGGAGTGGACGCTCCGACTGACGTCCGATCCGTTCAAGCCCGGCAAGTACCGGCGCATGGCGGTCAAGGTGGTCGATGTCTATGGGAACGAGTCGACCGTCGTGAGGGATCTGGCGTAGCCATGGCGAAGAAGACTCCGGCTGCGACCGTCTCAGAGCCGCCCGAAGGAGCGACCGGCTACCTCGTCGATCGGGTGGTCATCTGCGATGCCTATCGAGAGCCCGATCAGCACTACAAGCTGCTGACCGGCGGCCGCTCGAAGCTCGTACCCGGACGCCGTCCCTCGATGCGGTTCCTCGCCTCCGCGAAGGCGACGAAGGGAGGCGTCGCCGGGGTCGTCGGGAAGGAAGCCACGCTCCTCGAGGACATGACCGCCTCCGAGGAGCAGCTCAACGCCTTCGTGAACGAGCTCCGAGACGAGGTCCGCACGTGGCGCGAGCAGGGGTACCCGGGTACCGCTCTCGTGACCCGCCGCCTGCTCGAGTGGTGGTTCGAGCGCGGCGAGGAACGGCAGAAGCAGCTGAAGCGGTTCTTCTTCTGCCAGCAGGAGGCCGTGGAAACGGTCATCTACCTCTACGAGGTGAAGAAGCGACACACCATGCCGGAGACGGGGGACCTGCTCCGGTATGCACTGAAGCTCGCGACCGGGACGGGCAAGACCTTCGTGATGGGACTCCTCGTGGTCTGGTCGACGTTGCACAAGCGGAAGGTCTCCGGCTCGAGCTTGTCTTCCAACTTCTTGGTCCTCGTGCCGAACCTCACGGTGCGCGATCGCGTGTGGGGAACCGACCCGCTCACGAGGGAGCCGACGGGTGCGGGCCTGAACCCTTCCAGCCCCGAGAACCTCTACGACGAGTTCGACATGGTTCCGCCCGAGTACCGAGAGGAGTTCCGGCCGAGCGTCCTCGTGAAGAACTGGCAGAGCATCCCGCTCGAGGTCGATCGCGACGACTGGATCAAGGGAGATTCACTCGCCGAGGGGCGGTTCATCCCCGCGTCCGTCCTGTGGACGCTCCAGCGACGACAGCGCACCGACCCGAGGACGGCCGTGCGGAAGATGCTCGGCAACTGGCGTGACCTCGTGATCATCAACGACGAGGCCCACCACGTCTATGGCGAGAAGAGGACGGCGAAGGGCGAGGACCCCCAGTACATCCTTTGGAGCAAGATCATCGAGCGGATCAAGGAGACGGCGAAGCTGTCCCTCGTCGTCGACCTGTCGGCGACCCCGTGGTACGGGTCGGGCTCGCCGAAGCCCGAGGGCACGCTGTTCGAGTGGCTGGT
>Ga0073934_10006198_pt1 | contig 17635 bp, 17 predicted proteins | sample LarsenN4metaG_FD_76834 | JGI IMG/M metagenome (GOLD analysis project Ga0073934, IMG submission 76834) | Hot spring sediment bacterial and archeal communities from British Columbia, Canada, to study Microbial Dark Matter (Phase II) - Larsen... ... | reverse complement strand
TGAGTGCATTGTTATGGTTGTTGTTGAAACCCATCCCACACCACCATGGCGGGTTTGGGGGAGCGGTCGGGGTTGAGGAAGCCGATAAAAGCAAAATTTGCAAGGGCTTCGGCGTCTTTTGGGTCGCGTCCCGCTTTTGCCATTTCTGTAGCGTACGAGTCCACGTTGAAATCGGTCAGCAGGGTATTGACCCAAAACGCGAGGCGCGAGCCAAGTTGTTCGTGAACCGCGTTGAGGTAAATGACTTGGTCTTCGGGTGAGCCTTGCGCGAAGCCGACGGCTCGGGAGGAGAATCCGCTTTCGGCGATGGCGAGCGGCTTCCCCGTCCGCGAAAGAAGCGGGGTGTAATAGTCTGCAGGGATTTCAGAAGCGGAGGGGAAGACAAAATACGGATAGGTCGAGATCACCCACAAATCCAGATTCGGTTCGAAGGCTTCGATCTGTTCCCAATTCGGGCTGAGTCGCTGACGATCTCCCTCTTCGGGCTGGGGGAACATGTTGTTGAGGTCGTCCCATTGAAACGAGACGAAGATCTGCGTTGCGGGCGCTTCGGCTTTGACGAGCGCGTAGATCTCGTTGTAGAGGCTGATGAAGTTGCCCGCGTCGTCGGGATGCGCATCCATGTAGGTGTTGATCTCGGAGGCGAGACCGAGATAGCGCGGCTGAAACGTGCGTACGACCCACAGCGCGTAATTTCGATACGCGCTGCGTACATTCGGGTTGGCGAAATTCGCCTCCCAGCCAGCGGGCAAGCCGATGAATTCCTTGCGGTTGAGTCCGTTGAGGGCGTCAATGACGAATATGTATTCGAGATTGTTCTGATTTGCAAGTTTGACTTGGTTGATAAGGTCAGTGCGCGTTTGCGATTCGCCGTCCGTTCCGTTTACGAAATCCTCCCAGGCGGTATTTTGTTGAATGAGAACGAAGTCACCATGCGAGTCCATATCTTTGTAGAGTTGGAAGATGCTTTCGAGTGTCGCTTCGGGCGGGGAAGGGAAGAATCCGTAAGCAGTTTTGCCCGAGTCGAAGATGGAATTTTCAGGCGTTGGAGGAATGGATGATGATTCGCCGCAAGCGAGTGTTGTGAGGAGGAGGATGAAAAAAGCGAGGAAGAGTCGGCGCATGTGAGGTGACCTGATTCATGAGTGTTCGTTGGTCGAGTAGGTCGAGGCGATAGCCGAGACCGTATCGAGACCAAAGGTGAGGAAGCGATCACTCTTTACGAGAATTGCATAAAGCACTGTGGTCTCGATACACCCTTCGCAACGAACGCTCAGGGCTACTCGACCACCGATATAAATTGATACAGCATCAAACACCGAAAAGTTGCATTACGCGCCTGAAATTGCGCGAAGGAAGCCGAAGAACATGCACGCGCCGAGGATACCGAGTATCAATCCAACAATCGCTGTTGTGCGCGAACGGTCTCTCCCGAACAAGCCAGCCGTACCAAGGATCGATGCGAGAAAACCAAGGAACGCGCTCGCGCCTCCGCACACGAAGAGAGGCGTGCCCGCGAGTTGAATCCAGCGCTGGCTGATACCTGTCCACGCGCACAAGCCTATGCCAAACACCAGGGCAGACGATGCTATGCCGAGAACCATGCTCGCGTTTCCAACGGAATTCGTTTTTTCAGGTGTGGGTGATTGCGACATGAACATCCTCCGGTATTGATACAGGGTTGAGCAATCAAAAGTTGCGCGATGTTATCCGTTGGCGATGTCTGCGGCGAGGGCGGCTCGATTCCGTAACCTGAGTGCGGCGAGCATGACGGTTCCGATCAACGCAAGGATGATGCCTTCAATGGCGAGAGGCGTGAGGATTTGTCGCGCGAGCGAGCCTGCCATGTCTGGCATCACGTCAAGTAACACGGCGGGCATCTCCGATGTCCCTTGGCGGAAGAGAAAATCCAGCAACAGCCGGATCAGAGGCGAACCAACCAGCGCGAAAAGGGCAGATAAAATCCCTGTAATAATCAACGGGACACCCCACCACTTCAACAATCCGTTCAAGTTGCGAACAGCGAAAATTAAAATCAAAAACAGGAACGCGATCGGAACGAGCAATGAGAGTTGCATCAGTGCGCGGATTCGGTCCACACGTTCAAGGAATTGGCGCGAACGGCTCTGCGCGCCGACGGGCAATGTGATTTCATCAGGGATGCCGCGCGTCATGTTTTGAATCTGCGATTCGATCAACGGCGCGACCAAGCCCATCACTTCCTCAGGTGGGTTGCACAGAATCAATCCTTCCTCCGTTGAAAACGAACCAAGCGCGAATTGCAGAATCTGTTCAGGCGTGCAATCAGGTGATGCGTTCAGGACTTGTGTAAATGCCCGAATGCCTGCTTCACCCGTCAGGTTTTGTTTGATCGGGAGGAGGGACACGGTGATCGAATCTGATTCGCCATTGAGGAAGGCGAACACCGCGTCCAAGATGCTGTCCATCAACGCTTCGAGTTGATCGGGCGGAACCAGAGACTGGATCATAGATTCCAACCGGTCCTTGCCCAGTAGCGATGTAAACGATGGCAAGCCATCCGAATCTTCTTGTGCGGAGTTCGCCAACAACCCTGAGATCAGCGCCGGCGCATTTTCATACAGCCCCTCTTGTTTTAACGCCTGTTTGTAGGTGTCTGCAGAAAATGCCTTCCATTCCGCGTTGAATAAAAACAAAGCAGTCACGCCTGTAATCACAGATAGAACTGCACAAATGCCTGCGACTATTGTTCCCGCTGCCTTCATGTTTATTCGCTGGCTACAATATCAATGTAATCGGTCGTCACAGTTTCGCTGTTCGCTGCGCCGAGCAGTTCGAGCAGTTCATTCACCAGTTGAGCCTTGCTATCCGCGTCTTTGCGGCTCCACGTGCGCGATTTGATCTCAAGGAAATGCCCAAGGCTGGGTTGCGTCATGTGATCGAGATTGACGTAAAACTCGGTTTCCTTGTATTTGATGAACCAGCGCAGGCGGTCTTTTTCGATTGCCACCTCAGCTTTCGGTTTGAAATATTCGCGATAGAAGCGCAGCGAATTCGTAGCGGGCGCAAGGAAACGACTGCGTGAGAGCAACACCTCGTGTTCGAACTTCCCTTCGCGCTTCTGACCGAGCAACGTGAGCCGCGCGCGAACCTGAGTCACCGTGCCTTTGGCATCGTCCACAAAATCGTCTTCGCGGTAGCGCAGGCGTCCCTGCGACTCGTCGTCGAAGAAGAAATATGCATCGTGTTGTCGATAGTGCCGTTCGTAGATGATATCTATCTCGTTGCGCATCAATGCCTGGACAACGCGATCTGGTTCGGCAATTTTAACCTTGACCTGTACCTCGAACGACTCCTCCTCGCTTGACCCGCCCAGCGCGATCAATTTGGACAATACGGATTGTTCCCGTTCGATGAGGAACGAGTCGATCTGCTTTGCGAGATCCGCGGCTTCAGCGAGCAGTTCATCCTCCTGAACGGTGAGTAATTGACGATCTCGCATCACCCATTTTCCGTTGACCATTACGTCGGTCACATCGGTGGATTTGCCCGCGTAGACGATCTGCGCGTAAGTGTTGTCTGCGGCGCGGCGGAAGGAGGGGGAGTTGTGCACAGGGCTGAGGTCAACGAGGATGAGATCGGCGCGTTTGCCAGCTTCAACGGAACCAGTGAGATGTCCGATGTGAAGCGCTTGCGCGCCGAGACGAGTTGCCATCAGCAAGGCTTGGGGTGCGGGCAGTGATGTCGGGTCGTTCGTCACTGCTTTGGCAATGAACGCAGCGAGGCGAACCTCCTCGAACATATCGAGGTCGTTGTTCGAGGCAGGACCGTCTGTGCCGATGCCGACGTTAAGTCCCGCCTCGAGCATTTTGTTGACGGGAGCAAACCCCGACGCAAGTTTGAGATTCGAAGAGGGGTTGTGTGAAACACCCGCGCCTGCGTGATGAAGCGAACGGATCTCGCCAACGTCAATATGTACACAATGCGCGGCAATGACCTTCGCTTCGAGAAGCCCCTGTTTTTTTACGTATGGGATCACGGGCATTCCGTTCTCGTTTCGCATGTTGTCCACCTCGAACGAGGTTTCGGCGAGATGGGTGTGAAGCGGAACGTCGAACTCTTTGGCAAGATCGGCGGTTTCACGCAAAATATCCGCTGTAGTTGTGTATGGCGCATGCGGCGCAATGGAGGGAACGATGAGCGGATGCCCCTTCCACTTTTTGATATAGTCGCGCGCTTTTTCCATCGCATCCTCGTAGGATGCCGCGTCTGGAGTTGGGAATTTCAAAATGGATTGCCCGCACACGCCGCGCATGCCTGCTGCTGCAGTTGCGGTTGCCACATCATCCTCATAAAAATACATATCGTTGAATGTGGTCACGCCGCTTTTGATGAGCTCGGCGCAGGCGATGGAGGTGCCAAGCCGCACGAACTCCGGCGATGCAAATTGACGTTCAACGGGCCACATGTAGCCCTGAAGCCACACGTCGAGTCTTAAGTCGTCCGCAATGCCGCGCAGCAGGGTCATTGGCACGTGTGTGTGTGCATTGACCAAGCCCGGCATGAGCACCTTGCCTTTGCAGTCAACCGTCTCCTTGCCGAAGTATTCCTTTTTGATCTCGTCTTCGTTTCCGACCGCGACGATGCTGTCGCCGGTCACTGCGACGGCTCCGCGCCGATATTGTGTCATATTTTCGTCCATGGTGAGGACGTGCGCATTCAAGAAGAGGGCGTCAACAGTTTGCATGGCTGCTCCAATAAATCCGTAGGGCGGACATCGTCTGCCTCTACATAATATTTCATTATGGAATAAAACTCAAGAAGGCTCTTAGTGCTTTCAGGTTTTGGGCGAAATCGGTATTCTTGTGGTCGCGCAATTCCATGTCCACTGCCGCGCCGACGCCGTTCTCGACCGCCCAGTCAGCGAGCGTGCCGGTGTAAACACAACCCGTATCTATTGGCGGGTAGGGATAACCAGTGGCTTTTGCCAAAGCCTTTGCAAGTTGTTTTGATTCTTGTGTCCATGGCACGCCGCCGGGGAAGACGCCCAACGCGGCGCTGTGATAGCTGATCAACGCGGTGATCTCACGCGACTCGACAAAACTCATCACAGTGCGCGTCTCCGGCTCCGAACCGCCGTACAAGCCCCCGGTTGTCGGGCGATAGATCCAACAGCCGTCGCGGTTCCAATCGGCGGACCAATTGTCACTGGGGAAGTTGCGGTTTAAGTCCACGCCGTTGTTGTTGACGCGCCCATCCACACCGTGAGCGCGCGCCTCGCCGTCCGGATTCATGTTGCGGATGATGTACAGCGTAACATCGCCCGGGATCACTTCAGGATGTTCGTTGATGTAGGCGATCAATTCATTGGCAAGTGAAATTGTGTTGTATTCATACCCGCCGTGAATGCCAGCCACGATGAGATACTCTCGTTCCCCATCGCCAAAGGTGTATACCTCGATGGGACGTCCCGCCAGCGAATAGCCGATGACGTTGGGAGCCGGTCCGTTCTGGAGGATAAACGGCGTTGACGTTTCGAACACATACGGCGTGTAAAACGGATTCGGTGTGAGTGTCGGCAGGAGAAAACTTGTCGGCGCGGCATTGGAGGTGGGAGTGAATTGCCGGGTCGGAAAATCAGCCACAGCAGAGGTCGATTGATTCGTCGCGTACACTACCGCGCCTCCGAGCAGGCAGAGGATGGCGATCCCGTTGACCGCCCATATCAGGTACACCCAGGTGTGAGATGTTTTCGATCTCAACTTCAATCTCTCTCCATCGCGCGGCGGCGAAGCCAGTCGAGTGCGAGGTTCACAGACCAGAGCGGCAGGCTACGCGGGGGACCGCCATACGTGATGCGATGCGTCTTTTCACCTATCGGTGTAATGAGAGCCATGTCCGCTGAACGATCTTCAGCGTTGGCAATAACACCCAAGGCGACATCGGCATCGGATTCATTTCGAGCAGTTCTTAATTGATCGAGCAGATTGGAAGACCGGAGATCGGAGACTGACGTGGTGTGCGGGATTTTCCGCGCCAGCAACCCATTCAAATTGGATTCCAGACCGATCAGGCTCCAGCCGCGGCTTGCCACGGCATTGAGAGCCGCGTCCACCAGTGTGTCTTCATCCACACCGAAAACCGAGTCACCGAGTCTGTCGCGGATATCTCTTTCGATCTTCGCGATCATTTCATCCGCTTCCCTTTCGTTTTTTGCTTTTGCCGCAATGCGGATGTCTACAACGCCGGTGTGCGCGGCGAGACCAACCGTGGGGTTGCTTAGGATTTCCAGGTCTGAGATCTTCTCATCGATCATCCCTTCGCCCAGACCTGCACAATGCAGAACTTTGATCTTGATGATCTCATTCAATTCGAATCGCTTTTGTAAATAGGGGATGATGGATTCGTGCAGGATGTGCTCCATTTCGTTCGGTACGCCGGGCAGGGAGATGACAATGCTTTCATGTTCCATCTGCGGTTCAACTGCGGATGGAACTCTCGTTTCCACGATAAAGCACGGCGCAGTTCCAACAGGATTCTTGATTCCCAGCGCGCCTTTGGGTGCATATGCCTGCCGTTTTTGATTTTCAGAAGGTTTCCGCCCGTATCGTGAAATGGTTTCAACGACCTGGTCCCACAAGTCTTCTCGAAATTCGAGCTCAACGCCTGCCGCGCGGGCAACTGCCTCGCGTGTCGGGTCGTCCACGGTAGGTCCCAGTCCGCCGGTGGTGATGACGATCTCGGAGCGTTTCATGGAATTGCGGATGGCGTCCGCGATCCGTTCGACGTTATCGCCGATCGTGATGGTGCGGAACAAATCGACGCCCATGCCGCGCAAGACGCGCGCGATGTAACGCGTGTTCGTATCCACGATCTCGCCGAGGAGGATTTCCGTTCCGATGGTGATGATTTCTGCTGAGGGCATTTAGGCGCTCGAGGCGGCATCCTCGCCGCCGAGAACGGCGGTGGGAGCAATATTTTCAAAATTCTACTTCAACCCCAAGTTTTAAGGCATGAGCGTTCTTTAAGGCAACCTGCGCGGCAACGGCATCCTGGACCGCGTTGCCTACGGATTTGAAAAAGGTGATCTCGTCGTCAGATTGTCTGCCTGATTTTATTCCCAGAACGATCTCACCAATTTCAGCATGAATATTGGAATCGGAAATCAGCCCGGCTTTCATTGCTTTGACGATATCGCCAGCCTCATCCATGACGGTGGCGCGTGAATCCACGACGATTCGTGAGCGTGCAACAGTTTCGATGGGTAGTTCCTGCATCTCCGGTGTGTACGCGCCAATGGCAGAAATGTGTGTTCCGGGTTTTACGTCTTTGTCATCGAATACCGGTTTGGTTGAACCTGTTGCGGTGCAAATGATGTCCGCGTGTTCGATGGCTTCTCTGGGGGTCTTTGCCACGCGAATGTCTTTTGGAATGTTTCCCTGTCCAGCCATTTCTTTTACAAACAATTCTGATTTTTCTGTTGTTGGATTGTAGATGAACGCGGTTTCAATAGTTCGCACGGAACACGCGGCTTCGAGTTGGGTTTTCCCTTGCGCTCCGGCGCCGAAGATCGCCACCACTTTGCTATCTTTGCGCGCGAGAAGGTCAATAGCCGCACCGCTTCCAGCGCCGGTGCGGATGGCGGTGAGTGTGCTTCCTTCAAGCAAGGCGATTGCACGACCCGTCTCCGGGTCGAAGACGAGCACAGCAGCTTGGATGTAGGCGAGTCCGTGCGCGGGGTTGGATGGATACAACGATACAACTTTTACTGCAAGTGCTTCGGTGGAATCCTTTTTCATGTGCGCGGGCATGAACAAACTGACCGCGTCGCGGCTGGGGATGGGGAGGCGGGTCCGCAACGGCGCGACAGCTGTCCCTTCGGAAAGAGCCGCAAATGCATCCTTCATCGCGGCGATGGCTTGCTTCATTGGCAGTGCTTGTCGAACCTCATTGGCATTCAGGATGAGCATTAGTCTCTCCATCTAACAAAAAGCGCAGAGGGTGAGCGTTCTCCTCTGCGCTTTTATGCTTTCGTTTCTGATTATTCCATCCCGAGGTAGGCTTTTTGCACCGTTGGGTCTTTCTTTAGGTTTGCGGCAGTATCCTGCAAAACAATGGTACCTGATTGCAAAACATATCCGCGATTGGCGACCGAGAGAGCCATCAAGGCGTTTTGCTCAACTAGTAGAACGGTGACGCCCTCTTTGTTGATCTGCTCGATGGTCGCGAAGATCAGTTCAACGAGAACCGGCGCGAGACCCATCGAAGGCTCATCCATGAGTAGGAGGGAGGGGTGCGCCATCAACGCGCGACCTGTGGCAAGCATTTGTTGTTCGCCGCCTGAGAGTGTGCCTGCTACTTGATTGCGTCGTTCTTTGAGGCGGGGAAACAAAGTGAAGACCCGCTCCACATCGGCATCGTATTCTGCTTTGGATGCGCGGCTGTACGCGCCCATATCGAGGTTTTCGGTGACGGTGAGCCGGGCAAAGATACCGCGCCCTTCGGGTACCATCGCGATCCCTTTGAAAACGAGATCGTGCGCCTTGTACTTGGAGAGGTTCTCGTCGTTGAGCTTCACCGTGCCTTCGCGCGGTCTGAGCAAGCCGGTGATGGTGCGCAACGTGGTTGATTTGCCCGCGCCGTTCGCACCGATGAGAGTGACGATCTCGCCCTTCTCCACGGTGAGGGAAATGCCCTTGAGCGCGTGGATATTTCCGTAATACGTGTGAATGTTTTCGAGTTCAAGCATTGCCATGGCAGTGTGCTCCTACGAGGGGATGTTTGCGGCACTGCCGCGGCCCAGATATGCTTCGATGACGCGTTGGTTGCCTTGAATATCTTTTGGCGTCCCCTCGGCGATCTTTTCGCCGTAATCCAGCACGGTGATCTTTTCAGAGATTCCCATGACGACGCGCATATCATGTTCAATCAACAGGATGGTGATTCCAAGTTCATCGCGCAGGCGGCGGATAAAGCGCGTCATTTCTTCCGTTTCGTGCGGATTCATGCCTGCGGTGGGTTCATCCAGCAGGAGCATCTTCGGCTTGCTAGCGAGCGCGCGTCCAATTTCGAGACGCCTCTGGTCTCCGTAGGGAAGGTTGCGCGCCAGTAGGTCGCCTTTGCCAGCCAAGCCGACGAAGTTCAACAAGCGGATCGCTTCTTCCTGCGCAGCTTTCTCTTCCCGTTTAGTGGCGGCTGTCCCGAAAATGGGACCGAACAACCCGGCTTTCAGTAGCGGGTGCTGTCCCACGAGAAGGTTTTCGATCGCTGTGAGGTTCGAAAACAACCGGATATTCTGGTAGGTGCGTGATATCCCGCGCTGGTTGATTTGATCGGAGGACAATCCCAAAATGGATTTTCCATCAAAATCGATCTCGCCTTCTTCGGGCTGATAAAAGCCGGTGATGCAATTGAAGAAGGTGGTTTTGCCCGCGCCGTTGGGACCGATCACGCTGTAGATCGATTTTTCGGGGATTTCCACCGATAAGGTGTTGACCGCGGTTAGGCCGCCAAAGCGTTTTGTGACTGTTTGTGCAGTGAGAATGTTTGACATGATGTGTACCTGCCTAATCACCGGTGGCGGGGCTGAGATTTTCGTCTTCGTGGAATTCGCGCCGATGCACAGCTTCGGGGATGAAGCCTTCGGGTTTGTTGAGCATCATCGCGATCAGCAGAATGCCGAAGATCAACAAACGGAACTCGGAGAATTCACGCAACAACTCTGGCAAACCCGCCAGCAGGAGCGCGCCGACGATCACGCCGGGGATACTGCCCATGCCGCCCACGATAATGAGCGCAAGGACGTTGATCGAGGTGATAAGAGTAAAGCTATGGGGATAAACTGTGGAAAGTTTCGATGCAAAGATCGCGCCGCTTAACCCGCCGAACGCCGCGCCGGTGGCGAATGCCATTAACTTCGTGGATGTCAAATTGATGCCCATCGCCTGCGCCACGTCTTCGTCCTCGCGGATGGCTTTCCATGCGCGCCCGATGCGCGAATCGCGCAGTCGGTAGGCGACGAACAACGCCACCAAGCATGCCCCCAAAATTATGTAGTACAGGGTTTGTGGGGTGTTTAGGTGGGTGGAACCTATCGAAGGAGTATCAATCAGCACGATCCCGAACGATCCTCCGAAATACGGTTTCAGTAAGTCGGACAGGAACAGGATGCGGATGATTTCGCCGAAACCGAGAGTGATGATCGCGAGATAATCTCCGCGGATTTTGAGAACCGGAATGCCCAACAGGATGCCGGCCATAACGGCGACGGCGATGGCAAAGGGCAAAGCCTCCCAGAACGTCCAGCGGATGTCGAAAAAGATTTCGCCACCTGTGGTTGTAAGCACGCCCATCGTGAAAGCGCCAAGTGCATAGAAGGCTACATACCCCAGGTCAAGAAGGCCTGCATAGCCAACCACTATATTCAAACCGAGACCCATCAATATAAATAAGCCGACGGAATTTGATACGTCGCTCAAGACAGGACCTGCAAGCCGGGGCCAAATCAATAAGAATGCGCCGAGTAGTACCCAGCCTGTCCAACGAAGCGCGGTTTGCGTGCCTGCGGGCATGGAAGATGTTCGCGCCCGGATGAGAGCCCCTCGTGTACTGCGGAAATAACTGATTGCCGCAACCAATAGAAATACGAACAACGCACCGTTTACCGTGAGACCTTCCTGCCCGCGACTGCCAAACATCCAGGCTGTTGCGTCGCCTACAGCAGGAAATGGGACGAGTACGATCCGCAACAGGTCTTGCAACATGGCGAATAATAAAGCGACAGCCAGACCTGAAAGGATTGCACGTCTGTACGTAATCGGGATCAAGTGGACAAGAAATGTAAGAACGCCGATCAAAGCGCCAATCCCGATCAGGTAGGCATAGGCGGTATTGAGATTTTCCGATTCGAAAGTCAGAATTTTGTACAGAGCCGGAGATGCGTTTACGAAAACCGTTCGCAAATTGATGGTTTTACCTAGGGCCACTAGACCGGCAAGCAAGCCGGTCGTGAGTGCGCCGGTGATGACGCCGCTCAATAACCGGATTGCAAGTGATGATCTGCCATCATCGCGCGACGCCGAAAAGGTGAATAGGATCACGATCAATAAGATCAGCGTTTCTCCCATCGAAATTTCACCGGCGATGATATCTCGCACGTGAAACGATTCAACCATGCCGATCAGAGAGGCGAGAACCAGCACCACGCCGCCGATCAAGCCGGATTGAATTGCTTTCTGCCACCAAGGGGTTACGTGTTCAGTATTCATATGAAACCTCACCTATGCTTTGCTTCGAGAAAGGCGTTCGCCCAAAATGCCGCTCGGACGGAAGAGCAAAACCAGCACGAGCATTGAAAAGGCGATCACATCTTTAAGTTGGTACGGGGCGGGGACGTTCAGTCCGTCGAGGAAGAGGATTGGTCCGACTGATTCGAACAATCCGAGGAATATACCTCCAAGCATTGCGCCGGGGATGTTGCCGATGCCGCCTAACACAGCGGCGGTGAAGGCTTTGATGCCCGGAATGAATCCCATGAAGAAGTTCACTTGGCGGAAGGTGATCGCATACAATATGCCCGCCGCGCCTGCAAGCGCCGCACCGAGCACGAAAGTCCGGACGATGATCACGTCCACGTTAATGCCCATCAAGGCGGCGATGTCCTTGTCTTCTGAAACCGCGCGCATTGCCTTGCCGGCTTTGGTGTATTGGACATACAAATACAACCCAAGCATCAGCAATGAAGCGGCGACTATGACCACCACCTGGATTTTGGTTATGTTGAAATCACCGTATGTGTAACTGCCTTTGAGGGCTTCGATTTCAGGATACGCTTTGAATTGATCGCCGTATAGCCCTTTGAACATGTACTGCAAAACAAAAGACGCGCCGATGGCGGTGATGAGAGGCACCAGCCGTGGTGCACGTCGCAAAGGGCGATAGGCAATCCTTTCGACGAGCACTCCCAGCAACACTGAGGTTGCTATCGAAACGGCAAATAAGATCAGAATGGCAAGGACTGTATTTTCTCGCAAAAATCCGGATTTTGCCATCGCCGCGGCCGCGTGATACGCAGTAAAAGCGCCGCCCATAAATACTTCACTGTGCGCGAAGTTGATCATACGCAAAATGCCGTACACGAGCGTGTATCCTAGGGCGATCAACGCATAAATACTTCCTTGCGCGATGCCAAAGACGACAAAATCGAGCCATTGTCTCGTTGTATAGTTACCTTCTACAATGGTTTTATAGGAGCCGATTACGATCAAACCTACCAGTGCTGTGCCTATGATCCCCAGGGCAATGTCCGTGAAATTAATGCGGTTAAGAAATTTCTGGTTCATAATCTTTTGACTCCGGGCGTGAGATGGGGTCTTTTTAATTTGCGCAATTATAGTCCATTCTATTCAGATTGGGCACAGCGAAACCCGTCAGTATCGTTTCTACCGGGGAAAGCCCAAAAACGATTAGCCGCCCGTACTCCCTCCGCATTGCTATCCCAATTTCCGCCTCTCAACACCCTGCGATTGACGGGCGATTCGCTAATGGGATTGTTCGAGGCGGAAATGGAGTAATACTCTTGAGAGTACCCATCTGCCACCCATTCCCAGGCGTTGCCTGCCATATCCAGTGCGCCGTACGCGCTTGCGCCTGCTGGATATGTTCCCACCGGCGTGGTTTTGTTAACTAAGTGGTTGTAATTCAATAATGAATTCGAAGGAGGATCATTCCCCCATGGATAGATCCTTCCATCCGTACCGCGCGCGGCTTTCTCCCATTCTGCTTCCGTGGGCAATCGTCTGCCAGCCCATTCGCAGTAAATATTTGCCTGGTCCCAACTGACCCCAATGACCGGGTGGTTGCTGTATTCCGGGTTTGTATGGAATTTTGTCTGGGCAGGGCGGGTGCAAACCTCTGCTGAAATACATTGCTGATACATCGAGTTAGTCACTTCGGTCTTATCGATCCAATATCCATCCAGATAGACTTTGTGTACCGGCTGTTCATCCTCGTCGGCGTTTGCATCGTTTAGTCCACTACCCATATCAAAGTAACCTGCCGGAACAAAAACCATTTCCATTCCATCTCGATTTTTTATTTCCTTTACGGTTGTGGTCGATGGCAGCGGTCCGCAGCCCGAACAAAGAATAATAAAAAGTATGAATGCTTTCCTGCAGGTGGTCATCGGAAAATTATTCGGAGGGAAGCTAAGTAAAGAGCCGGACACGTGAGAACGCGCCCGGCTCTTTGTTACGTTTCTGTCAATTCGAGCAGAGTCTTACGGCTGCCAGATCGGTGTGGAGACCGTCAGGTTTTCGCTGCCGTCAACCATCGCCTGGGAGATTTGGTACACTGCCAGTGCTTCGCCGGTGGCGCAGTCGCCATTGGCGTCACAAGCAAGGGAGCCGGTCAAACCGGGGAAACCAGAGGTTGCGTAAATGGCATCGCGGAGAGCCTTGCGCGGAATGTACACTGTGCCATCAGCTTCGACCACGGCGACCTGTTCGATCGCGGCAAAGAAGATATTCATCGCGTCGTACGAGTGAGGACCGAAACCGGAGGCCGGGTCTTCACCGAAAGTGGCGCGATACTTCTCGAGGAAGGTGGCGCCAGCATCACCGGCGACGTACGGGCTGGAGAGGTACATGCCAACCGCGCAGGAGCCAGATGTACTGGCAAAGCCGGATGTGAACAAGCCGTCAGCACCCATCAGCGCAGTATTTTCGAGACCGGAAACTTCGCACTTCTGCGAAACAAAGCCGTTGCCTTCAGGTTCGAAGATCGGGAAGTAAATGATCTCCGGAGCGCCAGCGGCGATAGTGGTCAACACCGGTTTGAAATCGGTATCGCCAACGTTGACAGCTTCCGATGAGGTGATGGTGCCGCCGAGTTCTGTGAACACAGCTTCAAAGACCTTGCGAAGTCCATCAGCATAAGGCGAGCCGTCATGAACGGTCGCAGCCTTGGTCAAGCCAAGTTCGTTATAGGCAAATTCCGCCGCGATGCGACCCTGGAAGAGGTCGTTGTGGGCAGTTCGGAAGTAGCCTACGTGCCAATCGGAATGATCGGGGTTGGTCAGGTCGGGATTGGTGTTGGATGAGGACATCATCACCATGCCGGCAGCTTCAACCAGGGGACCAGCAGCTCGGGCTTCGCTGGAACAGGTGGTGCCGAGGATCGCAACCACAGTCGGGTCGGCAGTGACTTTCGTGCCAGCCGCTTGGCCGCCTTCTGCGTTACAGAGGGAATCTTCACCGTCGAACTGGATCTCGTGACCAAGCAGTTCGCCGCCCTTATCGTCAATGGCAATTTGAGCGCCGTTCACATTGGTTTGACCAAGGGAGGCGGTTGCGCCGGAGACGGATTGAATCCACGCAAAGTGGATGGGTTCGCCGGGAGCAACGGTCACACAGCCGAGTTCGTCAGTACATTCGTACATGGCGGGAGCTTCCGTAGCGGGTGCTTCGGTCGCAGGGGCTTCCGTGGCAGGTGCTTCGGTCGCGGGGGCTTCCGTGGCGGTGGGTCCGCAAGCCGCAAGAGCGAGGCTCACGAGGACCAGCAACGAAAGCATTACATGCAAGCGTTTCATTTTCTTACTCCTCCGAAATATTGTTAAGATGATAAGAGTATCCTTATGGCGGATACAACAACCAGGCGGACAACGCTCTTCGTAGTCGGCATCACCTCCTTTGGTGAATTTTCATGGTGTAGGTATAGAGAAAGCCGGAGAAAGTTTCCTGTTTTGACGAAATTTCTCACGGCTGGTTGATTGCCAATAGTATAACAAATATGGTCTTGGGTCAAGTGCTCATGTATTCAGTTTCTTTAGTCTTTCGGTGGCGGTGGTTTATACAACAATTGCTCACGGATACGCAGGTCGGTGTTGCGGATTTTCATTGCCAGATCAGCCGCAAGATTGTGCATCAACCGAAATCCGAGTTGCGGATATGTTTCACAGAGCATGATGAGTTTATCGCGCGGAATGATCAATAAGCGTGTATCGTTCTGCGTCGCACATGCTGATGCCGACCTCAAGCCTTCATCCACCAGAGCCACCTCCCCAAACGACTGTCCCCGGCGCAGTGTGGCGATCACATGATTCTCAATGCTCGTGTCGGTCGCGCTCACCAAAGCAGGGTCTACAAAAATATCCACCTCACCCTGGGCGATCACATACAATTCCTTGCTCGATGAATTTTCCTTGAAGATCAGGTCATCCTTTTGATATGTCGCTTCCTGACAAAGGTTTGCCACCAATTCCAATTGGGTTGGAGTGAACTGAAAGAAAATGTCGCTTTGTTTCAGGAAATTAACAATCGTCGGATTCGTCATGACGACCTCAGGCTTGCTTGTAGTGTAGCATAAACAAAAGGGAAGCGCAACGCTTCGTGCTCAAGGGTAGGCTTGATCCAGCCAGTTCAACGGATTCACCTGCACGCCGTTCACCCAAACCTCCCAATGCAAATGTGCGCCGGTAACACGCCCCGTGCCGCCGACCAAGCCGATCACCTGTCCTTGCTCGACCTCATCTCCAACATTGACAAGGATCTCAGACTGATGCCAGATGCCGCTGTAAACTCCCCAGCCATGGTCGATGATCGTTGCGTTTCCGCGTACGGTCAATGGGGCGGCAAAAACGACTCTGCCCGGCGCGGGAGTGAAGATCTGTAATCCCTCGCCTCCGCAAAAATCCAGTCCGGTGTGAAATCCTCCTATTTCGATTTCTGAATTGATAACTTTATACGTACGCCGCGTCCCGAAGCGCGATGTAAAACAATTGGGGTCCACGGCTGGTGAAACGAAAATGCTATTCCAATATCTGTTGGGAGTGGCGAGCTGTGTGAGCGCCGCGACATTTTGCAGTTCGGGTTCGGTTACGGCAGGGTCAAGTGTGCTGGGGTCGTTCAGGGGGATTTCTTCACTCAGATAAGCGCCAGATACTACGACCACCATTTGCTCGAAGGTTTGAGTTTCGCCGTTGGGAAGACCTGCCTCGATTCGAAGAGGATACACTCCGGGCTCGAGCAAGGCATGAACTCCCTGTAATGCTACCTGCTCATCCTCCATCGGAAAGAAGTGGAGCGGCATATCGATCAGGGTGGCGGATGTGCTTATGTTGTCCCGCGTCCGGATGCGGATAACTTCTGTCGAGCCTTGCACGATTGGCAACGGCGAGATGCTCGCGCTCAGGAACGCGGAGGGTAAGCCGGTGGCGCTTTCATCGTTACTTTCGACAGGCGAATACAACACATCGCCCGGGATCGCGCTCCAACTACCTGTCAGTTTGTTCAGAGATGAAAGCGTCCATGGGTCGCTTCCCTGCTTGATGGCAAGCTCAAACAACGATTCGCCGGCCGCGGGTGTAATTCGCGTACTCAACGTTTGTTGTCCTTCTTGAACCGGAAGGATCAAACTGACTCCCACGTATAGCTCGCCGGGGCTGACCAGACGGTTCAATCTTCGCAGATTTTCATCCGCCACTTGAGTTCGGCGACTCAGACTGCGAAGCGAATCACCGAATGCGACAATCTCTGTTTCAAGCACACCGGTAATGTCCTCCAGACCGGGGATGACAAGTTCCTGGCCGATGGCGAGGTTATTGGGGTCGATGGATGGATTCGCTGCGATCAGGTCTGCGAGGGATACGTTGAATCGCGCAGCAATGGAGGAAAGTGTATCTCCTGCTTGGATGATATAGACAGGTCCGCTCGCTTGTGCCTGCGCGGGTTGAACGTTTGTTATCGGCACAAGCAATAGCAAGAGGAACAACACAAAACAGGTTTTACGCATTCTTGAATTCTACCGCATCGCCGATTTCAAAGTCAGCCCACCGATCGGGATGTATTTCGAGTACGAATTTAGCCGCGAGTTTGGAAAAATACGCAAGCCGCCATGACCGCGCGAGGACTTTGTCCACCACTTTCATTTCGGAATTGATCCACACCACGCACAAGTCAAAGGATACGAACAACATGTGAATGGATGAGTCGAGGCGGGAATCACGTTTACCAGCGAGAATCAGCCCTTCGTCCGGAGAAAGATGCGGGCGGAAGGTCAGCCCGCGTAGCTGTGTCAGGAAGGTATCGCAAAAATGCACGCGCGGCGGAGAATCGATGGTCCGATTCTTATTGAACACACGGATGAGTCTGGTCATGAGATAATTGAAAACGAGGCGCCCGTGAAATTGGGTCCGCCTCGCTTATTCCCCGGTTTTGAGAACTTTTTCGACGCTGTTCAGCAATTCCTGCGGGCTGAACGGCTTGGCAATGTAATCGTCCACTTTTGCAATGTGCAAGCCCAGCACACGGTCGATGCTCTGCGCCTTTGCAGTGACAACGATGACCGGGATGTTTTTGGTTTTTTCATCGGCTTTTATTTGCTGATATACTTCCCACCCATCCATTTCGGGCATCATCAGGTCGAGGAGAATTAGATCAGGCTTGTTCTCACGAATCATTTTTAGCCCCTCGACTCCGCTGGCAGCGCCCCTGACCTCATATCCCCTGCGACCCAGAATCAGCCGCATCAGATCGATCATTTCCGCTTCATCTTCGATACAAAGTATGGATTTGGTCCTGGCTTTAGCGTTCATTTTCCTTGTCGAAGAAAGTTTACCATAAAGTAAAAACGATGAAGATCGTGTCATGGAACGTCAATG